>Ga0187864_10001530_pt1 | contig 22081 bp, 16 predicted proteins | sample June2016WEW_11_4_FD_132985 | JGI IMG/M metagenome (GOLD analysis project Ga0187864, IMG submission 132985) | Peatland microbial communities from SPRUCE experiment site at the Marcell Experimental Forest, Minnesota, USA - June2016WEW_11_40 | ecosystem: Environmental > Terrestrial > Soil >...
ATTGAGCAGCGGCTGCGTTACAATCTGGGCCGCTGGAACCAGACACCAAGGGTGGAACTTAAACTCAAACCGTAGCTTGGCCCCCGGGCCAAGCTGGTCTCACAACTTCTGATGACGCACAGATTGACCTCGTTGGAACCATTGGCCTTGGCGACAAAGAGAATCGTTCGAAGGACATTCTGGGCCGCGTCTATGAGTACTTCCTCGGCCAGTTTGCCAGCGCGGAAGGCAAGAAGGGCGGCGAATTCTATACGCCCCGTTGCGTGGTCCGGTTGCTGGTGGAGATGATCGAGCCGTACAAGGGGCGCGTCTACGATCCATGCTGCGGTTCGTCGGGCATGTTCGTGCAGAGCGAGGAATTCATAGAGAAGCACGGCGGGCGCATCGGCGATCTATCCATTTTCGGGCAGGAGTCAAACCCCACGACCTGGAAGCTGGCCAAAATGAATCTCGCGCTGCGAGGGATTGAGGCCAACTTAGGCCCGCATCATGCCGATACCTTCCGCAATGACCTGCACAAGGACTTGCGGGCAGATTTTATTCTCGCCAATCCGCCGTTCAATATGAGCGACTGGGGCGGCGAGAGCTTGAAGGATGACGTCCGTTGGAAGTACGGTGCGCCGCCAGCCAGTAATGCCAACTTCGCATGGGTGCAGCACATGGTTCACCATCTTGCGCCCGCTGGAATTGCCGGTTTTGTGCTGGCCAACGGCTCCATGTTATCCAACCAATCAGGTGAGGGCGAGATTCGCAAGAGTTTGATCGAGGACGATCAGGTGGACTCCATGATCGCCCTCCCTGGCCAGCTTTTCTATGGCACCGCGATTCCGGCTTGCCTGTGGTTTCTTACAAAGACAAAACGGAATGGTAAATTTGCAGACCGTCGCGGCAAGACCTTGTTCATAGATGCTCGCAAGCTGGGCGTACTTGTGGATCGCGTTCACCGAGAGCTTACCGACGAGGAGATCGTGCGCATCGCCGGGACCTATCATGCATGGCGCGGCGAGAAGGACGCGGGCGCGTACAAGGATATTCTCGGTTTCTGCAAATCGGCCACGCTGGAGGAAATCCGCCAGCATGGGCACGTGCTTACTCCGGGTCGGTACGTTGGGGCGGAAGAAATCGAAGATGATGATGAGCCGTTTGAAGAAAAAATCAAACGCCTAACAGCGAGGCTGGACGAGCAATTTGCGGAAGCCGTAGACCTAGAATCCGCGATTCGCAAGAACCTGAAGCGGCTCACATATGGCTGAACAATGGCAGACAACGAAGCTGGGTGCCTTAGGAGAGTTCCGCAACGGCGTGAACTTTAATCGCGGGCAGGAGGGACCCGGCCTTCCAGTTGTCAAGGTGAAGGACTTCGGTTCCAAGGTATTTGCGCCAGCGGTTGGCCTTGACGAACTGTCCATTCCCCTCGCAGAGCTACCTCAAGATCAGCTTCTGAAAGATGGAGACATCATCATCATTCGATCAAACGGGAGTAGTGCTCTAGTGGGTAGGTCTGTTGTGTTTCAAGACGCTGGACGGCCGACAACATTCTCAGGGTTCTGTATCCGGTTCAGGCCTGACAAGAATCGCATTGATCCTGCATTCGCGGCCTATTATCTCCGTTCGCCATTTGTGCGTCAGCGGTTCTCCGCATTCGGCTCTGGTACTGGAATCCAGAATCTGAGCCAAAGCATCTTGGCAGAGCTTCCCTTGAAGCTGCCGGAGATGGCGGAGCAACGTCGAATCGCAGAGCTGCTGCGCGCATTGGATGAGAGGATTGAGCTGAACCGGCGCATGAATGAGAAGCTGGAGGCCATCGCGCGCGCAGTTTTCAAGTCGTGGTTTGTGGACTTCGATATCGTCCGCGCCAAGGCTGAGGATCGGCACGCAACCGGAAGTAAGAAAATCAGCGATCTATTCCCGAGCGGATTTCAAAACTCCGAACGCGGACTTGCTCCGAAGGGTTGGAATTTCAAGACGGTGGGCGAAGTGACAGACCGCGTAGGGATGGGGCCGTTCGGTGCATCAATCAAGGTTGAGACCTTCGTTTCAGAAGGAATCCCGATCATCAGCGGCCAACACCTACGCCGATTCGTACTTGATGACAATACTTTCAATTTCATCAAGGATGAACACGCTGAGCGACTTGCGAATGCGATTGTCAGACGAGGAGACGTGATATTTACGCATGCGGGCAATATTGGGCAAGTTGCTCTAATTCCGTCAAATTCCCGTTATGATCGCTACATCCTTTCGCAGCGGCAGTTCTTCATGCGCTGTAATCTTTCGCAGATTACGCCGACATTCGCCGTGCTGTATTTCAGCTCTGCGGAGGGCCAGCAAGCATTATTAGCAAATACATCCTCATCGGGGGTACCCTCGATAGCCCGACCGGTCACCTATCTCCGTTCGATTCGACTGCTGGTGCCACCAAAAGAGGTTCTAGATGCGTTCCAGAGTGTCGTCGAACCGCTTATCCGCAAGCTCCGACAGAATGATGATGAAAATGAGGCACTCGCCAACGTTCGTGATTTTCTTCTGCCCAAAGTTATGTCCGGCGCGATTCGAATAAAAGGAGCTGAAAAGATCGTCGAGGCCCAAGCATGACCAGCGTGGCCGAATCAACGGTCGAAGAAGCCGCGCTCTCGTGGTTTGAAAAACTAGGCTACGGGGTTGTCCACGGCCCACACATTGCGCCGGGTGAGCTCTTTGCCGAGCGCGAGGGCTACGGCGATGTTGTTCTTGTAAAGCGCTTGCGCGAAGCGCTTCAGCGTATCAATCCCGACATTCCAATTGAAGCCGTTGACGAGGCGATCCGGCGCGTGCTGCATCCCGAAACTGCGAGCCTAATCGAGAACAACCGACGCTTTCACCAAATGTTGGTGGAAGGCGTCCCCGTGGAATACCGCCGCGACGACGGCTCCATTGCTGGCGATCTGGTCAAGCTGATTGATTTCGCTAATCTGGAAAGAAACGACTGGGCGGCTATCAACCAGTTCACCGTCATTGAGAACAAGGCCAACCGCCGTCCGGATATTTTGGTCTTCATCAACGGCTTACCGCTTGCGGTGATCGAAGTCAAGAACATTGGCGACGAGAACGCCACGGTTCGGGGTGCATTCAACCAGATCAACACCTACAAGAGTGACATTCCCACCCTCTTTGCCTACAACGAGCTTGCTGTGATTTCAGACGGCATTCATGCCAAGGCTGGCACGCTCACTGCTGACTGGGAACGCTATATGCCTTGGCGCACGGTGGACGGCAAAGATATAGCTTCTAAAGGCTCATTGCAGCTGGACGTGCTCATCAAAGGAATTTTCGAGAAGAACCGCTTCCTCGACTTGGTGCGCAATTTCGTCGTCTTCGAGAATGACGGCGGACAGCTTGCCAAGAAAATGGCTGGATATCACCAGTTTCATGCGGTGAACAAAGCCGTGGGCAGCACTCTCAGGGCAGCCGCGTTACGTGGCGACCGCCGAGCAGGCGTGGTCTGGCACACGCAGGGCAGCGGCAAGAGCCTTTCGATGGTCTTCTATGCGGGTAAACTGATCCAAAACCCTAAACTGGAAAACCCAACCATTGTTGTCCTGACGGACCGCATCGACCTGGACGGCCAGCTTTTCGGCACATTCTCACGTTGCGAGCACATTCTACGTCAAACACCCGAGCAGGCAGACAGCCGTGACGACCTCAAGTCCGCTCTGCAGCGGTCGTCCGGAGGCGTGGTCTTTACCACCATTCAGAAGTTTTTTCCCGAAAACAAAGGCCAGAAATACCCTGTACTTTCAGACCGACGCAACATTGTGGTCATTGCCGACGAAGCCCATCGCAGCCAGTACGACTTTATTGACGGCTTCGCGAAGCACATGCGCGACGCGCTGCCCAACGCGTCATTCATCGGCTTTACCGGAACCCCAATCGAGAGCGGCGACCGCAGTACTCCTGCGGTCTTTGGCGACTACATCGACGTTTATGACATTCAACGCGCCGTGGAAGACGAGGTCACAGTCCGCATCTACTACGAAGGCCGCCTGGCCAAGCTGGAGCTGAAGGCTGACGAACGACCCAAGATCGATCCAGATTTCGAGGAAGCCACGGAAGGTGAAGAAGTCGAGAAGAAGGAAAAACTCAAGACCAAATGGGCACGCCTTGAGGCGATGGTCGGCACCGACAACCGTATTGAACTTGTGGCCAAAGACCTCATTGACCATGTAGAGAAGCGGTTCGATGCAATGGAAGGTAAGGCCATGATTGTGGCCATGAGCCGCCGCATTTGCGCGGATCTGTACGCAGCCATTGTGAAGCTGCGTCCCTCGTGGCACCACGAGGATGATGACAAGGGCCTAATCAAGGTGGTGATGACCGGCTCCGCCGCCGATGATGCCAAGCTACAGCCGCATATCCGTAACAAGCAACGCCGCGAGGCATTGGGCAAGCGCTTCAAAAACGAGTCTGACCCGATGAAGCTGGTGATTGTCCGCGACATGTGGCTCACCGGTTTTGATGTGCCCTGCCTACACACGATGTATGTGGACAAGCCGATGCAGGGCCACGGCCTGATGCAGGCCATTGCACGCGTGAACCGCGTGTTCAAAGACAAAGAAGGCGGGTTGATCGTGGACTACTTGGGATTGGCTGACCAGCTCAAGAAGGCCATGGCCAACTACACACAGGCCGGTGGCAAGGGCCAGCCTACATTTGACGAGGAGGCCGCAGTCCGCAAGATGCTGGAGCACTTTGACGTGGTCAAAGGGATCTTGCATGGATTCGACTATTCCAAACACCTTGCTGGCAAGCCCGCTGAGCGCGTGCAACTGGTGAAAGGCGCAGCGGACTACATCATTCCCCAAGAAAACGGGAAGTCTCGCTATTTGTCATCGGTCTCGGCTCTCTCGCGCGCCTTTGCACTTTCAGTACCGCACGAAAAAGCGATGGCGCTCCGCGAGGAAATAGGCTTCTTTCAGACCGTTCGGGGAACGCTCATCAAGACAACGCTCACTGAAGACGAGCAGAAAAACCCGGAAGTCGTGGACTCTGCTGTGCGCCAGATCGTGTCTCGTTCCGTCGCCTCTGACGAAGTGATTGACATCTTTTCTGTGGCTGGTTTGGGCAGGCCCGACATCTCGATTCTGTCAGACGAGTTTCTTGAAGAGGTCCGACGGCTCCCACAAAAGAACTTGGCCATTGAAGCGTTACGGAAATTGCTTAATGACCAGTTGAAGACGCAATCGAAGAAGAATCTGGTACAGTCTCGGCTCTTCTCGGACATGCTTCAGAAAACGATCCAGAAATACCAGAATCGCTCGTTGGACACGGCGGAAATCATTGCCGAGCTGGTGAACCTCGCCAAGAACATGCGCGAGGCTCAAGGTCGTGGTGAAAAGCTGAAAATGAGCGAAGAAGAAATCGCTTTCTACGATGCGCTTGAGGTGAACGACAGCGCAGTGAAAGTTTTGGGCGACGAAACGCTGCGGCAAATTGCTTTGGAATTAGTTGATGCAGTACGGAAGAACGCCTCGATTGATTGGACAGTCAAGGAAAGTGTCCGTGCAAAAATGCGGGCGATTGTGAAACGCATTTTGCGGGCACATGGATATCCACCGGATAAACAGGAACAGGCGACGCTCACGGTTCTCGCTCAAGCGGAATTGCTGTGCAAGGACTGGGTCGCGTGAGCTGCTGGCACTTTGTATCGTGTTTTCAGTAGTTTACATCTCGAATCGGACGACTGATATTTGATAGTAATTATATTGTTATTTAGATGGTATTTTGATACACTTGCATTGAGGTTAGGAGATCTCGCACATGGCAGTATTGACCCCTCCACGACCGGATTTGTTGGCGTACCGGGAAGCGACAACTCTGGAGTTTTCCAAACTCGTCAGGGAGCTAACGGGAATCCTTGGGAAGAAATTGACGGCGTATATCGCTTCGGTTAAAGACGCAAGAGCAGTAGAGCGTTGGATCGCGGGCTCAGAATCGTACAAGGGAGTTGAAGAACGATTGCGGCTTGCTTATCGACTGGCGAAGATGATTAGCGATCACGAAGGGCCACGCGTGGTTCAGGCCTGGTTCACCGGTCTGAATCCAGAGTTGAATGATCGCGTGCCGATTCGGCTTTTGCGAGAAGAGAATGTAGAGGCCGTGGGCCCGGAGATTCTTGGTGCGGCTCGTGCATTCTTAGCCGGAGGATAGTTATTCTTGAAAGCCCCCGGCGCGATCTTTCGATTGGGGAGAAAACCCGATCCTTGGTCTGTCCCCGACTGGGCCTCGGCGGGACCGGACGGAACGTTCGGCAATCGGTTTGACGATCCCGAAGGGATGTACCGTGTTCTCTATGCATCGTCACAAAGACTAGGTTGTTTCCTCGAAACTTTAGCTCGATTCCGCGTCGATCTCAAACTCTTGACTGAATTGGCCGAAATTGAGGGAGAGGATGACTATTTTCCGCTTGGGGAAGTGCCGCTGGAATGGGTCGAGAAGCGAATGATGGGAGTGGCTACTGCAGGCGGAGAGTATGCCGACATTTGTAGTAGTGAATGGATCAGCCGGTTGCGGATTGTGTTGGCAGGTCATCTGGGGAGGTTTGGGTTGGATGACTTGGACGCCTCTGTTTTGCAAATGACGGCTCCGCGAAATCTAACGCAGTTAGCATCGCGCGTCGTGTTCTCCGAGGGATTGGCAGGAATCTACTATCGATCGAAGTATGGACACGACGTGGAGAACTGGGCTCTGTTCGAGCCTTTTCAGATCAATGTGAAGGACTCGGAGTTGATCCGATCCGACGACGCAGACCTACAGCTAGCCCTGCGACTTCATTTGTTGAAGTTCAAAGAGTAGAGTTTCCGTTTGTTTTAAGTTCAGGTCCACGATTCACCAGCCAGGTTATCTTTGCGGGCTTCTCCGTGCGAAATAGTAATTCGGCTTGACTTTCCGAGAACCAAGGCATATCGTGTCCGGCAAATCGGCGACGGAAGAGTGAAGTTACGAAGGCTTCACATCTGAGGGGGCTTCTACTCGCCGACTTCCCCACAATTGATCTGGTTCGCGTTTTTCCCGGAAGGAGAATCGCGTCCAGGCATAACCGCGTCTCCGGTATCTCAGGGAGGTATTATGCTGGTGCGTCCAAAATTGGTGCGTGTCCGCTACGTTGCAATGCCGTTGTTAATCGCTACAGCAGCAATCCCCCTTCTCATATTGTGCAGCGCTGGGTGCGGCGTGGCTTTGAGAGTTAACCACCGACCCGTTGGAACAACGGCGACGCCAGTGTCAGTGCCGGGCGTGCCCTTTTACCCGAAGAGAGCGCGGTGTCGACAAGAGGTGGTGTGGTTCGAACCGATCTATACGCTGACTTTGGCGGCAATGCTTCCTGATAAAAATGGCGCGTTGCAAAGCCATCCTAGGGGCGTCGTGGTTCTATCGCGGAGCAGCTTTGAATCCCAAGAGGTCGTTGATTTCATGAAGGTGCTCAACAACCGTCCCGATGAGGGGACGGTGCTCGGCTACTGGCAGAAGGTTGTTGCTCGGGCTGACTCTCACGTTTTGAGCAGGGACTTCAATTCCCTGGCTGTTGGCGACCGCATCCTGGCTGGCCGCTCTGCTGCGCCGGCCGTATATGTCGACTATGCCGACCAATACTACGTGAATGCAAAGCTCCCGGTGGCTGGCAGTGCCAATGTGGACGCTAAGGTCGCAGCCGATGGATCACTTTCAGAAGCGTCAGGGCAAGTGCAAACCCAAACACTTCAGACAATACTTAACGCACTTCCTATCAGTAGTGTGATCACGGGAGGGCTTGGGTTGGGCGGCAAGAGTATTGCCGCCGTCGCAGAGGTCGAGGCGTTCCAACTCACTGTATCTATTTCTGGATATCGCCACACCCTTGCACGCTTCGTTGACTATCCCGGAACGTCCGCACCTTGTCCGGTTGCGACTGAGATTACGCTGGCAGAATCAACTGAATATAAACGAGAGGACATAACCGCCGCTGGCGGAGACAAGTATGCCAAACCAAGCCCAACATCGCCGAGAGACTCAAGTGGCGGCGATCAGAGCAAGCAGGGGAATCCATGAAACGTACGGGGAGGCTGCGACGAGAGGAGATCCTCATGTCAATCATGATCCGCTTAGGCGCTTGTGCACTTGTCCTTGTCGTTCCTCTGCCTAACGCCGCGGGCCAAACGCGACCGCGGCTCGGAACCGACACGGAGGCCCCTCCGCAGAGGTTGGCTTTATTAGTTGGTAATTCAAAATATCAAAATCTAAATCCCTTGAAGAACCCGAAGAACGATGTTGACAAGTTGGCGGCCAAGCTTGAGCAACTTGGATTTGAGAAACCTACCGTTGTATACGACCTCAATCACGATGATTTCGTTGGCGCACTAGAGAAATTCAAACTCAGGATTGCACCTGGGGATATAGCTCTCTTTTATTATTCTGGACATGGGGTTCAACTGGGAGGGACGAATTACTTAATCCCAGTGACTATGCCTTCCGGTGCAGGTTCGACTACGGTGCAGGGCATTGGAATTCCCTTGACATTGATTCGAGATGCCCTAAACAGCGCAAAACTGAGTTTGATCATACTGGACGCCTGTCGGACAGGCCTGAGCCTGCCTGCTAAAGGTGGGTCGGAGGGACTGGCCCCGTTTTTCAGTAGAGGAGCGCTGGTGGCGTACGCCGCCGATGAAGGACAATCGGCGAGCGACAACGACACTGAAGATTTAAGCCTGTTTACGAAGCACTTGATTAACGAGCTAGACAAACACTCTGAGAACCTTTGCAAAGTGTTTGACAGCGTGCGAGAGGCTGTTGACGCAGCGTCGGGTCATGTTCAGTTTCCCTTCGTTTATGACGGCGTCATTGGTGATTTTATATTCAATCGCACTACAACCGAGGAATCGCGGAAGTTGAGCACTGTCTCAAACACAGTTGGCCGAAATAAGGTATGGCAAACAATTGAGGTGAGCGATAACCCGAATGATTTTGCGGCATTTCTCGCGCCAGGACTCTCGGACAAAAAGCACGTTAAGGCAGCGGAGGACCGTTTGAGCTCGCTCATGGCATCAACTGTAAAGGCGGTTGGGTTAGTCCCCGTCGATACACAAGACGCCCCACCGGAAGTCATCGCAATGGCCAATCAGGGTGAACGACTCTTTTACGAAAAAGCTTATACGGAGGCCGTGAAGACATATAAGAAACTGCTTGCGTTGCGGCCATCTGACGGCTCGATCATATACGACTATGCAACGTGCCTTCTTTATCTCGGTCGTCACGAGGCGGCCATCCAGTCGTTTTCTCGGGCAGTCGAACTGAACCCGCAGTTCCCGTGGGCATATTACAATCGCGACGTAGCGTATCACCTTACCGGCAATCTCACGCAGGCGATCGAGGATTACACAAGCGCACTCAAGCGTAGGCCGAGCTATGCAGTCGCCTACAACAATTTGGCGCTCGCCAGGCGGGATCTGGCAGACCTTCCGGGCGCCGAACAGGATGTGAAGAAGGCCATTGCTTTGGATTCAAATTATGCCCCTGCGTTTTTCAACAGTGCGCGAATCTCGATGGACATCGGCAATGTCGCCGCCGCCACGACTTCTCAAGATAAGGGCAAGCTTCTGACGGTTCCGGGAATATTCTGACGGACACAAGTCTGCGATGCATCTTTGGATCTTAGGGGGCCAAGGAATGTCATGTAGACTGGGACTGGGCTCCGCGGGGGAGCGAGTGCGAATGTGGGGACTTTTGTGTCGCACGAAAAAAGGCGTCTTCGTAACTCATTGAACACGCTGAACGTTGTGAACGGCGACTTTGACAGTCTCTGTGCGGGACGATGGTTGATAAGTTATTTGTTTGTAACAACTAACAGCGAAATTGCCGCGCTTTCATGCGGGAATTAAGAGTCAGTTGCTCTGCCAATTGAGCTACGCGCCCACTGCCAACAGCAGGGCGGGACAAGATTTTATTATACCATCCGTTTTGGGTCGTCCTGTGCGCGGCTGGGCCTGAGCTCTGCAATTTCGATGACACAATCTTGATTTCGGGCGCGGCTCCGGTGAGGCCGACATGGACGGATTCACAACTCGGATTCCCGACGCCGAATTTTCGAAACCCAGGCCCGACCGCACGTGACCTAACCCACCTTCCGCCGTTTTGAGTACATTGAAGATTTTTTGAGCACAATCACTCTTCGGGCAGCGGAGCAAGTGCTTTGGTTTGTGTTGGGGTGTTGCAGAGCCCCACTGTTTTCGCTCGAAATGCGCGTGTAGTGACTAACCCTCTTGATTTTATCTCGTCGATTCGTAGCATCGCGGTATGCCGGGCTACGCTGGGTTTGGCTTTTCCGGAGGAGAGATTTCTATCTCATGGAACAAAACTGTGCTTTCAGCGCTGCTGTCCGGAATCAGGCGCGCCAAGAAGTTGAGGCGGTGTGCGCCGAACTCATCGCTCTCGGTGCAGCAGAAGCGGTTGCAGATCCAGCAGACTTATCAGCAGGAACGGCAGCAGATCGATGCCGTGATCACACCTGCACAGCAGGCTGCTCTCGCGGTCCTGTCGGGAGAAGCGCAACGGTGGTCACAGCGGCGGCGGACATGTCGGAGGCGGGGGTGGACCCTGCGGCGAGATGCCGGTGGGGCACAAGCCCATTCCGCAACCGGAGGACGAAACTCCGAACGAGACGGCTCGGCCCAATTAAATTCTTATACGCAACTTGAGTTTGGGTCTGACAGCCTGTGGTAGAACTTGAATTCCGAAATCCAGCGCCTGAAGGCGTGCCATGATACGAATCGCACTTGCACCACGGACTGCTAACTTGAGTTTGAACGCAGCGTAATCCCGCAGCGGCGTCCGCGTGGTTTCGCGATTACGCTGAGGCCGCCTCCCGGCCTTGCTCCGCCACGGCAGGCTTCGAACCGGACATTGGTTCGCGAATCGGCGGTTTGCGAAAGGGCAAAACTTCTGCCTGAGCCGGCGCTCGCCGCTCGATTCTTCCGATGACCGGTCTGTCGGGTGCGCCCGCTGCGGACAGGGATACAAACCTGTTGTCGCTCCACAGTCGATCAATCAATCGGCGTTGCCACGGGCGCAGCACTTGCTGCGGCAGCGAGAAAAAATTTCGGAACGTCCAAATCAGATACGCGCGTTGCGCGAGATTCGGCTGTACGTATCGAGGCCCGATCGGCGTGTCCACTTCAAGAACGCCATCGGTGAGTTTTTCAATCCACATACCTAGCCTACCTGGGAAAGACGGCCAACTTCGCCTTAGCTTTTAAGCGGGCCATTATTGCACCAGGGACGGGGCATTGGGAAGCAATCTTTTTATCTGAGGGGAGAATTTAATTGCATTGCCTGGATCAACTTGAGAAAAGGCGCCCGATGGCGGCCTGGCATTGAGCACGATCAACCGACCTTCAGCTGATCTCCGGCAACAATGCGATGCGGTCGAGGGTAGCGGCAATGCCCCTACCCTTGCCCTCCGATTCCTCCACGCGCACGACCGAGGCCTGGCAGAGCGTCCATCCTCCGGGCCCCAATCCCAGGCCGGGAGGCAGCATGATGACCAGTTCCAGCTTCGAGCCCGCTTTCATCCCCGACTCGGAATAGAGAAAGATTCCAGATGAACTCAGATCGCGAGTCAAGCCCTGGTGTTCACCGCCCTCGTGACGCACCTTGACCGGGACACGAACCGGAACCCGCCGGCGCGAACGCCTCTCATTAGTCGTAGTTTTCTCAGTCATATGCTGTGGAAGTGTAACCCAGTTTGCCGGGAACGTGTTTGCGGGGAACGTGGGAGACGGAAGCTACTCGCAAAGAAAAGCTCCTCCCGCGAGTTCGCGAGAGGAGCCGGGAAAGAAGTCAGCGTCAGCTAGAAAATGATCTTTGCCGCAATCTGCAAGTTAAAAGGCTCGCCCGGACCAAGCCCAGGCGCTCCGTTGAAGTCGCCGATGGTATCACGCACGGTGCCATCCGAGCCGACAGACCCGGCGCCCGACGCCAGGTTTATGCGGTTGAACAAGTTGAACATTTCCGCGCGGAGCTGCACTTTCAGGCGTTCCGTCACGGGGATGTTCTTGATGACCGACAGGTCTACGTCGGCAAACCCTGGGCCGCGGAAGGCATTCCGGCCAACGTTGCCGTTCGGGTTGGAAGGTCCCGTGCAACCTGCAGCCCCCGGAACACAGAACGCTGCCGGGTTGACCCATTGCTCGCCGGGTTCGCCGCCAAGATTCTTGGAGAACGTGCGCGAGATACCAGCATAGGGGTTGCTAATCAGGTCCAGGCCCGGGCGCTGCGTCGGCGACGGATCGGTGCCGGGGAAGTTGAATGGCTGCCCGTCATGGAACGACATCAGGCTGCTGATCTGCCAACCGTGGGTTAGCATCTTGGGACCATGCGATGATCCCGGTATGTCGTAGGTAAAGAACGCGGTGAAGTTCTGCCGCGTGTCGAAGTCGCCGCTGCCGTAATCCAGCTTCGGATTCGTGTAGTCCAACTGCATTTGACCGCGGTACTCGGTCATGGTGTCCAGTTCGTGGCCCCATGTGTACACGAACTGCGATGACAGCCCGTGCCAGGACCGTATCCTGAAGGTCGATTGCAGAGAGTTGTAGTTTGAGTTACCAACGCTGTTGAGCTGTATCACCGCGCCAACGTTCGGATACTGCGCGTTGAGCGGCCCTGGCGTTACCGGTGGCCCGACACTGAAGCCAGGGTTGATGTTGTCCATCACCAACAGTCTGTGGCCCACGCTCCCTACATAACCAATCTGCAGTACGGCAGCACCGTTACCGAAGCCCTTCTCGACCTGCAGGTTGTAGTTGTAGAAGTAGGGTGTGTGGAGATTCTGATTCACGGAGTAGACGTTGTAGTACAACTGCTGGCTCGGATTGATAGGGCTCGGGCAATTGTTGAGTGTTGGACAGGTGGTGAGTCCGGGGAAAATGGCTTGGTCGGGTTGCCAGGTGTAACTATCAGCGCTGTAGTTGTCGACTGCGTGTGGTCCGATCGGGTTGTCCGCCAAACCATCCGCTGCGCTAATTGGCGGGCGGAAGTCAAGGAACGGGTTCATGTTGACCTGGTCGAAGAAAACGCCGATGCCGCCGCGCACCACGAGATCCGCGTTGCTCCCCGGCTGGTAAGCAAATCCGAAGCGGGGTGCAAAATTGTGTTTGTTGGGCGGGAAAATAGAACTGATGCCATTGCCTTGAATGAACAGTCCCTTATCCGGGATGAAAACCGCGAGGTCCTTGTTCCCATTGTGCAAGGGTCCGATGTATTCATAGCGCAGCCCAACATTTATATTCAGCTTGCGCGTCAGTTGCCAGGCATCCTGTCCGAAGAAATCGAGTCCGTTCACGACTACGTTCCTTGGTGCATCTCCTACGGCAATGGAGGAAGTGGACACGTCGCCGGCGAGGAAGTCGGCGAGGGCGATCGTGTCCGAGCACACCGTGGTGTTCGCGGGGGCACAGCTACCAGCCCAGGGTCCCTGCGTCCCATCGAACTTGAAGATTCCTAGCGAACGGTCGTAGTAGGACTCATCCACGTGTCCCTGCCGGAATTCACCGCCGAAGCGGAACTGGTGCTTGCCCACGACGTAGGATAGGACATCGCCCAGGTGGCCGGTGGCGCTATCACGGCCTTCCGGCGGGGTGATGCCTATCTGATCGAACCCCGAAATTCTAATATTCGGAGCGCCGAAAATCGGCTTTCCGTTTATCAGCGCATCGGGGCTGGTGTCGAGGCCGAGCGCCCGGGTGTCGAACGAGTGGTTTGCGTCATTGTATATCTGGTGGAAGTAACCGTAGCCGAACAGCACCTGGTTGGATAGCCTGGGGCTGAGAACCGAGTTCCAAACCGCGGAATAGTTCTGGGCAATGGTAGGCGCAACCTGGAAGTAGTACCCGAGGTTTGAGCTGGCCGTAGCCAGCGCCAAACTGGCTCCCAGCGGCTGAGTCTGAGTGCCTATCCCGTAAAAACCGTGGATCGAAAGATGGTTGTTGTCGTTGAAGTTGTAGTCCAGCTTTGCGAGTCCGTTGTAGCTGTAACCCGTGCCCGGCACGGTAGCGAAGTAGTTGGAAACTGTCGCTCCCAGATTCTGGATCGAGCTCGGCCAAAGCGCCGCCAGCAACGAATCGGAGAGCGCGCTTTCGGTTACGCTGTTCGCAGTGAGCAAAGCCCGTGCATTTGTAACCCAGGCGGTGGAAGGCTCGGTGGACAAGCCGGTCAAGCCAAAGATGTACTGTTGCTTCTCAAAGCCGAGGAAGAAGAAGGCTTTGTCTTTCTTGACCGTTCCGCCCACGGTAAAGCCGTAGTTTGCATCTCGCAGCTCCGGAGCTTTCGGAAAGTCAGGGGTCGGTACATAGAACGGCGAGGATGCGGCATAGAACTCGTTGCGGTTGTAATAGTAGGCGCTGCCGTGCAAGGTGTTGGTGCCGCTCTTGATGGTGAGATTGTTCGTTCCACCCGCACTGCGTCCGGTCTCCGCAGTCGACTGGCTCTGAGAGGAGAACTGGTCAATGGCGTCAATCGGCATCACCGTGCCGGCGATTCCGGCAACGCCGCTCTCGTTGATGGCTGGAATGTTGTGCCAGAAGTCGTTGTTATCGGTACCGTCAAGTTGCCAATTCATCTGGTTGGCACGGGTTCCGTTCATCGAGCCGAAACCGCCCACGGAATAGCCTGCGTAACCGGGCGAAACGGCGATTAGCTGAGAAAAATCGCGGCCGTTCAGGGGCATTTCCTGCACCGCGACGTCCGTGATGGTGTCACTCTGCGTTGCCGTCGTGGTGTCCAGGGTCAACGCGGCCGCCGAGACTTCCACTGCAGTTGTGCCGGCCGGACCCACACTGAGCTTGACCGGAAGGGTATAGATATGTCCAGCCGTGACCGCGACGCTGTCGACCGTCTCCGACTTAAAACCAGGAGCAGTCACCGAAATCTTGTAGGTTCCCAACGGCAGATCCTGGAAAGAAAACTCTCCGTCGCCGGTGGTGACTGTGCTCAGGGTTACGTCGGTGGCAACGTTGGTGGCTTTCACGCTGGCGCTCGCCACAACCGCTCCCGACTGATCCATCACAGTCCCGTTGATCGCACCGCGGAAGGTTTGGCTAAAACCTGCAACCGCAAACAACAAGATCACAAGAACGGCAGCCCCTATTCGTCGCATTTACGCCCTCCATACAGAATTCTGAATAGAAACACTCAACCTCAGCAAGCGGAGTCCACTGCTCGCATGGACAAGTGAGAGGCATGTTTCCGGCCAAAGGGAATATTAATTATCAACTATATTTATCAATGACTTACGCTCGGACGAGCGAGAGAAAATACGATATGCCGGATACTTCTCATAGAAGTGTATGGAACTTGGAATGCGCACGGAAGGTCGCCATTCGGATTTCCGATCCGTGGCATCGAACTTACTGATCTTAGGTGATTTACGAGCCCTCGACCCCGCGACGGAGGAACCGTCGCCTAGGCGCGGTGGTACTCTGCTCTTAAGCGACCAACCAAATGAGCTTGTGAGTGAAAAATACGATCAGATGACGTGATCTGATCCGGCCTAGAAGCTGAATGCCACGCCGCCGCGCGCCGAGCGCGCCGATTGCACAAGATAAAGAGTGCGTCCATCCTGTCCTATCACGGGCACATACCCCTGCGCGAGAAGATTTCGCAGGTCCATGAGAATTTCCATGTGTCCCGCGAGGAAGCTGGCCGGAATCGGTTGCCGGATGAAGAGGTTCAAGTAAGGATCGGTCTGGCCCGCCGAACTATTGAACAGGTCGACCGGCGTCAGGGTACGGCCGCCCGTGTAACGATAGGAGGCTATCCAGCGCGTCTTCGCCTTGGGCAAAGTTCCGCTGAACTTCGCTGCCACAGCCTGGCGTTGCTCCGCGCGAATCCACTCCCGTGCGTCCTGTAGTTGGACGTCGGGGCGTGACAGGTCGAGCACGCCTCCGTAGGCATAGTCGAGGGTTGCGGTCAGATCGGAGTACAGCTTCCGCTGCAGCACCACCCGCATCCCGCGCGTCGCGAAATCGTTTCCCTGATAGCTGAACGTACCCGAGTACACATCGGGCAACACGTCACCTGATTCGGCCGTCATTTCGCCAACTCCGGTAAGCACGGGATCGATGAAGCTGTCCGAGTAGAATGCGACCTGCATATTATTCTTGCCGATGCGCTGGGAGATCGACACTTCCTGGTGATGCGCTCGCTCGACCGCCGGAGTAAATCCAGTGATGCTCATACGCGGCGCGGTTTCGCTCAGGTCCGACGAAGCCGAATCCACACGATCCTCGCCGAAACGATCCTCCAGTCCCATATTCGGGACTGAACTCGCGTATTGATATTCCAGCACGGTGTTCGGCGTGATGTGCAAATCGGCCGACCCGAAGGGCTTGAAGGCGTTTACCCGCCCCATAAACTGGATCGTTTGCAATTCGCTGCCGAGCTTCATCTCCAGCATGTCGCCTATGACGACCCGATCGGAACTGGTCACCGACAGCGCTTGCAGCGTGGCGCCGGGCATCGTGTTCAGGTCGGGCGAATTCAGCCTGAGGGCCGTAATCGCCACCGAAGGTTCAAAAACACCGTTGAAACGGTTGGTGTAGGTCGTTCGGAGCACCGCCGCCGGAATGCCCTGGCCGTCGGCCTCATAACCGAGGTTGCCATTGAGTCGCAGGGTACCATTCGATAACAGCGAGCGCTCCACGGCAAAGCCGGCACTCATATCCGCGGGGCTGCCGAAACCCTGCCCGGGCGAACCGGCCAGGAAGGTCAAAGTACCTTTCAAGTCGTGGTCCGCGGCCGACTCCCCACTCTGCGCAACCACGGTAGTGCCATCTTCAAGCACGCGCAGAATGGGCCGGTTAGCGACCGAGCGCAACGTCCACTTCCAGTCGTCATCGTCCACCGGACTCCGCAGCGGGACAAGCTGGATGGCTTCGAACAGCGTGGTCAACGTGACATTCACCATCAGCTTCGCGCCGGCACGCACGCCGATTTTCTCGCGCAGCGTCGGGAGGAACGAAGGCGCGCTCACCTTGACGCTGTACGTTCCGGGCAGCAGACTCGCGATGGAGTAGAAACCACGATCGTCGGTGAAAACCTTGAGCGCATGGGCGGCCGAGCCGAGTACTTCCACCGCCGCGCCCATTTGCGGCGCGCCGCTCCCATCGCGAACGTACCCAGATATCGCGCCCGAGATCGCGCCTGAGGCAGTTCCGCACCATGCCGGAAGAGCCACGCTTACGACGACTACGAGGAACCTGAGCTTTCGGAACACTCGCCCACCACCTCTAGGGGACCAGGCAGCAGCTTACTCCACGGCAAAGGTCGCCGTTGGATCCACCATCTGCTTGGAAAGGTTGTCGTTTACTTTGATCTCGATCTTGTACAAACCTGGCGGCAGGTTCGCGGCGGAAAGCGTCTTCTGCAGCGTGACCTGGTCGCCCACATTGCCCATCGTGTCTGTCGACTCGACGGTATGGATGACGGCCTTGTTGTTGGCGTCCGTCACATTGTATTCGATTGTGGCCGAAGGCTTGTGCGTCTTCTCGTCCACGCTGAGATTGTAAACCTGCATCCAGAAATTCAGCTTCTGATTGCGTTTGAACGAGATGGGCTTGCCGTCGGAAGGCGCCACGCGCGGCCGCACTTTCGTGGTCCCGATCACGAAATTACCCGTGCCCACGTTCTTGGTCGCCACCGGTTCCATCTGGTCGGCGATGATGAGCGTTGAGCTGCTCAACTTGTCCTCGCTGAAGTCGGGGATCACGATCGCATGACTCCAACTTCCGGTGCGATCTCCGTTCACGTCCTTGACGACGACGTCGAGACGGTAGCGATTCTGGCTGATGCGCAGCGGCAATGCTTTCCAATAGACCGAAGAATTTTCCGCCGTCTTGGGCAGCAGTTCAACAGGCACATCGACCTGCACCGTGTCTTCAAAGGTCTGCACGATCTTGCCCGTGAGCGTGGTCACGCGTCCGAAGATATTGACGGTACCGCGCTCCACGCCGTCCTTGTTCTGGAAAGTCACATCGCGGTTCTTGATCTGAATCGTGACCGGAACCAGCACCGTGTCGCTGGTGACCTTCACGAAGTCCGCTCGCACATCAAAGGGCATCAGGTTGACGCTGATTTTGTGGCTGACGACTTCTTCCAGATCCTTGAACTTCACCGCCGGCGCCGCCTGCAGTTTGGCAAACTGTTCCAGGCGGTCGAATTGCTTGGTCTGCAGATCCTGGTTGAACGGCCCGGCGCCCAGTTGTTCCAGGCCGCCGCTGGTGAAACGACTCGACTTATTCGCCATGCCCATTTGCTCATACAACGTCAGGCCGGCATTCGGAGTGTACTTCAAGGCGTCTTTTTCCGAGCGGTCCAGCGTCATGTGATAGTCGCCGCACATGCAGGTATCGACGAACTCGATCATCACTTCCGCCCAACCCCCTCCAGGTAGCGATAGCGCCATGTTTCAAACGGGAAGGTAGAGGTCTCGCCACCGCCTTCTTCCATGGGGCGCTCGTAGGTGCCGCCGGAGGGATGGGAGTCGATCTCATCCGCCGGCCCAAACACGATGTACATCCGGCCACGGTCGGTCTTCCAACCGGGGATGCCGGCCGCGAAGTGCTCGTTGGCATACGCGATGCGACGGTAGTGCTCTTCTTTAAACTCGTTCTCTTCGGTGTCCGGCGTGGGATCGCGGCGTTGCCAGAAGGCCTCGATGAACTGGTCGCGTTCTTCGTCGTTCGAGAGCTGCATGAAGGCGAATCTCTCTTCGTCGGTGATAATCCAGCGCACGTCCTCGTCCAGCCACTTCCTGTAAGTCTTGCTCAACTCAATCTTGAGCGCCTTGGCGTTGGCCTTCCTCTGCTTTTCCGGGATTGGGCGCTTTAGAGGGTCCGTCTGGCTTCCCTGGGTAGCCGCACCTTTGTCATCGGAGCCCTTCGCATCCTTGTCCTGTGCTAGGGCAACAGCGGCAAAACCCAGTGCCATCACGCTAGCCAGCACACCGACCGAGCAACGATTTCGAAAACCCGCGGAGAACATAGAAAGGCTACCTCACGAGAAACGTCAGCTGCTTAATTCTATGTTCATTGGATACAACAAGGCAAGAAGAAGTGGCCTGTCAAGAAAGATTTCCTGCGCGGACCTCATCTTCTAAATCCCTTAAGAATCCGCGCCTTGCGGTCGAGCAGAGGTCGAGCAATGATCGCTTCGCAGGCCAGCTGCCCGGACACTCGGCACGATATAATGAATTGCGTCGCCGGTCTCCTCTCCGTAAGCCGAACAGAATATAGGGGGACCTGTTTCGCAGGAACTCGGGAACTTTCCGCCTCGTCTGAGCGTAACTGCTCATGCGCAACCACGGCGCGTTTTCGCCGTTCCATAACCAGAACCGGGGGTAAGTTGGAAAGTTAAGCCGGAAATGAGGAAAGCCGGGAATTTAGAGCCGTCTGCTGACGTGGCGGCTGGCTCGGCAGGACGGTTGTGAAGACTTAGCTATGAAGACCTGGAAGAAAGTATTGATCGGGGTTGGCGCGGCCCTGGTGCTCGGGATCATCGTCGCCGTCACTGTTTACCAGAGCCAGAAAAACCTGGTGACGGTGCAGACCGGCAAAGTGCAAAAGCAGAACCTGGCCTCGGTGGTCAGTGCTTCGGGTGAAATCAAGCCCAAGACCTACGTGAACATCGGAGCCAATGCCTTCGGCAAGATCATCAAGCTGCACGTCAAGGAAGGCGACCGCGTGATGAAGGGGCAGTTACTAGCACAGCTTGAGAACGTGCAGTCCTCGGCCGACGTCAATGCCACTCGCGCTTCCGTGCAGGCGGCTCAAACCGACGCCGTCGCCGCCGATGCTGCCCTAAACACCTCGCTCGCGGACCTGAACCGCGCCACGTCCGACGCCGTCCACGCTAAGCTCGACTGGGACCGCGCCCAGGGTCTGTACAACGCTGCCCTCATCGCGAAGCAGGATTACGACGTCAAGAAAGCTGCATGGGAGTCCGCCGATGCGGGGTTAGCCCAAGCCAAGGCTCGCGTGGCCCAAGCCAAGGCGCAGAAAGATTCGGCGGACAAGCACATCACACAGAACCAGGCCAACCTAACCCGGTTTATCGACGTGCTGCAAAAAACCACCTACGAAGCGCCCTTTGACGGCGTAATCACCAATCTTCCCGTGCGCGAAGGCGAGACCGTGGTCATCGGAATCCAGAATTCACCCGGCAGCACCCTGATGACGATTGCCGACATGTCCGTGATCACGTCCGAGGTCAAGGTGGACGAGACCGACATCGTCAACGTGCATCTCGGCCAACCCGCGGACGTGACCATCGACGCGATCCCCCGCAAGGTCTTCCACGGCATCGTCAGCGAAATCGGAGACAACGCCATCGTGCGCTCGACCGGTGTCGCTACCTCGCAGGCCACCTCGACCAGCGAGGAAGCGAAGGACTTCAAAGTCGTCGTGACGCTCACCGATCCGCCATCGGACCTGCGCCCTGGCCTTTCCTCGACCGCGAAGATCACGACCGCGATCCGCAGCAGCGTGCTCAGCATCCCCATTCAGGCGCTCACCGTCCGCACCCCGGCGGATCTGGCGCCCAAGGATGCCGGCAAAGGCAATAATAATAAAAATGTGCAGGCCGCCACCAGCGCTCCGGCGACAGCCTCGAAGCAGAAGGAAGAAGTTCAGGGCGTGTTCGTGATCCGCAACAAGAAAGCCCAATTCGTTCCGGTGGATACCGGCATCAGTGGCACCACGGATATCGAGGTCAGCAAGGGCTTACAAGAGGGTGACGAAGTAATCACCGGCAGTTACAAGGTTTTACGTACACTGAAGCCGGGAACGAGTGTCAAGATAGATAACTCGGCCCCGAAGAAAGAAGACGAAAACAGCTAGAACTGGTTTCATAAATGGTTCTGGATAGGCTTTTGGGAAGGGCACGGCTTCAGCCGTGCCGCTCAGAGCCACAAAAAATGGGGGCTTTAGCCCCTGAGGGCCGCACATCGCGCCCTAAGAATCAACGAAGCCTCTAACCTCTGCCAGGTTAGAACGTCCAAGATAGAACGGCCATAGGAGCGTGCGTGCCCGAGCCCGATCCGGATAAGGAGAGCAAGATGGCGACTGCCGAGGTATTGCCAATCGATAAGCCTGCGAATTGGGCTGCGCCCAATTCCTACATGATCTCAACCGAGGATCTGTGGAAGACCTACGATATGGGCTCGGAACAGGTGCATGCGCTTCGCGGCATCACCTTGCGCATCCAGCGCAACGAATACGTCGCCATCATGGGCCCGTCCGGCTCCGGCAAGTCCACGCTGATGAACCTGATCGGCTGTCTCGACTCGCCTTCCAAAGGCCAATACTGGCTCAACGGACAACTAGTCAGCGAACTAGACGACGACGAACTGGCCCGCATCCGCAATAAAGAAATCGGTTTCGTCTTCCAGACTTTTAATCTGCTGGCCCGTGCTACTTCGCTGCACAACGTGGAGCTGCCGCTGATCTATGCCGGGATTCCTTCCGAAGAGCGCGCCAAGCGCGCCAAGGCCGCGCTGACTTCGGTCGGCATGGGAGACCGCATGAGCCACAAGCCCAACGAACTCTCCGGCGGACAGCGCCAGCGCGTGGCCGTCGCCCGCGCTCTAGTCAATAAGCCCGCCATCATCCTCGCCGACGAACCGACCGGCAATCTCGACTCACAAACCGGAAACGAGATCATGGCCCTGTTCGATCGCCTGCACGCCGAAGGCAATACGATCGTACTGGTGACGCATGAGCACGACATCGCCGAATACGCCCACCGCATCATCCACATCAAAGACGGAATGGTCGCCAAGGACGAGCTGAAGCGGTAAGCTTTCTGGCAGAAGGAACAAACGGCTCGGGACTCAAAAGCGTGTTTTAGTTCACTTGAATTCTTAGTCCGGAGTGAGAATGCCGCATCGTGCACATGCTGTTTGTGCGTCATCAGAAGTTGTGAGACCAGCTTGGCCCGGGGGCCAAGCTACGGTTTGAGTTTAAGTTCCACCCTTGGTTTCTGGTTCCAGCGGCCCAGATTGTAACGCAGCCGCTGCTCAATC
>Ga0187864_10001533_pt1 | contig 22032 bp, 17 predicted proteins | sample June2016WEW_11_4_FD_132985 | JGI IMG/M metagenome (GOLD analysis project Ga0187864, IMG submission 132985) | Peatland microbial communities from SPRUCE experiment site at the Marcell Experimental Forest, Minnesota, USA - June2016WEW_11_40 | ecosystem: Environmental > Terrestrial > Soil >...
ACGCCGTTGGCTGGCCCGTTCATGTTCCAGCGGGCCTTTTCGAGGCGAAAGCATAGGGTCGCCGCCTTCGGCGGCAACAGCTGCGGAGTTTCGCGCTCAAGCGCGACCTCAACCGTCCGTCACCTCCGCTTGACCGACCTCGCCCTTAATATCCGGTTGCACATCCAGCGGCGATTGCCAACCATCGGTGGCGGAACCAACGATGACTGGAGGCGCACTTCCAAGCCAAATCACGGGGAGGTCGGACATGCGGGGCTGTGCAGGACGGTTGAGGTCGAGCCTGAGCTCGAAACGCCGACCAACTTGCCGCGGCACGCGGCGACTGTTGTGTTTCGGTTCCTCAAGGCCGTCGGGAACATTTTCAGGCCAGCCAGGGGTGTCCGCGGCGGCGACGCCTCTTCGTATTCGAGCAAGCGACTTTGGGCGTCACGAACACCGCAATCGATCATACTCTTCTTCGTCTATTTGCCCTTGTCCCCGCCGAATCAGTCACGCACCCGGATTTGGTGGCGGCGGGCGGCGGCCTTGTTTTACATCCTCCTCCAGCAGCGACTTTCGCCGCAGGATGTGGTGGTAATGCTGGGCGAAGCGATGGGCCTCGTCGCGGATGTATTGCAGGAGCCGCAGGCCGGCGTGGTTGCGCGACAGCCGAATCGGCTCGGAGCGGGCCTGGATGTAAAGCAGTTCTTCCTTCTTGGCCAGCGAAATAACCATCGGAGGCCTGACGTCCATGGTTTTGAAGACATCCATGGCGGCGTGGAGTTGGCCCAGACCTCCGTCGATCAGGATGACATCCGGAAACAATTCATTGCTGGCCCCGGCTTCGCGATATCGGCGGCCGACGACTTCCTGGATGCTCAGGTAATCGTTGTTGCCTTGTCCGTGCTTGATTTTGTAACGGCGATAACCGTCCTTAAACGGCACGCCGTCGATGAAGCAGACCTTGCTGCCGACGCTTTCGCCGCCCTGGAGATGGGCGATGTCGATGCCCTCGACGATCCGGGGCGGTTCGGCGAGGGAAAGGACCTCTTGCAGCTTTTCGATTCCGTCCTTGGGATCGGTGACGAACGCCTCGGGCTGCCAATATTCCTGCTCGCCTTTGCCCGCTCGCTGGCCGAGGGCCGTCAGGGCTTTGATCTCATCGCGCAGGCGGGCGGCCAGCTCAAAATTCTGGTCGTTGCTGGCCTCGAGCATTTCTTTTTCCATGGTGTGAAGGACGGATTTCTTCTCGCCGTCGAGGAAGCGGAGCAGCCGGGCGATGTCGGAGCGATAGGTCTCCTTGGAAATCTTCGCCGCGCACGGGGCGGTGCATTGCTTGATCGGATAAAGCAAGCAGGGGCGGAAAAATCGCCGGGTGTCGTCCGATTCGGAAATCTCCAGGTGGCAGGTCCGGAACTTAAAGGCTCTCTGCAACAAGGTGACGGCTTCCTTGAGCGAATGGACGCTGGTGAATGGGCCGTAGAGCTTGACGCCCTGGGTGCGGGGCTGGCGGGTGACGAAGACGCCGGGGAATTCGTCGCCGGTCGTCACCATCAAATAGGGAAAGGTCTTGTCGTCCAGGAGGCGGGCGTTGTAGCGCGGCTGGATGTCCTTGATGAGCCGATTCTCGGCCAGAAGCGCTTCGACTTCGCTGTCGGTTTGAATGACCTCGAAATCGACGATCTGGTCGATCAGGCCGGCCTTTTTGTGCTCGAACCTTGTTGCCGCATGGAAATAGCTGGCAACGCGTTCGCGCAGGCTGGCGGACTTGCCGATGTAAATCACGCGGCCTTTGTCATCCTTCATGAGATAGACTCCGGGGGATTTCGGCAGGGCCTTGGCCTTCTCGGCGAGCTTTTCCAGCCGGTCATCCATGAATAGGCAAATTGTATGCGGCGAAGGCGGGGAATGCCTTAGGGCGGCGAATGGGCCCTGGGGGGAGCGTAACGCTCGTTCTCGGATAGGGGGACGATTGCCTATTGCCAATTGCCTATTGTGCCTCTCCTCAATGGGCAATTGGCAATAGGCAATTGGAATTGCGGCAAGCGGAGCCAAGAACAAGCGCTGTGCTCCCTTTTTTCCCGCACCTAGTGCCGATAGGCTGGCGGATATGGTTGTGGTCCCCAGCATTGACCTGCGCGGCGGGCGGGTCGTTCGCCTGCAACAAGGCGATTATGCGCGCCAGGTGAATTACGACCTGGAAGCGGTGGAAGTCGCCGAATCATTCGCCGTGGCCGGGGCGAAGTGGATGCACGTCGTCGATCTCGACGGCGCCAAGGAAGGTCGGCCGGTGCAGACGCAGATGATTTCGCGACTGGCCAGGACGCCGGGGCTGGAAGTGCAGGCGGGCGGCGGGATTCGCCGGCACGAGGATATCGATCAACTCCTGCAAGCGGGGGTACGCCGCGTTGTCGTCGGGACCAAGGCGATGGAAGATTGGCCCTGGTTTGATTCCCTGGCTCATGACGCGAAATACGCCGGGCGCATCGTGCTGGCCGTGGATGCAAAAGACGGGATGATCGCCGTGCGCGGCTGGACGCGGACAACGTCGCGGTCGGCCGTGGAGGTCGCCAAGCAGGTGAGCGATTGGCCGCTGGCCGCGATTTTATATACGGATGTGGCCAAGGACGGGATGCTACAGGGGCCGAATTTGCAGCAGACTCGCGCGGTAGCCGAGGCGGGAAAAGTCCCGGTCATCGCCAGCGGAGGAGTGGGCGGCATCGAACACATTCGCCAGCTCAAGCAATTGCCGGTCTGGGGCGTGATCGTCGGCCGGAGTCTTTACGAGGGGAAGGTGGATTTGGCGGAGGCGATGCGGGTGGCAAGGCTGCCCTGAAGCATCCGCGCGGCCTTTCAATTCTCGCCTGAAGGCAAGGCAACCGCGAAGACGCGAGGAGCGCGAAGACAGCCGCGAAGAAATTCCGGAGGACAAATTGAACCGATGAGACGCCGCGCGCAGAAACGGACGCAGAGAAGTCAAACAGATGGAAATCGGATGCAGATAAAGATCACTGCAAGTTCGTTTCCTGAGGCGATTCGGGAGAAACTGCATCGCGAGCAGGCCAGGAAATTGCTCGCCGGCAAGCTTTTGGAAGGACTGGATAGCGGCAAGCCGATTCCTTTCACCGCCGGCCACTTCAAGGCAAAGAAGCGGGCCCTGGTTCAACGAGGGGTTAAGAAAAAGAGCAGATCCTGAGCACGGAATGGCCCTTCATTGATTACCGATCCGCCAGGGTGGTGTGAAGCAGCGGGGATGGGGAATTGACCAGATCGCGCAGGGCGGAAATCGCGGTGTATCTGCTGTATCCGCCGGCGGGCATGGGATCGGTGGCGCCGATCAGCGAGACCAAGATACTGAAGGTGAGAAGCAGACCGGCGATGGCCCACGCCGGGGCGCGGTGCGGGCGGCGCAGCCAGGCGCCGGCCCAGAAAAAGAGGAACGGCAGGAAGACGATCAGCCAGCGATTGCCGAAGGCGGCGGTGGCCGGGCCGTAGCGGGAGGCGGAAAAGCCGATGATGCCGATCATCGCCGCCAGGGCGCTGTCGGCGGCCAGGATCTTGGTGGTGAGCGGCCAATGGCGGTGCATGACCGCGAACATGCCGGCGACGCCAAGGACAACCACGGGGAAATGGACCAGCAGGCCATGCTCGCCGATGAGCGTCCAGGTGAAGCTGCCGATGCCGCGGGCGATTTTTTGCCAGAACGTCGGCGGAGGCGGATTGGCGTCGGGATCATCCGCCAGGTCGGCCGCCTGGTATGCATCCATTCCGTCGGGAGCGGCATCAACGGCGGGTTCGTCGATGAGGATGCGGCGGTGGATGGCCAACTCGGGGTGCATGTCTCCCGGGAGAAGGTTTCCAGTGAGAGGAACTGTCAGGGACGCGTGAAGCAGGATGGGCGGCGTGGCGCCGAGGAGAAAGAGCATGATCCCGCCGATGCGCAGCGCCGTCGGCAAGCGGATGGCGGGAATGACGGCCATGAGAAGGACCAGAAACACCGAGGCGGATAAATCGATGGTAGCGGCGAGGGCGGCGCAGAATCCGGCCACGACGATCCATGCCCCGCCGCGGGAGGGGTTTTCGCTGCCGACGATGTGGACGAGGCAGCCAGCGGCGGCGAGGACGAGGACGGCGGCGGGGACATGCGGGTTGAGGACAACGGCGTAGCTGATCAGGCCGGTGGCAAAGACGACGGCCGCCGCCAAGGCGGTGCGCCACTGCCGGCGAAGCTCGAAGATTCGGCCCATTCGATAAACGAGCCCGGCGGCGCCGGCCACGGGCAGGGTCGCGCCCAGCAGCGTCAGCAGATAGGGCGCCAGCACGGCGTTTTCCTGAAGGCGGTACCCCATCCAGTAGAGAATGAGCGCCGGGCCGCTGAGCAGAAATGCCAACATCGGCGGCTGATCGCTGAAAAGCCTGCCATTGACCGCGATGATGTGGGACGATGGGATGAACTGGCGCGTGTCGATGGCCAGGCGCTCGGCCAGGGGTCCGGAATCGGCACGGTGCTCGACCAGGGCGGAGATGGTTGCCAGCCGGAGTTGTTCATCTCCGCCGGCCTGCCCGGGATGCCGAAGCGGCCGCAGCAGCGGCAGGCAAAAGAGCAGGACAACGATGGGCGTAGCAAGGGCCCACGGCCGCACATAGGGCCGGCCGGGTCGGGGGCGAAGTTTGGCCAGCATGGACTGCATACAAGCGTTCGCGAAAAGAGGCGGGCGTATCGGGATCGGATCGGGGCGGCGGCTCGACTGCGCTCGCCGCAGGCACGCCCCGGCCTCTGTCATTTCAATACACCTTTAGATACTGCACGAAATTCCGCAGAATCCGCTGGCCCTGCCGAGTATAGCGCGGCATGTATTTGGCCGTGCCCTGGCGTATGCGTCTCTCCTTTTCGGCGCCGAGGGATTTGGTGTAATCCTGCCGGCTGGCGACGATGACCGCCTCAATGTCGGGTTCCGTGAATTCAAAGTGATATTGAAACCCAAATAGCCGGCTTCTGAACCGAAAAGCCTGGTTCTTGCATAGCTTGCTGGAACTCAGCAGGGCATTTCCAGTGGGGGCATTGGGAGGCGACGGATCGGAAGGCGGAGGCAAGCGCGGCAAATCAAAGGTGTCGCTATGCCAATGGAACATCATCGAACCATCGTTCAATCCCATGACAATGGGTTCGGTTCCTCCAGGGAAGGGGAAAGTCACCGGCCCCCAGCCCAGCTCAGGGACTGGAACGGGCGGATCTTCCGGCTTTGCGCCCGGCTTGGCGTTGAGGTAAACCTTGGCGCCGGCCGCATGGGCCAGCAACTGTGCTCCGAGACAGATTCCCAGCACCGGGCGATCGGCCGCGATCATGTGTTTGAGAACTTCCAATTCCCGGCTAAGGAAGGGGTATGCCGGGTTGGCGATATCCCCGACGCCCATCGGGCCGCCCAAGACGATCAGGACGCGCACCTCATCCAGATCGGTGGGGACTTCATCGCCCTGGTAGAGGCGTCGCAACTGAACGGGAATTCCATAGTCGCGAAAGATAGGAACGATTTGTCCGGGCCCCTCATAGGCGACGTGCTGCAGGATGACGGCACTGCTCATAAAGGGAACAATGATCCGCTCTGTCGGACGGCCTTGTCAAGGTCGGCCCGAATCCGCCTTGCCAGGCGTTTGCGGGCGGTTTTTTTGCGGGAGACGGCCGGGGTTGGCTTTTCAGGGGCTTTGTCGGGGGCTTTGTTGGGGACTTGGGAGACAGGGGACGGGGTTGAGGGCGCGTCCTCACGCTCGAAGGCGACGCGATACCAATGCCGGCCGTCATCGTCTTGCCTGGGATAGAGTTCCCGCAGGGTGTCGAGCAACTCTTTCAGGGATTTGAAACCATCTGCCGTGGCATCCGCGGAGGTCAAATCCTTCTGCTCGACTCGCCGGCACGACAGGATTCTGAGCCAGCCGACGCCTGGAACGGACGCGCGGGTCCCCGGGTGCAGGCGAGCATATTTCCACCGCCGCAACGTACTGGTTTTGGTTCCGCGACGGATGGAATCGATGAACTGGCGTTTGAATAGCAGTTGAGGCATTGCGCCCTGACCCGCGCATCCTATCGGTTGAGAATTAATGGCCGATGAGCTTCAGTTGACGAAGGATAATAATCGCCAGCAAAACGGCGAAAACGGCGAGTAATCCAATTAACGTTCGCTTATCCTGTTCTTGATAAGCGGTGGTCTTGACAGGGCTGAGACGGCGCCGCTCCTTGTCGAGTTTTTTACGTTCGGACCGGCACGCGCGGCAGATTCGCCGTCCCTCGTAATCATGGAGTGCGGCCTCTCTCACCACGCGGCCGCAATCGGCACATTTGACGCCTTTGGGGGCATGGGCGGCTTTGTCGATTTTGTGACACTCGGGACACCAGTAGCCTCGGCTGTCGCGCAGGCGTTTTTTCCCGGTCAGGTCCTTGCCGCACTGGCAGCAGACCTTGGCCGCCACGACCGCTTTTTCGACGAATGTGTCACCGCTGGTCTGTCCATCGGCGCCGAAATCGATATTGCCAGTGGATTTGTTCTTAAAACAGGTGCAAGGATGTCCGTGTTCGGAGCCCTCCGGGCCAAGGACCCCTCCACACTCTGGACAAATCAGTTCAGATGACATGGTTCTAATGCCCTCGCGCTTGGGGTATCACTATTGTAGAGAATGTCTCCATCGACGAAATGTCCGAAAGGAATTTATTTCTTAAGTGGTTTATTTTACGGGTCTTATATTGTATATCATGCGGTCGATAGGAAGCCGGGGCCTCCCCTTGGCAGCTCTGGCGGGTTAGCAGGGAATGGGCGAAGTAATTGAGGCGACTGCGGCGGAGGGTCGATGTAGGAAATGGACCCCCGGGCATCGGTGCTGTCAGGGTTGGAAACGGCCGCGAGGAGGAGTTAGGCTTATCCAACGGATGGCGTTGCATGAGGGCCTACAATTAGCAGTTCCGGTTCGAAACTGGGGCACGCGAATTCATTTATGGAATCGTTTGACATCATCAATCGTGCCAATGCGGATTACATCGACCGGTTGTACGCACAATATCAATCGGACGCGCGTTCGGTAGACCCGTACTGGCAAGCGTTTTTCGCGGGTTTTGAAGCGGCCGGCGGCCGAGCGGCAAGCCTCACCGGGGCTTTCGGGCCTTCCGAACAGCCAAGCCCCATCCAGGCTCGCGCCGGGGTTGAAACAAAAAACCTGGTTCATTCCTACCGCGAGCTGGGGCATTTCATCGCCAATCTCGATCCCCTGGGCCACAATCGGCCAAGCCATGCATTATTGGACCTTTCGCAATTCGGACTGACCGCGGCGGACATGGACAAGCGGGTCACTGGTTGCGATTTTCAAGGCCCGTTTGACGGAACGCTTCGCGATCTGATGGAAAAACTGCGCACCACCTATTGCAGCACGCTGGGCGTCGAATTCGTGAACATCTCCGACAAGGCGCAGCGCGATTGGTTGATTCAGCGAATGGAGCCGATCCTCAACCGTCCCGTCCTGAGCGGCCCGCAGCGACAGGCGCTTCTGTACGAGATCATCGCCGCCCAGGGCCTTGAGGAATTCCTGGCGCTCAAGCAGCCGGGCCAGAAACGCTTTGGCATCGAAGGCGCCGAATCGCTCATTCCCCTTCTCAATACGCTCGTGGACGACGGGGCGGCGCTGGGCGTCCTGGAAGTGGTGATGGGCATGGCCCATCGCGGCCGGCTCAACGTGCTGGCCCACGTCGTCAACAAGCCGTATGAAGCGATCCTTCGCGAATTCGAGGGCCGCACGCCGGAACACTTCGACGGCGACGGAGACGTGAAATATCACCTGGGATATGCGCAGGACCGCCAGACCAAAAGCAATCGCAACATCCATATCGCGCTGAGCTATAACCCGAGCCACCTGGAACTGGTGGATCCGGTGGTGGTGGGGATCGTGCGGGCCAAGCAGAATTATCGAGGCGATCACGCGACGCGAACGCGCGTGGCGCCGATCCTCATCCACGGCGATGCGGCTTTCTGCGGGCAGGGGATCGTGCATGAAACGCTCGGCCTGTCGGAACTGCCCTACTATCGCACCGGGGGGACGATCCACGTCATCGTCAACAACCAGATCGGCTTCACCACGCTGCCGCGCCAGGGACGTTTCACCCCCTACCCCACCGACGTGGCGAAGATGATTCAAGCGCCGATCTTCCACGTCAACGGGGATGACCCGGAGGCGTGTCTTCATGCGGCGCAACTGGCCATTGCTTTCCGCCAGGAATTCCACTGCGATGTCATGATCGACCTGTGGTGTTATCGCAAGAACGGCCACAACGAACAGGACGATGCGAGCTTCACCCAGCCCCTGATGGCCCGCGAAATCGCCGCCAAGACCAGTCTCCGCGATCTCTACGCCCAACGGCTCATCGCCCAGGGCGTCGTCACGCCCGAGCAGTTTGAGGACATGAAAGCGGAATCGCGCCGCCGGCTCGACGAAGCCCTCATCCATGCCCGCGAGAACCGCCCGATCGCGCCGTCCCCCACCACGCTCGGCGGCGTGTGGAAAGGTTTCTCCCGAGGCGGCGATTCGTCGGCCATCACCAAGGTCCCGGCCGACCTGCTGAAAAAAGTCGGAGAAGGCACGACGCGAGTGCCGGACAATTTCACGGTCCATCCCAAGCTGAAGGGCCTTTTGGCGCGTCGCCTGGAGATGTCAACCGGCAAGGCTGCAATCGATTGGGGCGGGGCCGAAATGCTGGCGCTGGGAAGCCTTCTGCTGGAAGGCGTCCCGGTTCGATTCGTCGGACAGGACACGCAGCGCGGCACCTTCACCCATCGCCACGCCGCCCTCCGCGATTACAACACCGGCGAAAAATACGTCCCCCTGGCGAACATCGCCGAAAACCAGGCCCCCATCATCGTCGTCAACACGATGCTGTCCGAGCTGGCGGTCCTGGGTTTTGAATACGGCTTCAGCTCCGCCGATCCGCGAAACCTCGTCATCTGGGAAGCGCAGTTCGGCGATTTCGTCAACGTGTGCCAGCCGATCATCGATCAATTCATCGTCGCCGCCGAATCGAAATGGGGGAAGATGTCCGGGCTGGTGATGTTGCTGCCGCACGGCGACGAAGGCTCCGGGCCGGAGCACTCGTACGCTTACCTCGACCGGTTCCTGGCGCTGTCGGCGGAGGAGAATATCCAGGTCATCTACCCCAGCACGCCGGCGCAGTATTTCCATGTTCTCCGCAGGCAGATGCGCCGCAATTTCCGCAAGCCGCTGATCCTGATGATGCCCAAGTCCACTCTGCGCGATGCAATCTCGACGCTGAGCGATCTGACGGAGGGTTCGTTCCACCTGGTGATGGACGATCCGAGCTTTCCATCGCGCGAGCGCGTGAGGCGACTGCTGTTTTGCAGCGGGAAGGTTTATTTCGGGCTGGATGCGGCCCGCAAAAAGGCGGGGCTGGAAGATGTGGCCATCGTGCGGGTGGAGCAGCTTTATCCGTATCCCAAGGCGGAGCTTCAGGCGATGCTGGCGAAGTACCGCAATGCCCACGAAGTCTGCTGGGTGCAGGAAGAATCGAAGAACCGCGGGGCGTGGGTCTTCATGTCCGACCGTCTGGAACCGATGCTGCCGGAAACGGCGGTGCTGAGCTATTACGGGCGGGGCGAAGCGGCCAGCCCGGCGGTCGGGTCCAAACGCGTCAGCGATCAGGAAGAGGCCGACATCATCTCCCGCGCCCTGGAATTGTCGCCGGCCCAACCGACTCCCGTGGCCCCGGCGGCGGAAGGACAATTGGAAAAGGTCGCGCAAGGTTCGGGCCTCGGCGGCGACTAAGGCACGAGGGTAAGGATCAAATATTCATGGCCATCCAGGTAAAAGTTCCCAGTCTGGGCGAATCGGTCAAACAAGCCACGCTGCTCAAATGGCACAAGCAGGACGGCGAAGCTGTCAAGGTTGACGAGCCGCTGTGCGAATTGGAGAGCGATAAGGCGAACGCCGATCTGAACGCCGAAGTCGCCGGCATCCTGCGACGAACAAAGAAAGAGGGCGAGATGGTCCAAGTCGGCGAGGTGATCGCGGAGATCGATCCCACCGGCGTCCCCACGGCTAAGCCCGCAAAAGTCGTCGAGCAGAAGAAGGCGGGTTCGACGACCGCGCCGGCGGCGAGTGCAACCGGCGCCGCAACATTGGAAGATTACAGCCCCGCCGTTCGCAGGTTGATGGACGAAAACCATCTCGATCCCAAATCCATTCCCGCAACGGGTCCTAAAGGCCGGCTTACGAAAGAAGATGTAGAGGCGTACCTCGCCAGCCGCGGCAACGGCGAAACCGCAGTCGAACCGCCTGCGGCGAGCAAAGTCGAACCGCCGCTTCCCGCTTTGCAGATCGTTCCTGAAAGGAAGATGGAAGTGGCGACGGTTTCCCCGTCGCTGCCCGCGCCGATGCAAGCGATCCTGTACGATTCCACGGGGGTCCATCGCGCCCCCATGAGCAAGATCCGCAAGCGTATCGCCGAGACGCTCGTGCTGGCCCAGCAGACCGCGGCCATCCTGACCACTTTCAACGAAGCCGATCTCACTTCCATCATCGAGCTGCGCAACAAGTTCAAGGACCGATTCCAGGAAGTTTACGGCGTCGGGCTGGGGTTCATGAGCTTCTTCGCCCGCGCCTGCGTGCTGGCCCTGAAGGAATTCCCCAAGCTCAACGCCTTCATCGAAGGCGACGACGTCATCTATCACCAGTTCGTGCACCTGGGCATCGCGGTCAGCACCGACCGCGGACTGGCCGTGCCGGTCCTCCGGCACGCCGAGAAAATGTCCTTCGCAAAAATAGAAGCGGAGATCAAGCGCCTGGCCACGGCGACGCGGGATGGAAAGCTCTCGCTGGAAGAACTCTCCGGCGGAACGTTCACGATCACCAACGGCGGCATCTTCGGCAGCCTGCTCAGCACGCCGATCGTGAATCCCCCGCAGAGCGGTATCCTCGGCATGCACGCGATCCAGAAGCGGCCGATGGTCATCAACGACAAGATCGAAATCCGCTCGATGATGTACCTGGCTTTGAGCTACGATCACCGGCTGGTGGATGGGCGCGAATCGGTCAGTTTCCTGGTGCGACTCAAACAATATCTGGAAGATCCGACGCGGCTGATGCTGGAGATTTAGCGTCACCCGCTATCTCGCCTCGAGGGTCATGTCGCCATGGATCAGACGCGTCAACTGCTGCGGCATGCGCTGGCCACGTTGGCATATCGGGCTGGCAAAGCGCTGAGCGGTGTTCCGGCGAGTTTTGCCGATATGCGCGCGTGCGCCTCAGGGCGATCGGCAGTCGAGATTCTCTCGCACATGAGCGACCTGCTCAATTGGGTCGGCTGGCTCGCCCGAGGCGAGAACGGTAAACCACACGCCAAGCCGCAGGGTTGGGACTTCGAGGTGACACGATTCTACACGGCGCTAAGGCGGCTGGATGATTGGTTGGCTTCGGATGCGCCCCTGCACTGCGATCCGCGAGGTTTGTTCCAAGGCCCGATCGCCGATGCGCTGACGCACGTCGGCCAGTTGGCCATGCTTCGCCGCTTGGCCGGCTCACCGATTCGCGGCGAGAATTATTTTCTTGCGGACATTGCGGTCGGCCGAGTTGGCGCCGAACAGTCCGCGCCGCGCGAAGAGTTCGATTAACTGGCCTTCTACTCCAGGGTAACTGTTTACCGCGCTGGAATCGTCCGCGAAACCACGACGATGCATCATCTTCGATTTCGTCTCCCAGCGCCTCGACATCCAAAAAAACGGCCGGGAAACCGCATGGTTTAATGCGATGACGGTAGACAGTTACGGTGCTGAATTTCTACGCCGCCGCGGGTGTGGGCGCTGGCGCCGCGGGGGCGGAAGCCGGTGTTGGCGCGGATATCGCCGCGGGGGCGGGTTCGGCTTTTTCCACGCGCATGCCCTCGAAGACCGCGCCTATGGCGTACACGCCTTGGGAAAGTTGGCTGCAACATTTGATGGTGCAAACCAGGGCCAGGGGCGGGGCCTCGTCGGCGCGGGGGAATCGGACGACGAAGCGATCGCCCGCCTTCATCTTTTGCGAACAGATGATGCCGATGCCGGCGCGGGAGATGTCGCGCGTCCAGACCTCGATCGGCCCGGCCGGCACGCCCGCCTCGACGGGGACGATCTTGATGTGGCAGCGAATTCCCACGCGAGGGTGGACGCGGCGCTGATGCTTGATCGCCGAGCTATCGCCTTTGAACAAACGGATCGTCCGTTCAAACAGTTCCGCGGAGAGTTCCATGGTCCTTCCCGTGCAAAACGTGGCATAGAAAGACAGCCCGGAAATCATCGGCGAAGCGCCGACATGCCTTTAGGCGGGATGGTTGATGAATGCGATGCTTATGGGGATTGAATTGGGACAACGCTTCCGGTGCCGTTGGGAATCAGCGGATTTTCAATGCTTCGCGCAGGATTTTATCGAACCATTTTTCGGGCAAAAGCCATTTGACGATGACCGCGGACATCGCGTCGCGGCCGACGGTTTTATGGATCGGCGGGCGGCGGGCGGTGAGACATCGATGCACCAGCCGAGCGACGCGATCGGCGCCAATGGCGGAGGCGGCGGATTTGCGGCTCGTGCGCACGACGGCGTCGATCTGCCGGCCATAGAGCTGGCCAGCGGCTGAGTCGGGGGGAATGGCCGCGGCGGTTTCGTCGCCTTTGCGCCAGATTTCCGATTGGATCGCGCCGGGCTCGAGCAGGGAAACAAAAATGCCCTGATCGCGCAATTCCAATCGCAGGGCGGCGGCGACGGCGGCGATGGCGCACTTCGAGGCGGAATAAGGGCCGAGCGTTGGGATCGTGACTCGTCCGGCGATCGAGCCGATGAAAACGATGCGCCCGGACCCATGGCCTTGCGCGGCGACGTGGCGGCGAAGCATCGGCAGCAAGGCCTGCGTGACGGCGACCTGGCCGAAGACGTTCACCTCGAATTGACGGCGCCAATCTTCCACGGAGACGAATTCGACCGGCCCATGGACTCCGATGCCGGCGTTGTTGACGATGGCGGCGAGGCCGGATTCGCCGGTGATTTCGGCGATTTGGTTCACCGCGGCGGCGATGGATGCGCCGAGCGTGATATCCAATTGAATGCTGCGCAGATTTTTGCAGAGGGCTTGGAATTGCTGACCGTCGGACGGGCGACGAACGCCGGCGATGACTGAAAAGCCTGTCTGGGCGAGGTGTATTGCGCAAGCCCTGCCGATGCCGGTGCTGGAACCTGTCACCAATACGTGGCGTGAGGTTTCGGTGGTGTTCATCTTACCAATCGAGCGTTCCGCGCCAGGCGCGGGTCAGTTCGCTTACTTCGAGTTCCAGCCCGCTTTTGAATGTGAGCCTTGGCGATTGCTGGACGGTTGCGAAATCGATTGTCTTCGCGACGCGCTCGAATTCATCGCTCTGCGCGCCATCGGCCAGCTCGACGAGAAATCGGCCGGGGGTTTCGGCGAATGCCGCGTCGGTGGCCAGCGATTCGCTAACGATCAGGCCCAGGCCTGAAGCGATGCACATTTCGGCGGCGGCAACGGCTACGCCGCCATCGCTGACATCGTGGCAGGCTGATGCCTTGCCGGCGCGGATCAGCCTGGCCATGGCGCGGTGCAACCGGCCGAGGGCGGCGAGGTCGGCGGGGTCGAACGGCTCGATCAGCACGACGCGATCTCCCCGCGATTTGAGATCCATGGTAACGCAGTTGCCCACGTCTTCGATGACCCCGATGGCGCTGATGAGCAGCGTGCGCGGGATGCGGAGGACCTGTCCGGTTTCCTTGTTGGTGAACTGGTTGTTGAGCGAATCCTTGCCGCTGATGAAGGGGATGCCGTAGGCGATGGCGGCGTCGCGGCAGGCTTCGCAGGCGCGGACCAGCGTGCCCATCGTCCGTTCGTCATCGACGCTGGGCCAGCAGAAATTGTCGAGGATGGCGACTCGATCCGGATCGGCGCCCACGGCGACGACGTTGCGGATCGCCTCGTCGATGGAAGCGATGGCCATGTCGTACGGGTCTTCGATTTGCGGGGATAAACCGCAGCCGATGACGATGCCGCGGCGGCTGCCGAGTTTTGGGCGCAGCACCGTGGCGTCGGATGGGCCGATCTGCATCGGGCCGACCAGCGGCTTGACGACCGATCCGCCTTGGACCTCGTGGTCGTATTGGCGAACGATCCAGTGCTTGCTGGCGATGTTCGGATGGGCCAGGGCGCTCAGGAGCTTTTTTTTGATCGCTTCGGGGGAGAGGGGTGTTGCGGCGGGCGCGGGTTTTTTGCTTGACGGCGCCGGGACGATCGCCTTGCGCGTGGGCATCGGAATGCCGTGGTGCAGGAACTGCATGGACAGCCGCCCCACCTGCTCGCCGCGGAACTGGAGGATCAGCTCGCGATCGGCGTGGCCGAATGTGCCGATGACGGTGGCTTCGACATCCTCGCCGCGCGCGAGTTCCAGGAGCCGCTCGACGTGCCGGGGCCCGACGGACAGGACCATGCGCTCCTGGGCCTCGCTGATCCAGATTTCGTCGTAGCGCAGGCCAGCGTATTTGAGGGGGACTTTTTCCAGATCGACGACCGCACCGATTTTTTCAGCCATTTCGCCGACGGCGGAGGACAGGCCGCCCGCGCCGCAATCGGTGATGGCGGTGAACAGGCCGGAGTCGCGGGCGGTGAGGATCACGTCCGCCATTTTCTTCTCGGTGATGGCGTTGCCGATCTGCACGGCGTGTGAGAACTCGTCGGCGTGGGTGTCGGTGAGTTCGGCGCTGGAGAAGGTAGCGCCATGGATTCCATCGCGGCCGGTGCGTCCGCCCATGACGACGATGGCGTCGCCGTTTTGGGCGACTTTTTGCAGCTTGTCTCGGGGGATCAGGCCGACGCAGCCGCAGAAAACCAGGGGATTTCCCAGGTAGCGTTCGTCGAAATAGACCGCGCCGTTGACGGTGGGGATTCCCATTCGGTTGCCGTAATCGCGCACGCCGGCGACGACCTGCTGCAGGATTCGCTTGGGATGAATGACGCCCTTCGGCAGGCCATCGCGAGGAGCGTCGGGATAGGCGACGCAGAAGACGTCGGTATTGGCGACGGGCTTGGCGGCCAGGCCGGTGCCGAGGATGTCGCGAATGACGCCGCCCGCGCCGGTGGCGCTGCCGCCGTACGGTTCTATTGCGCTGGGATGGTTGTGGGTTTCGACCTTGAAGCAGACGGCATCGGTTTCGTCGAACGCGACCGCGCCGGCATTGTCCGTGAAGACCGACAGGCAAAATGGATCGCGGCCGGCCTCGATGATCTTCGTGCTGGCAAAGATCGTTTCCTTGATGAGGTTCGCGTAGCGGCGTGAGCCGACCTTGCGATTCTGGTCGTCGCGGATTTCAACTTCGACGGCGCTCTTGAGGGTTTTGTGCACGCAATGCTCGCTCCACGTCTGGGCGAGGGTTTCCAGCTCGATGTCGGTGGGCTCGCGATCCTGCTCGCGGAAATAATCCTGGATGGCGGCCATCTCGCCCTCGGAGAGAAAAAGATGGCCGTCGCGGCTGAGCTTGGCGAGTTCGCCTTCCGAGAGCTTGCCCAGGGTGATGCGCCGGACGTGAAATGGAGTTTCGCGTCCGGTTTCGAATTTCGGCGGGCAATAAGGCTCGAAATGAACCGACTCGATCACGCCGTTGGCCAGTATGCGGGCGGCGAGGGTCTCGAGGTCGCGGCGATCGAGCTGGGGATCGATCAGGAATGCGCGGCCGGTGCGGACTTGCCGCGCGCCCAGGCCCAGATCGCGCACGGCCATTTCGGTGCTGGCGGCAACCGGGTCCATGACGCCGGGCTTGAGATGGACTTCGATGCGGCTTTTGGCGGCGGATAGCCGGCGCGGATTGAAGATTTCGGCGGATTCGACGATGGGGTCGGCCAGCAGTTCGCGTGCGATCCGGGCGACGGCGGCGGGATCGGCGTCGCTGTCGAGGAGGAAAATTCGCGAGCTTTGGACGGAGGCGACCGGCTTGCCGAGGTCGCAAATCTGCTGACAAATCGCGGCCCCGAGCGGGTCGTTGCCGTCGCGGGCGCGAACGTCGATGCGATGGATCATGCGGCGATTTTAGGAGGAATGATTGGGGTTGGCGAGGGGGAAGAGAATGCCGAGTGCCGATTGCCAAATGCCGAATGAAAGGCGAATGCTTGGTTTACCATTTGGCATTTGGCAATCGGCATTCGGCATTGTCTTGGCGAGTCGCTAGCCTGCCGCGGGCGATTCGATTCCCGCGGGACGCGGCAGCAGCGATATCGTCGCGTCGTACACCATGGCGGGCGTGAGGCGCGTCATGCAGCGGTGATCCAGCGGACAAACTTTCTTCTGACACGGGCCGCAGAAGACTTTGACGGCTAATTTTCTTTCCTTGGCGAAGTAAATTTCGGTCCATTCGGGGTGGGTTGGGCCGAAAAGCGTGATCACCGGAACGTCGAAAGCCGCCGCGATGTGGCGTGGGCCGGTGTCGTTGGTGATCAGAAGATCGCAGCGGCGGATGATCTCCTTCAAAGTGCCGAGGGACAAACCCTTGGACAGAAGATCGATCGGAGCGTGACGCATGAGCCGCGAAATGTTCTCGATGATGCGGCGCTCGCGGGGCGCTCCGCTGATAAGGATCGTCGCGCCAAGTTCGTCGATCAAGCGGTCGGCCAGGGTTGCGAAATATTCGGGCAGCCAGCACTTGGCCACGCCGAATTGCGCGCCGGGATTCAGGAGAATCAGGGGCGCCTTGCCCGCGGCGGCCGGGCGCTCCAGATCGCGGGGCAGCGCCGCCCGCTCTAGACAATCGCAGGCCTCGCGCCGCTCGGAATCGGTGACGCAGAGTTTCAGGGTGAGGTCGCGTTCCTGGCTGCCGAGGTAATGAGCCAGGCCCATGTAATATTTGACGATTGGGGTCGGGAGGAATTTGCCCTTTTCCTTTCGCGGCAGGAGCTTGTCGGAGAGCAAAAACCCGCGGCCGTCGCGCTCGTAGCCGACGATGCGGGGGATGTTGGCCATTTTGCAGACCAGGGCTGCCTGGAACGAATTGGGCAGAAGGATCGCCAGGTCGAACTTAGCCCCGCGCAGGCGGCGGGCCAGATCGAACAGGCCTTTGCCGGCCTTCTTCTTGGTCTTGCCGGATCGATAGGTGATGAGTTGATCGGCCCAGGGCAGGCCGGTGTAGAGCGGTTTGACGTATCGCTTCATCATGTAGGCGATGTGGGCCTGGGGAAAGAGGTCGCGCAGGGCGCGCAGCGTGGGCGTGGACATCACGGCGTCGCCGACCCAGTTTGGCTGGACGACCAAGACTTTGCGGGCTTCTGGCATCTGGGCGAAGTATAGCGGAGGGAGGGGGGAATGCCGAATGCCGTGAGCCTGTCGAACGGCCAACTGGCGAAGAAGGGCGAATCGCTGTACAAAATCAGCACGCTTATGCGGAATTCGCCCGAAATCTGCCGACGGCATTATGCCGCGTTGACCCCGGCAGCCCTGATCGATTCGGCCGAATTTGCCTCCGGCCCAAAAGCATTAGCCACGGGTTCATAACTCATGCCCACGCTCGATTGGATCGGCAAGAAAGCCGTCGTTAACCACCACCGCCAGGTGCCGTATCACCTACTGCGCTGCGACAGGGAGCTTTCCGTCGGAGATCCTGACGCCGGCAACCTGCTGGTGCAAGGGGATAACCTGCTGGCGCTCAAGGCCCTGTTGCCCTACTACGCTGGCAAGGTCAAGTGCATCTACATCGACCCACCATACAACACGGGCAACGAAGGGTGGGTCTACAACGACAACGTGAACAGCCCGGAAATCCGCCAGTGGCTTCGGCAGACCGTGGGCCGGGAAGGCGAAGACCTGTCCCGGCATGACAAGTGGCTGTGCATGATGTACCCACGCCTGGCCCTGCTGCGCGACTTTCTCACCGAAGATGGCATCATCTTTGTGAGCGTCGATGAGAACGAATACCGTTACCTTGCGCTGATGATGGACGAACTATTCGGCGCTGGCAACCGGGTCGAAACCTTCATCTGGAAAAAGAGCTATGGCGGGGGCGCGAAATCCAAGCATGTTGTGAACCTTCACGAATACATCCTTTGCTTCGCCAAAGCCAAGGACTGTATTCCTGTGCTGGATCTGCCCCCGGATGAAAAGGCTATCGCGTATTACAAGTATCGAGATGCCAAATATGCTACGAGGGGACCGCACCGGTTCCAACCGCTGGCGACAAACAGCATGGACCCGCGCCCGAACCTGCGCTACGGCATACCGTGGCAAGGCGAGGAAATCTGGCCTGAAAAGCAATGGCAGTGGTCTAAGGATAGGGTGCTGGCGGCGTTGGCCGATGACGGTTTGGTAATCGCAAAAAAGGCCGGAAAGTGGACTGTATCCTACAAGCAATATTTGAAAGATGACGAAGGAGCGGAGCGGCGCAGCAAGGCATACTCGATCATTGAGGGAATCTATACGCAACAAGGGACCAATGAGGTTGCAGAAATCTTTGGTGATGGCAAAGCCTTTTCCTTTCCGAAGCCCCGGAAGCTGCTGGAAACGCTGATCGCGCTTGTCACGGCGAAAGATTCGCTGATCCTAGATTCCTTCGCGGGTAGCGGGACCACGGCGCATGCTGTCCTGGCCCAGAACAAGGCCGACGGCGGGAGCCGGCGTTTCATCTGCATCGAAATGGACGAAGGCATCTGCCGGGATGTAACGGCCCCGCGCATCCGCAAGGCAATTGAAGGTTACGGCGACACGCCGGGCCTGGCCGGGGGATTCCGTTTCTGCAAGCTGGGGACGGCGCTGTTTGACGCGTTCGGCGCAATTGACCTGGATGTGGGCTTTGCGGACCTCGCCGCCCATGTGTTCTTCACTGAGACGGGCAGCCCGATTCCCAAACGCGCGGATGGGAAGACACCACTTCTGGGCGTACACGAGAGGCGAGCGATTTATCTGCTGTTCAACGGCGTGTTGGGCGACAAACGGCCTGACGGTGGAAACGTCCTTACGGGGAAGGTGCTGCAATCCCTGCCTCCGCATGACGGGCCGCGCGTTGTATATGGCGAAGCCTGCCGGCTCGGCGAAGCGCGATTGCGCGATAGGGGCGTAATCTTCCGCCAAGTGCCTTGGGAAGTGAGGGCGGGGTAATGGAGCTTCGCGATTACCAGGGGCGCGTACTCGAAGCGCTCAAGAAATACCTGCAAGACGTTCCCGCGCGAGGTGCGAAGGCGGCGTTCGTTCTTGCGACGGAGCGGCCCTATCGCGACGTACCGCAAATGGAACAGATGCCATACGTCTGCCTGCGTCTTCCCACGGGCGGCGGAAAGACGCTTGTGGCCTGTTACGCCATCGGCGAGACGGCACGCGAATACCTGCAAACGGATCACCCCACGGTTCTGTGGCTAGCGCCGAGCAACACAATTGTGAATCAGACGCTTCGAGCACTACGCGACCACCAGCACCCGTACCGCCGACAACTCGACGAGCAGTTCGCCGGAAACGTCAAGGTGATGGAAATTGCCGAAGCGCTCTACGTGACACGTGCCGATCTCAGCGGCGCGGCTTGCGTCATCGTCACGACGTTTCAGGCCCTGCGCGTCGACAACACCGACGGCAGGAAAGTGTACGAAAGCAACGGCCAGTTGCAGCACCATTTCGACGGCTTACCGTCGATGCTGCTCGCGCTATTCACCCGGCCGGACGGGAGCGTCGATTATTCGCTGGCAAACGTATTGACCATGCGCCGCCCGCTCATCGTCATGGATGAAGCCCATAACGCGCGCACGCCGCTTAGCTTTACCACGCTGGCGCGGTTCCATCCGTCGGCGATCCTCGAATTGACCGCGACGCCTGAAACTACACATGACCCCGCCAGAGAGAGGTATGCGAGTAACGTGCTGGCGCAGGCGTCAGCACTGGAACTCAAAAATGCCGAGATGATCAAATTGCCGATCAAGCTTCGCACACGACCCGACTGGCGGCTCGTGGTGCACGATGCGCTGGACACTTGCCGGCAACTCGCTGAACAGGCGGCGAGGGAGCGCGCAGCCACCGGCGAGTACATACGGCCGATCGCGCTTTTTCAGGCCGAATCGGTCAACGGCGACGACATGAACGTCGATCGATTGAGGCAGGCGCTGATCGAGGACTTTCAGGTTTCGGCGGCCCAGATCGCGATCCACACCGGCACGACGCCCGGCCTAAATGGCGTGGACGTGGCGAGCGAGGCCTGCCCGATTACATGCATCATCACGGTCAAGGCGCTGGTCGAGGGATGGGACTGCCCATTTGCATACGTGTTATGCAGTCTCAGCGGCGTCAGCACTCCCAGGGCTGTGGAGCAGGTGCTCGGACGGATCCTCCGATTGCCCGGAGCAAAGCGCAAGACTCACGATGCTTTGAATTGCGCATATGCCTTTGCCGTGTCGGAGAATTTCATCCGGACCGCTCAAAACCTGCGAGACGCACTCGTCGAGGGGGCCGGCTTTCAACGGCTGGAGGCCCAGGACCTGGTTGTCGAGATTGTTGGGCCGCAGCCCGGTTTATTCGACCGGCGCGTGCCGGTGTCGAGTATGCCGACATTGGGAGCATTGTCACCGTCGCTATTCCAGCGCGTGACCTTTGAGCCGACACGGCGCGAACTCGTGGTGAGCGGGCCGGTAAACGCCGCCGAGGTGCAGGAAATCACTCGCTGCTTTTCAGAGCAGTCGGACCGTGAGGCGATAACGCGGTTAATTCTCCCCGACGCGCCGCGGATTCCGACCGGCGTTGACCGCGGCCCGTTCCGAGTGCCGGGCCTCTCGGTGCGTGTTGATGGTCAGTTGGAGTTGTTCGACGACACGCATTTATTGGACGTGCCCTGGAACATCGCCGAGTGTCCGGCGAATTTAGATGAAGCGGCCTTTCCCAGCGAGGCGCCGGCCGGCATGACGGGCGAGATTGATGTAACGGATCGCGGTCGTGTGGAGTTGACCGGATTTGTCGACCAGTTGCACCGGGACTTGTCTTTGTTCGGCGCGGAACCGGGCTGGACGCTGCCGACCCTGACGGCGTGGCTCTCGCAGCGCGTTGCAAGCCATGATCTGGTTCCGTCTCAGCTTCGCCTGTTCGTTCTCAGCGCGCTGGAATCGCTGATGCGCGATCGCGCGTGGACGATCGACCGGCTCGCTGGTGAGAAATATCGGCTGGCAAAGGCAATCGAGGCGGCGATCGACCGTCACCGCGTCAGCAAGCGGCTACAAGCCTTCCAGAATTTACTTTTCGGCCCTCAGGCGACGGTGGAAGTGGACCCCGAGCAATGCTTGACCATCAGCCCGGAATGGTATGCACCGAACTCGTATTACGAAGGAGATTATCACTGGCAGAGGCACGCGTTTCCGCGCGTCGGTGAATTGAAAAGCGAAGGCGAAGAATTTGAGTGCGCCACGCGGATCGATCAACACCCGAACGTGAGACGGTGGGTTCGCAACCTTGAACGCCAATCGCGCCATTCATTCTGGCTGCAAACATCCACCGATCGATTTTACCCTGATTTCGTCGTTGAACTTCTGGACGGCCGATTCCTTGTTGTCGAATACAAGCGTGGCGACAGCTGGAGCAACGATGACAATCGGGAGAAGCGAAAAATTGGTGAATTGTGGGCGGCGGCCAGTCACGGGCGATGCCTCTTCATCATGCCGAAAGGACCCGACTGGCCGGCTTTACATGCCGCTCTAAATGCGTAGGGAAATTAAAGAGGACGCGATTCAATCTGGGTCGGGTCATGGGTGTGTCGTCATGCAAATCCCGCCAATAAGCCTGTTGAGCCCGGTGTTACACTTTCTCGCCAATTCATCCAGCATACGCACTCGTAAAATGCCATAAGCCGTTTATTGAAATAGACTTGCAAGATTGATTACAACTTAGCATTCACTAACACAATTCGAAAAAGTGGGCTTTGCACACCGGGAGCGGTGTGCACAACAGAACGGCTTCCTGCACAACGGAAGGGGGCCGTTTTGACCCCCGCCGTTAATCCGCGACAATATCCAGTAATCGGGAACGGTGGGAGTAG
>Ga0187864_10001534_pt1 | contig 22013 bp, 14 predicted proteins | sample June2016WEW_11_4_FD_132985 | JGI IMG/M metagenome (GOLD analysis project Ga0187864, IMG submission 132985) | Peatland microbial communities from SPRUCE experiment site at the Marcell Experimental Forest, Minnesota, USA - June2016WEW_11_40 | ecosystem: Environmental > Terrestrial > Soil >...
CAAGCGGCTCGCGGATGTGGCGCACGCACTCGTGCGTGCCGTGTCGAGACTCTTCTCGACACGTCTTCGGAATCGTGACACAGCGTCGAAACAAGGCACGTGTCCGGCAGACCGCAAAAAACGATGGTCTGCCCCACAGCCTCATCCCAATGACCGGCCACCAGCCCCGTCCCACAAAGGTGCCCCCCATGCCCACTAGCCTCCGCCGCCTGCGCGCCATCTGGGTCAAAGAGCTTCGCCACATCGTGCGCGACCGCCGCAGCCTCTCGCTCGCCCTGTTTCTGCCCGTGATGATGCTTCTGCTCTACGGCTACGCCTTGAGCCTCGACGTCGATCATATTCCGACCATGATCTACGACCAGTCCGATACCGACGCCAGCCGCGACCTGATCAAACGATTCCAAGGCTCCCGCTACTTCGACGTGATGGGCTTCGTGCGCGGCTACCCGCCCATCGAGCGCGCCATCGACCGCGGCAAAATCCTGATGGGCGTCGTCATTCCCCGCGATTACGGCAAGCAGGAGGGCTCCGGCCGCATCGCCCCGGTTCAGCTTCTGCTCGATGGCAGCGACTCCAACACCGCCTCCATCGCCCTCGGCTACGCCGAAAGCGTGGTCAACGATTATTCCCTCACCTTGCGCTCCGACGCCCAGAATCGCCGCGCCGGCCAGCGCGGCGGCATGCCCGTCGATCTGCGCCTGCGCGTCTGGTACAACAGCTCGCTCGAATCCAAAAACTACGTGGTGCCGGGCCTGATCGCCGTGATTCTGCAAATCATTTCGGCGCTGCTCACCTCGCTCACCATCGCCCGGGAATTGGAAATGGGAACCCTGGAGCAGTTGCTTTCTACGCCCCTGCGCCCCGTCGAAATCGTGCTGGGCAAGATGCTGGCATATTTCGTGGTGGGTGCGGCGGATTCCGCCGTGGCGCTGCTGGTGGGTCTGTTCGTCTTTACCGTGCCCTTGCGCGGCAGCCTGCTGCTGGTAGCGGCGGGCACCGGCTTGTTTCTGTTCGGCGTCTTGTTTTGGGGTATCTTCGTCTCGGCGGTTTCGAAAACCCAGTTGCAGGCCTACCAGATGGGCGTGCTCAGCTCATTTCTGCCCGCGTTCCTGCTCTCCGGCTTCGTCTATTCCATCGACACCATGCCCAAAGTCATCCAGGTAGTAACCTTCATCATCCCGGCGCGCTACGTGGTGACGATCATGAAAGGCGTGTTTCTGAAAGGCGTGGGATTGTCCGTGCTATGGAAGGAGTTCGCCTTTCTGGCATTGTTTGCCGGCCTGATTTTTTGGGCGGCCACGCGCAAGCTGAGCCGGAAGGTGGCCTGAATGAGCTGGGAACGAATCGCCATCATTTTGCGCAAGGAGCTGATCCAGGCTCTGCGCGACCCGCGCATGCGCCTGCTGTTGTTCTTGCCGCCCATGATTCAGCTCATCGTTTTCGGCTTCGCCGTGAACCTCGACGTGGATCACGCCCGCATCGCCTGGATGGATCTGGACCGCACCCCCGCCAGCCGCGAGCTGCGCGAGCGCTTCGAAGGCTCCGGCCGCTTCGACGTGGTGGCCCTCGCCTCCAGCGAGCAGGACGTGCAGAACATCCTCGACCGTGGCCGGGCCGAGGCCGTGGTTCGCATCCTGCCGGAATTCGAGCGCGACCTGCGCCGCGGCCAAAACGCCCAGGTGCAAGTGCTCGTCGATGGCACCAACTCCAATACCGCCTCCCTGGTTTCGAGCTATGCCGGAAGCGTGGTGGCGGAGTTTTCGAGCTCCCTCTCCGCCCAGCAGCGGAACACCCAGGCGCTCATGCGCGGCGCTGCCTCGCCCGTCAATCAAGGTTTGCCCACCGTCGCGCCACAAAGCCGCGTTTGGTTCAACCCCGATCTCTACAGCCGCAATTACTTCGTCCCCGGCGTGATCGCCAATATCATCATGATGGTCACCCTCATGCTCACCGCCATGGCCATCGTGCGCGAAAAGGAAATCGGCACCATGGAGCAGTTGATGGTGACGCCCATCAAGCCGCTCGAGCTGATGCTGGGCAAAACCCTTCCGTTCGCCCTGGTCGGTTTGGTCCAGGTGGCGCTCATCACCACCGCCGCTCTCCTCATCTTCCATATCCCGTTTCGCGGCAACCCGCTGCTGCTGTTCTGCTGCGCGTCGCTGTTTTTGATGACCAGCCTGGGAGCGGGTCTGTTCCTGTCCACCGTCTCCAACACCCAGCAGCAGGCCATGATGGGCAATTTCTTCTTCTCCACGCCGGCCTTCATGCTAAGTGGATTCGCGTTTCCCATCCGCAACATGCCGGTCGCGGTGCAATGGCTCACCTATCTGAACCCGCTCCGCTACTTCATGGAAATCGTGCGCGGCATTTTTCTGAAAGGCGTCGGCGTCGCCACTCTATGGCCGCAGATGGTGGCTCTGGCCGTGTACGGAGTCACCGTGCTAGGCCTGAGCACCATCCGCTTCCACAAGAGCCTGGACTGAGCGCGCAGCCGTGGGGCAGACCGTCGTCTTTGGTGGTCTGCCCTGCACGCCTTCCCGCGTCCGCCATAACCGCCGCTGCTTGATACGATAGATCCCGGTTGCTCCCATGATCCCGAGAAACCTGTTGCTGACGGCCGTCGCGCTGGCCGCCGCTTTGGCGCAGAGCGAGCCCAAGCCCGAAAAGCCCGATCTGCCGTATCTCAAACACGCCACCACGCTGATTGCGGCCGAGGCCGTGACCGCCAAACCCGAAAAGCACGGCAACGACACGCGGTACATCGTCGCCGGCGCCAATTCGCCCGCGCGCACCCCGCTGGCAGCGCCCATCTTCCTCTTCCAGAGCGGCAAGATCGCCGCCGACAGTCTGGAGTTCTACCGTCTGGAATCGAAAGGCGACCACCGCGAAATCGAATATTCCAAAGGCGGCCCCGAGCCGCTGCGTTTGATCGTCACCGGTATGGGCGGCAACCTTTACCGTGTCGAGGCCTACGAAGGCCAGGACGCAGGCGAATACGCCCTGCGCCCGCGCGATTCGGACACCTTCTTCTGCTTCGCCATCTTCTAAGTCGCCGGTGCCTTTTGCCCATCGCGAAAATGTCAGTCACAGACTTTCGAAATATTTTTTACTCCCGCCGTTTCATCGCGCTACAGCCACTCCGGCCCCCTCCTCCAACCCCGGTTCCGCCCGCTCGCACGCTATCGTGGAGCCGAAAGTGGAACCCATGAACGATTCTCATCTTTCCGATCGAATGTTCCAGGTCATCGACGCCCTGTCCAGCGGCGCCAACCTCACCGAAGCCGCCGCCGCTGCCGGCGTCCACCGCAATACCGTCGCCAACTGGCGCCGCAACGTCCCTCAGTTTCAACAGGCCCTCGCCCAAGCCCAGTCCGACCGCGCCTTCATCTTCAGGGAACGAGCCGAAGAGCTGGCCGGCCTGGCCTTCGATTCCCTCCGCGAAATCCTCAGCGACCCCAAAGCCTCCCCGTCCGTCCGCCTCAAAGCCGCCACTTTCGTCATCCAAACCGCCATGGCTCCGGCCTCCCAAAAACCCCAAAAGCCCCTCAGCTTCAACGGCTTCGTCAACGCCTCGCCAGCCTCGGATCTCCCCCCGGCCCCCTCCCGAGAGGCAGGCGAAAAAGAGACCTCGCAAGCGGAAGAGGAACCCGCCAGGCCCGCATTTGCACAAGAATGCACAACCGCAAATCCGCAAAATCCGCACAAAGATGCACAAGAACCCGAACCCTGCCGCCGCCCCGAACCCAAAATCGGCCGCAACCACCCCTGCCCCTGCGGCAGCGGCCATAAATACAAACGCTGCTGCCTGGGAAAATCCCAAACCGCTGCTGCCTGAGGTGCTGGACGAACTGTCGCCGTCCCACAAGCTGTATACTTCGAACGATGTGGCGGATGGAACGTTCGAGCTCCCATCAAAACTTCGGGAGAAAGCGTGAACTCGCCTTCACAAACGGATAAGGCCATCGCGTTTCTGTCGCTTCATGAGCGCGCCGGCGCATTCATCATCCCCAATCCGTGGGATCTCGGAACGGCGCGTGTACTGGCACACCTCGGATTTGAGGCGCTGGCGACCACCAGCATGGGCTACGCGTTCTCGACCGGCAAACTGGACAATACGGTTGGCCGCGACGCCATGCTGCGGCACATCGCCCAAATCGCCGCCGCCACCCACCTGCCCGTCAGTGCCGATCTCGAGAACGGGTACGGGGATGCTCCCGAAACGGCAGCCGAGACCATCCGGCTGGCCGCGGCCGCGGGCGTTGTCGGTGGCTCCATCGAGGACGCGACCGGCCAACCCGATCGCCCTATCTACGAAAAAGAGCACGCCGCCGATCGAATCCGCGCGGCAGTGGAAGCGGCGCGCGCCCTGCCTTTCCCGTTCACCCTGACGGCGCGCGCCGAGAACTACCTGCATGGCCGGCCCAACCTCAACGACACGATTGAGCGCTTGCAGGCCTACCAGGAAGCCGGCGCGGATGTTCTCTATGCGCCCGGCCTTGCCACCAGAGACGATATCGCCGCCGTAGTCCGCTCCCTGGACCGCCCGGTAAACGTGGTGATGGGATTAAAAGGCGTGCCACTGAGTCTCGCCGACCTCGCCGCGCTTGGAGTCAAGCGCGTCAGCGTCGGCAGCTCTCTGTATCGCACCGCTCTAGGCGCCTTTCTCCGCGCCGCCCGCGAAATGCGCGAGCATGGCACGTTTGCCTTCGCCAACTCCGCCGCCGGCCCTCGCGAGATCGACGCCATCCTCAAGCCACGCGAGCCCGCGTAGAGGCGCCCGGAACGAGACCCAGAACCCCTGAAGTGGAATTCAGGTTGAGCCAGCGTTCATAATTGGTGGGGCCGGCCCTCGGCCTGCGGCGGCCTCCCAGGCCGCCCCGCCGCACCATGCAATCCGAGCGCGATCCAGAGAGTGCATCTCCCGAAGCCTGTTCGTCACTTTCCGCCCGAGCTTGGTCGGTCTGGCCGCAGCCAGGCGGCCTGGGAGGCCGCCGCAGGCCGAGGGCGTGCCCCACAGAGCAGTGCGCCACCCTGCGCCAAAAATCGGTCAGCTCACTTTCCTCACTGCCCGGAAAATGGACGGCTATATCAGGAGCCCGGAGACTGGCGCAGTTCATGCGCCGCGGCGCCGACTGCGTACCGAGCCTATCCCGCCGCCTCTTTTCCGCTTCGTTTGGGGCGCGTCGCGGCGGTCAAAATCTCGGCGACTTTGGCCAGCAGAGTGCCCGGCGTGAATGGCTTGGACAGAAAGCTGGCGGTCCCTTCCAGGCTCTTCTGATCGGCTAATTCCCGGTCGTAGCCGGACATATACACCACCGGAAGCCCGGGGCGCGCCGCATGCAAACGGGCCACCAGTTGGGGACCGCTCATGCCGGCCATCACCATGTCGGTGAGCACCAGGTCGAGGGCCGTCTGGGCGGATGCGAGCGCCAGGGCATGGTCGCCGTCGCCTGCCACCAGAACGCGATGTCCCGCGGTGGACAGCACGGTCGAAATCAAGTTGCGCAGCGGCGTTTCGTCTTCCACCACGAGAATGGTGCCGGGCTCTCGCGCCGGCTGCTTGACGGTCCGTTGAGGCGAAAGTTCCTCGCCGCCGGCCTCCGCTCGGGGCAGATAGATTTGGAAAGAGGCGCCAGCGCCGGGCGCGCTTTCAACCGTCACCAAGCCACCGCTCTGTTCCATGATGCCGAAAACGATGGAGAGGCCGAGCCCCGTACCCTTGCCGGCGTCCTTGGTGGTGAAGAACGGCTCGAAAACGCGCCCGGCCGTATCGGCGTCCATGCCGTGGCCGGTGTCGCTCACGCGCAGCATCACGTAGCTGCCTGGAGGGAGCGCCCGCAGCGGAGCGTGAAGCTCGACGTTACTGGTTTCGATGAGCAGGCGCCCGCCGTCGGGCATGGCGTCGCGCGCGTTTAGCGCCAGGTTCATGATTACCTGCTCGATCTGGTGAGGATCGGCCTTGACCAGGTGCAAACCGCCGCCGGGCGCGGTCAGAAGCTGCACCTTTTCCCCCAACAGCCGGCGCAGCAATTCCTCCAGGCCGCTCATTACCGTATTCAAATCCATGGCACGAGGCTGCCGCACCTGCTTGCGGCTGAAAGCGAGTAGTTTTTGCGTGAGCGAAGCGGCGCGATCCACGGCTTTTTCGATCTCCGCCAGCTCGGGCGAGGAGTTTCCGGCGGGTTGGCTCTCCCGCAGCAAGCCCGCATAGCCCGCGATCACCGTCAAGAGGTTGTTGAAATCGTGCGCCACTCCGCCCGCAAGGCGCCCCACTGCTTCCATTTTCTGAGACTGGCGCAACTGCTCTTCCAGATTCTTGTGATTGACGATCAACTGCCGGACGCGAGCCGGCATTTCCTCCGGCGCGATGGTCGTGTAGCGGGCGTCAAGGAGCGGTTCCTCGTTCACACCGGCCAGCGACAGCTCAATCTGGTGGTACATCATCCCCAGCGTCTCGTTGGCCTTGGTGAGCTGCCGGTTGGCCTCGGCCACCTGCCGGGAGCGCTCGAAGATCTCCGCCTCCATCTGCCGCGTGCGGCTCATGAGGGCATTTGCGAGCTCTTCGCGGTCCTTGCCGGCCTGTTGCATGAGCACGAACTCGGTGACGTCGTCCACGCGGTGAATAATGTAGAGCAGCTCCCCATCGGGCCCCAAAACGGGTGTGTTGAGCGGGCTCCAATAACGCTCTTCGAAGCCTCCGCCTTCGGCCGCGGGCCGCCGGACGTCGTATTTCTGGATGGGCATGGCATCGGGTTTGTGGCTCTCGATGACACGCGTGAGAGAGGCCAGCAGGTTGTGCTCGCCGGTGGCGCCAGGTTCGTCGGGATTGTCGGGCAAGGCTTTGAAGATATGGCGCCCCAGAATCTCTTCCCGCACCGTCATGGTGGCGTGCAGATAGGCGTCGGTTGCGCCGACAATCGAAAGCGTCGGGCTGAGCACCAAATAGAGGCCGGGAGCGGACTCAAACCAGGCCTGAAAATTCAGGGTGTCACCTGCGGCCACCTGCTTATCATACGCCGCGGGCACGACGTATTCTATGGGCCGGGCCGCAGTACAGTAATAAAGAGAACCTCGCTTGCCGCTGCCGGACTTCAGCCAACCCGTCTTCATCAACATTCTGGGCCACACGGCCGGCGCGGTGATTTTCGCCATCTTTCTGGCCTTGCTCTATAGCGGGCGTGGACGGCCGGCCTGGCGCGGCCGGTACCGGTCCGCGTTGGTGGCCGTACTTTCGCTGGTATGGAACCTGGGATCGCTGGCTGTTCTGGCGTGGCCCGGGATGCCGGCCGGCCTGCTCAACCTGGTGGTGGCCATCAGCTTCTCGGTGCTGAGCGTTCTGCCGGCCGTGCTGCTGCACGTTTGGCTGCGGGAAGCCTCGGCCGGCGACGCCCCTTTGCGCGGCGCGGATCTGGGGGTGATGGTGGCGGGGTACGTATTGAGTGCGGTCGCGGTAACCATGCATTTTGTCGAAATCCGCGGTAACGGACCCAGGTTGCACCAGGGGGCGTTGCTTTTGATTACCTTCGGCTTCCTGGCTTTGACGGGCGGCGCGGTGCTGCTGCGGCGGCCCGGCGGCGTGGGCGGCATGCGCGGAACGCATATTGTGGCTGCCATGTGCCTGGCGCTGTTCGCCACCTCGTTCGTGCATTTCGCCGGCAATCACCCCAGCCAGCCGTGGTCCAGCGAGCTCGTGGTACACCACGCCGGCATTCCTCTGGCCTTGCTGGTGCTGCTGCAGGACGACCGGCTGGTGCTGCTGGACGCCTTTGTCCGCTTCCTGGCCAACGCGGTTTTGGCGGCGCTGATGGGAGTTCTTATGATTGCCGCCGTCATGCGCCTGGCGCCCGCCGAACGCCTGGCTCGCGAACCGCTCCTGCAGGCGCTGCTGCTGATTTCGGTCTGCCTGTTTTTGCTGCTGTTCGCCTGGCTGCGCGGCCGCGTCCAGCAGTGGCTCACCGATTTCGTTTTCCGGCGCCGCGCCTTGGAGCGCTTACCGGCGCGGCTCCGCGATAGGTCCACGATCGCCGACGAGGAGCAATATCTGAACTGGTCCGCCAAGGCGATGGCCGATGCCGTGCGCACCCGCGATTACGCCGTGCTGGACGGCGCCAAAGGGGAAGGCGCCGGCTTGCGAGTCCCGCTTACCACCCGCACCGCCGGCTTTCCGGGGCTGCCGATGTGGGCCGAAGCCGTGGTCCCCTTGCGTCTCGGGCAGGCCGGAGTGAGACTCTTCGCGCTCGGCCGGCGCCAGGGCGGCCAGCGATATTTGGGCGAGGACCTGGACGTGCTCGGCCGCGCCGCCGCCGAAATCGCCGAAAAAGTGGAAGCGCTGCGGCAACAGGAGATGTACCGGCTGGTAAACCAAGCCGAGTTGCGCGCCTTGCAATCGCAGATTCACCCGCATTTCCTGTTCAACGCCCTCAACACGCTCTACGGCAGCATTCCCCGGGAAGCCCCCACAGCGCGCCGCATGGTGTTGAACCTGGCCGATATCTTTCGCTATTTCCTGCAGTCCGACAAGGTGCTGGTTCCGCTCGACCACGAGCTGGAAATCGTACGCGCTTACCTGGAGGTGGAACAGTTGCGGCTGGGAGACCGCTTGCGGGTGGAGTTCGAAATCGACGGCGCCACCCGCGCCTTGCCGATCCCCATGCTGAGCGTGCAGCCGCTGGTGGAAAACGCCATCAAACATGGCGTAGCGCGCAGCGCCGGCCCCGGCTACGTGCGCATTCGGACCACGCGGGAAGCCGAGGGTTTGCGCATCCAGGTGGAAAACAGCGCCGGCGAGGGTCCGGCCGAGAATTCCGGAGCGGGGGTCGGCCTGAAGAACCTGGAGCGGCGGCTCGAAATCTGCTACGGCCGGTCCGCCAGCTTTCGCCTGAACATCGCATCCGACGTTACCGTGGCCGAGCTGAGCGTCCCGCTGGCCGGCCAGATGGCGGCAGCAGGTGGCCCCGGGCTTAGCCGATTCGAATAGCCAGCCGATCCCATCGGCCGCCCCATCGATTGCGTCGGACTTATCCCTCTGATAAGCTTGCTATCCGCTACCTTTATGGCAGATCCGTCTACGATGCGCGCGCAGCTTGCCATCATACGCCAGGAGATCTTGCGGTCTCCGGTGTTCGTGGCTGGCCGTCCGGATAGCGCCGACAAAGCCGGGAAGGAAGCCGTACGGCTCGCGAAACTCAGTGAAACCGTTCTGATTATCGTGCGCGACCTGAAAAGTAGTGAGTCTTTAATTCGCCTTCGTGAAAAGGCCCTGTGGAACATTCCACGCGACCGGCGGTTTTCGGCGGAACAATCCTTGAAGCAGCTCGGCAAGAACATCGGCGAGCTGAGGCAGGAGGCGGAAGCGCTGGCGGAACTCCTTCGCGACCTCTTGGATAGAAATGGCTTGTTGAATCCAATTCAGAAGACGAAAGCCATCCTCGATCTTCTGAAAGACCTGGAGAAGACTGTTGGACATGAAGCGCAGGCCCAGCTTGCCCAAATACACCAACCGATTCAAGACACCATTGGACCGAGCGCACCGGGAGGGACTCCGCTGACGCTGAGCGGCATCGCTCCCTTGCTCGTGTTTGTGTTTTTGGCAATCAAGATAATTCAACGCAAACTCGGCCCCAGCGGGCGTGAGTAGACTCCGTAGGGACCGCCCAGCGGACGAAGGCCGGATCGGCCTATTCATCCACGCCTTGCGCTAAGATTCTGGGATGCACCGTACCGCCCTTTTGCTCCTCGTTTCCAGCGCCGCGTTCGCGGCCGGCATCCCTTATCTCACCGAGCCCTCGGTCTGTCCCACGCGACCCGAAATCGCCTTCGTCTCTGGCGGCGGCATTTGGGTGGCGCCGTTGAAGGGCGGCGATGCCCATTTGCTGATTTCCGACCCCGCCGACGAGACTCGCCCGCTCTATTCTCCCGATGGCGCCCGCCTCGCCTTCGTTTCCACCCGCACCGGCGGCGGCGATATCTACGTACTAACGATTGCGACTGGCGAGTTGAAGCGGCTCACCTTCGACGATGGCCTCGATCAGCTCGACGGCTGGTCGCGCGACGGCCGCTGGATTTACTTCTCCAACGGCACCAACGACGTCGGCCGCAAGAACGACATCTACCGCGTGAGCCCGGACGGCGGCACGCCCATGCCGGTCAGCGCCGATCGCTTCACCAACGAATTTCAAGCCGCCCCCGCGCCCGATGGCATCACCCTGGCCTTTGCCGCCCGCGGCGTGGGCGACTCCCAATGGTGGCGCAACGGCCACAGCCATCTGGACGAATCCGAAATCTGGCTGCGCAAGGAAGGTTCGCCGGCAGCCTATGAGCGCCTGGTGGATTTGAACGGCCGCAACGCCTGGCCTATGTGGATGCCCGATGGCAAGCAGCTTTACTTTATGTCCGACCGCGGCGGCACTCAGAATATCTGGACCATTGCCGTCGGCGCCAGCCCTTCCGCCAAGCCGCGCCCGGTGACCAAATTCACTACCGGGCGGGTCCTCTGGCCCTCCATTTCCTACGACGGCAAGTTGATCGTGTTCGAGCACGATTTCAAAATCTGGCAGCTCGATACCAAGAGCGGCGAAGCTTATAACTTGCCCATCAAGCTGGTGGGCCTGGCCGCCTCGCCCGATCCCCAGCACCTCACTCTCACCCAATTCAACGACCTCGAGCTTTCCGAGGATGGCCGCAAGATCGCCGTCATCGGCCACGGCGAGATCTTCGTCGCTTCCGCGCGCGAAGGCGGCACGTCCTTCCGCGTCACCCACACACCGGCCGCCGAAACCCAAGTCGCATGGGCGCCCGATTCGATGAGCGTGGCGTACCTGAGCCCACGCGACGCCGTGAATCATATCTTCCTTTACGATTTCGCCCACCACACCGAAACCCAGTTGACCAGTGACTCGCAGGCCGACCAGGGCCCGCGCTTTTCGCCCGACGGCAAGACCGTCGCCTTCCTGCGCGGCCGCAAGGAGCTGCGCGCCATCGATCTCGAATCGAAGAAGGACCGCCTGCTGGTGTCCGGATACCTGGGCAGCGGTTTCGGCGCCAGCCCCATCGCGTGGTCGCCCGATAGCGCCTGGATCGCTTACACCAGCGACGAGCCTGGCGGGCTGAGCAACATCTACGTGGCGCCCGCGGCCGGCGGCGCCGGGCGTCCGATTACTTTCCTCGCCAACAGCAACCTCAGCTCCGTCAATTGGAGTCCGGATGGCAAGTTCCTGCTGTTTGAAACCGGCCAGCGCACCGAGACGCCCGAGGTGGTGCGCGTCGACCTGGTTCCCCGCCAGCCCAAATTCGCCGAGGAGCGCATCGACGATCTGTTCAAGCCCGAGCCCGCAACGGCCCGCGGCGGTCGCGGCGGCGGCGAAAATCACGCCGAAACCAAACCGCCCGTCAAGGTCACCATCGATTTCGACGACATCCGCCAGCGGGTTTCCACCCTCCCCATCGGCCTGCCGGTTTCCCAGCCCCGCATCAGCCCCGATGGCAAGTCGCTGCTGTTCGCGGCCAGCGTCGGAGGCCAGACCAACCTTTATCTTTATTCACTCGACGACACCCCCGGCGCCGGCGGCCGCGGCGGCCGTGGCGGCGGAGAAGGCGAGGCGCGCGGTCCGCGGCAGTTGACCACCGCGCCGGGCCAGAAGAGCCACGCCCAGTTCTCGCCCGATTCGCACGAGGTTTACTACCTCGAAGGCGGCCGCGTCCAGTCCATGACCATCGAGAATAAGACCTCCCGCGCGGTCAATCTCAACGCCGAAATGGACGTCGATTTCCAGCAGGAGAAAATCGCCGTTTTCGAGGAAGCGTGGGCCGGGCAGCGCGACAACTATTACGACCCCAAATACCACGGCGCCGATTGGAACGCCGTGCGCCGCACCTACGCTCCCCTAATCGAAGCCTGCCGCACCCCGGATGAGATGCGCCGCATCTTGCGCATGATGATCGGCGAGCTCAACTCGTCCCACTCCGGCGTATCCGCTTCCACTCCAGGCGGGAACGGTCCGCGCGCCGTGATTGGACAACTCGGCCTCAGTTTCGATCGCGCCGAATACGAAAACTCCGGCAAACTCAAAATCGCCGCCGTGCTGCCCCATTCGCCCGCCGCCCTGGCCGGCATTCAAACCGGCGGCGACCTCCGCGCCGTGGATGGTGTACCCCTCGGCCCCCGCGTCAACCTCGATGAGTTGCTGCAGCACAAAGTGGACAAGCGTGTGGTCCTTGATGTCTCCGGTCACGACATAGCCGTCGAGCCCGTCGGCTCGCTGGCCGACCCAATTTACCGCAAATGGGTGGAAGACAACCGCGCCTACGTTCTCCGCACCAGCAACGGCAAGCTCGGTTACGTTCACATGCGCGACATGTCCGAGCAAGCGCTCACCCAGCTCTATCTCGATCTCGACTCCGAAAACCGCTCGAAAGAGGGCGTGGTCATCGACATCCGCAACAATAACGGCGGGTTCGTCAACGCCTACGCGCTCGACGTGCTCACCCGCCGCCCCTATCTCACCATGACCTTCCGCGGCGGTCTGGCCAGTCCGGCCCGAACCGTGCTCGGCCAGCGCTCGCTCGAACGGCCCACCATTCTGGTGGTCAACCAGCATTCGCTTTCCGACGCCGAAGATTTTACCGAAGGCTACCGCACCCTGAAGCTCGGCAAAGTGGTGGGCGAGCCGACTGCCGGCTGGATTATCTACACCGGATCCATGCCACTGGTGGACGGCAGCGTCATGCGCATGCCCAGCATCCTGATCACGGGCGCGGACGGCAAAGACATGGAAGGCCATCCCCGCCCCGTCGATATCGCCGTCACCCGCCCCATAGGCGAGTCCTACACCGGCCGCGATTCGCAGTTGGACGCCGCAGTGAAGGAGTTACTGGCGGAACTGAAGAAGTGATGTGGAAGCCCGCCAGGGCGCAAGAGAGTAGCCCAGCGGCGTAAGCGCTGGGAAGGTCTTGGAACAGTATGGACTACGACCGGGACAAAGTTGACGAGATGGTGCTGGCGCTGCTAGCTCTGTCGACCTTCGACGAGGATGAGTGGGGAGCGCGCGCGTGGAAAGGTCATGACTGGGACGCTCTCGACCGGCTCTTTGCCAAGGGCTATATCCAGGACCCAAAGAGCAAAGCAAAGTCGGTGATGCTGACCCCGGAAGGACTGAAACGGGCGCGGGAGCTATTCGTGCGCCACTTTGCGCGGAAGCGCTAACACCAATGCCCGCGGATGTCGACCCGCGACTTCCCAACACCTTCCTGTCGCCCGCTCATCGCCTGGGGCGAACGACTGAGTCTATGGAATAGCGGGACGAGGGCGTCCCGCGCAGACCGGGGGTCCGCCCCACGAAACGAAACCGCCTACCGCTCCGACACCACTGTCACCGGCCCGATCAACCCCGATTCCGGCGGCTGCTGATTACCCAATCCGCGGCCGCCCGGACCGGGCATGCTCGCCCAGGCGAGCACTCTCTTTTCCGCGGGCGCTAACCGGTCGCCGATCTGCCGGTTCGTCCATTGGTTGGTCACTTTGATTTCCAGGCGGTTTGCTCCGGTCCTCAGAATGCCGGTCACATCCACCCGATACGGCGCCTTCCACAGAATTCCGAGTGACTTGCCGTTCACAGAGACCTCGGCCAGATCCTTTACTGTTCCGAGATCCAGCACCAGCTTGCCGCCCCAGTGGAACCACGACGCAAGCGCTAGTAGCGGCGCCGTGTAAGGCGCCGTACCCGAAAAATACTTGACGCCTTCATCCGCATTCGCCGTCCACGATTCCAGCTTGGCGAGTTGGATCTTAGGCGGCGCTCCAAGATTCGCCGGGAAGCTCACCTCCCAAGGGCCGTTCACGCTTGCGAGCGCGGCGCTGACAGTACGCGGCAATTCTCGCGACGTAGATACCGCCGGCCGCCGAAAGACCACAAACACCGATTCGCGCTCCTCCAGGTGTAACGGCACCGTTGTGCGGTCGTCCGCAATCGTGTATCCCGCCGCCTCCATCGCTCCCGTATCGGGATGCCAGAGTTCCGCCTCTCTCCCGCTAACGCGGAAACGCGCTTCGGTATCGAGCGGATGGTCGGAGCCGTTCGCTACGAAGTAAATATCGGTATCGCCGGCCCGTCGATGAATCCAATTAATTTTGGCGTCGAGCGTCACGCCGTATTCGAAATCCTTCGAGATATGTTCCGCCGTCAGAATCGCACTCAACGGCTGGCCCCAGATCGTTTTGCCTTTGCCATACAGATGCTGGGTGCGGCTGATGCCATCGAGATCGCCCCAAACGTCGCCGGCCATCTGCCGCAGTTCGCGATCCGAATCGGGATACCCGGTGAGTCCCGGCGTTTTCACCGGCCTCGGCCCCACCACCGTCGCGCCATCCGCCACTAACTCGCGGATCTTGCGAAGCACGGGCAGCGTCATGTTATCGATTTCCGGTAGTATCAGCACCCGGTAGCTCATACCATCCGGCAAAACCAGCCTGCCGTCTTTCACCGCCATGCGGCTGACCAGGGCATCGGCGTTGATGAAGTCGTAGTCGTAGCCTTCCGGCACGGGCGGAGTGACCGCTGGCCCCCAGAACGGCATCGTCGAAGGAGCGCCTTCGTCCAACAGATACACCAGGTCCGCCGCGAAGAGCCCCTGCTGCAGCATGAAGCAGTTCCGCGCCAGATAAGTCATGAACGGTTTGGCCAGCTCCGCCCATGTAATGTTGCGGTTGATGTGCGTCCCCACCATGGTGTTGCCCGGTTTGGTATCGAGCGGCTGGTGCGCGGAAGTGTGGAACACCATGCGGTTGACGCCCTGTGCCAGCCAGTAATCGCCGATCTTCTTCAGCGTGTATGGCGCTTCATATCCGCCGCCGGTGAAAGACTCCGTCGCCACCAGCTTCTTCCCATAAACGTGGGATGCCGAAGCCGCTCCGCGCACGTCCATGTAGTACATAGCCTCCGGATGCAGCGCCCGCACCCAGAACTCACCCATGGGAATATCCACTTTGCTCTTGTTGAGCAGCGAGTCCTCCATGATTTCGAGCGAAATGCCGGAAGCCTCTGCATAGATTCCCATCCCCTGCCGATGCGCCATCTCGTCCATGGTTCCGTAATGACTGTCGGCCAGCAGGTCGACGATCGTGCGCCGAAAATCCCACAGGAACCGGTCGCTCACCTCGGCGCTCTCCACCACGCGGCCGGCAAGAGTGGGCAGGTACGGCGTAGGATCGTAGCCGCGCCGCTGCCGGAATTCGGCGGTCATGTCGTCGGTCCAGTTCTGCATGCCGCCTTCGAAGCTGTCCATCATGAAATACCGCAGATCTTTGCCAACCAGCGGCCCCAGGGCCTGCGCGATAGGGTCGAAATAGCCGTGAAAATAGGCTTCCACGTCCTTGCGGCTCAGTTTGTCCACCTCGTACCCCAGACCAGCCGCCGTGGCCGGCCGGTTCTTCGCGCCGGTAAGCGAATAGCCCATGCGCAGAATGGTCCACTTGCCGGCCGGGACTTGCCAATCGAGGCCGCCATCTTTTGCCATCTTGGAAGTCAGATCCACAATCTCGGAACGAGGAATCGCCGCGCCGGCCGGGACCGCTGGCGTGGGCACGGATTCATATTCGAACAAAAAGCTGAAAGCCGCCTTGTCTTCCCAACGATGGACGCGCGCGCCCCCCTGCAGCACGGCTTCGGTGAGCGTGTACTCGCGCAAAGGCACAATCGGTCCCTGGTTCATGTTCGCGGCGGGAGTCAGCGGCGCGTCCGTTATCTCTACCCGGTAAAACTTGGCGCTGGTCTCGGGGAACGCGTAGGTGCGCACCGTTCCCGCGCGGTACGCTTGCGGCCCCGGCATTTCCACCAAAGTGCGGAAATTCGAGCCGTCGTCGCTCGCCAACACCCGGCCCACCGGTATGCCGCCGCGTCCGGCCAGTGAAATAGCCCGGGCCCGAAACGGCTGGGGGAATTCGTACTGCAGCCATGCGGGACCGCCGCCTTCCGGCGCCGTAATCGTGACACCCGTATTCAGGTCGTCGTCATCGAGCGCCGCCGCGTCGAGCGGGCCCGCGCTGGTGGTTGCCTTGGGATGCGCATCGGCCATGCTGGTTTCTTCCGCCGGTGTGCGATAGGCGAGCACCACGCTGTCGCCATAATAAGTGGGATCGGGCGGCCCGCCGCGCCCGCCGCCAGTCCTCAGATTGCGGATCGGCCCGTTGTTCGAAGGCGGCTGCGGCAGCTTGCCCGTAAATCTCCGCGGGCCCTCCACGGTGGTTTCGCTCCAGACGGCTTTCTTCATTGCCTGCTCGGGTTTCACCCACGGCCCGCCGGTCTCGCTCCAGCCGGCGGAACTGAAAACGGCCATTTCCAGTCCCAGCCGATCCGCTTCGGACGCGGCGTGCCGAACCGCATCCAGCCATTCCGGACTGCGGAAATCGAGCTTCTTTTCCACCGTCTGCCCGAAGCCGGCCGAAACGTCCGCCAGTTGCATGCCGCCAATGCCGGCGCGTTTCATCCATTCCAGGTCTTTGGTAATGCCCTCCTTGGTGATGTTGCCGCCGGTCCAATGCCACCAGGTTCGCGGCTTGGCCGAATCGGGAGGGTTCTGGAAGCCTTCGTCGAGTGCATCGCCGGGCGCCTGAGCCAGCGCCCAGCCGAGCGTTGCCAGGATCAATACCGTGGCGCAGGCACTTGAGGTGTTGCGTTGTGGGGCAGGCCCTCGGCCTGCGACGGCCTCCCAGGCCGCCTGCTTGCGGCCAAGCCGACCAAGCAGGAGAAGGCTCCGGAGGGGGCTCCTCTCAGGACCACGTTTGGATAAGGTGGTGCGGCGGGGCGGCCTGGGAGGCCGCCGCAGGCCGAGGGCCTGCCCCACAAATAAGGACCACATGATCAGGATGATTTCACATCGCTAACGCGCCGGCAATGAGATCGGCTGCTATCCTCTATAAATACAGAGGAGCTTTCATCGTGAAACGGTTCGGTTTGGGTGCGATCCTGCTGGCTGCGGCTGCTTCGCTCGCCGCGCAGGATCTGAAGGAATTTGAAAAACGGGTTACCGAGTTTACCCTCAATAACGGCCTGCACTTCATCGTCGTGGAACGCCACGATGCGCCCGTGGTTTCGTTTCATACCTACGTGAACGCCGGCTCGGTCGACGATCCTACCGGCCAGACCGGTCTGGCTCACATGTTCGAGCACATGGCGTTCAAAGGCACCGAGACCATCGGCACCAAGAACTGGCCGGCGGAAAAGAGAGCTTTAGATGAGATCGAAGAGATCTATGGGCGTCTCGATGCCGAACGCAACAAGGGCCCCAAGGCGGATGCGAACCGCGTTTCGCTGCTCGAGGCGCAGTTGAAAATCGCCATCGACAAGGCCCAGGCTTACGTCGAGCCCAATGAATTCGCCCGCATCATCGAAGAGAACGGCGGCGTGGGTATGAATGCCGATACCTCGCTCGATCACACCGAGTATTTCTACAGCCTGCCCTCGAACCGCGCCGAGCTATGGTTCCTGCTCGAGTCCCAGCGCTTCCTCCATCCCATCTTCCGCGAATTCTACAAGGAGCGGGACGTGGTGATGGAAGAGAATCGCATGCGCGTGGAATCGAGCCCCCAGGGCCGCCTGCTCGAGGATTTCAACGCCACGGCGTTTGAAGCTTTCCCCTATCGCAACCCGCCCGGCGGCTGGAACAGCGACACCGAAAATCTCCGCGTGGCCGAAGCGCGCGCCTTTTTCGAAAAGTATTACACGCCCGCCAACATCGTCATCGCCATCGTCGGCGATATCGACCCAGCCGAAGCCCGCCGCCTGGCCGAACGCTATTTCGGCCCCATGACCGCGCGCCCGCTGCCGCCGGCCATCGTCACCCGCGACCCCGAGCCATCCGGTCCTAAAACCGTGGAAGTGGAATCCCGCAATCAGCCGTTGCTGGTGATCGGCTACCATCGCCCCGACCAATACGACCCCGAAGATCCCGTCTTCGATGTCATCGCCATGATTCTTTCGAGCGGCCGCACCGGCCTGATGTACAAAGAGCTGGTCGAGCAAAAGCGCCTCGCCCTGGAAGCCGAAGCCATCTCCACGTATCCCGATGGCCGCTATCCCAACCTGTTTCTGTTTTTCCTGGCTCCCGGCCGTGGCCATACTGTCGAGGAAAACCAGAAAGCCCTGGACGATTTGCTGCAGCGTTTCCTGGCTACGCCGGTCGACGCCGAAACTCTGAGCCGGGTAAAAACCAAGGCCCGCGCCGCGGTCATCCGCAGGCTCGACAGCAATGCCGGCCTGGCTTCCTCGCTGGCTACGGCCTACGCCAATTACGGCGACTGGCGCAAGCTCTTCACCCAGCTCGACGATTTGAATAAGGTGACCGCCGACGACATTGCCCGCGTCGCGCGCGAGTGTTTCATCGCCAAGTCCCGCACCGTTGCGTATACCGTGAACCCCGCGCCGAGTAAAGGAGGTGCGCGATGAGTGCATCCCGTTCAACCGTGGGGCAGACCATCGTTTTTTGTGGTCTGCCAGCGCACACATCTGTGGGGCGGTCCCCCTGGACCGCGCCGGACGCCCTCGTCCGGCCGTCGCTCGCGCACGGGATCCGCCGAGGTTCGGTGCGTGTCTTCCCCGCTATCCTCTACCTTCTGATTTCCGTCCTCGCCGCCCTTGCCCAAACCGCACCCGCCGCGCGCCCGGTTCCAAGGCCGGCCGCGATTGCCCCCGCTCCGTCCTACAAAGACCTCAAGTTTCCTGCGCTGAAACCCATCCCCATTCCCAAGGTCGAGACCTTCACCCTGCCCAACGGCCTGCGCCTCTATCTTCTGGAGGACCACGATCTGCCTCTGATCTCCGGCTCGGCCCGCGTCCGCACCGGCAACCTGTTCGATCCGCCCGATAAGATCGGCCTCGCCACCATTACCGGCATGGCGCTGCGCACCGGCGGCACCAAGACCCGCACCGGCGACGAGATCGATGCGCAACTGGAAGACGTGGCCGCATCGGTCGAGAGCCGCATCGACGAGACCTACGGCGCGGTCAGCTTCTCCGCGCTCAAAGAGAACGCCGACGACGTTCTGGCCGTTTTTCACGACCTTCTCACCGCCCCGGAATTCCGCGCCGGGAAAGTCGACCTCGCCAAAACCCAGATGCGCAGCGCGATCGCCCGGCGCAACGACAGCGCTCACGGCATCCTCGAACGCGAATTCGCCGACATCGTCTACGGCCCCGCTACTCCCTACGGCTGGCTGGAGCAGTACGACACCATCAATCGCATTTCCCGCGAAGATGTGCAGGCGTTCTACCGCCGCTATTTCTTTCCAGCCAACCTGATGCTGGCCATCCATGGCGATTTCGACGCCGCTCAAATGCGGGCCAAAATCGAAAAGCTCTTTGCCGACTGGACCGTCCAGCAGCCGCCTGTCCCGCCCTTCCCGAAAGTCACCGCCCAGCCCGCGCCGGGGGTGTATCTGGCCACCAAGACCGACGTCAGCCAGACGTTTTTTTCCATCGGTCACCTGGGCGGCGAATTCCGCGACAAGGATTACGCCGCGCTCGAAATTGCGGCGGACATCCTGGGCGGCGGTTTTCAGAGCCGCCTTTTTCAGTTGGTCCGCACCAAGATGGGCAACGCCTACGACATCTCCGCCTACTGGGGCGGCAACTACGATCACCCCGGCCTGTTTCAAATCTCCGGCAGCACCAAATCGCCTTCCACCGCCGAGACCCTCAAAGTCATCCTCGCCGAAGTGAACCGCCTTCGCACCTCCGAGGTGTCCGACGAAGAGCTCAAAACCGCCAAGGACACCGCCCTGAACAGTCTCGTATTTGCCTTCGATACCAAGTCCAAAACCCTCAACCGCCTGCTCAATTACGCGTATTACGGGTATCCCAACGACTTCATCCAGCAGTATCAGAGTGCGCTCGCGGCCGTCACTCGCGCCGACGTTCTGCGGGTCGCCAAAGAGCGCCTCAATCCCGCCAACTTCACCATCGTTGCGGTGGGCAATCCGGAACACTTCGGCGCGCCGCTCGATTCCCTCGGTCTCCCCATCAAGCCCATCGATCTCACCATCCCAGAGCCGCGCCGCGAAGAGAAAGCTGTCGATCCGGAACGCGCCGCGCTGGGTAAGAAACTGCTCGAACGCGCCCAACAGGCGGTCGGCGGCGCCGATAAGCTGGCCGCCGTGCGCGACTACCGCCGCGCCGCCGACTATCAACTGGATCCCTCCCTATCCGTCAGCTTCGCCAAAGAAGTCGAGCAATGGATCGCTCCCTCCTATATGCGCCAGGACCTCATTGCCGCCAACGGAGGCATGTCCGTCTACTCCGACGGCAAGACCTGCTATATGGCAAGCCAAAGCGGTTCCGGCCAGGTCGGCGGCGAAACCTTGCAACAGGCCCAGGGCGACTTGCTCCGTTCCTGGTTTCAGTTTCTGCTCAGCGACCGTATTGCCGGCCGCACCGTCGTCGCGATTGACAACCGCACAGTCGAAATCTCCGACGGCTATGCCGACGCCAAGCTGGTGTTGTCGGCGGATACCAGCTTGCCCGAGCGCGTCTTATATCAAAGTTACACGCCCGGTTCCCCGCCTAAGGCCACCGAAGAAATCTACTCCGATTACCGCGATGTTGCCGGCGTTCGCGTGCCGTTCAAAGTAGTCCTGATGGAAGATGGCAAGAAGTTCGCGGACGCCACTGTCACCAGCTTCCAGGTGAATAACGGGCTGAAGATAGACGACTTGGCTGCACACTAATGCGTACCTTCCACCTCATCGTCGCAGCCGCTCTGGCGGTCGCTTTGGCTCATGCGCAGGAGACTCGGCAGGATCGCGGCAAGCGCGTCGTCGACGAAGCTCTGGCCGCGCTGGGCGGCCCGGCTTTTCTCCACATGGAAGACCGCGTGGTAACCGGCCGCGTCTACTCTTTTTATAGCTCCAAGATTTCGGGGCTGTCCGTGGCCACCATCTATACCCGCTACATCGCGCCGGCTCCCGGCAAACTCGGTCTGCGCGAGCGCCAGGCCTTCGGCAAAAAGCAGGATGAAGGCTATCTTCTGTTCACCGATGAAGGCGGCTGGGAAGTGACTTACCGCGGCGCCCGTCCCCTCACCGACGAAGTCTACAACAACTTCAAAGAAAGTACCGAGCGCGGCATCCTCTATATCTTGCGCCAGCGTTTGAACGAGCCCGGTCTTTCCTTCTACTTCGAGGGCACCGACATTTTCGAGAACCAACCCATCGAGATCGTCGACATCACCGATGCCACCGGCTTCACCGTTGCCGTTTCCTTTAGCCAGTTCTCAAAACTGCCCGTCCGCCAAAGCTACCGGCGCCGCAATCCCCTCTATCACGACTTCGATACCGAAGTAACTCTTTACGCCAAGTACCGCTCCGTGGGTGGGATCGCCTGGCCCTGCGACGTCCACCGCGAACGCAACGGCGAGAAAGTTTTCGAGCTCTATGCGGATTCCATCGAAATGAATAAAGGCCTAAGAGACGACCTGTTCACTTTGCCCGCCAAGATCAAGATGTTGCCCAAAGCACCGTAACGGAGCATCGGCGACCGCTCCCTAATCTAACGGTCGCGGCTCGGTTAATTCTCGCGCCAGCGACGCGTGTGTCGAGAGTTCGGGCCCGCGCATGTTCCGAGCCGCGACCGTCAGGGAGTGGTTGCCGGCGGATACGTTATCGAACTTCTGAAGCGGTGTACTAAGTCTTCAAAGGTGGCTACCTTTGCGTCACCCTCGCCAGGGCGCGTGCCCGGACGGCAACCATCGCCTTGATCGCGCTCGGTGTATTGATTGGCATGGTCACACAAATTGCGCTGTGGAATACGGTGCCGCACTGGTTCGGCTTCGGCCTGTTGATCCTTTATCCCGCCGGGATCTGGGCCGGCTCGCGCCTGCGCACGCGCTCGGCCGGGCTCGTGCCCGCCTAGCGGGAGTTTACTGAGAAGGGCCGGAACAAAGGCGTAAGTAATTGTTTCCTTAGCGGGTTACGAGTTGGCCTGCGTATTACCCACGCGGGGTAATACGGAGGTGCTCCAGCCCCAGCG
>Ga0187864_10001537_pt1 | contig 21967 bp, 27 predicted proteins | sample June2016WEW_11_4_FD_132985 | JGI IMG/M metagenome (GOLD analysis project Ga0187864, IMG submission 132985) | Peatland microbial communities from SPRUCE experiment site at the Marcell Experimental Forest, Minnesota, USA - June2016WEW_11_40 | ecosystem: Environmental > Terrestrial > Soil >...
CGTTTGCGCTCCTAATTTGATAGCGAATTGTTGTGCTTTCATAACTAAAACACGATTGATTTGATAGTATTTTGAGGTTAAAATGTAGCCCGGGAGAGATTCGAACTCTCGTCGGAGGGTCCAAAGCCCTCTATGCTTGACCACTACACCACCGGGCTGCTGACTCTTTTTGTTTAGTGCTACCGTCTAAGGACGATTTTTTTCCTAATAAGCGTTCTTGCAATTCCAAAGAATACATGCATCGAATCCGATGGTTAGCTGTTAGCCGACTAATTTCTTCAGCCCTGGTACCTTTTTCAACCCGACAATTATTCCAAGGCTGACAAACAGGACGATGACTGTGTTGAGTGGAACACCGACTACGGAGTTGATTGTGTTGCCGTTAATGGCGAAGCCCAAATAGCCTTTCTGAATGGTTTCAAGCACCATCACGTGGAATAGATAAAGCGCCAACGTGTTAGCGCTAATCAGCCTAAGCAGCTTTCTTCCCTTTGATTCACAGGGCGATTCTGCGCATATTTCTTTAGGTTTAAAATAGTTTTCCGTGGCAGATGGCACCGCGAAGGCTTGAGTCGAAGGTGGGGACTGAACTACAATTAGTAGGAGAAACAGCGAGGCGGCTGCAAAAATCAACGTTGGACTAAGATATCCTTGGAAGAAATACATTTCCGTGCCGCCCACCGTAGCCGCTATGACGTAGGTTCCGATTGCCGTCAATGTAACTCCGACGGCTGTGTAAAGGGCAAGTTTTGATCGGCTAATTTGAACAGTCAGCAGATAGGCGCCTAAGATAAAGTATCCAACGTACCCAGTAATCGTCAGAACGTTGGTATCCAAATGTAATGAGGTAACCAGGGCGATCGTTGGCACGATTGCGGCGCCAAGGAACCACAGAATCAAAATGTATTTGATTAGGTCCCGGCTTGCATGCGCCATGACCACGCGTAAGATTGGTGTGATTAGGTAAAGTCCCAAGAGTAGGTAGAGGTACCAAAACTGGTAGTAAGGTCCCGTCAATACGCCTTGAATAATGCTGTTTGTGGTTATTGGTTGGTTGTTAATTTTATTTACGACAAGGAAGTCCCAAGCAAAGTAGATGGCGCCCCAAAAAATGAAGGGCAACCCAATTCGAGCAACTCTCTTCTTAAAGAATACTCCGATGGGCTCGGTGAGTTTACTTGGTTGAAGCAGAAGGGCACCTGTCAAAAGCAGGAAAAGTGGCACTCCCAGCCGCCCGATGCTCTGGTAAACGGTTACCGTATTCCATCGGACTATTTCAAACCAACTCATCTGCTGGCTGGTTAAGTCGTTGGCAGAGTGGAGAAGAATGACTCCTACAATCGCCACTGTCCGAATAACGTCCACTGGAACGGAAAAGCCCCTCTCCTTAGACAAATTTTCCACTTTCTGCCCTAAATGTATCCGTTTATGAGCGATTTAACCTAAATAAGGGTTAAGCTAAGAAAGCTTATTTCGACGAGGAAAATGTCTTGAGGTGTTTTTTGGAGAAAACTTATATTCAAGGTTGGATAATCCAGCCAGCTAGAGGGGTAATGAACAATCAACCACAAAAAACTCACAATCCTACTGGCCCTTCTGTGTTTATCGACGTTCTCTGCTCTTGGACCAAAAATTAATGCCCAACAGTCTTCCGTTGACTGGTCCCCCACATTCCACCACGATCTTTCACACGCCGGGTACTCCACTTCAACTATGCCACTGACAAACAAGACACTTTGGATCTTCCCGACCGAAAACTCACTTGAGTATCTTTCGCCTGCAGTTTTGAATGGTGTCGTATACGTCGGTTCAGATGACGACTATGTTTATGCCATAAACGCTGCGACTGGTGCCAAAATCTGGAGTTACGCGACGGGCAGCGCAGTGGAGGATTCTCCCGCGGTCGCCAACGGCGTCGTTTACATAGGCTCCGACGACAATTATATTTACGCCTTGAACGCTTCCACCGGCAGCAAATTGTGGAGCTTTGGAACAGGCGGTGAAGTGTATTCCTCACCCACCGTTGATGATGGAGTGGTTTATGTGGGCTCAAATGACTTCAACGTTTAGGCGCTGAACGCGTTGACTGGCGAAAAGATATGGAGTTACGGGACAGGAAACTACGTGTATTCTTCCCCTGCCGTCGTAGATGGCGTGGTCTACGTTGACTCTTACGTCGACGTTTATGCCCTGAGTGCTTCAACTGGTGACAAGATTTGGAGCTACGCGACTGGCGGCGTCATAGAATCTTCTCCCGCGGTCGCCAACGGCTTAGTCTACATTGGCTCCGACGACGACAACGTTTATGCTTTGAACGCTGCAAGCGGGACCAAAATGTGGAACTTCTCAACTGGCAATATCGTGGATTCTTCTGCGTTTGTGGCCAACGGCGAGGTTTGCTTTGGTTCAGAGGACGGTAATGTTTATGCTTTGAACGCGGCCACGGGAGGCAAGATTTGGAGTTTCGCGACCGATAGTGCCGTGGAGTCTTCTCCGTCGATTGTCAACGGCGTAGTTTACGTGGGCTCAGACGACAACAACGTATATGCCTTCGGCTCAATTACAGCTCCGCAACCCTCGCCCCAGATGCCTTCTCCGACACCTTCAGCGACCTCCGCTTCCCAAAAACCTTTGACCTCTGCAATCAGTGCAGATTCCCTTTTCATTATCGTTGGCATCGTCGTGCTAGTGATCGTAGTCTTAGTTGTTGGGCTTCGTTTCAGAGGAAATCGCAGCAAAAAGGATTGATCCAACCCGAAAAAAACAATATGAGATGGCGCAGTCCAATAGCTTTTTGTGCGATAAAGCAATAATATACCGGAAGAATAGAGCGGGTTAAAGGCAAAGCATGAGTCGCAAAGTTAAGCTGTTGACGCTTTTGATTGCTGTTTTAGTGGTTTTGTTAAGTGTAGAAACATACGCTTGGCAAACAGCTGGAAACAATGCTCAAGCCAAATTCATTCGGGTTGCATGCGTCGGCGACAGCATAACCTGTGGAACCTCCTATCCAGATGACCTGTGGCTGATGCTGGGCGAAAAGTATGTTGTTGGCAACTTCGGCAACAACGGAGCCACGGTTTTCCTAAATTCAAGCAACCCCTACATGTACACACCTGCCTTCAAGGTTGCCAAAGCCTTTGCTCCCCAAATAGTAATCATCATGCTTGGAACCAATGATGCGGACCCGAAACTTAACGAGTCTAACGCCGTTTTTGTCAGCGATTATGTTTGGCTGGTTTCGCAGTTCCAGGAGCTGGCGAGCAAACCGAAAGTTTGGATAGTGACGCCGCCGCCGATTTTTAACAATACTGTGGGTTTAAGCGGAGCGTTCCTTGCGCAAAAAATCATTCCGGATATAGATCAGGTGGCAACGGCGACTGGCGTGTCGGTGATTAACGTTTATGCTCCTTTGGTGGGTCATTCAGCGTATTTTCTTGACGGCGTTCATCCGGACATTAATGGCTCGTTGGCTGTTGCGACTGTGGTTCATGATGCTTTGAATTTGCAGGGGTAATTCGTGCCCAAAACCTTTTCTTAGTGTGTCATTCATGTTTAATTGCGTTAAGAAAGACGCTTGATTAAACAGTTTTTTACGTTTTTTTCCATAGTGGGATTGAATTGTGGTGATATAATCTAAATCATTATGTGCAATAGATTTATTAAGACCACAAAGCTTAAATAGGAAAACGTTGAATCTGCTTGTTTGCACGGGCCGACTGTACTTCTTCTAGCCCAAAATTGGAGAAAATTGGACTATAGGGACGGCTCTATGTGTATCAAAATGAGGTAGAGAAGATTGAGTAAAAAAGAAGTCCGAACACAACAGCGCTTAGCTGACAAGTGTCCAGAATGTGGAAGCGAAAATCTAGTTCACGATTATGACACGGGTGAAACAGTATGCGGCGATTGTGGATTGGTTCTGTACGAGCAAATGATGGATAAAGGTCCAGAATGGCGCGCGTTCACGCAAGAGGAAAAGGCGTCAAGAAGCCGTGTTGGAGTACCCACATCCTACTCGGTTCACGACAAAGGATTATCCACTGCAATCAGCCAAGTTGACCGAGATGCATTTGGAAGAAAACTGCCCCTTTCCACAAGGCTGCAGATGTGGCGTTTAAGGAAATGGCAAATTCGAAGCCGGGTCCACTCATCAATAGACCGGAACCTCGCTCAAGCCATGGCCGAACTCGACAGGCTCTCAGACAAAGTCTACATTCCACCGCCAATCAAAGAAAAAGCCGCCGTGGTTTACCGCAAAGCATTAGACAAAGGCTTAGTGCGGGGCAGATCAATCGCTGCGATTGCTGCTGCTGCGCTTTATGCTGCTTGCCGTGGAAGCGGAACTCCTCGTACATTGCGGGAAATCGCTGAAGCCAGTCTCGTTGACAAGAAGGACGTTGCAAGATGCTACAGGCTGCTGCTTCGAGAGCTTGACGTTCACATGCCGATTGCTGACCCACTGACTTACGTATCGAAGATTGCTGAAAAAACTGGGATTTCAGGCAAAACTCAGGGTGCAGCCATCCAGATTCTAAGAGATGCGAGGCGCAAACGTGCTGCAGCTGGAAAAGACCCGATGGGACTAGCTGCTGCTGCCCTCTACATTGCTTGCCTGCAGAACAACGAGAAAAAAACCCAGAAAGACATTGCAGAAGCCGCCGGAGTAACCGAAGTCACCGTACGTAACCGCTACAAGACACTCAAGAAACAACTGAACCTAGAATTACCAGACTAAAAGACGCTTTCCTTTTTCAGTTAAGCGTCAGATTCTTCTTTTTCTTTTTCGTCTTTTGAATCCTTTTCTTCTTCAAGCTCCATAACAATGGTTCCAACGTAACCGCATTCTTCACAGTAGTATTGTTTAGGTGCTAATCCACCGATTGTTAAGCCTGTTGCGAGTTTTATTTTTGGGCTGCAGCATTTTGGGCAAAAAATCTTTGTGGGTTTTCGATGCTTTATTGATTTGAACACTTCGCGAACGTCATCTAACTTTTTCATTCTTTGCGCCTTACGTTATGACCCTGCGTTTACTGCACTTCAATGTTTTCCTGTGGATAACCCAGTTTCAACAAGAAATCGCGTATTCTGTCTCTGTGATCTCCCTGCAACATAATTTGACCGTTCTTGCTTGTTCCACCGCATGCGCAATAAGTTTTGAGTTTTTGAGCAACACTTGCCAAATTGATGTTTTTGTCTTCCATGCCGTCGATGACGGTGGTTGGCCTTCCAAATTTCCTTGTTTCAAGCCTAACGCGTATTCGTTGTTGTTCTTTCTCTATTTCCCCACAAACGCATAAGTCCTTAGGAAGCCCGCATGTTGTACAAACTTCAGCCATGAAACTCAACAGTCATTAGCAAACTGAAATATATAAAAGTTTCAAGAAAAAAAGACGGTTGCTGCTCGCCGCGGAGACATCAATTTCATTTTTTCAGGGGTTAAAACTTGCCATTTTCTTCGCCAATTCAGCGATTTGACCCTCAAACTTGACCCTCATCTTCGTAAATCGCATAGCTGCTGAGGGATGAATAGCTTCTATGTACTCAATTCCCTCGACCCTCGGAGTTTCCTTTGCTGATGCGCCTAGCAGGACAATTATTTTTGGTCGAATGAAACTGATTTGAGCGATCAGGTAAGGTAGACATGCGGCTACCTCGTCTGGAAGGGGTTTTCGGTTTTTCGGCGAAACATGTTTGACAATGCTAGTTATGAAGAGTTCTTCGCGTTTCAACCCGTTCTCGACCAAGACTTTGTTTAGAAATTTGCCTGATAATCCGACGAAGGGTCTGCCCACTTCATCCTCGTGAGCACCTGGGTTTTGCCCAATCAGCATAACTTTAGCGTCTAACGGTCCTTCTCCTGGGACGCCGTGTTTTGCTCCCTGCCAAAGCCTGCATCTTTTGCAAGCGTAAATTTTATAGCTTAACTCTTCAAGCGCCAAGTGTCTCACCTTGTGGCTGGCTATTGACAGTCACACAACCTTAAAAAAATCGCGGGTTCTTCTATAGTCGGTTACTTGGTTCACCCTATATAGGAATGAATATAAGCACTTGTAAGACTAAGGTTTTAGAAGAATTATTTTGGAGGACCCCAAATGACTAACGAAACGTCTGCGACTGGTTCGCTTATAGAAAGCGCTACACGTGTGCTTCTACGAGTTGCTTTCGCTTTTGAACCTTTAGCGCCGACCGGTATTACGATTTTGATGAACCAGCAGCTTCACAAATTCAAGGAATCTGGCGCAATCGGGGACTATAAAACCAAAACTAAACGACTGGGAAAATTCCATTACCGAATTGAAATCAATCTTGACGTGACCGGGATGCAGACAGTTCATCTTCTAAGTAACTTATTTCCACGGCAACTAAACAGGTTCAGGAGGTGGTTCCATGACTGAAATGTCCGAAAAGAAAGGCAAACTGAAAATAACAATAGAGCTTGAGGTAAACGAGGAACTGTTAGGTTTGGCTAAAGAAGCGATGGAAAAGATGCCGATGAGAATGCAGGAAATGTGGAAGATGCACGGCGGCGGCGAAAAGAAAGAGTAAAAGCCCAAACTCACAGGAGCAAAACAATTTTTCCTTATTTTTAAATGTATGTAGCGTTCTTTCAGAACAAAAACTTTTGTTTTAACGTATGCCTTGTTACAATTCTATTGTTCGCTTGCAGTCTTGAAAGCCTGAGTTATCAAATCGCCCCTAATGCGTTCTGCTTCCGCCTCAACTTGAAGAGGATTTCTTACCTTTAACCTGTGAAATTCAACGTGAGCTTCAATAGCTTCGCTTACAAATTTAACATTTTGAACCAACATAATTTCTGCGCCGCAGCTGCTGCATTTTATTACAGGTATCTTGTTTCGGGCAGCTGTTTTTTTGTTCGTGATTCGGCTTGGCAAATTTTATCCTCATTTTGGTTCGATTATTTGTGTCTACCGTATAAAGATTTATTTTCAAATGACAGCATTTCCAAAGAAGCGTCTCTGCTCGGCTTAAGAATTGAATATTCGTAATATTCACGTTTATTTTAATAAAATTGTTGAATTTCACTCTAAAAATTTTTTGAAATTCATCTTCTTGCAAAGATGTTTTTCTGCTTAAAGAAACGTTTTATACTTTAATGTTCATTTTCTATTGGGGTTAGTATGAAGTTTTTAGTCATTCAGAAAGTTAGGCGTGAAGTTCCTGTTGAGAAGTGGGCTAAGCTGCTTCCGTTGCAATTCAAATACTTTGACCGTCTGGAAAAGGAAAAGACGCTTGAAGTTTACTATCATCTGATCGGTCAGCAAGGCAGCATGTGTGTAATCAACGTGGACTCAGATGAGAAGCTTTCAAGAATCATTGGGCAGGATCCCTTGTTCTTTGAAAGCGAACGTGAAATCTACCCCTTAACCACCAGGCAAACGCATGAGAAGCAGATAAGAGAGATTCTAAAGCCGTAGCGCAAGGTTTTCAATTATGACTTGCCACGGCGGTTTTTCTCTGGATGAAGCCACGAGACGTTCATGGTATAATCCAGATGCTGTTCTGCAAGATTTGGGTGCAGGCATGGTTTTCGTGGATGTAGGTTGTGGCGACGGCTTCTTCAGCATTTTGGCAGCACGGAAGGTAGGTGAAAAAGGCAGAGTTTACGCTGTGGACTCTGACGCTTTAGGCATTGAAAAACTCAATCGCAAAGCCCAAGCGGAAGGGCTCAAAAACATCGTCAGCAAAGTTGCTCCGGCTGAAGAAACAGTTTTCTGTAGCAGCTGCGCTGATGTTATTTTCTTTAGTATGGTGCTTCATGACTTCGCCAATCCGGCTAAGGTGCTGCAAAACGCCAGAAGAATGATCAAGCCTACTGGAACGCTGGTTGATTTGGACTGGAAAAAACAGGAAATGCCTTTCGGTCCACCCGTCAAAATCAGATTTAGCCAAGACCACGCCTCAAGCATCATCCATGATGCGGGTTTTCGAGTTGAAGGCGTTAGGGACATTGGTGATTTCCATTATGTGTTAACCGCAGAGCCCAGGATTTAAAGGCGAATTTTATTCTGCTTTGGCGTAGAGTTCAAGCAGGTCTCGTTTGAAAAGTTCAGGCTGGCTCAGATACGCAGAGTGTGATGCGTCCTGGTAGATTAAAAGTTTGGAGTCGGGTACCTTCTCCGCTAAAGTTCTCATTTCTTCCCCTGATATGATGTTGTCTTGTGAACCCCAAATTATTCTAACGGGAAACCTGAAGTTGCTGTAGACTTGAACCAAATCCTCTGCGAGTGCGTGGGCGGGGGAAACCAATAGAAGCCCTTTCACGGGAAACTGTGCAGCGTACCTCAAAGCGATATACCCACCTAAGCTGGCGCCCACCAACAAAGGCACCGCGGAACCAAAAACACTTTGAACCGCCTCCGCCAGCACCTGCACGTTTGTCTCGGGGTTTCTTGTTTTTGGCTGGCAATTAGTTTTCAACCCATAGGGCATGTCCAACGCCAAAAATGGCAAATGTTTCTCAATCAACAAGTCCGTTACGCCGATGCGTTGCCAAACGTCAGCTGTGTAGGATAAGCCATGCAGGAAAACAACTGGGGTGCCAGCTGCATTGTGAATCAGTACTCGGCATTTGTGTCCGGCTGTGTTTAATGCTTTTTCCATAAGCGAAAATATGTTTTGTTTCTTATACGTTTGACTGACCCCGAACGCCAAATTCGCGAAAAGAATAATAGGTCCTCAAAGCCTCAGTATGTCGGTGACCTTTTGCCAGTTAAAGTTGGTGACAAAGCGCCAGATTTTACTTTGCCTTCGCAGCTGGGCGATAACGTGACGCTTTCAGAGTTCGCAGGCAAAAAGAACGTGGTGCTGTATTTTTATCCGAAAGACGAAACCCCCGGCTGCAAAGCGGAGGCTTGCGCCTTCAGAGATAGCTATGAGGAGCTGACCCGGTTAGGGGCTGAGGTTTTGGGGGTAAGCGGGCAGAGTGTTGCATCGCACAAGTCTTTTGCAACTCATTACGGTTTGCCCTTCATTTTGCTTAGCGATGAGGGTAACAAGGTACGCAAGCTTTACGATGTCCCCTCCAGTATGGGTCTTATCCCGGGAAGGGTCACTTACATAATCGACAAGAAAGGCATTGTTAGGCACATTTTTAATTCGCAGACTCAGACGCGGCAGCATGTTGAGGAAGCCAAGGAAACCTTGAAGGAACTTGACAAAGAACAACAAGCGGGAACATAACGATGGAAGCTTCCCATGCTGAATATATACAATAGTTTGACCCGAAAAATTGAGCCTTTCCAGCCTGACGAAGACATGCAGGTTAAAATGTACACATGTGGACCCTCAACCTACCAGCCGCCGCACATCGGAAACTACCGCACTTTCCTCTTAAGACGTATTTCAACGTTACTTAGAGCACCTTGGCTACAAAGTCAAACGACTAATCACACTGACAGATTTAGAAGACAAAGCCATTGCCCAAGCCAAAAAAGAGAATCTAACTGTTGAAGAAGTGACAAGAAAAAACGAAGCCATCTTCTTCCAAGGTTTCAAACTCCTCAGAATCAAAACACCTGACTTTCCAGTTCGGGCTTCATCCGTCGTTGATCAAGCTGCAAGCCTAATCGCTCGACTTGCCGAAAAAAAATACGTGTATTGGGACGAGTATAACGGCGCAAAAAACGCGTATTTTGAACCCCTCAAATTCAAAGGCTTCGGAAAACTAGCCCATTTAGATATGAGCAAATGGCCCACAAAGAAACGCCGCTTCCACAAGGACACGTATCCAGGGACGCCGTGGAATAAGGGTGACTTCATAGTTTGGGACGGCTGCAAACACGGCGGAGTCTGCTATGAAACCCCGATCGGCGGCGGCAGGCCCGCATGGAACATCCAGGACGCCGCAATCGTAACTAAACATTTAGGCTTTTCAATTGATGTTGCCTGTGGCGGAATCGACAATTTAGTACGTCATCACGACTACACGCTTGCCATTGCTGAAGCAGTAAGCGGCAAACAGTTCAGCCGATACTGGCTTCACGGAGCGCACCTCTTAGTCGATGGCAAAAAAATGTCCAAAAGCATCGGCAACGTCATCTACACTGGCGACGTCTTAAAGGAAGGTTTCAGTGGTGAGCAACTAAGATTCTTTTCCATCTACGGGCACTACAGGGAAAAACTAAATTTTACTTTCAAGAAGCTTGCTGAAACCAGTCGGAAACTTGACGCCTTCAAGAACATGGTTAAGGAGTTACAAGTGACCAATGAGGGCAGTTCAAACTTGGAAGCAGAGGCGCTTATTGGCGGCTTGGTTTCGTCCTTCGAAAACGCCATGAACAACGATTTAGGCGTTAAAACCGCATTCGATAGCCTCTACAAAACAATCTGCGAACTCCATGAATTGAAGAAGCCGCTAAACGAAAAAGAATCAAAAAAATTATTGGATGCGTTGCGTTGGGTTGATTCTGTGCTTCAATGTATTCTCTAATTCCGAGTTAGACCAGGTCGCCTATGAATTTAACCCGAGCAAAGTTTTCTTCCCGATGTGGCGCCGCCTCAAGTTCTCCAGTCAAATCCTTTCCGGCCTGATGCATTCCCAAATGGTCACCGTCAGACCAGAGGCCGCTTTCCGAAACGTCGTAGACTTTTCCGTTATAGGCAAAGTATGCGGGTTTGCCATTTTTCCCATTGTTCTCTTCAAGTTCTTGCTTAGTTACTTTTCGCTGCTCAGTCACAAAAACCACTTCTCACGGTTTAAAATCTCAAGCAGCAGTTTAATAACGTTTACGGAAACGTTCGTCAGGTCGGTAGAAGTTCAAGTTCGTTGGGCTGCCTATACGGCTCTAAAACAGGCGTCTTCCACAAAAGCTTCGCGGATGAAACGTAAGTTTGTGTTCCTTCTTGAATTTTGAAGCTGAAAGTGTTAAAAGTCGTCTGGTTTGAAGACCTTGCTTGATTAACGTTCACGGAGAAAAACGTTGCCAAAACGAAAACGCTTGCCACAACAATTATTGCCGCTGCTGCAACTGCAATCAAAACGATTTCGGGATTTGAAAGCAGCCTTTTCGAGGCTGGCTTAGCCGAGGGTGGCGGAGTAAACATTACTGCTGGGGTTCCGCATTTGTGACAGAACCTGGCGTTTTCCCAAAGCTGATTACCGCACCTTCGACAGTAAGGCAACTGTTCTAACCTCAACCATGGGTATGTTTTGGAAAATTTAAGGCTTGCCAAAATCTTGCGAAATTGGATGATGCAAAATGTTAAATACAACTTGGAAAGAAGCGGCTAAGCAGGCAAGAATCATGAATGCTCTACATGCTTCATGTACTGAAGACCTGAAGGTTCATGTCTCTTGCTCAAACAAGCTTTAAGGAGAAAAAAGAACTTTCAAAAAGATACAAAGTAAATCTACGGCAATTCTTGCTGTAGGTTTTATTTTTTTTGTAAACCCAAAAAAGATTTTTTAGAGACTTTTTACCAAAATAATCCTATTTGTCTCATTTTTTGCTGGATTCGTCTGTACTTTTCTTGAAAAGGGCTTTGTCGACGGTTCTCGCATCCAAGTTGTGTTTAGCCGCGGTTTTCCTCATTGCAACAAGAAGCTTGATGTAGTTTTGAGGTGTGTAAAGTCCCGGGGGCGGGTTGCCCAACAGGCCCTTCCAAACTCTTGTGTCAAAAATGCCGTATTGGTGAGGATCAAAAAAAGCCAAGATCACGCTTGCAATAACTGGGCTGACGCCTTCAAGGGTAGTTAAGCACAAAAGCTTGTAGGTATCATCGCCCTCTGGCAAATTGAAGGCTTGGCTGGATATGCGACTGACTTTCTCTTCACTATTTCTGGCGACAAGTTCTAGGAGCCTGGTTTTCTTTTCATCATCTTCCTTGAATTTCCACTCAACAACCTGGGCTAAGTCGGCGACTGTTAGAGCTTTCTGTTTTCGAAATTTGGCGCCTAATTCCCGTTCGCGTTGGGCTTGCCACCCGAAGCTTTTGTCGTATTTTCGGCTCCAAAGTATGTATTCAGGTTTATCCATTAAATTCAGCTTCAATGATTAGGATGTCCGACACATTTCTATTTTTCTGATAAAAAACCCAAGAAAAAACAATAAATTGGGGAGGGTCAGTTTTGGTCTACCAGATGTGCTGTACCATCTGGGCAATATACTTTCTCGTCTTTGTTTACTCGCCTGTAGCGTTCACTGCACATATGCAGCATCTCGCAACCGTCGCAATCTCTACTCAGCATTTTTTCGCCTCCTTTGGGACTTTTCAACATATTGTTTTTCGCTTATAAGCCTATGTAATATGCATGTATATACATCCACAATCTTAACAGCGACATTTCTTACGCAACAAACACGTCTTGTAAGCGATGCAATCCTCCGAGCAGGAGAAGGCTGTTTTGGTTTGGCAATCCAAAATGATCGTACTGTTCAAGTTTTACGCCGCCTCGCAAACTATAGCTCTCGATAGGGAATGCATGCGCGAGCTCTCAGGTGCCATTAACATAAAGGGCAAGGTGAACGCGTACCAACTTGCTTTTCCGAGGATTGCTAAATCCAACATGCCTTTCATCCATTTTTGGGTTTGCTCTGAACCCAGTTGGATCGCTAAAAGATATAAAGCGATTTGAGAAACGTTCATAATTCTTGTGAAAAACTACACAAACGTCAGAGAATACCTGCAAAAACATGCACAGATGAGTCTGTCTTGGAGGACAAGTGTTTCTTGCACTCCTATCTTGTGAATATTTTTGTCTAAATTTTGATTGTTGCATTATTGCTCCATATTGAAACAACATAAAATATATACGATCAAGAACGAAGTACTTTACGGTAAGAGCTAATTTGCTTGGTTGAATGTCCTAAATGCCATAAAGAGGTTTCAAAGCCTCAAAAGTCGTTGCAAAACGATTACTTCGTTATCGAAGCCTACATGTGTGATAACTGTAAGGATAAATTTAAGGTAATAAAATAATTGCTATTTTAAACCCTTTTCTTCTTTTTCTTTTTTGAACATCGAGACTCAACTGACGATTTATGAATTTGATGATTAAATTCATTAAGCAAACCTTTGTTGCATCATTTTGTAGCATACAAATCTTCAAATCCAATGCTATTATTGAAAATGCGTTGGTTGCTCTTATTGGTTAAATGTCCTAAATGCGGTAAAGAAATTTCAAAACCTGATAAAGTTCTAACCAACCCTTTTTTTCGAATTGAAAGCTACACTTGCAAAGATTGCGGAATCTGTTTTAAAAAATAGCAGTTTTGGGCGCTGTTCCGAAAAATGAGTAAGTTGAGCTCTTTGGCTAAGAAAAATGCACGTTTAATGGGGCATTATCCTGTGGTCACCCAAATGCTGAAGAACTTAGCGCTGCAAGAAAATGGGCGAAGGGACTCGTCACAGGATCTTAAACATAGCATAAGAGCCTTTCCAGCCTATTTTCCACCTAAAACCGATGCAATAAGCCTGTGTACAGGACGTCGCCGAATTAAAGGCTAAGAGCTAAATACATACAAACCCTAATTTGGGAAACATAATTAGAGGGGGCGCGTAACGTAGTGAAGCCATTTAGTTTTGTTCACGCTTCAGACTTGCATTTGGGTTACGCACAGTACGGTTTGGAAGCGAGAAGGCAAGACTTCGACAACGCGTTCAGGGAGCTGGTGGATAAAACCATCGAGTTAAACGTTGACTTCATGATCATTGCAGGTGACCTTTTCCATCAGGCAAGGCCCTCAAATGTCACGTTGGAGAATACGATTCGATGCTTCAAACGTCTAAAAGACGCTGGAATCCCCGTTTTAACAGTTGACGGCTCCCACGATTCAGCGCCCAACACCGTAACGGGCACAATCCTCTATCCACTTGACAGCGCAGGCTTAATCCATCATCTTCCCAGACACGGCGGTGCATGCTGGCGCAAAACAGATTGCTGCTACGTCTATGGCATCCCAAACTTCCACAACAAACACAAAACTGAAGAAGCCCTTCCCAAATTCATGGCTGAAAACCCAGCCTCGCCCGACAGCTGCCTCTGCAACATCTTCGTTTTCCACGGCGCTTTGGACCTCCCAGCCATGAAGCCGCCTTACATCGAAGCGGAACTTTCGCCTGACCAGTTGCCCGACAACTTCAACTACTACGCCGCAGGACATGTGCATGAACAGTTCCTTCAAAGGTTCAAGGGTGGGCTGCTTGCTTACAGCGGCTGCACTGAGACAGCTGATTACAGGGAAGCGAAAAACCCCAAAGGCTTCATTTACGTTCGCGTAAACGGAAAATGCGAGGTTGACCCCCAGCCCATGGAGCTAACGTCAAGCCGCAAGTTTATCGTTTTAGAGCAAGAGTTCAACGGTTTAGCCTCCTCAAAAATCACAGAGTTAGTCGTCCAGCAGGTTAGAGAAAACGACTCGGAAGGCGCCATCATCATTCCTGTTTTGAAAGGAACGCTCCCAGTTGAGGCAAGCCGATCAGAAATTGACACAGGCAAAATCCGAAGCGCAGGCGAAAAAGCCATGCTTGTCCACCCCATCGTGCTCCTTAAGGAAACCGCGATTTCAGACGAGGTGGCACGCTCAATTTTTGAAAGCGAATTCAAAGACCTAAGAACCAAAGCTTACGATTATTTCTTGGAGATTTTCTCTCAGCGTTATAGTCGCGAAGAAGCTGAGAAAATCGCTCGGGGCGCCCTCAACCTCATCGAACCTTTGAGCCGAAAACAGGAAGACAAAGTTAAGCAGACGATTGAGGAGCTGACAAAATGAAGATAGAAGTTGTTCAGCTTGAAAATATCCGTAGCCACGTCAAATCCACCGTGCCCTTCACAAGTGGCTTCAACTGCCTCGTCGGCGGTTTAGGGTGCGGAAAATCTAGCGTTCTCTACGCGGTTGACTTTGCTTTGTTCGGAGACGCGCTTGGAAGAAGCTTCGAGTATCTGCTTCGGGAAGGAGCAGACTGGGGGCGCGTCACCGTTCAATTTACTCAGAACGGCAGCACCTACAAGCTTATCAGGGGAATTAGGCGGAAAGGGAAAAGCATTGTCCAAAACTTTGAGGAGCTGAAGCTCTTTGAGGATGACAAGCTTGTAGCCAGCATGAAAACCGACGCTATCTCCGAGCAGTTCAAAGCCATAACAGGGTTAGATAAGGAGCTTTACCGGGAGATTGCCTGGTTTAGACAAGAGCACCTTAAAGAACTGCTTGATTCAACGCCGCGTGACAGGCAAAAACGGTTAGATGAGTTGTTCGGATTATCTGACTACGAGATTGCATGGAGCAACATCGTACAGTACCAACGCGACTACGAAACTGAACGGCATGTTTACGAGAAAGATCCCGACGTCAACGGGATGGAAAAACTCAGCACCGAATACAACAAAATCAGCGAAGAATACACGATGCTGGAGATGGAGCTTGAAACCTCCACGCAGAAGCTGGCGATTTCCAAAAAAGATCTGGATGAAGCAGATTCTAAACTTAAGCGGCTGGAAGAGAAACGGCAAGCCATCGAGGAGCTAAAACGAAAAGAGGCAAGGCTGCACTCAGACGCAGTCAACACGGGCAGAGCCTTGACGTCTCTAACAGAACGGATCCAAGGCAAGAAAACAATTCTGGATAATTTACGGCAACGACAAGGTTCCATTAACACACAAGCTAAACTATACTTAAGCAAGCTTGAGCAAGCGGGATTGGCGACGAACCAGCCGGCGGAGTCACTTCACACTTGCATGGCAAGCTTTGATGACAAAATCACCAGTCTACGAGCAGACCAAGAAGCGACATCAAGGGACCTGCAGACTGACAAGAGGCGAGCATTCTCGTTGGCTCAGGAGAACAAATGTCCGCTATGCATTCAACCTCTTGACGGCGAATACAAAACCAACTTGTTGTCCAGAATTGAAAGAGATAACGTTGACCGAGAGAAGACCCTCGTTCAGCTAAGAATACAAATCGACAGCCTGCAGAAAACCAAAGCCGGTGCGTCGGATGCTTACACTGCCCTGCAAACTTGCTTGACAAGAGCTGAAGAGTTGAAGAACCGTCTAGGTGAGGAGGAAACGAACCTCAAAAGCCTGGTCTGCGAGTTCGAGGAAAAGCAAGGACTTGAAACCGACGTTAAGATCCAGCTTGAGCAGGTTCAGTTCGAAATAGGCGGGTTCGACTCATCCGAAGTAGATACAGCCCGTGCGGCGCGTGAAGCTGCTTTTAGGCAATATTACCTGGTAGATTCAGATTTGCGTACCAAAGAAAGTCGCAAGGAAGACCTTTTCAGGCGCTTAGACGAAATCAAAGAACGAATCAACGTTGCCCAAGAAAAACTGGAGCGCATGGAGAAAACCCGAAAATCAGTCGAGATTTTAGGCGCAATCCGCGACGCATACCGCAGCATCCAGCCTAAGCTTCGCAGCGAATTCGTGAAGGTCCTGCGCAACTACATCCAGCAAGTTCTCGACAGCCTAGTCGGCGCAGAAGTATCCATGCTTATCGTAATGATCGATGATACCTACACTCCCTACGTGAAAAGCGAAGCAGGAGTCGACCGTGAAGTTTCAAACCTTTCAGGCGGCGAACGCACACTTCTGGCTTTCGCTTACCGTTTAGGCTTAGGCCAACTTATCATGCAGTCGCGAACCGGTCACGGCTTAAGCATACTCGTGCTTGACGAACCAACAGAGAACTTGGGCAGTGAAGACGGCAGCATAGAGCGTCTGGCAGAAGCCATAAGCAGATTCAAAGCGATAGAGCAAATCATAGCAGTCACGCACAGCGAAGCGTTCGCTGGGAAGGCTGACCACGTGATTACCCTCGAAAAAGATGCTGGAATAAGCAAAATATCAATTGACCGATAACGGATTCCCAAAAAATGTCAATGCCCTCTTTTCATGAAAACACTTTCAATAGTCCATCAAAAAGGCTCTTTACTGCTTTGTTCTAAAAAGAAGAACAAGAGAAAGTTTACAAAGCTTCCAACCGAGCGATCGATAGTTGCTAAAGGCTTATATCGCACCCATTCTATATGTTGAAAACGCAGAAAAATAGTGTCTGAAGAGTTTGAAAGAATTCATCAGGCAATTTTTCGATAATGTCAGGAGTTTAGAAAAACTTGAAAACTAAAAATCTAAAAGTTCTAGCAATGATCCTACTAACAACGACACTTCTAATCCTAGCTTCAGGCGCGAGTATCTCAACCGTAAAAGCAGCAACAACACAGAACGTTGTTCTTTACACTACATTAGGCGCGTCATCAGTCACAGCAAACGGGACAGCCATGACGTTGGGAGGAAGTAATACTTTCACCAGCGGCAACACAGAAACGTTCGTGGTGACACCTTCATCTGGCTACAAATTCTTGTGCTGGGTATATGCCGACGCTTCAGGTCCAGTTGCGTCAACTGCTGCCTCATACAGCAAAGTCATTTCAGCTACGTGCTCTTTAGAAGCAGTTTGCGTTCCAACAACCAACACAACAGCAACAACCTCTGGAAGCGGAGCAGCTACACTTACCGTCTTCGCGACAAGCGGCGGACAAACAGATCCCGCTGGAGCAATCACAGGAGCATCTGTAAAAGGCACAATAGGCTCATCTACACAATTTACCGAGACACCAGGAACCGGCTACACATTCCTGTGCTGGATAGTACAATGCGCTTCAAATAACGAGTACACTTCAAGTACACTCAACTACGTGCCAACTTCAGCCGGAGCTGCCGTAGAAGCTATCTGGGTTCCAACCAGCAGCTCAGTCACATTGCCACCAATAACTACACCAACACCGACACCAAAAGTAGACGAGATTTCCACAGCAATGGCCGCCATCGTAGTCGCAGCATTAGCAGTAGCCGCCTTGGGAACATTCGCATACAAAAAATCACGAAAGTAAAAACCCCCACTTTCTTTTTCTATTTTTTTAAATCATTCTTTTATGATTTCAAATTAGGAACAAAATCTACTAGCTTTACATATTCCTATTTCACCGGTTGCTGTCGTCCAAAGTCAATTAACTTCGCCTCTTAAGCCTTATATAACGCCCACGAGCACCGTTAAACCATCAGATGGTTTGGCGGCGAACAAAAATGAAGTTTAACGTGGGCATCGAATCAATCGAAGCAGAAGTAAAAGGCAACATTCTCGTGGTTTGCTCCAGAGAACCTTTAAGAGTGCTTAGCTCCGCCGTTTTAAACGGAGGGCTCATGGAAGCAGATGCGATAATTAATGTTCAAGTCCCCGAAGGTAGCGGCGAAAACAAAAATGACGCACACTGGAACGCCGAAGAATTCTTGAAAACGCAAGTTCAAGTTCTCGGGCTTCCGGAGGGCAAAGTGGTTGGGCTAATGACCGCCGCCAAAATGAAGAATGTAGTAACAGCGACCAGAAAATACGGCAAAACAACTGTGGCTCTTTTCGTGACTGGCGGAAAAACCGTTGCTGTTACAGCCGGTGAACCGGCAGCCTCAAAAAACCCGCCGAAACCTGGAACAATAAACATTATTCTGCTGATAGATGGAAACATGACAGACGGCGCTATAGTTGAGGCACACAAAACCATTACGGAAGCCAAAACAGTCGCGCTAAGGGAACTAGATCTTAGAAGCCAGTTTTCAGGCGACCTTGCCACTGGAACATTAACCGACACCATTGCAGTGGTTTGCACCAAAAAAGGGGAGCCCATACGTTTTACAGGAACTTTCACTCTAATTGGGGAACTCATCGGGCAATGCGTTCGAGAATGTGTAAAGAACGCTATTTACTTGCAAGAGGGATTAGCGCCTGGTAGGCCTTTGATGGAAAGATTGACTGAGAGAGGAATAGAAATCGAGAAGTTGATGTCTCTTTTCAGTCGAATTGTTCCCGTTGAAGACGCTAAAAGTCAGGAATTCAAAAAGGAAGTGGAGCAAACTTTAGCTGACAAGAAAATCGCGGGGTTGATTTTGGCAAGCCTCAGGTTTGACGATGATTTAAGAAAGGGCTTAATCCCGGAGCACGCTGAAAACACCGTCGGCCAAGACGTTTTTGAACAAATTGTGTCCGCGGCAGTTAGAATTTATCTATCGGACAAATGCATCTCTGATGCTGAATGCCTCAGGTTGATGACGAAAGAAAAGAGTTTAGGTCCTCTTACAACTTGCGTTCTAAACGCAATCATGAAAAATGTTTACTCCAAAATTGGCTAAACCCCAATTTGCCATGAAAATCGTTGGGTTAACCTTAGAAATTTTCATGCCACTTTTATTGAAGCTTGCTTCATGAGCTTTATCATCGGAAAGATGTTCTTGTGACGGTGCATCGACTACTTGTTCACAATTTCCCATACATCGGTCAAGTACAGTTAACTTTAATAATGCTGTAACTTGCTTTTTAGCAAGGTGCAAATTTACGTGGTCCAAATAAATCCCAATGAGCTGCCCTATGACACGCTCAAACATTGGCCTCCAATGACATACAGAAACAACCAAGCACCAACCAAAGAGGCAAACAGGGATTTTGAAAGCTTTCTCAACGGCGAAAACACGTCAAAAGGACCAAAAGAGCTGCAGCCGTGGATTCCATTTTGCGACGGAAGATGCTCTTTTTGCTATTTTCCAGTTAACTGCGAAAAACACGACATCTCCGCCTACATCGAAGCCTTGAAAACTGCGTTGCATCGGTACGCACAAACCAAATATATCCAGTCAACAGTTTTCGACGAAATCTACGTGGGCGGCGGAAGCCCATCCGTTCTTTCTGAAATGCAGATCGCGGATGTCATGGATTTTTGTCGAGGCAATTTCAAATTTGCCGATGGCTGCACGACAAAGTTTACCGCGTGCACTTTCGGGTTGACAGACAAGAAAATTCGTCTCTTAGCTTCCCAAGAAATTGACCAATTAGACATCGGGGTCCAAACCTTTGAAGACGCCTTCCGAAAAAATCTCACGCTCCGAGACGGAAGTAAAGACGCCAAGGAAAAGCTGAAGGCCGTTAAGGAAAATGGTTTGCACCTCAGCATCGACCTACTTTATAACCTCCCCGGACAGACAATGGAGCAGTGGAGAGGGGACTTAAAACAGGCTTTGGAGCTTGAAGTTGAAAGCGTAGACTGCTATCCTCTGGATCTGTACGCGGATACACCGCTTGCCAGAAGAATCGCCCTTGGTGAGCTGCCTTCGCCAGGCGATTATAAAAAGGAACTCCAGATGTACTTGGAAGCCTATGACATTTTCAAACAGAACGGATACTTCCCAACCTGCCACAACAGGTTCTCAAAACTTAAAGAAGACCGCGGGAAAGTGTCTTCAGAAGTTGTGGGAACAGGCGCAGGCTTCTTCATGGGGCACCTTGGCAACTTCCAATACTCAGACATAGACAACGTCAAAGACTACATAGCCCAAGTTCAGAAGGGATCTTTCCCCTTGGCTTCTCTTGCAACCCTCTCCAAAGAAGATAAAATGCGCAAAGCAATGATGCTCATATACGTCCGCGTTCGGTTGGACCGCAAAGACTTCCGAGACGAATTCGGAAAGTTCCCCGAAGAAGCATTTCCAGACGCCATTGAAAGACTCAAGCAGAAAGGCCTGATAGTGGTCACTGACGAAGAAATACGATTATCAGAGAAAGGAGACCCGTGGCGGTTCAACATTGCTTGGGAGTTCTTCAAGTAAAGGCTGTTTTTCATTAGTACGCTAGAAACATAGGCAATAAAACTTCAGTGGGAAAAGATAAAATTTTATGAGAGCTCAATGCTATCGCACTTGTATGGGAAAAGCGGTTTAGGGATGTACGAGTAATAAGTGAAAAAAAGAATTGACGCTTCCAAGTTTTCTATTTGAGGAATCTTTTCAAGTCTATTTGTAAGTGCTCCCAGATCTTTGAGATCCTTTACTAATGCGGCACCGTATATATCGAACGCCCCTCCAATTACCAGATCAAGGCTGTAGAACAAGTGTAATTCCTTTAAGACCCGGTAAGCTGATTGCTTGGATTGATCTTTCGAGCAAGAAATGAGAAAGAATGCCGTGCCCTGGTACCCTATTTTCGAACGGTCAATTAATACTGAGCATTTTCTTATTATAGCTTCCTTCCTCAGTTTTTCATACCGAGATCTTACTGTTTCATGGGAAATACCTATCGTCTTAGCAACTCTTGCGAATGGTGTTTGTGCATTATTAAGCAGCTCTTCGATTATTTTCAAGTCAGTTTCATCTATCTTATGCTCTCTTCCAGGTTTGATCTTTTCTCCTAAGTCCAAAACGGAATCGTCAACATGAATATTTATTGTGATTGCTCTTATGCCTTCTATGTTTTTTATCAAATGAGTAACGTTGTCCAATTCAGGGAGATCTCTTGCGAATACATGAGCAAATAAATTGTATCGTCCTATACTTTTTGCGCACACCATAACGTTGGGAATTGCTCTAACTTTTTGGGCAATCTGATCTACCCTAGAGTTTTCTGCTGTTATTCCTATGGTCGCTTCTTGTGGGTATCCAAGAACTCCTCGCTTTAGATCCAGGTGGGTTCCTACAATTATTTTGGTTGCCTTGAGTTTTTTTACCCTTTTAACGATTGCGCTTGGTGTTAGAGAGCATTCTTTAGCAATATCCTTCAGGTCTGTTCTGGCATCTGCTTCTAATCTGTCCAAGATTTTAAGATCAATCTTGTCAATTTCACCATTTGAACGCATGATATTCTCGCAATTATGTGTGGAATTATTGATAAAAAGCTACTGCCCACACGACCCTAAAAGCGATATGAATTAGCAAAAGTTTCCTATATTCTCAATTGAAGTTTAGTAAAGCAATAAAATAATCACAGAATTGGAAAATATTAAATATGACTTGGGTACGAAGCAGATTCATAGAAAAGGAGAAAAACGAAATGACTTTCTCTAAAAATAGAATTTTTGCTATTGCGATCGCATTCTGCTTAATATTCTCGATGGCGGCTTCAATAATGCTTTTGCCAAATGCCAACGCGCATTATCCGCCTTTGCAAGTTCCGACGTTTTCCTTCTGCAGTGTTTC
>Ga0187864_10001539_pt1 | contig 21957 bp, 16 predicted proteins | sample June2016WEW_11_4_FD_132985 | JGI IMG/M metagenome (GOLD analysis project Ga0187864, IMG submission 132985) | Peatland microbial communities from SPRUCE experiment site at the Marcell Experimental Forest, Minnesota, USA - June2016WEW_11_40 | ecosystem: Environmental > Terrestrial > Soil >...
CAGGGGCGCCACGGCCAAGGCCAGGAGCGTCAGGCACAAGGCGTTGACTTGGGCGTTATGGCCATAGTGAAGCAGGTTGAAAACGCGAAGCGCCACGGTTTCTCCGCCGGGCGGCACGACCAGAATCATCGACTCGACATCCCAAAGACAGAGGAGGAAAACCACGTACCACGCGGCGGCGAGCTGCGGGGCGATTTGGGGCCAGTGGACGTGGCGGAACAGTTGCCAGCGGTTGGCGCCTTCCAGCCGGGCGGCGTCGGTCAAGTCCCCGTCCACGCCTTGCATCGCGTATGCCGCGGTGTTCCAGCCCAAGGCGAGGTAGCGGACTACAAAAGCCAGGATGACTATCCCGGAGCTCTGGTAAAAGAGCCATGTCCAGGACCGGTTGAACAAGGCGATGCAGGCGATGCCCAGCACCACCCCAGGCACTAAGAGAGGCAACCAGAGAATCCAGCCGAGAAGGGACCGCAGCTCAAAAGCGTCCGGACGCAGGTGTCGAGGGGCGAGTGTCGAGGGTCGAGTGTCGAGGGGCGGCGCTTGGTTCACTCGACCCTCGACCCTCGCCCCTCGCCCCTGCACACTGCCCAACAGGCCGAGGCCGACGACCAGTGTGGCCGAGACTGCGGCGAACCAGACCGAGTTGCCGATTGCAGCCCGGCCTGCCGCCAAAGCGCCGGGCAACTCGAGCCAGGTCCGTTTCTCGGAGACCAGTTGGAGCAGCGGCAGGCCCACTGAGACCAGGCAAAGAAGCGTGGTGAAGGCGCCGCAGGACCAAAACCACCCGCGCCCGAGCTGGCGGCGGAAGAGCGCTGAGGATGCCGGGCCCTCGGCCTTAGGCCAGGGGATTTCCTGTCGGGTGAACCAGAGCAGCAAAAGCAACGGGCACAGGACAAGGGGCCAACTCAACTCGAGGGCGCCCAGCGTGTCAAAGCTCGTGTTGAAGCGCACCCACATCTCGGCCGGAAAGACTTTGACTTGTAGAATCGCGGGCACGGCAAAATTGTTGAGGGCCAGCACAAAGGTCAGGACTGCCGCCTGGGCCAGGGCGTTTCTGGCCAAGGGCAGAAGCAGGCCGCCGAGGAGCGCCCCGCCCGTCACCGCGGGGTCGCTCTCCAGTTGAGCGGGCTCGAGCCGCTGCCAGGCGCCTCGAACCGCCAGCAACGTGATCGGCCAGGTCAGCAAGCTCAAAATCCAAATGGCGCCGCCCAGCGACACAATGTTGAGTGGCAGCCACGAGTGCCAGACGCCGCTATGGCCCAGGTAATGGAGCCAGCAATTGGTGACCAGGAACGGCGGCAACGCCAAGGCCATGATCGCCACGGCCAGCAACCGGTTGCGCCAGCACCCCGGCAGGCCCCCCAGGCAGAGCGCCGCCGCCAGGCCAAACGCCGCCGCCAGCAGCGTGGCAAGGCCGCTCACAAGCAGGCTGTTGGCGAGAAGGCGCATCATGGGGAGTGCGTGATGGGGAGCGGAAGGCGTATGGAAGTCCGAGGTCCGAAGGTCGAAATCCCTAAGCCCGGGACGAAATCCGAAATCCGAAGGCCGAAATCCGAAGGAAATCCGAAATCCGAAATCCGAAATGTTGGCTTCATCGCAAAAAAACTTCGTTCAGCTTTGCAGTTGTACCTTCCAGGTCGCGGAGCAGGGTGTCCCAGTCCACTTTTAATGCAGGCATAGGGATGGCGCCCGGTGAAACGCCCTCGAGAGCGCGGGCTGCGACCAGGCGTTTCACCACCTCGGGTCTCTGGAGATATAGGAAGAGGCGCTGGGCGGCTTCGGGGTGTGGCGCGTTGCGCGTGATGGCGACGGTATTGGGGATGAGCAGGGTTTCCTCTGAGAGCGGCATCGGCGCCACGGGCAAGCCCTCGCGCTGGCCGGCGGCGATGTCATCGGAATCGGTCAGCCCGAGCCAGGCCTCGCCGCTGCCGACCAGTTTGACCACCACCGAATTGCCGTCCACGAGGAAGGGTTTATTGGCGGCCAAAGCCCGGCACCAGGCGAGCCATCGGGCCTGGCCCCAAAACTGGCGCAAGGCGTGAAAATGGGCCGAAGTGGTGCCGAACTGGGGCATGGCCAGGGCGACCTTGCCGCGCCAGGCGACATTGGTCAAGTCGAGGAGCGAGCGGGGAGCCGCGCGCAAGGAGAGGCGGTTGGTATTGATGACGAGACGGCGCGAGCGAAAGCCAAAGGCGGCCCAGCCGTTGGTCGCGCGAAAGACGTTTCGGGCGGCCAGGAGGCGGGTGCGCATCTCTTCATTGCCCCAGAACACGTCGCACTGGGGGCGGCGCTGCTCGGCCAGCAGGCGGTTAGCCAGGCCAACAGTCTTGACGGCTTCGCTGTCATAAACGGCGCGGACCTTGAGGCCGGTCTCTTTTTCAAAGTCGCTCAAGATAGGCAGGGCGAAATCTTCGTCCTGGGCGCAATAGGCAACGACGTACTTATCGGCTTTGCCCAAGACCGGGAGCGTCGCCGTCCAAAGCAGGGTGAATGTTGCGCTGGCGCCCGGAGCGCCGCCTTCAGGCGGCAGGGCCGGGAGCGCGGCCGCCCGGAGGAGGGGGATCTGGAGTTTGGACATTCTTGCTCCGAGGCCATTCTCGCAGGCGAACGCGCTGAAAGCGCGCCGGCATACCAGCCCAGTCCCGATTCCGAATCGGGATGGGAAAGCCGGCCCGTCACTACACTCCGGCGCCCTGAAAGGGCGCAGGCCACGGAAGCTGCCCCCGCCCTTGCAGGGCGGGCTGTGCCATTGGCGGCCGGCTTCCCAGGGCGTTGCCCTGGGCTGATGTGCCAGCACGCCGTTGGCGTGCATAATGCCCAAGCTCCAGGCCGCCGTCCAGAGCACGGCGATGACCACGAAGAGGATAAGGCCCCTCACACAGTCCTCCGATGGTAGTACCACCATTCGCCCAGGAGGACCAGGAGGGACAGGCCGGCGAAGGAGCGCCAGACCTCCATGTTGGTGCGTTGCATGGAAGTGGCCTGGACTTTGGTGTATTTGCCGAGTTGAAGTTGGTCCCGGGGCTTGATGTTGCTCTCGGCGGCGTCCAGCAGGTTGACGCAGAACACGGTGTCATTGGTGCCGAGGCGGAGGCGATAGACCCCCTGCTTTAAGGTGTCGCCGAAGACAAATTCGCTTGCATTGGGGTCTATGGCCCGGGTGAGAGTCTGGCCGCCGGGCAGGGTGACTTGGGCGCTGGTTTCCTTGTGCCCCAAAGCGAGGCGGAAGGCCTCGCCGGCCTTGACGAGCAACTGGCTGGTCTTGGCGTTGGCGGGGTTGAGCCACTCGGCGGCATTGGCAATGAATATGGGGAAGGAGACCCGCAAAGGCCAGTTGCTCTCAAGAATGTCGAACCCGATCCAGACCAGGCGCTGGCGGCCAAGCTCGCCGGCAAGGATGAGGGAGTTCGTGGGGGCGTCGGCCAGGGAAACCGCCCAACTGGGGGTCACGGCGGTGGCGTAACTTTCCTTGACCTGGACATTGTCGAAACCGGCATAGCGCAGGAGGGGATGGGAGGTGCGCCACTCGACGATGGGCGGTCCTTCGACGCTGGTGACGTTCTCGACCCAATTGGTATTGAGGACATGGATGGCCAGGACATTGCCCTGGGGCCACGTTGCGGGGACCGCATCGTCGAGCACAACAAAATCGAAGCCGGCAGCCGGGTCGGTGAGCGTGGCGCTGACGGCCAGTTCAACACCGGCGGCGGCGCGCAGGGCCTTTTCCAGAAACCGGTTGCCACGGGTGACGAGCAGGACCTTCACGGGCTTAGGCAAGAGGCTGACAATCGAGGCCTGGTTATCGGCCGCCAAGTCGTCTTTGGCGGTCAGGCGGACGGTGAAAACGCCGTCGCGGGCCTGGCTGGCGAGGAAGACCTGGGGCCTGGCCTCCCCTGCGGGAATCGTCAGCGAGCGTCGTTCCATAAGGCGATCGTCGAAGAGCAACTCGACGTCCGTTTCGAGGCTGTTGGTCGAGAAGTTGCCGATGTTGGCATAGACCGCCCGCTGGCGGGCGTCCTCGGGATTGGCGCGGGCGTCCAGGCCGGTGATGCCGAGGTTGTTGGAATCTTTGCCCACCCGATGAAAGATCAAAGGCAAGGGTCTGTCCTTGCTTTCAAACTCGCCGAGATCCGGGGCGGCGCCGTCGCTGAACAAATGGACTTCGGCGTTCTTCTGGTCGCGGACCAAAGACTCGGCCATCCGCAGCGCGGAGAGCAGGCGGGTGGGGGAATCCGAGCAGAGGCAGGCCTGCAAGGCGCGGCGGAGCAGGGCCTTTTCGCTCGTGGCCGATTGTTTGACCTCGGCATTGGCCCCCGCCAGGAGAATGACCATCTGGTCGCTGCCGGCCAGGCTGTCGACCCACTTGAGCGCCTCAGCGCGGGCCTTATCGAAACGCGAGGGCGATTCATCGGTGGCCTGCATCGAGGCCGAGGCGTCGAGGATAATGACGCGCAACTCGGCCGGTTTGGCTTTGGCCGCAAAATAGGGCCGCGACAGTGCGAACACCGCCAAGGCCATGAGGATGAGCTGAAGGATGAGCAGCCAGTTTTTGCGCAACCTCTGAAAGGGGGCGCTGGCCTGGGTCTCGGACAGGAACCGCTGCCAGAGCATCGTGCTCGAGACCAGCTTGACCACTCGCTTGCGCTTGAGCAGATAAAAGAGCACGACCACCGGAAGGGTGGCGGCGAAGGCAAGGCCGAGTGGAGCGAGGAAGTGCATTCAGTCCATCTCGAACCCGAAATCCGAAATCCGAAATCCGAAATCCGAAGGAAATCCGAAATCCGAAATCCGAAATCCGAAGGCCGGGTTCGCAAAGCTTTCGGGCATTGGCCCAGCACTCAATACTGAGGCCGCAGGCGCCTCCGTGTCACGCAGCGAGCGCGCTGAATGAGGCACCGGGAGCGGATTTCGGATTTCGGATTTCGGATTTCCTTCGGATTTCGGCCTTCGGTCTTCGGATTTCATATCGCTCATCCCCAGACCTCCGCCTTTCTGAGTTGTTTGAGCAGCAACTCTTCGAGGGCGGTATTCGAGCTGGCGGTGAAGAAATTGATGCCGCGCGCCTGGCAGAACTCGCGGAGACGCTGGATAAAGTTCTGGACGGTTTGCTGGTAGGCCTTCATACGGTAGCGGCCGAAGGTCACGTCCTGCATCGCGCCGGTTTCCGAATCGACGAGCCGCAGGTCGCCAAAGGTGACGGGAGACAGCTCTTCAGGGGCCAGGATTTGGACGAGGTCGACCTGAAAGCCCCGCCCGACGAGGGCGGAGAGGCCGGAATCATAGCCGGCGGGGTCCAGGAAGTCACTGAGCACGACGGCGACGCCCGGTTGGCGGGCTTCGAGGGCGCCGCGCCTCAGGGCCTGGTTGAGGTTGACGGAACCGCTGGCCGTGATGGCGCTGAGACTGGCGAAGAACTGGATGGCCGAGCGTTTGCCGCGCACGGAGCGGAGCGCGCCTCGGGCGGCCATTTCGGCCACACGGGCGGCGCGGTCCGGAGCAGAGCCGGCAGCAGGCTCGGGGAAGGGGATGACGCTGACACGATCAAAGCCGGACAGGGCGACGTAACCAACGGCAGCGGCGACCTGGCGGGCGAAATCGAATTTGCGCGGCTCGCCGAAGGTCATGGATTCGCTGGCATCCAGGAAGATGCGCACCGGGAGTTCGCGCTCCTCCTCGTAGAGCTTCAAGAACAGCCGTTCCAGGCGGCCATAGAGGTTCCAATCCAAGTAGCGGAAATCGTCGCCCGGGACATAATCGCGGTAATCGGCAAATTCGACGGATTGGCCGCGCGCGCGGCTGCGGCGCTCGCCTTTGGCCGAACTTTTGGCGCGGCGGGCGGCCAGGAGCTGGAACTGCTCGAGGCGGCGCAGGAGCTCGGACGTGAGGAGCGGGTTGGACATGGGCCGGGTCAAGCATTGACCATCTGCGCTTCCCTGGGCACGTCCTTCAAGACTTGAGTGATGATGTGGTCCGTGGTCACGCCCTCGGCTTCGGCCTCGAAATTGAGGATGAGCCGGTGACGGAGGGCGGAGGGGGCGACGGCTTCGATGTCATCGAAGCTGACGTTGAAACGGCCCTCGATAAGGGCGCGGACTTTGCCGGCGAGTATCAGGGTCTGGCCGCCGCGCGGGCTGCTGCCGAAACGCAGGTACTGGGAGGCGATCGGCGCGGCCGTCTCGGTCTTGGGATGCGTGGCCAGCACCAGCCGCACCGCGTAGTCCTTCACATGCGAAGCCACGGGCACCTCGCGGACCAGTCCCATGAATTCGAGCAAGGTCTGGCCCGTGAGGATTTTCTGGACGCTCACCCGCTCTCCGGTCGTCGTGCGGGTGAGGACCTCAGTCAGTTCCGGGCCCGAGGGATAGCCGACGAGGACCTTGAAAAAGAAGCGGTCGAGCTGCGCCTCGGGCAGCGGATAGGTGCCCTCCTGGTCAATCGGGTTTTGGGTCGCCATGACGAAGAACGGCTCGGCCAGCTTGCGCAGTTGGCCGCCCGCGGTGACCTGGTGCTCCTGCATCGCCTCGAGCAAGGCCGACTGCGTCTTGGGTGTCGCGCGGTTGATTTCGTCGGCCAGGATGAGGTGCGCGAAAACCGGGCCTTGCTGGAACTCGAACTGCCGGCGCCCGCCGGCGGCCTCCATCACGATGTTGGTGCCGAGAATATCGGCCGGCATGAGGTCGGGAGTGAACTGGATTCGACTGAAAGAGAGGTCGAGCACCTCGCTGAGTGTGCGCACCAGCAAGGTCTTGCCCAGCCCGGGCACCCCTTCCAGCAGGAGATGTCCGTGGGCAAAGAGCGCAATAAGGGTGCCCTCGACAATTGCATCGTGGCCGACGATGACCTTGCCGATCTCAGCGCGCAGGTTCGCGTAGGTGTTGCGGAAAGTTTCAATGGCTTGTTGTGTTTCCATGAGTTTCATCGCTTCAAATCGTCGAAGTAATCCTTGACGGCAGCCTGGTAGGCGCGGGGAACCTGTTCGTGGCTCAGGGCGCTTTGGGCGTCGGACTGGGCGGTGGCGGCAGCGGCCTGGTAGTCGAGTTTGCTCTGGCCTTTGATGCTGACGTTTCTCAGGGTCACGCTGGGCATCTGGTTGCCGGGTGAGAATTGGCCGCGCACTTTGGTGGGTTTGAGGGCGTCGCTCAACTCGCCATCGCCCCGGTCGGTGTGGCCACGGGCATCTTCGTCCGGACGTTCCACGCCGCTGTTGTCCCAGTGGTCGCTCCACTGGCCGTTCCATTCGCCGTTCTCATCGGCCCAGGTGCCCACGCCGCTGCCGGTCTCGCCGCCCTTTCCCATGCGGGGACGGCCCGGGTGGTTGCCGGGGCGCCAATCGCGGCCGGAGCAAATGGCGGCAGTGACCTCGTTGAGGGCTCGGAGTTCGGCCTCCAGGGATTGGGCATCGCCCATCTGCTGGGCCAGCCGTCCCAGTTCTTTGGCAGCGTCGGCCAGCGACTGGGAAGCGCCGGGCTTGTCGCCGGCCCCCAACTGTTTGCCGGCCTTCTTGAGGTGCTCGGCCAAAGTGCCGTAATTGGCTGCCGGGCTGACGGCCTTGGCCACCTCGGCGGCGAGCTTTTGGAGTTGTTCGGGAGGGAGATTGGCGGCCCTCAATTGAGCGGCCATTTTCTCGAGGGTCATCTGCGCGGCCTCGGGCTGGCCGTTCTTGAGCTGCTCGGCCAGGTCCTTGCCGAGCTTGTCCATTTGCTGCTGGAGTTGCTGGAGGCCCTTGGCCATATCGTTGAGTTTCTCGAGGTCCGTGACGGAGGCCTGCAGGTCTTTGAGGAACAGTTGGGTCTGGTTGGCCTCGAGCGCCTTGATCGCCTCGTCTAATTGGGGCACTTGCAGCCCCATCTCCTGGGCCTGGCGCGAGAGGGCCGACAGGGCCTTGGAGATGTCGTCCCGCTTTGACTCGCTGCCCGTGGAGTTTTTGTCGTTGAGCCCCTTGGCGGCTTCCTGCAGTTTCTCGAGCTCTTTGTTGAGCTTCTCGAGGGCTTGCGGATTGCCGGTAGGAGCGCCGAGCTGCTTTTGGAGCGATTCGATTTGCTTTTGCAGGCCGGCGGCGTTCTGGGAGTCGCTGGCGCCCGAGGCGCGCGCGGCCTGTTCCAGGCGCTTGAGGACTGGGTCTTTGCTCAACTCCCGAAGCTCGTCTTTGAGCCTTTCGGAGACGTTGGCCAGGTCTTTGAGGGCCTCGCCCGGGGTGAGCGTGGCCCGGTTGAGCCGGGCGGCTAATTCGTTGACCGATTCGAGGGCCTTTTCGCTCTTGGGCTCCATGGCGGGCTGCCGGGCCTGGAGGGTGCGGCGGGTCAAATCCGCAAGCTGGCGGGCGGCTTCGCGGATAATCTGCTGCTGGCTTTGCTTTTGCAGAAAGCGTTTGCTGCGGTACTCGGGCACAAAACCCAAGCCAACCCCCAACGCCAGGACGACCAGCGCCCAACGGGTGACCTTGCCGGGCAGACTGAAAGGCACCATGCGGCGCGGGTCGAGTTGGCGGACGTGCTCGGCGGCGTCGGCTACCACCAGGTCGCGCCAGGAGCCCGCCTTGGGTTGGGCGGCCACTTCCAGCGCCGTGCTGAGCCGCTCTTTGAGATGCTCACGCCCATCTACCCAGCGGGCGGCTTCCGCCAGGCCCAGCCTGCGCCAACCGCCCAGGATCAACCCGGCCAGCACACAAGGAATCGGGGCCGCAGCCGCCGCCACCCGCGCCCAAAACGGCAGGGGCAGAAGATGATACGCGCCGTCCACCAGCAGGGAAATCACCGCCCCGACCAGAAGGCCAATCCACAACCCGCGCAACGCCGCGGCCCACCGACGGCGTCGTGCCGCTCCTGAGAGCGCCGATTCGATGATCTGAAGTTCGCTCATGGCCTCGGCCAAAAAAGTGCATTACTTGCTCCCATTTGGCCAGTCTTATCCTCATTAGACAGCCCTGCTGAAAAAAAGTTCCGCCGGAAGGACGGACTCCTTTCGCCCCTACATCCGGATGCCTCCTGCCTGCGGCCCCCGCCCCACCGCCTCGATCACGGCGTCGAGCTGCTCCCGGCTGTGTTCGCTGGAAATTGCGAACCGAAAACAGCCATCGGCTGGGCTTCCGGGATATTTGATTATTGGCGGGTAAATGCCCGCCGCCAGGAGCGCCTGCTTCAGGCGGGAGATCTGGCCCTTCGGCTCGGGCGCAAGCGTTGCAATCGGCCCCGGCGTTTCCGGCAGCGGCCAGCCCGCTTGGCGCAAAGCGTCCTTGAGATAGGTTTGATTGCGGGCCAGCCGTTTGCGGAGGCCATCGTCTGCGGCCAGTATCTCGATGCTCCGCAACGCCGCGTTGGCTAGGGGCAAGGGCAGGGGAGTGCTGCCCACGAACAAGGCGCTCCGGTCCAGGACGCGTTGCCGGAAGGCGGCCGTGCCGACGATGGCTCCGCCGTAGGTTCCGAAGGCCTTGCTTAAGGTAACGGTCTGGATCAGCCGCCGCTGGCGCGACACGCCGGCGTGTTCCAGTGCCCCTTTGCCGGTCCGGCCCAGGACCCCGCCGCCGTGGGCGTCATCCACCAGCGCCACGGCGTCTTTGGGCAGCACCTCCAGGTAATCCGCCAGGGGCGCCGCCGAACCGTCCCGCGAAAACATTCCATCCGTGAGCAACAGCAGTTTTGCCCCCGCCCCGCAGCGACGGACCACGCTGCCCAGGTCCGCGGCATCCCGATGCTTGAACTCGAGCAACGGGCAATTCAGGAACCGCGCCGCGTCCAGGAGCGAGAAGTGCGATGCCGCATCGATGAGCGCGTGGGAGAAGTCCCCGGCCAGGGCCTGGGCCGCGATGAGATTGGCCATGTAGCCGGTGGGAACCACCAGCGCGCTTTGCGCGCCGAAAAACCTGGCCAGCCGCCTTTCCAGCTCCCGGTAGAGCACGTGGTTGCCGGTGGTCAACCGTGATGCCGCCACGTTCAAACCGTACCGCCGCGCCCCGGCCTCGAGCGCGGCCAATACCTCCGGATGGCTGGCCATGCGGAAATAGTCGCAGCCGGAAAAATAAGAGAGCTTGCGCCGGCCCAACCGGACGTAGGTACGCTCGATCTGTTGCAGCGGTTCGGGTTCAATCATGCCAATCCCTTTATAGGCAGCGTCGGGGAGCGTGTCGAGCGTGGGCAAAGCCGCAGATGGGACGTATGGGTGGCATCAACAAGACTTCAAAGCTTGACAACGCAGGCCATCCTTCGCCAACAATCCGGGTGTGACACCCATGCTTTTGTCCAGGCATCTCGAGGTTTTGGCGACGACCGGGATGCTCCTGGCCGGCCTGCCGGCCTGGGCGTCCGGCGCTTCACCCCTGCAAGCCGGTGTCGCCCGCATAAACCTAACCCCGCCTTTGGAAATGAAAGCGGCCTTGGGAGGCTACGGAGCGCGCATGAGCCGGCCCGCGACTGGAGTGCATGACGCCGTCTGGGCCAAGGCATTAGTGCTGGCTCAGGCCGAACGCAAGTTCGCGGTGGTCACTGCCGATGTGCTGGCTTTCCCCCCTGGATTCAAGGCGGCGGTCATCGAACGCCTGGCTGCCCCCGCGTGGAGCGCCGATCAAGTCCTGCTATTGCCCAGTCATTCCCACAGCAGCATCGATATGATGGCGTTGCATCCTGGCAACGGATTCGGGATACCCCAGGTTGGCATTTTCCACAAAGAATTGTACGAGAACACGGCCGGCCGGCTCGCCAGAGTGATCGGCGACGCCGGCAAGAACCTGGTGCCGGTCTCGGCGGCTTCGGCGGCGGTTTCCGTCCCGGACCGCAATCGTAATCGACGGCACGGCCTGGCTATACATGACACGGACCTGGGCGTCGCTCGCATTGACACCCTCGATGGACGGCCCTTGGCCGTGCTCGTGAACTGGACTGCACACCCGACTTTTATGGAGGCCCAGGACATGTTGTTTTCGGGCGATTGGCCGGGGCACTTGCAGCGCACTATGGAGGCCCTCATTGGCCAGGGGGTGACCGTGATGTACTACAATGGCGCCGAGGGGGATCAATCGCCCACGCCGCCCTCCGATTGCGGCAGCAACTGGGAACGGGCGGAGCGATATGGCCGGGAGATGGGCATTCTCGCCTGGCAGGCCTGGGAGAAGGTTCAGCCGAGAGCCGTGAAAGTGTTCGATTATCACACTGAGAGCATCGTCTTGCCCCAGCGGCAGCCCCATCCTGACTTCATGCAGACCGGCGGCGCTGAATACGGGCTGGACGCGGCCAGGATGAAGGATTTCCTCGAGCGCCTCGTTCCGCCGGCAACCCACAGCACCTGCCTTCGGCTGGACGACTGGGTGATTCTGGGAGTGCCGGGCGAAATGGCCGCCCAGCTTGGACTGGAAGCCAAGTCCGAGACGCGGCGAATCACCGGCGCGGGTTGCGTCACGATCGGCGGCCTGGCTGATGAATGGATCAGCTACGTGTTGCCGGCGGAGGAGTATCGCAAGGGCGGTTACGAGGCGAGCATGAGCTTTTACGGCGAGACCCTCGGCAGCGTGCTGGTGGAAGGAGTTGTCCGATGTGCGGGAAGATCGAAATAGGTGAACGGGACTGAATGGAAAGAGGGGCTTGAAGTGAGTTTTGGAGTTGTGCTATCTACTGCGCCGATGCGAACCGCGAATCAACACTTGAAGAGAGAAGGGCGCGAACCGGGCCTGGCGGGCTTTGGCCGGCTGGGCGGGTGCGTTGTGGCGGCAGCCCTGCTGGCCACCGGATGCGCCCACTCGCGCAACAAGGATCGAATTGGACTCATTCCGCCGCCGGTGCCGCTGTTTCTCAACGGCCCGATGGGGGTCCTGCTGACCAACACGACCGGGTTTTCCTGCCACGTCGTGATGACAACCGGCTCGCCTCCCATTGCTCGGGAAACGGTTTCCGGGCAGCTCCTGTGCCGAGGCTCTCAACTGCTCTTCGCCCCCGATGCCCACTCCCCGGCGGGCAAGCGGTTTAAGCGCGGCCAGTTCAGCTTCATCTGGGAGGTGGAGGCGCAGCGCGGATACCTGCTGAGCGAGGCCCTCCAAGGCTACGCGCCGATCTCCTCGCAGGTCCGGGCCACGAATGTGCTGGCCCTGGCTTCCCGCTCCGCCTCGGAAGAAGTTGCAGGCCATCGCTGCCAGAGGACCGACGTGGAAGTGGAATCCAACGACGGTTCCAAAGCGCCGTTCCAGGTCTGGAGGGCGTCGGATTTGAACGCGGCCCCTCTGCGCATTGCCACTGCGGCGCCGGGCCGCCCGGTCATGGTCAAGTTCTCCAAAATCAGGCTCGAGGCCCTCTCCAGCCGCCTGTTTGTGCCGCCCGAAGGTTTCACCCCCCATGACAGCGCCGAGACCTTGATGGCAGAAATAGCGATGCGGCAGGAGAACCTGAAGCGCAAACCCACGGAGGAGCAACCTGCCGACTTCCAAGCGCAGCCCCGCATGGAGGCCAGGTAAGGCGCGCGCTGGTCGAGGGAGGAGGGGCGAGGGGCAGGGGACGCATTGTGCCTCACTCGAGCGGCCAGTTTGGAAGGATTTCGGCTGCGGGGGAGGTTGTCTCAGTCTGGCGCATCAGTTTGCGCTCGGCGGCCACTGCAATCATGGCCGCGTTGTCGGTGCAAAGGCCGCGCTCGGCCAACCGCAGCCTGAGCCCCTGGCTCGAGCAAGCCGCGGCCAAGCCCTGCCGGAGAGCGCGGTTGCAGGCAACCCCGCCGGACGCAGTGACGCACCCGAGGCCAAGCCGGCGCGCGGCGCGCAAGGTCTTGGCCACCAGCACCTCGACTATGGCTGCTTGAACGCTGGCCGCCAGGTCGCGCAATCTCTGCGGGTCGTCGCAGAAGCCCGGCCTATCCCGCAAAAAATATCGTGCCGAGGTCTTCAGTCCGCTGAAGCTAAAGTCATCATTGGCTTCATGGAGCATCGGCCGGGGAAAACTGAATGCCAGCGAGTTGCCCCCTTCCGCAAGGCGGTCGATTTCCGGGCCGGCCGGGTACGGCAAGCCCAGGAGCTTGCCGACCTTGTCGAAACACTCGCCGGCGGCATCGTCCACGGTCGAGCCGAGCAGGCGGTGCTTGGATTCGCTTTCCATCGCCACCAGCATCGTATGGCCCCCGCTGGCGATGAGCGACACATTAGGCTCAAACTCGGAAAAAGCCGCCGTGGGCGGCTCGCCCTGAATCCAGGGGGAGAAAAGGTGGGCTTCATGGTGGTGAATGCCCAGGAAGGGGCGCCGCAGGACGAAGGCGAGGGCCTGGGCGGCCTTGAACCCCACCAGCAACGCACCCGGCAAACCCGGGCCCCGAGTGGCGGCCACCGCTTCGATTTGGGCCGGGCTCACGCTGGCCTGGCGCAACGCGGCGCGCGCTACCGGCAACAGGTTGCGAAGGTGTTCGCGCGCCGCCAACTCCGGCACCACACCCCCATATTCGGCATGCATCGGCGCCTGTGAAGACACGACGTTGGCCAGGACCCGCCCGTCGTGGGCCAGCGCCGCGCTGGTCTCATCGCACGAAGTTTCGAAAGCCAGGAGCATCTCGCGCCGGCCCGCCGGGGCTTACTTGCTCCGCTGCGCGACCCGCCGCTCGACCCCGGGCGAGCGAAGGGTGTAAAGGGTGATGCCTTTGAGAAGGTCCATCGCCCGCTCGAGTTGAGGGTCGCCGATGGCCAGGACCGAGCGGCGCTCCCGCTCGTCCAGGCTCTCCAGGCCGCCGGGAGTGAGTTGGACTTGAACGGCGTGGTCCTCCTCGGCGCTCAAGGGAACCACGATGTCCGGCGTGATGCCCTCCTCATGGATGACTTTGTGGCTGGGCGTATAGTATTTGGCAGTGGTCAGGCGCAACGCCGAGCCGTCCTGGAGGGGGAGAATGCTCTGTACGGAGCCCTTGCCAAAGCTCTTTTCCCCGAGAATGACCGCGCGTTTCAAATCCTGGAGGCAGCCGGCAACGATTTCCGAGGCGCTGGCGCTGCCCAGGTTGATGAGCACCACGATCGGCATGCCGTCCAGTTCATCGCGGCCCAGGGCATCCCGCCGCGAATCCTGCGCGGGGTTGCGTCCCTCGGTCGTCACCACCAATTGGCCCTTGGGCAGGAATTTCGAGCAGACATCCACCGCTTGATCGAGCAACCCGCCCGGGTTGTACCGCAGATCCAGGACCAGCCCGTGCATCCCCTGCTTCTTGAGCTTGCGCAGCGCCATCTCGAGGTCGTCCCCTGTCTTCTCGCCGAACTGAGTGAGGCGGACGTAGCCGATCTTGTTTTCGCCGAGCTGGAATTCCTTTCGCCCATGGAGGTCGGTGACCATATCCACGTTGATTACGGCCCGAGTGATCTTGAAATCCTTGAACTGGTTGGAAGAGGGACGAAAGATAGTCAGCCTGACCTCGGTGCCGGGGTCGCCGCGCAAGGTCTTGACGGCGTCATCGGTGGTCATTTTATCCGTGCTCCTGCCATTGATCTTCGCGATGCGGTCGCCCGATTGAATGCCGGCCCGCCAGGCGGGAGTGTTGGTCATCGGAACCACCACCGTCAGGAAACTGTCCTTCATCTGGAGGGTGATGCCCAGGCCTCCAAAGGCCCCCTGCGTGTCGTTTTGGAGCTCGCGGTATTTCTCCGGGTCCATGAATTCGCTGTGCGGATCCAGCGTGCCGAGCATTCCTCGGAGCGCGCCATAAATCAGGTCCTGGTAAGTCAGGTGCTGGCCGTTGACATAGTCCTTGCGGACTTTCTCGAGCACGTAGGAGAAAAGCTCGAGGCTGGGATAGACGGAATCCTTCTCGGCCGCCCTGAGATACAGGCGCGCGCCGATCAGGAAATTCACACACAGCACCAGGGCCACCGCCCCGTAAATCACACGTCGTTTCATATTGACTCTCAATGTCGTCCGGCACACAACCTAACGGGCAAAGCGCCTTTTTGCAAGATGCGGCTCCTTACCCGCCCCACAGGGCGCGCTTCAATCAGGACTGCCATCCGGGCCGGCCTGGATATTTCACGGGCCGAGACCATCTGCTTAGGGACTGTGCCGGCAGGCCCGCTCAGGCCACGGCAGCCTTCATGATGGCGTTTTCCGTGGCCGCTGCGCGCGGGAACTCGGCGGTCACCCGGCCCTGGCGCATGACCGCGACGCGATCCGCGAGCCTGAGCAACTCGGGCAACTCGGAGGAAATCAGCAGAATGGCGACGCCGCGGTCGGCCAGGTCATTAATGATTCGATGCACCTCGGTCTTGGCGCCGACATCGATGCCGCGAGTGGGTTCATCCAGGATCAGGACCTTGGGCTGGATGGCCAGCCATTTGGAAAGCACGACCTTTTGTTGGTTGCCCCCGGACAGGTTGCGCGTGATTTGCTCGCGGCTCGAAACTCGAGTTTGCAGTTTGTGGATATACTCGTCGGTGATGGCGTTCTCGGCCGCGCGGCAGATTAGCCCAAGGCGATTGAGAATCTTCCCGTGAATGGTCAGCGTCGTGTTTTCCCTTACGCTGGCGCCCAGCACTAAGCCAAACCGCTTCCGATCCTCGGGAACATAGGCGATGTGATGGGCAACCGCGTCGGATGGATGGCGGATTTCGATGGCCTTGCCATCCAGGAACATCCGGCCGGAGCCAGTCTTGTCCGCGCCGATGATCAGGCGGGCGACTTCGGTCCGGCCGGCGCCGATTAACCCGGCAAGACCCAGGATTTCGCCCCGGTGGAGTTTGAAGGAAACCTCTCGAATTCGCGGCGGCCGGGAGAGGTTGCGGACCTCGAGCACGATTTCATCGGCGGGCCTGCCCTGGCGTTGCGCATACATCTGGCCGAGGTCGCGGCCCACCATCATCGACACCAGGCGGTCCTGGTCTGCGGCCTTGGTTTCGATTTCCCCGGAGTTCTGTCCATCCTTGAGGCAGACGACGCGGTCGGTGACTTCCAGCACTTCATTGAGCCTGTGGGAGATGAAGACCACCGAAATACCGCGGCCCTTGAGTTCACGCATGATGCCGAAGAGCCTTTGGACTCCCTCGTCCGCCAGCGCGGAGGTGGGTTCGTCCATGATAAGGATTCTAGTGGGATGCGAGAGGGCCTTGGCGACTTCGACCATTTGTTGCTGGGCGACGCCCAAGTCCCTCACCAAGGCGTCCGGCTCGATGGCAATGCGCAATTGAGCGAATGCCCTCCGCGCTCTTTCACGCATCTGGCGGCAGGCAAGCAACCCCCATCGCCCATGCGCCTCGTGGCCCAGAAACAGGTTTTCCATCGCCGACAGGTTCGGGCACAAATTGAATTCCTGGAACACGATGCTGATGCCAAGCGCGAAGGCGTCTTGGGTGCCTTTGAACCGGACCTGGCGGCCCTCAAAGAGGATTTTCCCGCCGTCCGGCTGGTGGACCCCGGTGAGGATCTTTACGAGCGTGGATTTGCCGGCCCCGTTCTCGCCGAGCAAACAAACGATTTCACCCTCGCGGACAGAGAAATTGACGTGTTCGAGGGCGCGCACCCCCGGAAAAGCTTTCGAGATGTCGCGCATCTCCAGGAGCGGGCCACTCATGGTCATCCCCGTCTCCGGCTGCGGACCACGTCGAGAATGGCCGCCAGCACGATAATGGCCCCAATGATAAGCTCCTGCCAGTACGAAGAGACGTCCAGGAGCACCAGGCCGTTGCGAATCACGCCCATGATCACGGCCCCAATGAGCACTCCCACGACACTGCCCTCGCCACCCATCAATGAGGTGCCGCCGATGACCGTCGCGGCGATGGCATCGAGTTCCATCCCTTTGCCGGCATCGGACTGGGCGGATTGAAATCGCGCCACGAACAAAATGCCGGTGACCGCCGAAAACAGGCTGCACAAGACGTAGGCAAAGAATTTGACCCGCCGCGTGTTGATGCCGGAGTAGGCGGTGGCTTCCTCGTTGCCGCCAACCGCATACACGCGCCGGCCAAAGGCCGTGTGCTGGAGGACGACCTGCGAAAAGACCGCCAGGGCCAGCAGCACGACCACCGGAACCGACAGGCCAAAGAGATTGCCGTTAGCGGCAGCGATAAACGAGGAGGGAATCTCCCGAATCGAATCTCCGTGCTTGAGCACGAGCACCGCCCCTCGCGCCGCGCCGAGCATTCCCAGCGTCACGATGAACGGCGTGACCCCAATGAAGGCAACGATGGCGCCGTTGATCGCTCCCACGCCCGCCCCGGTCAACAGTCCAACCCCAATCGCCAGGACCGTGGGCCAACCCGCGGCCATCGCCAAACCGCACATAAAACCGCTCAGACCGACCGTCGAGCCTAGCGAAAGATCGATGCCGCTCGTGAGAATGACGAAAAGAACCCCCAGCGCCAGAATCGCCGTGAGCGCTATCTGCCGGCTCACCAGGTAGAGGTTGTTGGCGGTGGCAAAGTTAGGCTGCAACAACGCAATCCCCGCCATGAGCGCCAGCAGCGCCAGGAAAATCCCCGATTCACGCCGTCGCAAGAGTCTCCTGAGAATCCCGATGAGTGGTTGCCCCATGGTCGGAATTACTTCATGAACTCCTGTTTCATCTCCTCCATGTACGAACTGGCGTTGTCCCGGGTGATGATCAACACGCCGGTATCAAACTCCTTTGCCAACGGCTTGTTATCCACTGCCTGGAGGAGTTTCTCAATCGCCAGCCACCCCATTTTGTACGTGCGTTGGGCGATGCAGAAATTCACCACGCCGCTCCTGATGGCCGCCACGGTGTCCGGCAAATCATCGAAACCCGCCAGGATGACCTTCCCTGCCCGGCCCTGCTGCTTGAGCGCGGCGGCGGCGCCAGGACAGACCTCGGCCGACACGCCGAAAATCGCTTTGAGGCTGGGATGGGCTTGGAGCAGCGCCTCGGTCTTATTCACGGTCAGGTCCATCTTGCCCTGTTCATCCTCGCGCGCGACGATATGGACCTTCGGCGCCTTTTCCTTCAGGAACCGCTCGAAACCGTTGAAGCGTTCGTTCAAGTTGGGCGCCCCCAGTCCCGCCTGCAAGACGGCCACCTCACCCTCGCCGCGCATCACTTTTACGAGTTGTTCGGCGGCGGTATAACCGGCCGCTTCATTCATGGTGCCGATATAGGTCAGGGCCTTCGAGGAAGGCGCCGGCGCATCGAAGGTGATGACCTTGATGCCGGCCCGGGTCGCTTCCTCGATGGCCGCCATCAGGCCCTGATCGTCCAGGGCCGAAAGCGCTATCCCATCCACACCGCGCGCGATGAGGTGTTCCATGATTTCCACCTGCTGCGGCACCTCCAAGGCCTTCGAGGCGCGATACTCGGCCTTCACGCCGTATTTCCTGGCCGCGTCCTGGAACCCTTTGTAGCAAGGCTCGTAATAAGCTCCCACGCCCTTGGGAACCATGACAAACAATTTCTGCCGGGCTTTCGAGGGCGGTTCCGAGGCGGCCGCGTTCTCCTGCTTCCGGCTGCAACCCAATAGGGCCAGGACCGGCAATAGCGATATGACAAGCGTCTTCACTGGCATCCGGGCAGTTGCCCTCGAACGGCAGGCGCACCACCAGGCAACCGGTTGCAAAAGACGTATGCAAGATAATCGGCCCGCCGTCAACAGGCTTTTTTCCGGGCCGGACGAGCCACAGGGCTGCATCAAGCCCGCCCGGAGCGCCGCATTCATGCTCAAGCCCGCCCGGAGCGCCGCATTCATGCGGCAGCGGCACGGGAATTGTGAGAATCTGCCGGCTAAACCCGGCGTTCCGGCACAGGCTCGCCTGGGGTGGCGCGCTTGATGCAGCCCTGGACGAGGCAAAAATGGGTTTGGCCGATTTACATTTTGACAAAGACTCCAAGCGAAGCATAATTTGCCTCGCAACCGGCCTTATCGATCGATCCAGTCAGAATGCCATACTATGACTCGACCATTGCAGCAGCGGCCAGTCCCGAAGCTCGGGCTTGTCATCAACTCCATCGAGGTTTTCGATCCCGTCTCCAAAGACCGGTCGGAAAGCGCCCTCCGCCAATACTTCGATGCATTGCTCAAATCCGGGCAAATTGACCCCGGCTCGATTATCACTGAGCGCATTTTTGGTCCGCATGAAGCCCTGGCGGTGGCGGATCGGTTTGCGGCGGCGCAGGTCGATGTGGTGGTCATCGCCAATATCGCTTTTCCCAATGGACAAGTCTTCCTGACCTTGGCGACCCATCCGAACCTGGCTCACACACCCTTGGCCGTGATCGCTGAACCGGAGCCGGACAGCCCCGAATGGGCCACCAATGCGTGGTGCGGCGTGATCATGAATAATCATGTCGCCCACCAAATTGACCGCCCGATCCTGACCCTGCCCGGGCCTTTCGCCGGCGAATCCTTCCAGACTCAGTTCGGCAGATTGTTGCGGGTAGCGGGGACGATCCGTTTTTTGCGCCGGGACTTCCTCTGCCGCTTCGGCGAGGCGCCGGGCGGTTTTCACTCCGCCACGGGCAACCAACTGGCGTTTGCGAAGGTCTTCGGGACGCGGGTCGACACGCTGGACCTGACGGCGGTGATGGAGACCTTCCGGACCGGCAAAGCCAAAGGTTATCTGGGAGAGGCCTCTTTTTCGGATGACGACATCCGCCAAACCGTCGCGCAGATCACCGAGGGTCGCGAAGTCCAGGTGGACGCGGCGATGGTCGGGCGCGGAGCGCGGCTCTACCAGACCTACCGGGCGATCATCCGGGCCAACGGCTACACCTCGGCCGCTTACCGTTGTTGGCCGGAGCAGAACGAATCGTACATCGGCGTCAGTTCCTGCCTGGCGATCGGATTGCTTTTGGCCAACGGGGACATCACCGGGGCCGCCTGCGAATCGGATTGGCCCACCGCGGTCGTCCAGTCGATCGGCACTTTGCTCTCCGGCCGGCCGGCTGCTTGCCTGGATTGGGTCAACTATACCGGCGGCTCGCAGATCGTGCAGCTTGGCCACTGCGGCGTGGGCATCTGCGGCTCGATGGCCCCGGGCAAGTGCGGCGGCGCTTCCTGCGATACCATCACCGTACACCCCGTCATCCGGCTCGGCGGCGGGACCATGGGCCCGGTACACATCGGCCAATACGAATTCGGACCCAAGACCGGCCTCTGCCTCGCACAGGCCCGGGATGGCCGCTTCAAGCTCCTGGTCTTTCGCGGCGCCAGCAGCCCTGAGACCGCCCGCGGGTTGGCGTACGTCGCCGCCGACATGGCGGTGCCGGATTACCAGAGACTCAACCGGCTTGTTCTCGAGGGTGGTTTCCCTCACCACCTGGCGGTGGCCCTGGCCGATGTCAGCGAAGAGGCCGGGATGCTATGCGCGTTCCTGGGCATCGAGTGCGTTAGCCCGCACGTGGACCAAGCACCGCGATGACTATGTCCATATTGTGCGTCGGACAATTGGTTGCCGACATCGTCGTGCGCCCGGTTAAGGGCCTGCCGGTCCCGGGCCGCACCGATTTCGTCCAGGAGCTTGAACTCCTTGCCGGCGGCTGCGCCGCCAATACCGCCGCGGTTCTGGCCAAGTTGGGCGCCCAAACTCGCCTGGCCGCCCTCATCGGGCAGGACAGCCTGGGGGACGCGGCCCTGGCCGATCTCAAGACCGCAGGCGTCCGCCTCGATACCGTCCTGCGAGAACCCGCGCTCTCAACCTCCGCCGTGATTGTCCTCGTCAGCGACACCGGCGAGCGCTCGTTCCTCTATCGCGATGGCGGCAACGAACAGTTGGCCAACCGCCATGTCCCGGATGCGGCCTTGCAAACCGCCCGCATCGTCCATGTCGGCGGCGCGATGAAACTCATGAACCTCGATTTGGCTGAACTCATGGACCGGGCCAAGTCGTTCGGTTGCGCGACCTCCCTGGATACGGATTGGGACCCGCGCGGCAACTGGATGCTCAGGCTTGAGCGCGCCCTGCCCAAGGTTGACTACCTGATGACCAACCAGGAAGAGGCCGCCATGTTGAGCGGCAAAGAGGCCCCGGGCGACGCCGCCCGGACCCTGTTGGCCCGCGGGCCGCAGGCCGTGGTGGTCAAGCGCGGCGAACACGGCGCCCTGTTGGCTACGCGCGCGCAAACGGCCGACTTCCCGGCCTATCGCGTCGAAGTGCGAGACACCACCTGCGCCGGCGATTCCTTTGTCGCCGGGTTCCTGCTGGGCATCAGCCGGGGCTGGCCCCTGGAAGCCTCGATGCGCCTGGGCAACGCGGCCGGCGCCCTCTGCACCACGCAAATCAGCCACCGCGGGATCATTTCCCTCGAGGACACCCGCCGCTTGATCAAGGACCAATCCTCGTTCCCAGAATCTGCGGGACCGCTGTGAAAAACGGCAACCGCGGAAGAAACGGGGTCACTGGTTACATCAGTTCTCCTTCTTGGCGCACGGCACAATTCCCCAAGAGGCCGCACCCGGGAGGCACTGCGGGCCTCTTTGAGACGCCAACGGCGTCACTCATACCAGCCCCGGGCAACGCCCTGGGTCCGTCGGCCAACGAGCCTTCTGAGCGCTGAAAGCGCGATTCATTTTGCTGAGGGACGAAGACCGGTCCCCGGTCGCAGCGCCCAGGGCCAAGAAGGTGTAACGAGTTGACGCGCCCGGCACCCGGACCGCGACCGGTCCCCGGTCGCAGCGCGCAGAGGCAAGAAGGTCAACGGGTTCATGCGCGAGGCATCGGCCCTTTGGCAAAGACCGCCGGGGCCGCGCGGATGCTCACTGCCGGGCCGTCGGCAAATTCAGCGGCAACGGCTTCCTTTGGGAATGGATCGGCGCACACGAGGACTACAGCAAACGATTTTGAGCTCGTCCCTGCCCTTCCAAGGGAGCCAGCTTTGACGTGCCTCCCCACCCGGGTTCGGCCTCGATCTTTGTCCCGGAGGGACATCCCGAGAATAGCCCGGCGCTTCAGCGCCGGGTCCTGGAGTTTGGACATTTTTGGTTGAGTTTTAGCTGGACTCGACCGCGGGCACGGGATAGATCAGGGGCGGAATGGAACCGATCCGCCTCCAGGGCCGCACGCTCTCGGGCGATGATCTGGC
>Ga0187864_10001540_pt1 | contig 21947 bp, 16 predicted proteins | sample June2016WEW_11_4_FD_132985 | JGI IMG/M metagenome (GOLD analysis project Ga0187864, IMG submission 132985) | Peatland microbial communities from SPRUCE experiment site at the Marcell Experimental Forest, Minnesota, USA - June2016WEW_11_40 | ecosystem: Environmental > Terrestrial > Soil >...
ATCTCCGTCGGGGCCATCATCGACACCTGGTAACCGTTCGCCATGGCGATGATGGCGGCTTCGAAAGCCACGATCGTCTTGCCCGAGCCAACGTCGCCTTGCAGCAATCGTCTCATCGGCGATGGCTGCCGCATGTCATCGGCAATTTCCTTCAGCACGCGCTTCTGCGAGGCGGTCGGGTGAAACGGGAGGATGCCTTTCAACGCCTCGCGGACGCGCGCGTCGATACGGAAGCGTATTCCCGGCAAGCCGCGCATGCGGCGGCGCTTCAGTTCCAGTCCCAATTCAAGAAAAAATAGCTCCTCGAAAATGAGACGGAGATGCGCCGGAGTGCGCGCTGTCTGGAGCGCGGCAAAGCTTTCGCCGGCGTCGGGCCAGTGAGCGCGCCAGAACGCCTCGAAACGCGGCACCAGCCCGAGGCGGCCGCGAATCGCCGCCGGGACGGCATCGGGAAGATTGGGATCGAGCGCCTCCAGCGCCGAGTGGATAATCCTGCGGAACCAGCGGGTCGTAAGCTTGCCCGTGCCCTCGTAGATGGGTACGATGCGGCCCACTTCCAGCGAATGCCACTTGGAGCGCGCCTCGCTGCCATCGTCGCCGGCGTTTTCGGCTTCGGCTTCGTCGAGGATCTCGAACTGCGGCTGCAGCATCTGCAAACCACCGCGCCCGCGCGAATCCTGCTCAACTTTGCCATAGAGGGCGACCATCTGCCCGGGTTGAAAGCGATCCTTGAGATAGGTTCCGCGAAACCACATGCACTTCAGGGTGGTGCGACCCTGGCCCGCCGTCATCTCCATGATCGGCATGCGCCGGGTGCGAAACAGCGCGGAGGTGCGCACCTCGGCGATGACGCTCGCCATCTCTCCGGGAGACAGTTCGGCAATCGTGCGGGGGTTGATCCGGTCCTCGTAGCGGAACGGCAGGTAGTAGAGGAGGTCCTCAATCACCGTGATGCCCTTGGCCGCCAGCGTCTCGGCAAGCCGGGGACCGATGCCCTTGACGAATTGAATCGGGGTGCTGAGCTCCAGCATTCTGCTGATGGTACAAAACCCGGGTCCCCCAGCGCGAGCAAAACCGAACGCACGGCGCGCCAGCTTCGCAACTCGGCCCCAAGCCTATGTCAGGGTTGGTGTATCCCAAGAACGATTATTTAAGCGTGTCACCCTGAGGAGCGTCCGTTTCGGACGCGACGTAAGGGTCCATGTATTTGGTTTTTCTAGTCTTCGGATGACGCTCCGTGAAATGCAGAGATCGTCACGTCGGTTCGCAAAAGCGGCGAACCTCCTCACGATGACACCACAGTGAGGGATACAGTATCTCTAGTACCGCTCTAAACCCCCGGTCATGAGCACTGCGTGGCTTGGGCGGGTAACTTTTTTCCTTCGACTTGGTTCCAATAAGAGTGTTTCTGAATATCCTGAAATCTCTGATTGCGGTGGTCGGCGGAAACGCGATTTACTTCTTCCTGCTGCTGCCCGTTCTGCCTCACGGCGCCCGCCACCGGTATCTCCACTTCGATTTGGGTCTGGTGCTGGATGCCTGGATCTGTCTGGTAATTTATGGGGTTCTCAGCCTGGTGCGGCGAAGGAAAGGGCGTGAAACAGGGCGCTCTTCAGGGTAAACTGTCAGCTCAAGCTCAGAGCAAAGACATGCGTTGGGCTCCCGGACGACTTCCCGGCCAGGTGCGGGAAGCGGCAGATACCTACTAGAACAAGACCTATGTAATGAGGGTTTTCGCGGATTGACCCGCAGCGGCCGGGCACTGTATTTTCATTAACTTGGGTGTATGTGCCCCAGCCGACCGCCGTGCCGGCAGGCCGCCATGATCGAGGGACATGAAGATTTTTCGGGTTTTCTGCCTCCCGTTATTGGGAGCAATCATCATCACCGCTGCCTGCAAGACTGAAGAAACCAAGCAGAGTGGTGCCGCGCCTCCCTCGGACGGTCTGGCGCCGACACTTACCGAACCGACCGCTCCTGCCCCGCAGCCCCAGAGCCAACAGACGCTTCCGCCTAAGCCGGACCCAGTCCCTGACTTGGTCAAACTGGTGGAGGACGAGTATGCCAAGGGCGAGGCCAACTACCGGACGGGGCATCTGGAGGCGGCCAGAGAGAATTTCGACCGTGCTTTCGACATCCTGCTGACCGGTCCAGTAGGCGTTCACTCCGACGATCGCCTGGAACGCGAGTTCGACAAGATTGTTGAAAGCGTGAACCGGCTGGAGATGCTGGCCCTGAAAGAGGGCGATGGTTTCACCGGACAGCGCAGCGAACCGGCGCCCATCGACGAGGCCAACGAGGTCACTTTCCCGATCGACCCGGCAGTGAGGGCCAAAGCGGAGGCCGAGTTGCGCCAGACGCGTTCCGATCTGCCGCTGGTGATGAACGATCAGGTGGCCAGCTTCGTCAATTACTTCTCTGCCGGCAAGGGTCGCGGAGCGATGGAACACGGTTTGGTACGCGCAGGACGCTTCCACGACATGATTTCGCGGGTTTTACGGGAAGAGGGCGTTCCGCAGGACTTGATCTACCTGGCGCAGGCCGAATCGGGGTTCCATCCCTTGGCGCTCTCGCGGGCCGGGGCTCGCGGGATGTGGCAGTTTATGGCCGGCCGGGCCTCCGGCTACGGGTTGCAACGCAATTGGTGGGTCGACGAGCGCCAGGACCCGGAGAAGGCTACGCGGGCCGCGGCACGCCACCTGAAGGATCTCTATAACCAGTTCGGTGACTGGTATTTGGCGATGGCGGCCTACAACTCCGGACCGGGCACCGTGCAGCGGGCTGTCGAGCGCACGGGCTACGCCGACTTCTGGGAGCTTTACCGCAGAAACGTACTGCCGGGAGAGACCCGCAACTACGTGCCAATTATCCTGGCCGTCACTATTGTGGCGAAAAACCCCGCACAGTACGGGCTTGATCGCATCTCTCCCGAGACTCCGCCCGCAGTGGACGTGGTGAAAGTCAATTACGCCGTCGACCTCCGCCTTGTCGCCGAGTGCATCGACACCTCAGTAGCAACCCTCCAGGACCTGAACCCTAGCCTGCTCCGCATGACCACACCCAAGGACGCCGACTACGAACTGACCCTGCCAGCGGGCACTGGCGAGCGCTTCCAAGCGACCATCGCGGCTATCCCGTTGGAAATGCGCACGCAATGGCGGTATCACAAGGTACAGCCCGGCGAAACGCTGTCGCAGGTGGCACAGCGTTATCACACCAGCACGCGTTCGATTGCCCAGGTTAACAACATCGAGGAAGATGCCGTCCTGCAAAAGGACGCCAAACTGATCATTCCGGTGACCGCCGTGCGCCGCGCCGCCGGTGAAGGTGACACCGTCACCTATTCCCGGCATCCCGTAATGCACACCGCACGCAAGGGCGAAACCGCACTTTCGGTGGCCGACGACTACGCTGTCCCGGTCGAGATGGTACGTAAGTGGAACCACCTCCACGGAAATCAGTTGCGGGTGGGCCAGACCCTGCGCATCTACAAGCCGGCTGGCAAGCAATCGGCAAGGGCGGCGGCCAATTCCCCGAACACCCGGCAGCCTTCGTCCTCAACCCGGGCCGGTAGCGTGAAGGCCAAGGCTGGAACACACGCGAGCAGCGGCTCCAAGACCTCCGCCAAGGCTGAGGCGGCGCACGCCTCGCATGCGGCGGCCTCCTCGAAGACCACGGCTAAGGGCAGCTCCCCCGCTGCCAAGGGAAAAACCTCTCCCGTGAGCGCCGGCAAGTCCAGCCAGCAGCGCGTGCATAAGGTCAGGCGCGGAGACACCCTCTCCAGCATAGCCAGCCAATACAACACCACCATCGCGGCCCTCAAGCGGGATAATGGCAAGGCGACCGCCAATCTTCACCCCGGACAAGTGCTGGTAATCAAGTGACCCCGGTCTGAAATGCCGTTTTCGCGACCGGTTTTCGGCGCCGTTTCCAAACTGGATACACAAAAACGCACGAATCTCTCTCTTGTATTTGCATCCCATCGCCAGCAAGTGTATTTTGTTCCGCAGGCTGTATCGCGCGTCTGGCGGCGAACCACTGTCGGCGCGTGCGGCATATGAGACTTCATGCAGTCGTGATGTATCCGTTGTTCTGGCGCTCCGCATCGCGGAGGTCGGCAGATAACCAGGAGGACACATGGCGTTAATCGACGAGACTCTTCACGGCCGTAACGACGAGATGGACGATTACGGCGAAGGCAATGCTTACGACGAAACTCCAGAGGAAGAAGAAGACTACGACGAGGAAGAGGAAGAGGAGGAAGAAGCAGGCGCAATAGAAAAAGAGCCTCGCGAGTCTGTCGAGCCGGTCGTGCCAGTCGGCGGCATGAATGAAATAGTGGTCGAGGCAATTGTCGTGGAAAAACCCGCGCGCAAACCACCGGCCAAGAAGGCAGCCGCGAAGAAGGCCGTCAAGAAAGCGGCTCCAAAGAAGGCGGCCAAAAAGGCAGCGCCCAAAAAGGCTGCCAAAAAGGTAGCGCCAAAGAAAGCGGCCAAGAAGGCAGCGCCAAAGAAAGCCGCGAAAAAAGCCGCGAAGAAGGCTCCGGCAAAGAAAGCCGCGAAAAAAGCGGCGAAAAAGACGGCGAAAAAGGCTGCGAAAAAAGGTGGCCGCCGCCGCTAATTACAATGTTGTGCGGCCGCAGCCGGCCCCGGGAAGCCGCCTCTGACGCAGGCTGTTTGCTTGCGTGCGGCGGTGAACCGGGCGGGCTGAGCAACGCCAACGCCCGTATTGCGGGTTCTTAGCGTTGACGAGAGCTGCTCAAACCGGGCAGCTGCAATGGTGTTTGCTCCGAAGGCCGCGGATAACCTCCGCGGCTTAACTTTTGGGGCGGGATTCATCGCAGTTTCGATCCCGCCGCGATTGGTTCATCTCTTCAGCAAATCCACGGGCTGCCGCACATCGTGCACACGGAAGTAGCGGGCGAGGGAGGGATGCTGTTTGGCAACCGCTTCATACATCTGCCAGGCGACATTACGGTACGACCAGTGACCGGCGGGCGAAGTGCGCAATTCCGCGATGTAGACAACCTCCGCCAAATCCATCTTGAATAGCGCGCGCTTGCGGAAGGCCAGCGGGATAAGGTACTGCGCCTCGGGAGCGAGTTCTCCTTCGCGGCGGGCTCTCGGCTGCTCGGTGGATTCGCTCTGCCTGCTCAATGCGGTGTGCAGTGTATAGGCGGCCGATTCAGCGCGGTCCATGGCAGCCGTGTAGCGCCCCGCGAGATCGGCAGCGCTGATTTCCCCGGGCATTTCAAAACCGTGAGCGGTGGTAAACTCCTGCGCGATCTGCGTGCAGCGGCGGTGCCGGTGCAGGTCGCGGTAGGCGCCAATATCCATGAGAATGTCGAAGCGGAAGCTCTGGCCGGCGCAGAATGCCCGCAGAAGTTCATCGTGCTGGCCACGGTGGCGCGCCCCGAGCGAGATAATTTCGTCGCGCTCGGCGGAGCTGAGTGAGTCCACGCGTTCGCGAATTTGGGTGTAGGGATAGTGGCAGTATTGGTAGAGCAGCGTGCAGGCCAATTCGGTTTCAATCGATTCCGGCTCCAGCAGCGTCACCGCCTCGGCACGCAGAATCTCGGCGCCACGCATCAGCTCGCTGGCGGCCTGCCGCAGTTCGTGCCGCGTTTCCATTTCGTATTTGCTCGCCTCGGCATATTTCACCAGCGTGGGCGCAACGGCAACTTCACGAAGCAACTGCTTCGCCGCCAGCGCACCCAGAACTTCATCTTTGGCGCCGACGGCCTCGGCCAGTTCACGCCATGCTTTGTGCTTCACGTTGTAGGCGCCGCGCCGTGCCGCCGCCTTCAGTTGCGCGCCGAGGCTGCGCACCTCGGCATGGGTGTGCGCCAGCAGCCGCGCAATCTGCGTTTCCAGCGTGCGGGCATTGACGATCTGTCCCAGGGAGGTGTTGGTCGCCAGCGGCAGCAGGTAGCGGGCCAGGTCAAAGGCTCGTGCCTGCAAGGTGCGCTTGTAGACTTCCGGCTTCATCTCGGCGGGCCGCGGAGTGCCCGCGGCGAGGTATCTGAACATGTCTTTGGAGATCTGCTCGTACTCGGAAAACAGGAAGGCCGCGGTTTCGCGATATGACTTGGCATTGCGAGCGTCGGCGCTGGCTTCCGCATCGGCATTCCCGGAGACGGACAGCGATTCGCCTGCCAGGGTGAAATCGGGCATGAAGTAGCTGCTCTTCTTAAAGTCCTGATAGCGGGTTGAGCGCTCCTGTCCGTCCCAGCGCTGCTCGTCGACAACGGCGATTGCGGCCAGCAGCGACAGCCGCTCGATTGCTGTCGTGATGTGCGCCAAATCCGCGATCGAGCGATGGCCGTACTGGAAGTAGAAGGTGTTGAGAAAGTGCTCGGCCTTCTGCTCGTCGAGCTCCGCCAGCGATTCCTTCATCGAGAGCGCCGAGCGCGAGTACTTGGCCATGGCGTAGGCCTGCACCTCCGGATCGGCGCCCTGCACGCAAAAAACAACAGTTCCGGCGGGTTCGGCTGGGATTTCAGGGTTTTGAGCGGCGGTCGAATCGCGTTCGGATCGGGAGCGGGCCATGCCGGAAGTGTAAGGTCAGCCGAAACAGAGCGCAACTTTACTTCTTACGTGCGAGTCAAGTCCGCTCTCAATTGCCATTGCCGGTTGAACTGCTTAACACTATGGGATGCGCGGGGCCAGGAGTGGGGTGGAGAGTCCCTTGCAAGATGCCGATGGACCTTTTGTGCGGGTTTCATGCCCGTTCGGAATCAAGTACACTAGTTATTCGACCACTATGAGCTGTCGCCTTAAGAGCATTTTGATCCTAGCCCTGGTGCTGGTCGGGGCAACGTTTGCCGGCGCCCAGCAACGGGCGAATCTGCCTTGCGAGGCTTGCCTGGCTCTAGCGCCGCCGCTTCCGGAAGGGCACGTCGCTCTGCCGCAAGTCGCTCCCACCCTCGCGCTGCAACTTTTTCTCGGCCAGAGGCAGAGTACGAACAGCGTGGACTACAGCAGCCGGACCGTGGTGCATGCGGAGTTGCTCGATCTGGAGCAAAAGGGCGACTACGAGTTGGTAAGGACCTATAGCGCCGAGCCCCGCTCCTTGACGTTTGTTCCGGTTCGTTTCGTCGGCGATGGCTTTGTCAAAAGCAATGTGATCCTGCGCGTTTTGCAATCGGAGGTCGATCGGATCGAGAAAGACGACCCCGCGGACCTGGCGATTTCGGAGCGCAATTACAAGTTCTCGTACAAAGGCGTACAAACCTTGAACGGCAGCCCGGTGCACGTTTTTCAAGTCAAACCCCGTCACCAGCGGCAGGGATTGTTCAAGGGCCGAATTTATCTGGACGCCGCCTCCGGCCATCTCCGCCGCGCCGAGGGCACGCCCGTCAAGTCGCCCTCATTATTCATCAAGCATGCGGAGTTCGTGCAGGATTTCGACGACATCGGGCAGTACACGCTGCCCACGCGCCTGCATTCCACGGCCAAGACGAGACTGATCGGGCGAGCCCTGCTGGACATCGTTCATTCCTCCTATCAGTTTTCGTCCGCCAGGGCGCGGAGCGAACCGGTTGCGAGCCAGAGCTTCTGATATCCGCCGCGCCGCAAAACCGCATGCTGTAGACTGAAAGTGTTGTTCCATTCACAGCGGCTACCGTTCTTGTGATTGAATCCGAAGGAAAATTTCGTTTTGAACACCGATATTCGTAATATCGCCATCATCGCCCACGTCGACCACGGAAAAACCACGCTGGTGGATGCCATGCTGAAGCAGAGCGGCACCTTCCGCGCCAACGAACAGGTAGCCGAACGCGTCATGGATTCCAATGCGCTCGAGCGCGAGCGCGGCATCACCATCCTGGCGAAGAACACGGCGGTTTACTACCACGGGATCAAGATCAACATCGTCGACACTCCGGGCCACAGCGACTTCGGTGGAGAAGTCGAGCGCGCGTTGAAAATGGTGGACGGGGTCATGCTGCTGGTGGACGCCAGCGAAGGACCGCTGCCGCAGACGCGCTACGTTTTAAGCAAGGCCCTTGAGGCAGGACTGCCGCCGGTGCTGGTGATCAACAAAATAGATCGCGCCGACGCCCGCGTGCAGGAGGTAGTGAACGAGGTCTACGACCTGTTTATCGATCTCGATGCCAACGAGCAACAACTCGAATTTCCGATCCTCTACACGAACGCCAAGCTGGGCACGGCAACAACTTTGCCGGAGGGCACGGGAGAAGATCTTCGGCCGTTGTTTGATGCCATTCTCTCCACCGTGCCGCCGCCGCAGGGTTCGCCGGAGGCCGCGCTGCAGATCCTGGTGGCGAATCTCGATTACAGCGACTATCTCGGCCGCCTGGCGATCGCGCGCGTCTTCAACGGCACGTTGCGAAACGGGGATGAAGCCGGCATCTCCAAACCGGACGGCTCGCTGGACAAGGTGAAGATCACCAAACTTTTTTCGTTCAGCGGACTAAAGCGAATCGAGATCGATGCCACCACCCTGGGCGATATCGTTGCCGTCGCCGGCGTCGAGGGTATCAACATTGGAGACACGATTACTTCAATCGAGACGCCTGCTCCGTTACCGCGGGTCGCTATTGACGAGCCCACGATCGCCATGCAGTTCACGGTCAATACGTCGCCTTTGTGCGGGCGCGAGGGACAGTACGTCACATCGCGCCATCTGCGCGACCGGTTGCAAAAGGAATTGCTGACGAACGTGTCGCTGCGGGTCGAGGAAACCGACAGTCCAGACACGTTCAACGTGCTGGGCCGCGGAGAGTTGCAGTTGGCAATTCTGATCGAGATGATGCGCCGCGAAGGCTATGAAATGATGGTCGGCAAGCCCGAGATTGTGACCCGCACGATGGACGGCAAGCTGATGGAGCCGGTGGAGCGCCTTACCGTCGATGTTCCGGAACAGTTTGTCGGCGTGGTAATGGAAAAGCTTGGCGGACGCAAGGGCCAGATTCTGAAGATGAGCAACCAGGGCACTTCGCGCGAGGCCGGCGGTCCAAAGCACGGCCGCGTGCGCATCGATTTCCGGGTACCTAGCCGCGGCTTGATCGGATTGCGCAGCGAACTGCTGACGGATACGCGCGGGACGATTGTGATGAACTCACTGTTCGACGGCCATACCGAGTGGCTCGGGGAGATTCCTCACCGGCCCACCGGCGCGCTTGTGGCCGATCGTCCGGGAGCCACTACGGCGTACGCCCTCTTTGGACTGCAGGAACGCGGCGAATTGTTCGCCGGGCCGGGCGTCGAAGTCTACGAGGGCATGGTCATCGGGGAAAACTCGCGCGATAACGATCTCGATGTAAATTGCGTGCGCGAAAAGAAAATGACCAACATGCGTGCTTCGACCGCCGACGAAGCCGTTCGCCTGGTTCCACACCGCCATCTGAATCTGGAGCAAGCCATTGAGTTTATTGCCGAGGATGAATTCGTCGAGGTGACGCCTAAGTCTCTACGATTGAGGAAGAAGATATTGCAGGCCAATCGGCGCCCCAGGAAGCATGTACTAGTAGAAAAGACTTAGAAAATCGTGCAGTTACTGGGTAGGTACGTTAGTACCTTGCTGACATCCACGGTTCCAGCTATATTGAGCTACGAATTTCGTATCAGTCGGGGTCAAGCTCCACAGTGAACGATTACACGGGCGATGGCCCACGGCAAGCCGATCATCGGCGCGGTCGGAGGCGGCTGTGAAAGAGACGTTGCTCAAGAATCTCGCGGACGTGAATCGAGAGCTTTGGCTCTTGTTGTCATTGTTCGGAATCGCGGCGCTGACCAACTTTCTGGTTTCCTCGCACAGTGTGATGCTGAACTTCTACGTGCTGCCCACTATCTTTTCAGCCTATTTCTATGGGCGGCGGCATGCGGTCTCGACCGCGCTGGCCAGCATCCTCCTCATCGTGCTGCTCGCGTATTTCAACTCCAGTCTTTTCTCGGCCGCCGCTTTCGCGGTGGAAGGAGAGCGCTGGTTTTCGGTGATCGCCTGGGGCGGTTCGCTGGTGCTTACGGCGGTGGCGATGGGCACCCTGTATGAGAAAGATAAAGTCAAGTTGCGCGAGTTGCGACAGACCTATCACGGGGTGCTGATGATCCTCAGGCAGTTCACCGCCAAGGATCAATACACGCAGAACCATTCCTACAGGGTTGCCATATTCGCCACGCGGATCGCCGGCGAAATGGGGTTCAGCGAGGAGCGCATTGAAGATGTGCGCGCGGCCGCGCTGCTGCACGACATCGGCAAACTGGACATCAGCCGCGAAATCCTCTACAAAGCAGCCCGCTTGACCGAAGAGGAATACACCGAGATGCGTCAGCACGTGAGCAAAGGGGTCGGTTTTCTGGAACCCGTCGGCGGTTCGCTGCGCCGTGTGCTGCCCATCATCCTTTTCCACCACGAGCACTACGACGGCTCGGGCTACCAGGAAAAATCCGGAGAAGATATTCCTCTGGAAGCACGCATCCTCGCCGTGGCCGATGCCTATGATGCGATCGTGAGCGACCGCCCTTACCGCAAGGGAAGTGCGCCTTTTGAAGCGAAAGAGATCATCGAGAAACGCTCGGGAATCGATTTCGACCCGCAGGTCGTGAAGGCATTTCTGGCCGCGTTCCGCAAGCGCAACCTGGAGGTTCCGGAGCTGGTGGTTTAAACCAATTCGCGCGCTCCCTCGTCGTAGAGACACAGGCTGGAATAGTCGTGCTGGATAAGTCGCCCCAGCGCATCGGAGATCGCACGGAAGAGTTCATGCAGGTCCAGGTGCGAGACCAGAGCGTTGTTGACCTGCAAGAGCAAGCGCAGATGCTCGCGGTCGCGCATCAACTGCTGCGCGTCGCTTGCCTGCGGCGCATTCTTAACGACGGAACTCATCTCGCCCCCGATGCGCAACCGGCTTCATGGAGAAGGCGGACCATGTTTTTAGCATAGGAGCGGAGGGAACTGCGGGCAGTGAGCTTCGTCACCACCTTATGCATCAAAGCGCGGCGCCGCGTGGCGGGGACATCCCATGGCCGGCGGCAAGGGCCTGTCCGGGTTTGGGAAAGGATGTTGGCTAGCGCACAGATTTTTCAAGGTCACATACCCACGGATGTGCTATCCTCTGTGCCATAAAACCCATTGGAATTGCGCCGAGGAGGGCCCATGCTTCGTAAAGCTCTTCTGGTAGTGCTGCTTGTCTGCTACTCGCCATCCGTGTGGTCGCGGGGCGGGCCGCCACAATTGTTGAAGGCCTACGAAGCCGATCTCACCTGTGAGTATGTCACGGGAAAGGACGTATTTGGGCGTGTCATCCGCACGAAATCCCATTGCAGAGAATTTGAAAAATCGACGGGATTCCCCAAGGGCCGGGACGGTTATATCGTGATTTACAAGAAAGCGCTGGAGTGCGGCGGAGAAAACGCTTCCACGAATATGCAGTGGGTGCCCGTCCAGACGGCAAAAGCGCTGGTTCAGGCCATGCACAAGTGCAACGGCACCACCCCGTCCAACTGATCCCATACGCAGTAGAATGTGACTGTGTCGAGCGGCAAAACTGTCATCATCATCCCACCCCCGTCTCGGCCTAAATAGCATCACCCAGAAGGAGCTTGGAATGAAGCTGCTGCGCTATGGCCAGCCCGGCCACGAACGACCGGGCTTGCTTGACCCACAAGGAAAAATTCGCGACCTGTCGATCCTGTTCGCTGAGCTGACAGCCGACCGGCTATCACCGGAAAGCCTGAAAGTCCTGGACCGGATAGAGGTTCAGGCGCTGCCGATCATGGAAGGGACGCCAAGGCTTGGGATTCCCTATGTCGGAACCGGCAAGTTTATCGCGATCGGCCTGAACTACAGCGATCATGCGAAAGAGACGAACCAGGCGCTTCCGAAGGAGCCGATGGTCTTCCTGAAAGCTACCAGTTGCCTGAACGGGCCATACGACGACATTGTCCTTCCCAAGGATTCGACGAAGGCCGACTGGGAGGTCGAGCTCGGAGTAGTCATCGGCACAAAGGCGCAGTATGTGTCTGAGGCGGATGCGCTCAAGCATGTCGCAGGCTACTGCCTGGTGAACGACGTGTCGGAGCGGGGATTCCAGATGGAGCGCGGCGGCACTGTGGATAAAGGCAAAGGCTGCGACACGTTCGGCCCGGTTGGACCCTACCTGGTTACCGCCGATGAGGTCGGCGACCCCCAGGCACTCGACATGTGGCTGGAATTGAATGGCACGCGCATGCAGACGGGAAGCACACGGACCATGATTTTCGGGGTGGCAAAGCTGATCAGCTATCTCAGCCTTTTCATGAGCCTTCATCCGGGCGACCTGATTACGACCGGCACCCCGCCGGGCGTGGGCTTCGCCAGGAAGCCGCCGATTCATCTGAAGGCGGGAGACGCCATCCGCGCTGGGATCACGAAACTCGGCGAGCAGCGGCAGCGGGTCGTCAGTTGGCCGGGGTAATGAATCTGAAAGCTGCGTGGTGACCAATGGTGCATCGCGCAGCTTTCCACCCCAACACGCGCAACTACGGCGCATGTTGGGGACCCCGGTTGCGATTTGTAACAGCGCTATTGGACTAGGCCTATTCCCCAACATATCAGACTGTCATGGCGAGCGAAGTCGAGCCACCTTTTGTTTCTGCTGCCGAAAAACAAAGGGTGGCTCCGCTTCGCGCCCGAATAGCATTTTGCTTCTCAAATGTAATGTCGGGTACGCAGCTTGGCTGCTCCGGCCACAGGCGCTCGGCGCTCCGGTCGCCATGACATTCCTTTGGGAATTTTTGGCTGCACCAATCCGGGAACTGCTCTAGCCTATTCCGCCAATTCCAATTCAATTCTCTTGGCAGCCGCATCCAGTTGCGCAATCCGAAAGCTGCGAACCTGCCCGGCGCGGGCAGCCTCGCGCTTGGACCCGCCGCTACTGGCTCCGCCCTTCCATCGCGCCTGTAGCATGGAACTCAATGACGACACGTCCGCCTTCGATTCGGCTGGCGCCGCCTTCACCGCACCCTCGGCGGCCATTCGGCATGTGCCCTGGACGCCTTCGGCCAGCTCCACGCGCGCCTCTCCGTCTGAAACTTCCACCAGGCGGCCCGTGACCACATCGCCTTTCTGGTGTTCGGCAATGTATTCTTCCAGGCTGGTCGGAACCAGTTGCTTCATGCCCAGCCGCAAGCGTCGCCTTTCGGTATCGATTTCAAGCACCTGGGCCTTCACCGCTTGCCCAACCTTCAGCATGTCCTGCGGGTGATTGATGCGCTTCTCGGCGCTCATGTCGCTGATGTGAATCATGCCCTCGACGCCCTCGGAAAGCTGCACGAAGGCGCCGAACTTGGTGATGCTGGTAACTGGGCCTTCGATCACCGAGCCTATCGCAAACCTCCGCGCCACCTCGGCCCACGGATCGCCGAGCATTTGCTTGAGACCCAGGGAGATGCGGCGCTCGCCCGCGTTCACCGCCAGAATCACTGCATCCACGCTCTCGCCCGGTGTCACGATGGTGCTGGCCTTCTTCAGCTTCTTGGACCACGACATCTCCGAAACGTGGATCAACCCTTCAATTCCCGGCTCCAGTTCGACGAATGCGCCGAACTCGGCCACGCGTGTTACCGCACCGCGCACGCGCTCACCAACCTTGTACTTTTCTGCCACCGAATCCCATGGATACGGCTGAAGCTGCTTCATGCCTAGCGAGATGCGCCGCTTGTCCGCATCGACCTTCAGTACCTTGGCTTCGATCTGCTGCCCCAGCGAGAGCACGTCCGCCGGCTTGTTGACGCGGGCCCAGGAGATTTCAGCGACATGCAGCAGCGCGTCCACCCCGCCAATATCGACGAAAGCGCCATAGTCGGTGAGGCTGCGGACGACGCCGCTCACCGTCTCACCCTCGGTGATTTCCGAGTAGCGGCGCTGCTTCACCGCGCGCTCTTCCTCTTCGCCAACGATGCGGCGGTCGACCACCACGTCTTCCTCCGTCACGTCGAGTTTGATGATGCGGCAGCGGATCTCCTGCCCCACCAGCTTCTCCATCTCGGCGGCATCACGCGCTCCGCTGCGCGAGCCTGGCATGAACGCCCGCACGCCCACGTCCACGCTCAGTCCGCCTTTGACCGCGCCCGTTACCGTGCCCGCAATCGTCGTCTTCTCGGCAAAGGCCTTTTCCAGCGACGACCAGTCTTTGGGCCGCTCGACCTTACCGCGGGCAAGTTCGTAGTAACCTTCCGGATCGCGGCCCTTGACCGTAACCAGCAGCTTGTCGCCGGGTTTCACGGTTTCCGCGGCGCCCGCAAACGCCGTCAGCGGCAGAATGCCTTCGGTCTTGAAGCCGATGTCGAGGAAAACCGACTCGCCAGAGACGGCAATCACCGTACCCTCGCGGCCTTTACCCTCTTCGGCCTGGTGTGAGTGACTTTGCTCGTACTGCGAAAGAAGATCGTCGAATGACTCGTTGGAATCGCTGGGCTGGTCTGGAATGTTTGGGTTAGACATTGGAGGTTTCAATATTGTGGCATACCCCGGCTGCCTGCGCAAAATGCGCGCCGAAGCTTGACTGCTTCGGACAGTGAAGAACACCAGCGGAGCCAGCGATCAGGATTTCGGATTCCACCTATTTCAATGGACCCATGAACATTGTGTTATACGGAACCCCGATAACCAACAGCAGGGCCAAAAAGATGACGCCGAAGACCAAGCCCAGAACCCAGAAATCTTTGCGTGAAATATAGCCGCAGCCGAAGTAGACGGGGCTCGGGCCTGTGGCATACGGCGTAAGGATGCCCATGAGTCCAAGGGAAAGGCACAAGAGCAGGGCAAAAGTGGTAATGGGCAAGCCCGGAATCGCCGCCCCCGCCAGCAGGATGACCGGCACAATCGCAGCCACGTGCGCCGTAACGCTGGCAAAAAGATAATGAACTCCAAAGAAGATGACCACCAAGGCGATCATAGCTGGAATGGGCGAGAGTCCGCTCAGATGTGAGGCCGCATACTTTGCAAACCAAGTTGCAAACCCCACTTTACTCAGCCCTTCCGCCAGGGTCACCAGGGTGGCGAACCAGACGAGAACGTTCCAGGCCGATTTGTTGCTCAGGACATCATCCCAATGGATGATGCCGGAAATCACCATCAGGCAGACCAGAACGACGGCGACCATCGCCGGGTCAATCAGATTCTTGCCGAAGATCCACAGCACCAGCGCCACCACTACGATGCCGGCCATGCCAATCTCTTTACCGCCTACCTTCCCCAGTTTTGCCAATTCCCGCGCAGCCCAGGGCGGAACCTCCGTACTGTTTTTGATCTCCGGCGGGTAGATCTTGTAGGCGAGAAGCGGCATGCAAATCAGCAGAACGATACCAACCGGCAAAAATCCGAAAAACCACTGCGTCCACGTGATCTCCACGTTTACCGTCTTCTTGATGAGGTCCAGCGCCAGCAGGTTTGAAGACATGGCCGTGCTGAACATCGAACTGGTCACGCACGCGGAGGCCAAAGCCGTCCACATAAGATAGGCGCCGATTCTGCGGGCCGTTGGCCCCGGTTGAGAGCCATACAGACCGGGGATGTTACGGATGATCGGATAGATGGTCCCCGCGCTGCGAGAGGTGTTGGAGGGGGTAAAGGGCGCGATGATCAGGTCGGAGAGAAGGATGGCATATCCCAGGCCGAGAGTCTTTCCGCCGAGAAATTTGACAAGGGTCAGGGCCACCCTTCGGCCCAAGCCCGTCTTTTCGTAGCCTAGCGAGAACATGAAAGCGGCAAAGATCAGCCAAACCGAAGAATTGGAGAAACCGCCGAGCGCCCAACGGATCGCATCCGGCGGTCTGCGCTCGATTAATCCGAGCACTCCAGCCGCGGCAACCCCGATCAAGCCAATGGCTGCCGCCGGGAGCGGCTCCAGCATGAGAGCGACGATGACACCGATGAACAGCGCGAAATAGTACCAGGCATTCGCTTTCAAACCGGCTGGAACAGGAAGCAGGGCGATCGTCGCGGCCACGATAATGGGCACGAGAGCTTTGGTTACGGTCATTCCTGTGGTCGACTTCTCGATGGTCGGGCCGTCAATTTTGACTGGAGATACCGCGGTGTCCATATTGTTCCTCAGCGTGCCATTCCCGCAGCGTTGATTGTCTGCGCGGCGCCGTCTTGATGCCTGCATAGATCTTCCAGCCGTTCAAGATTCTCCGGCCCAAACTTGAGCAATCCCTTTTCAATTTCCGCCACGATACGAGTGATCTCCTGGTTGAGAGGAGTCGGCACCCCGGCGTGGCGGCCCTTCTCGACGACCAACCCGTTCATGTGATGGACCTCCGTCGGCCGTCCTTTGATCAGATCCTGAAGGAATGAGTTGATCGACGTCTTGCCGATGTGGGAGAAGAGCGTCAAAAGAGTGCGCTTGAGCATCTCGTCTGTCGCCCCCAGAATTTCCTCGGCGGTCATGCCAAAAATGGGCTCGATGCGGTAGCCCAGGACCATGCCGACCTGCAGGCACTCCCTGCCCAGCATGATGCAGAGATCCAGAAGCTTCGGATTCCGCGAGATTTCCCAATCGCTGATGCGCAGAATGCCGGAAACCGCCTGGGACATGCAGTTGACCGTCAGCTTGGACCATTTCGCCCCCCAAATGTTGGCGTTGATCTCGGTTTTGCCGGCGGCGCTAAGGATTTTGGCAATCTGCTGAACGCGTGGCGTCACCCTGCCATGCAGTTCGCCCAGGGCGAACCATGTTCTGGATGGGCTGGTGTGGCGCTTCACAATCCCCGGGTCCCAAAGCTCCGCCGCCAGCTCGACAACGCTGGCCACGTCCCGCTCGTGGCCGATAACGGGTGCCACCCACTCGTCGTTGAGGCTGTTCTGCAAAGACACCAGAACTCCATTCGGGGCTAAATGGGGCTTGATGAAGTGCGCCAGCCAATGGCTGTCAATGGATTTGGAAACGAGGAAAACAATGTCAAATTGCCGCTTGAGTGAACACACTTCGCACAGGTGCATTGCCCGCACCTGGACGTGCAAATCCCCTTCCGCCATATTCACGCGCAGCCCTTTGGACTTCATCGCCTCAACGTGCGCGGGCCACTGGTCGATAAGCCACACATCTTCACCGACTTGTGTCAAGCTGCCTGCCACGCTGCTGCCGACTGCTCCCGTGCCTAAAATCGCAATCCTGTACCCCATAAGAACCTTTCCCGGCAAACCTCTGGTGAGCGTGTGCGTTTCGGTATCGCCTAAAGTGCTCTCCATGTCAATACAAATCTTGGCAGAGCCTTAAGCCCTTAGTCCTCGCATGAGGTTGAGAAGAACGGCCACTGAGTTCGACGGCCCGTCGACGTGAGAGAAGATGAAACAACGTCGGGATACCAGGTTGCCGAACCGCTGAATTGCATGCTAAAGCCCAGAATGGAACGGCGTCGGCAGATTTTCGTCGGCAAGTTCGGCTTTGGCATTTGTAAATTTGTACCCACCACCAGTACGATAGGAGCCACTAGGAGCGCAAGGGAAACGTTCTGGCTGATCAGGCAGGCTGTTCAGCGTAAGCAGGCCCGCATCTGAGGATCACAGAAAAGGTTCTTCGATTCGGAGAGTAAACAAACAGCCCAACCCCACCACGGCAACCGGATCATATCCGGCCGTGATCTCATTCAATTCTGGAGTAAAAACCGGTTTCTTCGAGGAGCTTAACGTATGCGCGCATTCAAGGTAGCAGGAATGATGATGCTGGCAGCCCTTCTGATAGGCTCTGTAGGATGTCAGGGCGGCGGAGGCGACATCAAGGTTGCCGTGCTGGCCCCACTCTCTGGCCCCGCTCCCACCTTCGGAATCTCGACACGTGATGGCGCCCTGATGGCCATCTCGGAATGGAATGCCAAGGGCGGCGTCCTCGGCAAGAAGATCGTGCCGATCGTAGAAGATAGCCAGTGCACGCCGGACCCGGCCGTCAATGCGGCTAATAAAGTCATCGACCAGGACAAGGTTCACTACATTATTGGCGAGTACTGCCCAAGGCATCCATTCCGATATCCGAGGTTGCCAACGCCAAGAAGGTCATCCAGATTACCGGTGGTTCCACCAATCCTGCCGTAACCGTAGGCAAGGATGGCAAGGTAAAGGACTATGTTTTCCGGGCATGCTTCATCGACCCGTTCCAGGGTACAGTGGCTGCCAAGTTTGTTCTTGATACCCTGAAGCTCAAGACTGCCTTTGTCATGTTTGATCAGGCGAACGACTATGCCAAGGGCTTGGCCGAGTATTTCGAGAAGGCGTTCACGGCGCGCGGTGGCAAGATCGTCGGCAAGGAAACCTACACCGCCAAGGACACCGACTTTTCGGCGATTCTAGCCAAAATAAGTGCAGCCAAGCCGGATATGGTGTATCTCCCCGACTACTACAATGTGGTCAATTTGGCCGTCAAGCAGGCGAAGGAGAAGGGCATCAAGGTTCCCTTCATGGGCGGCGATGGCTGGGACTCCTCCGACCTGGATCTCAAGGCAGCGGATGGCGGATATTTCACCAATCACTACTCTGCCGAGGATACGCGGCCTGAGGTTCAGAACTTTGTGAAGGCCTACGGCGCCAAGTACAAGGATGACAAGGGTCAGCCCAAGATTCCGGACAACCCGGGCCTTCTGGCGTACGACGCCACCAATCTCCTGCTGCAGGGGATCAAAGAGGCTGGCGAAGACGATACGGCAAAGGTGAAAGATGCCTTGACCAAGATTTCCTTCAAGGGGGTCTCCGGCCAGATTACCTTTGACGAGAACCATAACCCGAAAAAGTCGGCCACTATTCTGGCCATCAAGAACGGGAAGGTAGTGTTCGACTCGGTCGTGAATCCGTAAATCTGCGTTCCTTCAGGCATCCGAGGCGAGACGGCCGGCGCCGCACCGCCTCGGAGAGCCGTTCCATCTTCGCCGCCGTATCGGATGGATTGAAATTGCCGGAAGCAATTACGCGAGCGGGAGTCTCGCCGTCCTCTAGTAGGCTGCTGAAAAACTGTTCTCCGAGGTGTCATCCTGAGCGCAGCGAAGGATCTGCTGTTTGCGCGTGCTGAAAATAAAGCAGATCCTTCGATCGCGCAAAACCGGCGCGACCTCAGGATGACAACTGCTATGAGTTTTCAGCAGCCTCCTAGTAATCTCGCCCTCCTCTAGTAATATTGTTTCCGGTGCGACCATGGCAACCGTTGAATCCAAGGCTGGTATTCCTCTACGCCCGAACTGGGCTGAAGTTTCTCTCCGTACTCTCCGCAACAATTTCAAAGCGATTGTTCAACAGGTTGCGCCTGCGATGGTTTGCGCCGTGATCAAGTGCAACGCCTATGGCCACGGCGTGGTGGAATGCGGACGGGCGCTCGAAGCTGATGGCGCAAAGTGGTTTGGCGTAACTGCCGCGGAAGAGGGCGCATGTATCCGTGAGGCTGGCATCAACGGACGCATACTGCTCATGACCGGCTTCTGGCGCGGCGAAGAAGATGCCATCATCGACAACCGCCTGACGCCGGCCGTCTGGACCCTGGATCACATAGAGCGCCTTGAGCGTGCGCTGCAGGCGCGGCGCGCCAAGGGGAAACTCCCCGTCCACCTCAAGATTGATACCGGCATGGGCCGGGTGGGAGTTCCTGCCGCCGAAGTCGAGCCGCTTGCACGCCGCATAGCAGCTTCGGAATACGTTGAGTTGGAAGGCGTATGCAGCCACCTTGCTTCCTCCGAAGCGCTGGACGCGGATGACGCTGCCGCGCAGATCGATTGTTTCAAACAGGTGCTGGCCACTTTGCGGGCCGCCGGATTGGAGCCGCCTTTGCGGCACCTCTCCAACAGCGCCGCCATCGGCGGGCGTCCTGACACTTGGAACACAATGGTGCGTCCTGGGCTCGCGCTTTACGGCTATCTGCCGCCGTTCAACGTTCATGCCGGGGTGAAGCTTCCCGCACCGCTGCCCGTTGAACCGGTGCTTACCTGGAAGACTCGAATCGTTTCTCAGCGCGACATGCCGGCCGGACAAGCCATCGGTTACAACGGAACGTATGTGACGAAAGCGCCTTCACGCATCGCCGTGATCGCGGCTGGATATGGCGACGGCTTCAACCGTGCAATGTCGAATAAGGGACGAGTCATCGTCCGCGATCACTACGCTCCGGTTGTCGGCAGGATCTCCATGGATATGACGACGATCGATGTCACGGGAGTTCCTGGAGCGGAGATCGGAGACGAGGCGCTGTTGATCGGGAAGTCCGAACACTGCTCCGTCACTGCCGCGGATCATGCGAACTGGGTCGGCACGATTCCCTATGAGATTACGTGCGGAATCAACTGGCGCGTACCGCGCGTTTACCTCGATTAACCGGCTCAGGAAAAGGAAAAGAGAAAAGAGGGCGCTCCAACTCCCTTTTCGACTACCTGTCAAAAATTCGCCGGCGTACAGGCTGAAAACACCTCGGCTTCGGCCTTGCCGACATTCCGAAAGCGATGGGGTTGCCGGCTATTGAAGTAATAGGCATCGCCGGGTCCAAGCATTTGCCTCTCGCCACCCACGGTCACCTCCAATTGGCCCCGCAGCACAATGCCTCCCTCCTCGGCTTCATGGCGAAGCAGGTTCTCTCCTGTATCCGCACCGGGCGCATAGCGTTCATGGAGAATTTGCAGACTGTGGTTGGCGAGGTTATAGCCGACCTGGCGGTAGCTGATTTTGCCGCCCCCTATCTCCACCAGTTCAGCGGCCGTAAAGAAGCATTGCTCGTGCGGGTCATGATGATTCGAAAAAAAATCGGCAAGCGAAACGAGGATTCCATCCAGGATCTTTTTCAGCAACCCGATCGAAGGGTTGGTCTTGTTCTGCTCGATCAAGGAAATCACTGCATTCGACACTCCGGCGCGCGCCGCCAAGGCGCGTTGCGATAACCCGCGTGAGTTTCTCAGCGTCCGCAGACGGTTGCCGACATCGAATCCTGAGTCCTTCTTGTTGGACGCCCTCGAGTTAGGCATATCGAAATTCACTCCTCTCTCGCTCCGGTTAACATGTTAAATATATTAGTACACATTAACAAAGCTTAGGCCAAAAAGGCATTAAATCAGAATATTAAAGATCGGCATTGTTAATTATTGTTATAGATGATAAAAAGGAGCGATCCTGAGGTTGGGATGAATCGCCGTTTCCAATCGGCGCAATGTGGTGCGCCCGGCGCGCTTCACCGTATGCCGGAACCGGCGTTCCCGCCAGCCCGGGAAGAATTCGCGATTACAGCTTGGCAGAGAGACTACTCTCGGATTGCGAGGACTTATGAACGATACGATGCGGAAGTACAGGGACTACGTGATGACCGGGTTCGTGAAGCAGGTCGTGCCCGTGGTCGTTGAGAAAGCCAGTGGCGCGGTGGTCACTGACATCGACGGACGTGAATACCTGGATTGCTTTGCCGGAATTTCGGTCGTGAATGCCGGCCACTGCAATCCGGAGGTTATTGCCGCTGCCAAGGCGCAGATGGACAAGCTGGTGCATTGCTCTTCGTACAGCTACTATGTCCAGCCGGTTGCTGACCTGGCGGAAAAGCTGGCAAGCCTCACGCCGGGACGATTGCAGAAAACCTTCTTCGGTAACGGTGGCGCTGAAGCGATTGAAGGCGCATTAAAACTTGCGCGCCTCTACACCGGCAAATCGGAGTTCATCGCGCTTCAAGGCAGCTTCCACGGCCGCAGCATGGGAGCACTGAGCGTTACCGGCAACCAGGGACGCAAGAAGCGAGGCGGTCCCTATCTGTCCGGCATCGCTTTCGCGCCGGCGCCCTATGTCTATCGCTCGATGTGGCCCAACGATCCGGAAAGATGCGCGACCGAATGCGCGAAGGCCCTGGAAGAGGCCATTCTCTATGCGACTTCGGGAGATGTTGCGGCTTTTATCGCCGAGCCGGTTATGGGTGAGGGCGGAATTATCGTTCCGCCGGCAAACTATTTTAAGGAAGTGAAGAAAGTCCTCGATAAATACGGCATCCTCTTCATCGC
>Ga0187864_10001545_pt1 | contig 21902 bp, 20 predicted proteins | sample June2016WEW_11_4_FD_132985 | JGI IMG/M metagenome (GOLD analysis project Ga0187864, IMG submission 132985) | Peatland microbial communities from SPRUCE experiment site at the Marcell Experimental Forest, Minnesota, USA - June2016WEW_11_40 | ecosystem: Environmental > Terrestrial > Soil >...
ACCGTCACGGGTAGCTTCCGACGCTGGGAGCGCTTCATGCTCCTGTTCGTCGTCGCGAACTTCCTCGTGATCCCGCTCGCCGTGTTCGCCCATCCCCACGCAGGTCCCGTACTACACGGGTTGGTAGTGCCCGGAGTCAAAGGAGGGTTCAACTCGACATCGGTGCTGATCATCATGGCCATCGTGGGAACGACAGTGGCACCGTGGCAGCTCTTCTTCCAGCAGTCCAACATCGTCGACAAGCGGATCACGCCGCGCTATATCAACTATGAACGGGCCGACACTGTGATCGGTTCGTTCGTCACCGTGCTCGGCGCCAGCCTTATCGTGATCACGGCGGCTTTCGCGTTCGCCCATACCCCGCTTTCGGGAAGATTCACCAATGCCGCCGGCGTGGCCCACGGGCTCACACGGTTCCTTGGTCACGCTTCGGGCACCCTGTTCGCGCTCGTGCTGCTGAACGCCTCGATCATCGGCGCCGCGGCGGTCACGCTGTCTACCTCGTACGCCTTCGGGGACATCTTCGGGATGCGCCATTCCCTGCACCGCCGTGTGGGTGAGGCGAAGTTCTTCTACGCGTCCTATTCCGGGATCGTCGGGTTCGCTGCTGCCATCGTGTTGATTCCGGGTGCACCGCTCGGCCTCATCACCATATCCGTGCAGGCATTAGCCGGCGTCCTGCTGCCCAGCGCAACCGTGTTCCTGGTGCTGCTGTGCAACGACAGGGGCGTCCTCGGCCCTTGGGTCAACCGCCCCTGGCTGAACGCGCTGGCGACCGTCGTCGTGTCGGTTCTGCTCGTCATGTCTCTCATCCTCATGACGACGACCGTGTTCCCTCATATCGACGTGGGCGTGCTTCTCATCGTCCTAGGGGTCACGCTCCTCGTCGTGCTCGGTGTTTCCGGTGCGCTGTACATGAGGGCCCTGCCCCGCCGCCCGCCACCCGAGGAGTTTCCGAGCTCTAAGCGAGAGACTTGGCGGATGCCACCGCTCAGCCTGCTAGAACGGCCACCCTGGTCGCGCGGGCGTACGGCCACGATGTTCGCCATGTACGTGTACGTCTTCTTGTCCGTCGCGATGCTCCTGGTGAAGGTCGTGCAGCTCGGCCTCCACCGGTGAGGTGCCTGTTCCTAGCTAGCTAGGCAAGCAACTCGTCGAGGGTGACCGCGCGTAGCCCGAGCCCGTCCAGCTTGTCGGCCAACGAGCCCAGCGTGGCGTGGGTGCGCGCCACGGTTCCGCGAGGACAGCTCACCTCGTTGTCGTGAAGCAGAACGATCGCCCCGGGCTCGAGACGACGCTCGATGCGCGCGATCACCGGCGCGGGCTCTTGCTCCGCCCACTCGCGCCCCCACGCCGACCACAGCACCACTTCCATGTCATGGTGACGCGCCTCTGCGACCGTGCGGGCGGTGAGCTGGCCGTAGCTAGGCCGGTACCAGCGCGGGCGGCAACCGGCGGTGGCCTCCATGGAGGCCACCGATTGGTTCAGGTCTTCGCGGATCCACGCGGGTGACCGAAGGAGGTGATGCTCGTGAAGGTACCCATGGGACCCGACGCTGTGGCCGCGCCCCAGGATCTCGGAAACGAGATCGGGATGGGACTCGGCCTGGGTTCCCAACACGAAGAACGTGGCGCGCATGCCGAGTGTGTCGAGGAGGTCCAACGTCCGCGGCGTGCTCTCGGGCGACGGGCCGTCGTCGAACGTGAGCGTGACCGCATCCGCTATGGCGGGTCCGCGCAGCGGCACCACCCGAAGGGAAGCGCCCGAAGTGCAACGGGTGACCACTGCCCCAGCACGCACACGCTCGGAAGGTACTGACCAAGCACGGCCAATCCCGTACCAGCGCCTGCCCGAGCACCCCACCGTCGCAGTGCGCCCACCATGCGATCGTAGGTTGTGAAGGACCGAAGCTCAGGCGAGACCGAGCTCGCTTCCCGGCTGTACCTCGCCGGCCGTGGGCGCCTCGTCGGCGCCCACGGCCGCCTTGGCGGCAGATCGCCGGTGCTCGTTGCGGTGCCGCAAGCGGATCACGGCCGAGGCCACGACCGTGGAGCTCGCCCCGACCAGGAGGGCCACCCGCGGGCTCGAAACCTGCGAGATCCACCCGACCAACGGCGCGCCGACCGGAGCGGTGCCGAGGAACCCGATCGCGTACAGAGCCATCACCCGGCCCCGCATGGTGGCGTCGACACGCATCTGGATTGTGGAGTTCGCCGTGGCGATGAACGCTATCGACAGGGCCCCCATCGGGACGATGAATGCGAGGGCAACCGGGAGCGTGGGCGAGAGGGCGACCGTGGCGATAAGGACGCCAAAGACCATGCCGATCAACGTGAGCCGGTGAAGATTAGGACTGCCGCGGTTCGCCACCACCAGCCCGCCTACCACTGCGCCTCCAGCCATGAGGGAGGTCAGCGCCGAGAACGTCCCCGCGCCGCCGTGGAACGTCAGCCGAGCGAACAGCGGGAGGATCACGTTGAAGTTGTAGGTGAGAAGACCCACCACGAACACCAGCAACAGCGGCTCTCGCAGCCTCGGCGTTCGCCACGCGTAAGCGAGGCCCTCTCGCAACTGGCCTTTGGCCCTCGCCAAACGCTCGGTGCGGAGCAGGTCGGCTCGCCGCATGAGTGCAAGCGCCACGATCACGGCCAGGTAGCTCGCCGCGTTCGCCTCGAAGCAGACCGCCAGGCCGACGGTTGCGATGAGGAGCCCCGAAAGGGCAGGCCCGACGACACGCGCGCCGTTCATGACGATGCTGTTCAAGCTCACAGCGTTTGCCAGGTCGTCCTTTCCCACCATCTCGACGACGAAGCTCTGGCGCGCGGGGTTGTCGAAGGCATTCACCACTCCCAGGAGCAGCGCGAGCAGGTAGACCTCCCACAGATGAGCCGCCCCCGCTGGGCCTCGTCCGGCCGAAACGAGCAGGCCGAGCACGAGCGCGAGGATCCCCGCCGAGGCCTGTGTGGCAAACAGAAGCCGCTGTTTGTCCACCCGGTCGGCCACGAGCCCGCCCCAGGCCCCGAGCACGAGCATGGGGAGGAACTGAAGTGCCGTGGTGATCCCCACGTCCAAGCCGGCCTGTCCTCGCGGGGCCAGGTACCGGACGACCAGCCACGCCTGTGCGATGCTCTGCATCCACGTCCCGCTCACCGACACGATCTGACCGGCGACAAAGAGCCGGTAGTTGCGGACGCGAAGCGAGCTGAAGGTCGTCGTGGCGACGTGGCGGAACCTTCTCACGCGAGCTCCCCAGGTGCTCCATCCAGTGCGCCGAGCCCTGCCGAGACTTTCGCCCTCTTCGGGTGAGAGCCGCCTGAACCGCCTGGCCTTCTCGGACGTTCTCGGACCGTCTCGGACCTTCTCAAACCTTGGGCACGTAGGCGCCACGGCCGAGGCCCGTCGAGACGACGGGGTCTTCGGTCTCGTCGACGCCGCCGCGGACCTCCGACACCCAGTCCAGACGGCCCATCAGGATCCGTTCCACCCCACCCTGCAGGGTCGCAGCCGAAATGGCACAGGAGCTGCACGCGCCACGAAGCTCCACCTCGACCTCGCCGGTCTCCACGTCGAACGAGACCAGCTCGAGGTCACCGCCGTCGGCTTGGACGGCCGGCCGCATGAGGTCGATCAGCTCCCTCAGGTCGCCCTCGCGCTCGGCACGCTCCTCCTCGGTCAAGGAGGTCAACGAGCCTGCGGCATGCGAGGGAGCTGCCGGTTCGGCGGGTGCCGGGGCGCCGCCGCGATGAGCTGTAGCCGAAGAGCGATCGGGCATGGTCACCCACCCATTCTGCCGTGCCGGGCAGCCTCTCGAGCCACCTGCGCAGTGGTCCTTCGACCAAGAGGGCACGACTATGCGAGCGAAAGGGCATGACGATGGGCAACCCATACCCGATGAAAGGGGGGCCAACGGACAAGAACCTGCGACGAAAGCGGGCAACAGGTGAAAGATCCGCAGGTAGGGGCTCGATGGGTCGGATGTTCGTCGGATACGCACAGCGGCATGGACGGGCGCTCGTTTCGCCTTGGATAGCATGCGGTGTGCCCCGCGAGACGCGTCGTGAGCGAGCCGCAGGCGAGTGGACATATGGACACAGCAACATTGGGGGTCGCCACCCTCGAAGAAGGCGCCGCGATGAGCAAACCGCTGCGCGCGTCGCCGCCCTCGAAGAAGGCTGCGCCGTGAACAGGGACGTGAGCGTCATCGGAGTCGCTATGACTCAGATGGACACGCGAGATCAGAGCGTGGAGGCACTGGCCAAGTCTGCGGTCACCGGCGCGCTCGCCGACGCCGAAGTGTCGCCCAGCCAGGTCGGCCTTGTCTTGGTGGGCAATGCGCTGGGGGGACGGCTCGCAGAGCAGGGTTGCATACGTGGTCAAGCGTGGCTGCGCGGCGTGGGGTTGGGCTCTTCGGGTGTCGTGAACGTAGACAACTCGTGCGCCGGAGGCTCGTCCGCCCTGCACATGGGTTTCACCGCCTCCCTCGCAGGTGAATCACCGGTACTCGTGGTGGGCGTCGAGAAGATGTGGACCGGCGACCGCCGGGCCACCTTGACCGGGATCGAGGACGGCCTGCCGGCTGACGAAAGGACCGAGCTGCGCCGCACTCTCGAGAACGACGCCGGGAGCATCCTCATGGGGCTCAACGCCACCTGGGTGCAGCATCAGGTCGAACAGCGCGGAACCTCCGTACGCCAGATCGCCGCAGCGGCCGCCAAGTCCCGGCGCTGCGGGTCACGCAATCCCCTCGCCCAGTTCCGCACTCCCGTGACCGTCGAGGAGGTCCTCGGCTCTCCGACGGTGGCCGCTCCACTGAAGAGGCTCATGTGCTCCTCGTTCACCGACGGTGCCGCGGCAGCGGTCCTCTCGGCCGGCATCCAGCGCGGCGCGCCACGCGTGCGAGCCAGCGTGCTCCGGTCAGGCAACGGGGAGCTCGAATACCATGACCGCCTTTCTGAGATAGCTGAAGAAACATGGAAGGAGTCAGGTGTGAGCCCCCGTGACATCGACGTCGTCGAGCTGCACGACGCCACCAGCGCCGAGGAGCTCTACGCCCTCGAGGCACTCGGGTTCTTCCCTGCAGGAGAGGCGGGCGCGGCAACGGAGGCCGGTGACACCGACCTCGGCGGGCGGTCGGTGTGCGTCAACCCGAGCGGCGGGCTCCTGTCGCGAGGGCACCCGCTCGGGGCTACCGGCGTGTGCCAGATCGTGGAGCTGGTCCAGCAGTTGCGAGGGACAGCCGCCGGCCGTCAGGTGGAGCGAGCGCGCCTGGGAATGTCGGTCAACACCGGAGGGATCATCTCCGGGCGTGACGCCGCGCTTGCGGCCGCACACATCCTCGAGAGCACCTGAGTGCGCGGAGCCGTCGTCACGGGGTGGGGAACGGCCCTCCCCGACAAGGTCGTGACCAACGAAGACCTTTCGGCGCGCCTCGACACCTCCGACAGCTGGATAACCGAACGCACCGGCATCAAGGAACGCCGTATCGGTGGAACGACCTCTCAGCTGGCCATCGACGCAGGACGGCGCGCTCTCGAACGTGCAGGACGTGGCGGCGACGAGATCGACTTGCTGGTGCTGGCCACCACTACGCCCGACGCCTTGGTTCCCGGTACCTCGGCGACGGTGCAGGACGCGCTCGGAGTGCAAGGTGGCGCGTTCGACGTGAACGCCGCGTGCTCGGGGTTCGTATACGCCCTGGTGGCCGCCCACGGTTTGGTGCTCGCCGGAGCCGAGCGAGCTCTCGTGGTCGGTTCGGAGACGTTGTCGCGCATCACCGACTGGGACGACCGCAGCGTCGCCGTGCTGGTGGGGGACGGGGCGGGAGCCGTGGTCCTCGAAGCCACCGACGGACCCGGACAGCTCCTGGCCTGGGATCTCGGGGCGAACGGCTCCTTGCGGCACCTGCTGTGCTGCGACCACGGCGGCTACCTGTACATGAACGGAAAAGAGATCTTCCGCCACGCTGTGCACGCGGTCGTGAGCTCCTCGCTCAAGGCCCTCGGCCGAGCCGGGCTGTCGGCCACCGACATCGATCTGTTCGTACCCCACCAGGCGAACACCCGAATCATCACAGCGGCCAGCCAGCGCCTGGGCATCCCTCCCGAGCGCTGCGTGGTCACGATCGATCGTTACGGCAACACCTCGTCTGCATCGATCCCCCTTGCTCTCGTCGACGCCCTCGACACAGGGCGGCTGCGACCCGGCGGCCTCGTCCTGTTGTCGGGTTTCGGCGGCGGGATGACATGGGCCAGCGCCGTTTTGCGATGGGGAGGATGAGCACGCAAGGACGTGAGCCGCGGCCTGCGGTGGTGGTGCTAGCCGGCGGCCAGGCGCAGCGGTACCGGGGATGCAAACCTCTCGCTCCGGTGGGCCTGCACGGTGAGGCTGTGATCGACCTGACGACCTCCGACGCACGAGCCGCGGGCTTCGGTGAGATTGTTCTCGTGCTCGGTCCCCAGACCGCCTCCGCCATCACCTACCACGTGCGGAGGTGCTGGCCATCGTCGGTACCGGTGACCTTCACCGTCCAACAGGTCCCGCTCGGGACCGCCCATGCCCTGCTGTGTGCTCGCGAATCCCTCCCGGAAGGTCCGTTCGCCGTGGTAAACGCCGATGACGTCTACGGAGTACCGGCGCTGGAGGTCTTGGCGCAACAGCTCTCGGGCAGCACCGTGAATCCTCGCTCTCAGGCCGAGACCGACACGCCTGACACACCCGACACGCCCAGAGGGGGTGCCGACCACGCACTCGTTGCCTTCGCCATGCGCGACACCATCGTGACAAGCGAACCGGTCACACGCGGTACCTGCGTGGTCGGAGGAAACCGGAACCTCGCCGCCATCGTGGAGCGGCGAAAGGTGACGATGCACAGCGACGGGAGCTTCAGCTCACACGACGGGCTGGAGCCGGTGGAGATACCCGGCGACACGTTGGTCTCGGTCAACCTCTGGGGCTTCGCCGCCTCCGTCTGGCCGGTGCTCGAGGCCGCCGTCGTCGCAACCCACCGAGGCGTCGCGCCCGACGGGTCTGTTCGCGACAGCGCAGCCGTGGACCCCGAGGTGGAGGTTCTCTTGCCCGAAGTGATCGGGGAATTGGTTGCAGGGCGCGCGCCAGGCGGAGGGCCGGCGCAGTCGGTGCGCGTGCTGGACGGGCCCGGACGGTGCTTGGGAGTGACACACTCAGAAGACCTGCCCATCGTGCGAAGCGAGCTGGCAGCCATGGTCGGGCAAGGGCTTCGCCCCGAGGGGATCTGGGGAGGTGCCGCTTAGGCCGGCGGGAGATCCACGAGCCACGACCAGCCAGCCGCGCGACGAACCATGGAACGAACCTCTGGCGCACCAGGACCGTCGATCTTGCGGCGCCGGGTGGTCGTGCATGGGCAGGTCCATGGCGTCGGGTTCCGGTTCGCCTGCGCGCGGCGCTCCGGCGAGGCACATCTCGCGGGTTGGGTGCGCAACCTGTCCGACGGAACGGTCGAAGCAATTTTCGAAGGAGCACCGCGAGAGGTGGAATCACTCACCGCTTGGTGCGACAAGGGACCGCCGTTGGCGCGGGTGAGAAGGGTGGAGGTGTTCGACGAGGCGCCGGTGGGCGAAGAGCATTTCTCGATCCGCTGATGGATCCGCCGAGCCCTCCGTTGCGGCTCTGACGCGGCGAGACCCCGAGTAGCCGGTTCGGCCGAAACCGCCCGCACTCCTCGGGGCCAACGCCTTCGGCTGGACGGCTGCCCCTACCCGGAGTCGGACGACCCCCGATGCAGGCTTGACATCGATTAGTCCCAGGGAACCTTCCGATGCCTTACCGTCTGCCTGACCGGCGAACCCGTCTCTGGGCTTCGTCCCAACCTCCCGCCTTTCGACGTTCAGTTGGTCTCTGCCCGGTCGTCGCTCACCGGCTATGAGAACTCTGCGCCACTGCTTCAAGAAGGTCAATAGACGTACGCGATTTCCCTATGTTCTCCATAGAATTATTGTTGCTTTCCCCAGATTGGGCTGGTCCGTCCCCAGGCGCGGCCGAGTACTCCCCAGGTCATCCCCAAGCGGGTCGTTCAGAGCCGACTGCTCTCCGCTGACCTCGACGCCTCAACGAACGAGGCCGTGCAGCCGTAGGAAGGTCCTCTGCTCGTCGTGCATTTCGTCGGGGAGCCGCGTGAACCACTCGAGCTGGTCAGCCACGGTCTGTAGCACATTGCCCCCGGGAAGCAGCAGATGCGTGCGAAACGCCAGGCCGACCGGCCAGTCGATGCCCTGCCGGGCGTGGCTCGGGTACTCGATGTAGCCGAGGAAGTCGTCGATGGCGACGTCGGCGCCGATCTCGTCGAGCGCGACCCGATGGACGGCGTCGGTCAACATCTCAGCGAACCGGACCGTCCCGCCGGGGAGATTCCAAAGACCGTCGCAGGGCCCGCCGGTCCGACGAGCCAGCAGCACGCCGGGCTCGGAGCAGACGATGACCTCTACGGTGAGCCGGGGGACCTTCCCGAAGATCTCCTCGTACTCGGCCTGAGGAAGCGGTCCCGTCACGGCGCGATCAAATGGAGGTGCCATGGCCGCCGGCCAGGTCGGTCTCCCACAAGGCCTCCACCAGGGCCAGGCGGTTGAGCTGGTTGGTTCCCTCGTAGATCTGGTTCAGACGGCCGTCGCGGAACCGCTTCTCGACCCCGCCACGGACATGGGCGCCGTCGTCGGCCAGCACTTCGATGGCCCTGGCGGCCACGGCCACCGCCCGGTCGCCGCAGAAGGTCTTTACCGCGCTCGAGATACCCTGGGCCGGTGGGACGTGGCGGGCACCCTGCCAGACCATGGCGCGCATGGCCATGGTCTCCAGCCACAGGTCCGCCAGGGTCAGCTGGACCTCTTGGTAGGCGAGAAGCGGCTTCCCGCCGAGACGGGTCCGGCGGCAGTAGACGGTGGCGGCCTCGGTGGCACCGCGGGCGATCCCGACGGCGATCGCCCCGACCGGCAGCCGCGAGTAGTTGAGCACGTTACGGTTGATGGCCCAGCCGGAGCGCTCCGCCGCGACCAGGTTGTCGGACGGGACAAACACGTCGTCGAGGAAAAGCTCGGTGGCGTCGGCGGCCCGCTGGCCGAGCTTGTGCTCGCTGCGGCCCGTCCGGAAGCCGGGCGTGCCCCGTTCGACCACGAAGCAGGTCCAGTCCCTGTCGACACGGCCCGCCCCGCCCCCTTCGGGCTCCAAGGTTGCGAAGACGGTGACGAGATCCGCATAGGCGGCGCCGGTGATGAAGACCTTCTGGCCGTTCAGCACGTAGCCGCCCTGGACCCGTCGCGCGAAAGTCCCGAACCGTGCTACTCGGGCCCCGGCGGTGTCCTCCACATCCGACCCGGCGGCCGGTTCGGTGATGGCGAACGCGGCCAGGCGGGGCCGGCCGGCACGATTATCCCGACACACCGGCACCAACCACCGTCGCATCGTGCGCAGGTCCCCGCACAGTTGCAGCGGAGCCAGGCCCAGCCCGTGGGCGAGCAGGCCCAAGCCCAGCCCGGCGCACACCGCTGCCAGCTCCTCGGCCTTCAAGACCTCATGGAACAGCGGCCCGTCCTTGACCACGCCGAGGGGCATGGTGCCCCACGGCGGGGGGAGCTGCTCGGACTGAAGCCCGGCCCGAGCCGCCACGCCGAGGAGGCGACGCGGATCGTAGCTAGCCGGGTCCTCGTCGGCGCCCGCCACTAGCGGAGCCAGCTCGCGGCGAGCGAAGTCCCGGTAGGCACGTCGGCGACGGGCCAACCGACGGGGCAGTGTCGCGGTCTCGCGCTCCCACAGGCTCACCTCACCCAGATCGAACAGGACCCGCCCGAGTGGTTTGAGGAGCTCGACCGACCGGCGGAGCTCGGTCGAGCTCATGGTGTCGCCACCGCTGGCAGCCCTTGGCGGAGCAGCACCAGCTGGTCAGGTCCTCCGTGAAGCACCCGGAGAGCCGCCAGGTCGCGCAATCGCTTCGACAGCCCGTACTCGTCCATGTAGCCGTATCCACCCAGGCCCTGAAGCGCATCGGTGACTGCCCGACTGCCGTGCTCGCCTGCCGCCAACCTGGCATCGGCCCCCCAGCGCAGCAGGGTCGTTGGATCGAGCTCGGTCAGCGGCGTCCCCGTGTGCCGGTCGAGCACCGCTGCGAGGACGGACAGGTCGTGCTGGGCCCTGCCGAGCAGCAGGCGGATGGCGGCATGCTCGGCGATCGGGACCCCACCCTGTACGCGCGACCACGTGTAGGCGGTGGCGTCGGCCACTGCCCGCTCGGCCGACCCGAGGGCGATGGCCGCTTGCCCGAGCCAGTCACAACCGATCGTCGTGCGCAGACGCCGCTCGGCCGGCTCGCCGCGATGGTGCTCGGCTCCGAGCGGGACAACCACGTGGTCTGCGAGCACGTCGACCATGCCTGTGGCACGCAGCCCGATTCGGGCCCCGGTCGGCTCCAATCGCAGACCGGTCGTCCCGACCGGCAGAACGAGCACGACCCAGCACGCGTCGGGTCCGACAGCCGTGCGCGCCGCCAGCACCACCAGGTCCGCGCTGTCCGCCACCAGGGCGTAGCGTGCCGTGCCCTGCAGCCGGTCGTCGACCAGGAGCAGCCCGTCGCCGAAGGTCCTCGGGTCGAGCGCCACCCCGAAAGGAGGGCTGAAGGCGGCGACCAGACGCTCGCCCGCCGGTGTCCCGGGCGATCGGCGGCTGGACCCGAGGAGCAGTGTGCCCAAGCCCTGCGCGTGAACGGCGGTAGCCAGGCCGGCGCAGACCCGGCCCAGACGGCGCAACACCGCGAGAGACAGCCCGACGCCTTCGGAGTCGACGTGCGCGCCCCATACCCCCCACCGGCCGGTGTCGGGGTCGGCGAGCAGGCCGATCGAAGAGGCTTCGAGCAACAGCCCATGGACCGCGCCGAGATCACCGTCGGGCATCTGCACCCCGAACAGCCGCTGCTCGGCCTTCGAGGCCAACTGGTCGACGGTGTCGAGCAGAAGGTCGACATCGAAACTGGTTGTCACCCGTCCTCCGCCGCCGCTGCGGTGGTCGCCTCCTCGGCTTGGGAGACGACCCGGACAACACCGTCGTCGTAGCGAATCGTGTGGGACCCGAACTCCCGCTCCTCACCTGCGTACCCGGTGTAGGGCCGCTCGGCCGGGCCCATGTCCTCACCTATCGGGAGGATTGCGCTGTGGGTCAGGTACGTCTTTGTGGCAACCGGGTTGGCGGCCAGCCCGAGCGAGGTCAACTCGCGACCCACGGGGTGGTCGCCGAGGGTCAGCTCGCCGCAGGAGGCGCCCACCGCCGTCGCCACATATCCCCGCATGGCCACAGTCGTCCGGATCAGCCTCGTGTCGTGGACGGTGAAAGTGCTGAGCGGTGCCCGCTCCAACCCGACCCACCCGGCGCGACGGACCCTGAGACGAAGGATCTCGCGACCCGTCTCGGTGAGGGTCACCTGCTGGTGCTCCGGGAGCAGCTCGAAGGCCATGCCCGCGACGAACTTCGGGTAGCCCCAGATTCTGCGTCCGGCCTCGCGTGCCACACGTGACGTCACCGGCAGGTGGGCCACGAAACCACCGAAGCCATGCCAACGTCCCAGGAGAAGCGGGAGCAGGGGCGGTGCGTCGCGGCCGAGGGTGCACAGCGGGCTGACCGCTAACTCGCCGTAGGGGCCGACCCCGGTCTCGAGATAGTTGTAGGCGACCACCGCCACCGCGGCTCTCGCGCCGAGGAGCCGAACGGGGTACAGCCGGCTCGACGGGAGCAGGTCACGGACGGCTCCATAATCCGCCGGGAACACCCCCATGAAGCAGTCGGTGCGCCAGTAACGGATGGGCAGGGCGATCCCGGCCACACCCACGTCGACCGAGGGGTCGGAGGGACCGTTCCACTCGAGAAAACCCCGGAGAGTGTCACGGTGCTGCCGCCCCCGCCAGGCTCTGATCCCAGCTCCGACCGCGAGTCCGGCACCAGCCAACGTCGCCGTGCGGCCCCCCGTCCGCCCGTTGCTGCACGCCCTGGGCATGGCTCACCCCCGATCGCCCGGGCAAGGCCGGGTCAACAAGCCAACCTTTCGCGTCCTCGTGACCCAGAGGTAGGGTCCAACGGCCCGATTCCCGCCGACCCGACGGGCGAGACGTCGACCCGACCGGGTAAGCGCCGAGTGAAGAACCCCTACAGCCCTTACAGGTGGTTGAAACCGCCTGCTTCCTCGGCGCGCATGCCGACTGTGACGGGGTGGGCGGCGAAATGGGCGATGGCGTCCTTCAGGTCGTCGAGCAGGATGGACGCCAGGTCCCGGGTCACGCCTTGGCGTACCAGGATCCGCTGGACCGCGACGTCTGAGAGGTCCCCGGTGAGCGTGTAAGCCGGCACCTGCCAGCCCCGGACACGGAGGCGGTCGGCCAGGTCGAACAGCGAGTAGCCGGGATCCTCCCCCTCGGCGATGCGCCACGCCACCGCGGGAATGGCGGTTAGCGGATTGCTGTCGCACACGAGCTCGAAGGGGCCGAGCTTGGCGATCTCCTCCGCCAGGTACGCGCCGGTGTCGTACGACGCCTGATGCACGCGCTGATATCCCTCGCGACCGAGGCGGATGAAGTCGTAGTACTGAGCGATGACCTGCCCAGCGGGCCGCGAGAAGTTGACCTGGAACACCGGCATGTCACCGCCCAGGTAGTTCACGTGAAAGATGAGATCGTCGGGTAGCTCCGCCACGTCGCGCCACAGCACCCACCCCACGCCGAGAGGCGCCAAACCGAATTTATGGCCCGACGTGCTGATCGACTTCACCCGCGGCACGCGGAAGTCGAATTGCACCTCCGGCGCGCAGAACGGCGCCAGGAAGGCTCCGCTAGCCCCGTCCACATGGAGGTCGACGTCGAGCCCGGTGTCGCGTTGGAGGTCGTCGAGCGCCTCGGACAGCTCGAGGACGGGCTCGTAGACCCCGGTGTAGGTCACCCCGAACGTCGCTACCACCAAGATCGTGTTCTCGTCCACGCGTTCGAGCATGGCGTCGGCGTCCATGCAGTACCGGCCGCTCACCATGGGAACCTCGCGGACCTCGATGTCCCAGTAACGGGCGAACTTGTGCCACACCACCTGCACCGGTCCGCACACCATGTTGGGGTGGTCGGTCGACTTGCCTTGAGCAGCACGCCGGGCCCGCCACCGCCATTTGGCCGCCATCCCGCCGAGCATGCACGCCTCGGACGACCCGATGGTTGACGTCCCGATCGTGTTCGCGGCCTCAGGCGCGTTCCACAGGTCGGCCAGCATGTGCACGCAGTGCCGCTCGATCTCGGCCGTCTGCGGGTACTCGTCCTTGTCGATCTGATTCTTGTTCATGCTCAGGTCCATCAACTGGTGGACTTCGGGCTCCTCCCAGGTCTGGCAGAAGGTGGCGAGGTTCTGACGAGCGTTGCCGTCGAGCAGCAGCTCGTCCGACACCAGCTGGAACGCCTCGCGCGCGTCGCGTTGGTCGGCCGGAAAGCGGTACTTCGGCAAAGGCCGTGACAGGCTGTCGCGCGCATACAGCGAGTCCAGCGAATCTCTGACCATTGCCCGGTGGTGCAGTGTCACGGTTCCTCCATTGGTCGCGAGGGGTGCGGCGCACCCGTCACCCCATGCTTTCGCGCCTCGCCAGCGGCCGTGGCCAACTCCGCGGAGCGTTCATATGCAGCGGTCATCGAAGCGACCAGATCCTTCGGACCGGCGACGAGCACGTACTCGACGTTTCGCAGGTGCGAGACGCGCCCCACCTTCTCGCCATCTGGGTTGTAGATGCCGATCTGGGCACCCACATAGCGCTTCGACTCGAACGCGAGAACCTCCACGTGACCACGATGCGAGCACATCTCGACGAGGTCCTCGAGCGTCACCCAGGATTCGTTGTTGTAGGAGAGGACCAGCACCTCGGCCTGGACATCGGCGATCACCTGGCGAAGCACTCGGGGCATCTCCCGCGCCGCATTGAACGGACTCTTCGTGGACGTATCGCGGCTGTCGGTTCGCTTGCAGGCGATCCCGTAATGATCAGGAGCGTCCCACGCGACGAGCGTCTCCCATATGTGGTAGTTGGTGAAGTACCGGTGCTGGTTGTAAGGGGGATCCAGATACGCGAGATCGACCATCGGAAGATCGCGTGCCACCTGGCATGCGTCAGCTCGTAGAGCGCGACCAGAGCCCGCATACAGGTCGGGAACGCGGAGTTCGAGTTGATTGAAGGAACGTGGCGCCCAGTCCTTCACGTACGCCATCTGCACTCCGGTAGTGGAGTCGACTCGATCTGCGGCATAGATCAGACTGGTCAGGAGGATCGGGTACAGCGGGTTGCCCCGAAGCTCGGTCTCCAGAGCATCTCGAATCGCGTCTACTCGTTCACCATTGAAAGGCTGGAAGTATCGCGACTTCACGCAGAACGTCTCGGTGAAGTAGCCAGGCCGACCGGGAAGGCGCGAGAGGTATTGGAGTGCCTCTCGAAGGTCGTCCTTGTCCACGTCGGCGGCATCCGTGGCGATGTGGCACTGGGCGAAGATCTCCGAGTAGCGGGCAGTGTCGACTGCCGTCACGTGTGCGCCACGTCGCTTGAACTCCTGAGCGACGCGCGTCGTTCCCGTGAACATATCCAGCGCCGTCTCCGCCCCGGACAGCGCGAGCAGGTCGCCTAGGACGGGTACGAGGCGGCGCTTGGAGCCAATATACTTGATCACCTGCGGTTTCCTTGGGTCCTGAACGTGGCTTGTTAGCAGCGACGGTACTGGAGCGGGCGGTGTGGCCGGGAGAAAGTCTGGAATCAACCAGGCTCTTGAATCATTGATCTTCGAGGTCTCGCCGTGAACGCACGGCGCTTGTCCGAACAAGAAGGATCCCAAGGAGCACGAAGCCGAGAGCGCCGAAGACAAGCTGCTTGACGGGGAACCCCGTAAAGGGGAGGCCGCCTCCCGTGGCCTGCGTACCTGAGGCGCCGGGACCGGCAGACGTGGCTGATTGAGGAGTGGTTGATTGGGTGGGCACGACTGGTGGTGTCGGTGTATTCCGTGGTGGCTGCATGCCCGATTCGATCAATTGCTCGAGCGCCGTCGCTATCACCTGGTATCGCGCCGAGTTGGCATCATCACCGAATCCCTCCGGGCCGCCTGCGAGGCAGCTGACATCCAACCAGGAGCAAGCACGCTCTACGCTGACCGGGATCGTGCCCCACTGTGTTGACACGAGATCGGAGAAGTCTGTCACTTCGAAGGCCGAAGCAACGTTGGCGACAGCCACGGCGGCGCTCGAGTAGAACGAGGGCAGCTCGCTGTTCAGCTCGTTCAGAACGGTGACCGAGCTCTGAGCCGCAGTTTGCCCTGTCTGGCCTTCCAGCCATGTGATCACAAAGGGATCGAAGTAATTCATCGCGTAAATCGGAACGCTCGATCCCCCGGCGTCGCGCAGGCCGGCGAGGATCTGGGTGAGGTTGCTGCTGACTGTGGAGAGTGCGCTGGACACACATTCGCGGTCTGTGGTGAACGGCGGCGACAGGGACCCGCAGTCCACCATGTCGTTGCCGCCGATGTCGATGGTCACAAAAGCGATCTGACTCGCGTGCGCGCCGAGAAATGTCTCGGCGGCCTTGAGCTGCGAGCCGTCGGGGTCGCCACATGACGGACCGTCGATGAAGGACGTGGTCGTCTCGCCTGAGCACCCGAAGTCAACGAGCTGCAGCCCGGGTATCGCGGCGTCGTAGTGGGCCAGGAAATCGTCCACATAACCTTCCCCCGGAGAAGCTGCATAGCCGACGACTAGAGAGTCTCCGAGAGCCAGGTAGTAGCGGGCGCCGGAGTTACCCGATTGGCCCTGGAGGACCCCGGTAGCGGACGAGGAGGATGTGAACCCGAAGGCGCTTGGCGCGACAATCGAAAGGCTAAAGCTCATCAGGCCTACCAAAGCACCGAAGGCGGCAAACGATGTCCGCAGCACTAACCCTCCCCCGTCGGCGACCAAAGCATACGGCCGTCGCAGTACTCAGCGCTCGCCGATTCAGATAGCGCGAGCGATCCATGCACGGGGCTCCTCAGCGCGATGCCATCTCGATCACCAGGGCTGTCGGGAGCAGAAGCTCCTCACCCCCGACGGGGCCAACCAATTCCAGGCTGGCCGGCAGGGCAGACCCAGGCACTCGCACGGGTTGTGCCGTGCAAGGTACGCCAGCGGCGTTGAACACAGATGTATGACTCGTGACCTCGATGGCCGTCTGCGTAGTGTCCCCCTCGAGATCTTCCAGGCGGGGCGGGAAGACAGGCAGGGTCGGAAGGGCCAGCAGCTCGACGCGTTCAAAGAGGGCGAGAAACGAACGACGCCATTCAATTAGCCGGCGCCGGGCGTCCTCCAAACCTGGACGGAACAGGTCCGCCATACCGAGCATACGGGTGACGTCCGCCCCGACTCCGCCGGGATCTGCTTCAACAAGCTGATGATCGACATCCCACAGCTCACTGAAGAGGATGGCGGTGAAGCAAGCCGTTCCCGTCTCCCATTCGCCCCACTCGAGTGGGACCACTTCGAGATCAGTAGCGTTCAACGCCTCGTCAACAGCGGACTCGATGTCGGGGTGGCCCGACGTACGCAGCCGGCCAACCGTCCGTGCGGGCGCTGGGCTGGGTGAGAAGCCCGGTTCGAGGAGCTGCATACCGAGCACAAGCCCGGCCACATCGATTGCGATCGGGCCGACGGTGTCAAAACTGGGGGCCAGTGGCCGGACTCCCTCGAGCGGCACCCGTCCATAGGTGGTCTTGAGACCGCTCACCCCACAGCAAGCCGCAGGAATTCGGATCGAGCCCCCCGTGTCCGAGCCGAGGGCCACGTCCGCCTCGCCGGTGGCCACCGCCACAGCCGAGCCGCTGGACGATCCACCGGGGATCAGGGTGGGATCAAGCGGGTTGACCGGGGAGCCGAACCAAGGGTTCGTTCCGAACGGCAACATTGCAAGCTCGTGGAGATTGGCCTTTCCCACTATCCGCACATCGGCGGACCGGAAACCTGCCAGGCAGGCAGCGTCGCGAACTGCCGGCTTCGCGGTCCGCTCTATGGCTCGACAGCCGGCAGTAGTGGGGACACCTTCGACATCGATGAGGTCCTTCACAGCCACGCGGGGCCCTGTGCCCTCGCCGTCGAGGCGCGAGATGAATGTCGTCACAGCAACCAAAAACCAGCGAAGAGTCGGTGCGGTTCAGCCGTCGGCCGCCGCGCCGATCACGTGGCGGGCAATAATCACCTGTTGGATCTGGCTGGTCCCCTCGTAGATCCGGAACAGGCGGGCATCGCGGAAGAAACGCTCGACTGCGATCCCCCGCATATAGCCGGTACCCCCGTGGATCTGCACGGCTCGGTCGGCGACCCGACCCACCATCTCGCTGCAGAAGTACTTGGCCGTTGAAGGTCCGACCTTGCGGTCCGAGCCTGCGTCGAATGCCCGCGCGGACTCAAGCACCAGGCTTCGTCCGGCATGGAACTCGGTGACCGAATCGGCGATGAGGCCCTGGATGAGCTGAAAGGTGGCGATCGGTCGGCCCGACTGCTTGCGGTCACGGGCGTAGTTCACCGACTCGTCGACCAGACGCTCCGCCATGCCGACGCACAAAGCGGCAATGTGGATCCTCCCGTGAGCCAGGCACCGCATGGCAGTGCCCCAGCCGGTGTTCTCTCCCGCCTCGGTTCCGACGAGCGCGTCGGCGGGCACCCGAACGTCATCGAGATAGACATCGGCGGTCCAGGCTCCGAACTGCCCCATCTTGTGGTCGCGTGGTCCGACAGAGAGCCCCGGCGTGCCCCGAGGGACCAGAAACGTCGAGATGCCCCGGGTCGCCTTGATATCAGGGTCGGTTCGAGCGAAGACCATGAAGACGTCGGCGACTGGCGCGTTGGTGATGTAACGCTTGGCGCCGTTCAGCACCCACTGGTCACCTTCGCGGCGTCCAGTGGTGGTTAAGCCTGAAGGGTCCGATCCCGCTTCCGCTTCGGAAAGGGCGAAGGACGCCACGGCTTCGCCGGAAGCGATCTTCGGCAACCACTCCTTCTTCTGGCCGTCGGTACCGCCCTCCATCAGCACGTGCCCGGCAATGCCGTTGTTGGTGCCGAACATCGACCGCAGCGCCGGCGTGGTGTAACCGAGCTCGATGACGATCCGGCTCTCCTCCTCCATCGACAGGCCCAAGCCGCCGTAGGCCTCGGGAATAGCGAAACCAAAGAGGCCCATCTGCTTGGCAGCGTCGCGGATCTCAGATGGGATCACGTCGTTCTCGTCGATGTCGTTCTCGGCCGGGACCACGCTGTTGCGCACGAAATCTCTTACCACGGACCGGATCTGTTCGAAAGCCTCGGTGTCCACGCCTCTCGCTCCTCTTTGTTGGTCTTTCCGTGCCCATCGCCCGAGACAGATCGCTGCACCTGATAGGCGACGTGGCCTCTTCGCTCAATGCACGGCGAACCGGCACCGGTCCCGCCCTTGGACACCGGTTCCGAATGGCCCGATTGAGGATAGGCAGCCCGGCGGTTGGGCGGCCAGTCCGCCGCTCGGCAGGCCCGCGCCCTAGTCCTGGTTGGGGGTACGAGGTGCCCGCGACCATGTGACGATGGCAGCGACGAGAAGTCGGGCACTGGCCAGTGATGGGAATGTGATGGGATCTCTTCACGCCGGAATCGCGCCAATAGTTTTTGGAAATTGAAGCTGCTCAAGCGCGTCGCACTCTTAGCGAGATCCAGTTTCTTGGTGAAGATGATCGGAATGTGTTCGAACCCTTCCCCAGGCTTGGCCCGGCTCCTGAACAGGTTCACGCGTGAGTAGGCAGTATGCCGCTCGCCCACCCACGAGAACTATGAATCAGGCTTCTGGGTCGCCGAGCTCCACACGGCGCGTCGGCACCACGAGCTCACGTCCCGCCGCAACCGTCGTTCGATGCAACGACTGTTTTGCCCGCATTGTTGGGGGACCGCGGTACCGTCCCCCGTACTTCGGCGCCCTGACGATGGCTGCATCTCGTTGGAGCGAGGGAACGATCCATCGACACAGGGGGTTGGAGTTATGGCGACAAGGCAGCTTGGTCCTCCGGCAGCGCGCAGGCGTGTTACCGGAGTGCGAACCGAAAGGACCTGACTATGGCATTTGTACAGATCATCGAATACCGCACCTCCAAGCCCGCCGAAATGCAGGCCGTTGCCGACGAATGGGAAAAGGCCACCGAAGGCAAGCGAAAAGCGCTTCGGAGGGTCCTCTGTCAAGATCGAGACAACCCCGGGCGCTACTTCAACGTTGTCTTCTTCGATTCGCATGAAGCGGCCATGGAGAACTCGGCGTTGCCCGAGACCGATGCCTTGTCAAAGAAGCTGATGAGTTTCGCTGATGGCCCGCCGACTTTCTACAACCTCGACGTGATCGACAACCGGGAGTAACGCCCAGGTCGAACGATGGGCGAGGGGCTGCTCGGGATACGCAAAGCAGGCTACATCGCAGAAACGCGGATGAAGGCAACCGCGAGACGCGGAAAGGACCATAGACATGGCACTTGGCATGTACTTCACACCCACCTCGTTCACGCCGGCACGGTACGACGACACAATCAGCCGGCTCGAAGCGGCTGGTGTCGGAGCGCCGGCCGGAAGGCTCTATCACGTCGCCATCGAAACGGACGGCCAGATCCAGGTGTTCGACGTCTGGGACTCCCAAGAGTCGTTCCAAGCCTTCGGAGCGACGCTGGTGCCTATTCTCGCCGAGCTAGGGGTTGATCCGGGCGAGCCGCAAGTCTCGCCCGTTCACAACATCATCGAGAGCTGAGTTTCGTAGGTCGTCGAACACGACGTGACGACCGCCGGGAATCTGACCAACACGTTTCGGGCGGCGATCCTCCTCGCCTTCTGCTTACGGGTCCGCTTGGTCTTCGAGCAGGGCGGCAGCACTTGCCGACCTCGCTGCGGCGTGTTCGCGACCGCGTTAGCTACCGATATTGGAGCGATCCCGAACGTGCGCTGCCGGATTGCGCGGACTCTTATTGGGACGCTTCTTGACTGGACCCGACATGCGGGCCGTCAGCCACACGCCGCTGCCTGCGCAGTCCATTCGTTGTTCCGGAACTGCATGTGTTCCGATGCAATTCGACGCGACGGATACTGAGTTACGTAAGGCGGCACGACGACACCGTCGGGATTCCCGCCATCGGGGACGGGAGGCTTGGTTGCCATTTCGATCGGGAGCTGTCCGACCCAGATGTTGAGCCAAGATCCTCCACTTCCTCGATTGGACCACCGACCCGTATCTTGGCTGACCCCATCCATCCGCTCGAAACTCCACGTTTTCGTCCGGGTGCAGGTCCCTGTATCCGGTTACGTATCAGAGCAAGAGCTGGGTGAGCGCGTAGACCGTCGAGGGCGCGCGGCCGACTGGGCAGTTCGCTTCGTGGTACTACGCGACAAACGTGACTGCAGTCCGTCAGGTAAGTGCCTCGATCACCGCAGCAAAGTCAGGCCACTGCCCACCAGCATCAATGACGGTCGTCAAGAGTGCTTCGGCGGCGGGGCCGATGCGCACCCCAATCCCGGCCCGCTCGGCCAGATCGATTGCGAGGCGAAGGTCCTTGCGGGCCAGCGTCGGCGAGAACCAACCCGGGTGGGTGTTATCGATCAGGCTCTCCAGCCGGACCTTGCTCGCGGGACTCACGACAAAGCTGTGAGCAAGAACGTTCTTCAGAAGTTCATCGGGAATCGCGTGCTGTCGGGCCGTGGCGATGCCCTCGGCGAGCGCGGCGACACCAGTGATCAACAACAGGTTGGAGACGAGCTTCATTGTCGCCCCCGTCCCGACCGGCCCGCAGTGGGTATACCCGGCACCCAGGTCACTCCACAGGGGATCTAAGGCGCTGATTGCCGAAAGGGGGCCCCCGATCAAGAAACCACCTAGACCGCTAGCGATCTGCACGGGCGATCCCATCACGGGGGAATCGAGGACCCGTCCGTCCGGGCCCGCCTCGGCTAGTCGTCGGGCGGTGTCGGGCGAGACCGTGCTGATGTTGGCGAACACCGCGGCCGGACCGAGCGACGCCAGTACACCATCGTCGCCGAGGCAAACATCGAGGACGGCCGCGTCATCGGCGAGCACAACCAGCACGGCATCTACGTCGATGACAGCCGTCTTGGGGCATTGGGCCTCGACGGCCCCGTTGACCACGAGTTCCGCGGCCCGACCGGGTGACCGATTCCAAACGGTGACCTGGTGACCTCGCTCGAGCGCTCTCGCGGCGAAGGCCCTGCCCATGTTTCCCATGCCCAAGACAGCAACTCGCATCAGGCCAGCTTACGTTCGTCGGCGGCGCACGATGGCGTCGAATTGGCGGGTGAGTCCGGTCCAGTCGACCGGGGGAGGGCGGTACGAGCGACCACAGCCTTGAACGGCGACCCTGAACAATGTCCCCGAAGATCCTGGTCCGAGTGTCCCGTATCACCGGGTAGGCGTGGCGGCAAGACACTTGAAGGAGCAACCGTGCGAGTATTCCCTCAGGGTCGTCGGCAACGAGGGGCTTGCGATGGTTCGTCGGATCGGCGTGTTAGCAATCCTCATCGCCTCTCTGGCAACGGCTGCCTGCTCGTCAGCCACCCCTGAAGGCAGCTCGCCGACGACTGTCGAGTGAGCCGCCTCATGCGCGTCTTGCAGGTGTTCGCTCCTAGCCGGTGCTGTGAATCACGATCAGTGGATAGAGTCCCCAACGTCCGCACAGCGACGGGTAGCGCTCCTCCAGCCTCTCAAGCCGAGTCAAACGCCGCTTTCCACGAGCTGACGAGGCTGTCGCATGAATCCCGACCATCCTGCCCGCGTTTCGCGGCGCGCGAGATCATGAGGTATGCCGATAAATGTGCGACAGGGTGACCGGGACCAGTGTTTTCTCCTTCCCCCGTC
>Ga0187864_10001549_pt1 | contig 21856 bp, 17 predicted proteins | sample June2016WEW_11_4_FD_132985 | JGI IMG/M metagenome (GOLD analysis project Ga0187864, IMG submission 132985) | Peatland microbial communities from SPRUCE experiment site at the Marcell Experimental Forest, Minnesota, USA - June2016WEW_11_40 | ecosystem: Environmental > Terrestrial > Soil >...
GGAGCCAACCACCCCCTGGTATCCGAATATGTCAAAAAAACACACGATCTTCTTGGTGATTTGTTTAAGGCCAAGGATTTTCTGACCGTGTTTCTGGTGGGTGACGACATTATTCTGAAAGATCACCAGGTCCAGTCTCTGGGTCCCCTGGGGGAGAAATTCACCCGAATCCTGAAAGAAAAAGGTATCGAACGGGTGACGTTTTCCAGGGATTTGTCCTTTGCCGGGCTTCTTGTACTCGTGGAAAGTCTGGCCTCTGCCGATGCTGTTTCGGTGCAATCCCAACCGGGCATCCAACTGGGCAAAGTGGAGGTGCGGGTTGCCGGGAACGAAGAACAACCCCAGGAAGCCGTGGAAACGATCGAGGCGTTCCATGCACTCAGGGATTCCGAGCTGGATAGAATCAAACAACTCTATTGGGTGATGAAACGCAGCACCCAGGTCGATCCCCGGTGTTTGGACAACATCGTAAAGGGCTTCATCCGGGGATTTCGCAAGAACATCAATCCAATCGCCATGCTTGCCTCCGTGAAGTACGCAGACGAATATACCTTCACCCATGTGGTCAACGTAGGCATTCTGACTATCGCACAGGCCCAGAGACTGGGATTTTCGGGAAACCCCCTCCAACAGATAGGGGTGGCCTCCATGCTTCACGATGTCGGGAAAACATTCATTCCGGACGAAATCCTCAACAAGCCCGGCGCCTTGACAAAAGAAGAGCGTGCGGTGATAGAAACCCACACAGTCAAGGGGGGGCGCTGGCTGCTGGGGTTCCAGGGAATCCCCAGGATTGCGGTGTTTGCAGCCATGGAGCACCATCTAAAATACGATGGGAGCGGGTATCCTTTCATCAAGCCAGGGTGGAGACCAAACATTTTGTCCCAGATGATCGCCATAGCGGATGTTTTCGACGCCATGCGAAGCCGCCGTGTCTACAGCCAGCCCAAGCCATTGGATGTGATCGAGGAAATCCTGGTCAAAGAAAAGGGGACCACCTTCAACCCTGTCCTCGTGGACAACTTCCTTCGGTTGATAACGCCTGATAATTCGGAGCCGGTAGGCTGAAGCGGCGTAAACGATCACCACCGCACCCCTTCCAATGCGACGGGTAAGACACTATATTTATTCCCGTCTAAAAAGGTTCCTTTTCTGTCCCGTGTGATAACTTAGGCACCGCAGTTTTCTCGTTATGATGGAGCAGAGAACATGAGAATGAAATTGTTGACAATGCCCGCAATGCTGCTTTTTCTACTTTGCGTCTCGCAGTACCGGCTTCCAGCGCTGCTTGCGGATGACACCCCCGCCGAAGGCGACATCTTTCCCAAACTTGAGCTCTGCCTTCCTCAGGAACTGCATGGGAGGGAATATCTTAAAGTCGCCGAGGACCCGTTTCTCCTTTCCCAGGTTGATTCGGAAGTGCTGATCGTTCAAATTTTCAGCATGTACTGCCCCCATTGCCAGAAGGAAGCACCAAATGTTAATGCGCTCTACGAGGCAATTGCAGCCAAACCGGAGACAAAATCGCGCATCAAAGTGCTTGGAATCGGCGCAGGAAATTCCTGGTTCGAGGTAGACGCGTTCAGGGACTGCTTCAAGATTGGGTTTCCGCTCGTTCCCGACGAGGATATGACCGTTTACACGCGACTGGGCCGGGTAGGAACTCCTTATTTCTTTGTGCTTTGGAAGAAGCCCGGCGGCTGGCAGGTCGTATATTCGAAGGCGGGGACCATCGGAGACCCCAGCGCTTTTCTGGAACTGGTATGCGCCAGGACCGGCATCAACGATGGGAAATAGCTGCTTATAATTGAAAGGATATATTCGATGAGCAAAATATATGTAATTTTCTCAACTTTTCTCATTGCGCTCATTGTGTGCGCTACAGCTTTTGCCATATCCGAACAGTACCAGGGAAGGATATTTCAGCCTGGTAAACTTAAGGCTATTGACAGCAAGTCTACCCTGAAAGTGGGGGACGAGGCGCCCGATTTCACGTTGCCATCCCTTTCAGGTGGGCCTGTTTCACTTAGCTCTTTCGCCGGAAAGAAAAATGTCGTGATATCCTTTGTGCCCGCCGCGTGGACCCCCGTCTGCTCGGAGCAGTGGCCCGGGTACAATTTATTGCGGGCCTCTTTCGAAGCAAGAAACACTGTAATGCTCGGGATTACGGCGGACAATATTCCGACTCTTTTTGCCTGGACCACTAATATGGGAGGAGTCTGGTTTCCGGTGCTCTCTGATTTCTGGCCCCACGGCGAAGTAGCCCGCAAATACGGAGTGCTCCGTTCAAACGGCGTTTCCGAACGTGCACTTTTTGTAATCGACCGGAAGGGCATAATCAGGTACATCGACGTCCACGACATAAACGAGCGGCCGAAAATGGAAACGCTCATGTCTGAACTTGATAGACTGAATAAGTGACTATGAAAAGCATTTTAGCCCTATACGGAAGTCCCCGAAAAGGCGGCAACACTTCAGTCTTGCTCGAACGGGCCGTCAGAGGCGCACTGGAGGGCGGGGCTTCGGTAGAGGAGATATTCCTGCGGGACCTGTCGATCTCCCCCTGCCTTGAGATCTATGCGTGCAGGAAAACGGGCCGCTGCGGTATCCGGGATGATTTCGATCCACTACGCGATAAGCTGCTTTCATGTGATGCGCTTATGCTTGCATCGCCGATTTTCTTCCACAGCGTAAGCGCCCATACCAAAATTTTCATGGACCGCTGCCAGGAGTTCTGGGCAAAGAAGTATCTGATCGACCAAGCCCCTTTCGGCCTGCGCACGCCAACCCGGAAAGCTTTGTTCCTCTCTGCCGGCGCAACCCGCGGAAATAAGCTGTTTGAGGGGGTCCTGCTGTCAATGAGATATTTTCTGGACACGCTGGATATGGAACTATGGGAAAGCCTTCTCTACCGGGGGCTGGATGGGCCGTCTGATGTCCTGGAGCATCCCGAATACATGGATGAGGCCTACAGGACGGGGAAAGAACTGGCGGGGGCGATCTGATACCCCGAGTGAGAGGGGTCAGCCATTGAAAATGGAAATTGGCAAGAAAGTGGAAGAGGGATTCTTTGCCCGGGGTCGTTGGTCGGGGTCGCGTTGGTCGGGGTCGGGCCTGATCGGGCCAAGCTAATATTTTGATAATTCAAGATTAATTTTAAAACCCCAGCCGTTTTAGACGCGTAAAGGGCCATTTCGGGCTTAGAATTCATTGTTGTAAGAAGCTGGGAACGGCTACACGGCCGTAATTTCCCTTTCTTCCCCTTCGCGTGCTTCGCGCCTCTCCTTGACCCGTCCACGATCGGTGAAACTGCGTATTTCAGATAAGAGGGATTGAGGGATTGAGGCATTTGGGGATTGAGGGATTGAGGGATTGAGGGATTTAGGGATTGAGGGATTTAGGGATTGAGGGATTTAGGGATTTGGTTTCTCACTGCTCTCCGCTTCACTCCTCACTCTTCACTGCTCCTCGCTCCAATCTCTCTCGAAACAACATTTCCCTTTCTTCCTCTTCGCGTACTTCGCGTCTTCGCAAGATGGGTCCTGGGTCGGGGTCGGGCCGAAAGTGCCGAAATAAACGCGGTCATCCTCTCCTGCGTTATGCTCCGCTATCTTTGCGATCTCCCTCTTTTGACAACTTTCTCGCCCTCTTGGCAAGCATTCCACGTACGGTTGGGATTAGATCATTAGGTATCTCTATGAATGTCTGTGATGAATCATCCCATGCCGCTTCGTCTTCTGCAACCGCCTCTTCCCCTGATTGGCTCTCATAATGAGAGAGAACTCTTTTTACCCTGTCTTCGTCCCAGCCACTGGGAAATCTGCTCTTTTTCATGTTCTTTGCCTTCCTCGACGTCTGCGCCTATATGCTTTAAGTGGCCTGTAAATGTGAGGTAAACTTGTTTCCGGGTCAATGTAGAAGCGAATCTTCATCACTTGCACTCTGACATTCCGTCATTGTCAACACCAACTACTGAACCATACTTGTGGGGTAAGGGATTGCCAATGGCCGAGACAGGGTAGTGACATTAGGCTGTAGGGGTCGGACTTTATCGGGTCAGGTTAATATTCTCATAAATCAAGATTAATTAATCATGGGTAATCGCGGAATTGAGGAATTGGGGAATTGGGAATTGAGGAATTGGGGAATTGGGAATTGAGGAATTGAGGAATTGGGGGATTGAGGGATTTGGTTTCTCATTGCTCACTGCTCCTTGCTTCCCGCTTCCGTCCTCTGTCCTCCGTCTTCTGTCCTCCGTCTTCCGTCCTCCGTCTTCTGTCCTCCGTTTTCTGTACTCCGTCCTCTGTCCTCCGTCCTCCGTCCAATCTCTCTCGAAACAGCGCGGAACCGAGTCTTTCTCTATTGGAATCGAACAGCCGGCTGTTTGCCCTGCGCGCCTCTTTTGCTTCCGCAGCGAAACATTCCAGTATGCGCAGGTCCCCGGCTTCAAGCTCGCCCGCCCTCTGCTTTTGGTCCGCCTCGGAGAGCAGGGCAAGAAGCCCGAAAGTATAAAGAGAAAGGGTCGTGATGCGGCGAAGCAGAAATTCCCTGTTTGCCGTTCGGCCCCGGGCAATACTCCTGCCGTAGAGCAGCAGCCCGCTCAGAAGGAGGATTCTGGCGGCTTTGGCGCTTTTTTTCGCCTCGCGAAGCGTCTTTCGCATCACCCTGTTGTCAAAGGCGACGGGCCATTTGCCCCCTTTTACGAGAAGCTTCAACAGCTCGAAGGCAAGACCAAGGGGCGAGCGGCCCGATTCCTTGAGCCTTTTTTTGATCTGGCGCATGCCCAAAAGCGCCGGGTAAATCGAGTGCAGCTCGGTAGTGCCCTCGAAAACCGTCGCCGCCCGGAAATCACGCATCCGCTTCTCGTAGGGCAGGGTTTTCAGGTATCCCGCCCCGCCGGCCACCTGAAGAGCGTCATAGACGGCGTCCCATGCGAGCGTGGTGCCGAAGAGCTTGCAGTGAGAAGTTTCGATGGCAGCGCGAGAAAACGGCCCGCCCTGGAGAATTCCGGCAGCCAGACGGTTCATTGCCGAACTGACCGCCGCGCCAACCTCAGCACGCACGATCTTTTCCTGGACGAGCTGAAAGCTCAGGATCGGCGCCTGAAATTGAATTCTCGAAGAAGCCCTTTGCAGCATGTCCCTTACCGAGACGCTCATCAGGGCCGTCGAAGCGGCCCCCAGACCCAGTCGGCCGTAACTTAGCACTGCCATGGCTATTTTGAAGCCTTCGCCATTCCCGCCTATGAGGTTCTCTTTCGGAACGCGTACGTTATCGAACTGGATGGCGGCGGTGGAACTGGCCCTGAGACCCATTTTGGGCATTTCTTTTCCAACCCGCACACCCTCCCACCCGGTCTCGACGATAAATGCCCCCATGAACCCCGGCCGCTTCGGGTCGAGCTGCGCAAAAACCGTCATGCCGCCCGCATAATTGGCGTTTGTAATGTAGGTTTTCTGACCGTTCAGCAAATAATGGGTATCATCCCGGCTTGCCAGGGCGGTCGTTTCGATGTGCTGAGCGTCCGATCCAACGTGAGGTTCGGTCAGAGCGAAGGCAAAAATCATCTCTCCGGATGCCGCCGGGGTCAGGTATTTACGTCTCTGCTCTTCGGTCCCGAAAAGCTGGATTGCTTTTATTCCAATTGAAAGGTGTGCGAGAAATGTGAAAGCAATCGACATGTCGAGTTTGACCATCTCATCGACCACTCTCAAATATTCATGCAGGTTAAGACCCTGGCCACGATACTCCGTTTCGATACTCAGGCCGAAAAATCCGCTGCTCCCCATTTTCCGCAGGAGATCTTCGGGTAGAGCGCCGTCAGCTTCGAGCTTACAGGGTGGGTAATCTCTCAAAAGGTCCCCGAAGCGCTTGACAATCATGCCCACCTTCGCCTCGTCCACCCTGGGAGGGTTAACGCGGATAAGTTCGAGATCTAACTCGCCACTGTAGATTTTCTCCATCAACATGGTGTCCCTCTCACACAGCTATCTTTACCACGAAGAATACGAAGTCAAGTTGCTTGATGCCTTTGTTACGTCTTCGCGTTTTCGCCAGACCTTTTGTAAGCGTGCACCGCAGAGACCCTTTAAGCTCTGAGTGGAAAACTCCACCCCCAGCAAACTGGCACTCGACTCATTTAATTGCTGACAAAAACCTTGTTACCCACCCTCCGCATGCTTATCTTAGGTGAAATTCCGGCCCTCAGAGCATTAAGCGCCTTCGAATCGGTGTCAATCCCCTGGGGGCCGGTTGTTAAGTATATCGAGCTTTATCCCTGCAAAGGAGGGACACAAATGGCTAAAGCAGTAGGAATCGATCTGGGCACTACCAATTCTGTGGTGGCAATCTGGGAAGAAGGTAAAGCCACAGTTATTCTGAATTCCGAGGGATCGCGCCTGACCCCATCGGTGGTAGGCTACACGGAAGACGGCCAGCGGCTTGTCGGCCAGATCGCCAGGCGTCAGGCGATACTCAATCCGGCTGCCACCATCTATTCTGCAAAGCGGTTCGTAGGCCGTAAGTGGGGCGAAGTGGACGAAGAGTCCAAAATGGTGTCCTACAAGGTCGTGAGGGGGCCAAATGACGCAGTCCGCTTCGAAATTCGCGGCAAGCTCGTCTCGCCCGAAGAAGTCTCTGCCCAGGTGCTGCGAAAACTGGTGGATGATGCTTCCAAGTATCTTGGAGAGAAAATAAAGGAAGCGGTCATAACCTGCCCCGCCTATTTCAACGATGCCCAGCGCCAGGCGACGAAGAACGCCGGAGAGATTGCGGGCCTTAAGGTGCTTCGGGTCATCAACGAACCGACTGCGGCGGCGCTGGCATATGGGCTTGAAAAAAAGAAGAGTGAGACCATTATGGTTTTCGACCTGGGTGGCGGCACCTTCGATGTATCCATCCTGGATGTCGGAGACGGAGTGGCTGAAGTCCGATCCACATCGGGTGATACGCACCTTGGAGGCGACGATTTTGACAAGCGGATCGTAGACTATATTGCGGACGAGTTCCGCAAAGAACATGGGATAGATCTGCGAAATGACCGCCAGGCGCTTCAGCGGCTCTACGAGGCGGCGGAAAAGGCGAAGATCGAACTCTCAAGCACTTCCGAGACTCAAGTTAATCTACCCTTTATTACCGCTGACGCGACCGGACCGAAGCATCTCGTCCAGAAGTTGACGCGCGCAAAATTCGAGGATTTGACTCACGACCTCGTACAGCGCTGCATGGGACCTGTGCAACAAGCCCTTTCCGACGCGCGCCTCGGCTCAAAGGACCTCGATGAGGTGATCCTGGTCGGAGGATCGACTCGCATTCCAGCCGTACAGGAACTGGTCAAGAAGCTTACGGGCGGCAAAGAACCGAACATGAGCGTAAACCCCGATGAAGTGGTGGCCGTTGGCGCCGCAGTGCAGGCAGCGGTGCTGAAGGGCGAGGTCGAAGACGTGGTTCTTCTCGACGTCACCCCGCTTTCGGTTGGTGTCGAAACGCTCGGTGGGGTCATGACCAGGCTGATCGACAGAAACACGACAATACCGGCGAGGCGCGAAGAAATCTTCTCGACCGCCGAAGACAATCAAACCGCAGTCGATATCGTGGTGCTCCAGGGAGAGCGTGAGATGGCCAAAGACAACCGGGTGCTTGGAAGGTTCCGTCTCGAGGGAATCGGCCCGGGGCCCAGGGGAATGCCGCAGATCAAGGTAACGTTCGACATTGACGCAAACGGAATCCTAAGCGTCAGCGCGCGTGATGAGGAAACCGGAAAAGAGCAGGCCATTACGATTTCCGAGTCCACCAACCTCTCAAAACAGGACGTTGAGAAAATGGTCGGGGACGCTCAGGCTCACGCCGCCGAAGACAAGCGCCGCCGCGAAACGATCGAGGCGCGCAACATCGCGGACACTCAGGCTTACCAGCTTGAGCGCACCCTGCGCGATCTGGGCGATAAGGTTGCGGTAAATGAAAAAGCCCGGTCCGAAGCTCTGATCGAGGAGACCAGAAAGGCCGTTCAGGATGAGAGCACGGCCAGGGAGCGCTTCCAGCAGCTTGCAAGCGATCTCCAGCAGGCCTCTCAGATGATCGCATCCTCTGCCTATCGGCAGACCGGAGCAGGCGCCGGCCATGAGGCCGGGGCGGGGCAGGGGACTGATTACAGAGGGCAACACGGACCACCCCCACGCGGCGGCGAGGACGTAGTTGACGCTGAGTTCACCGAGCATTGAGCAAGCGTAAAACGGGAAGCGGGAAGCTTTTGCTCCCTGCTTCCTGCTCCCTGCTCCTTGCTCCGTGCTTTTTACTCCTTAGGGACATGACAATACCTTATGGCTGTTACATACAGGGACTACTACGAGATACTCGGAATTAAAAGGAGCGCCGGCCAGGACGAAGTGCAGCGGGCATACCGGAAACTTGCGCGCAAATACCATCCGGACGTCAGCAAGGCTTCCAACGCGGAAGACAAATTCAAGGAAATCAATGAGGCATATGAGGTCTTGAAGGACCCCGAGAAGAGGAAAATGTACGATCAGTTGGGGCCGAACTGGAGATCGGGACAGGACTTCAGACCCCCCCCCGGATGGGAGACCCAGTACGATTTCGGCAGGGGCGGCGCCCACCATGCGGAGTCCCAGTGGGGCGGGGCCGGTGGGTTCAGCGATTTCTTCGAATCACTGTTTGGCGGCACGGGTTTCAGACAGGCCCGCGGCGGCGGCGCGCCGGGAGGCGCCGGGCATGGAGCGGTTTGGCGCCAGGCCGGCGCCGACCACGACACTACGATTCGAATCTCCCTTGAAGAAGCCTTTCACGGCGGGACCAAGCCTATTGTCCTCCAGAGCCAGTTGATAAATCCCAATGGCCAACTGGAGGTTCAGGAAAGACGCTACGACGTAAAAATCCCGCCCGGCATTCTGCCCGGCCAAAGGATTCGCCTCACCGGCCAGGGCGGAGAGGGGACAGGCGGCGGTCCCAAGGGCGATCTGTACTTAAAAGTGGAAATTGAACCGCAGCCGGTTTTTACGCTCAAGGGACGCGACCTCCACATGGAGGCGCCGGTTTCACCCTGGGAAGCCGTGCTGGGCTCTGAAGTGCGGCTGTCCACACTCACCGGCAACATAGACCTGAAAATTCCTCCCGGCACACAGAGCGGGCAGAAACTGCGGCTGCGAGGCAAAGGAATGCCAAACCCCAAAGGGGCGGCCGGCGATCTATACGTGACAGTGGTCGTGAAAGTCCCGACCCATCCTTCCGGAAAGGAACGGGAACTGTTTGAAGAGTTGAGAAAAAGCTCCGGTTTTAACCCGAGAGGGTAGCCGGGGCAGGAGCTGCGATGGCTGAGACAAGATTTTTCATGCTGCAGGTGAAAACAGATAGTGAGTTTTCCTCCAGATACACTCTTACAGAGGTCGCATACCGGGCAGGACTGCACCCTGAGCTGATCGACAGATTCATCCGCCTGGGTCTCATCGAGTTTAGCGAGCGGACTGATGATGGAGAGCTGCTCTTCGATTCGGAAGTGATCCCGCTTATCAGGCGAATTCTAAGGCTTCGCAACCAACTCGGAGTAAATTATGCAGGGGTCGGGGTGATCCTGGAGCTTATGTCCAGGTTGGAAGCCCTGGAAGCCCGGATTCGCGAACTGGAAGGCGCCGCTCGGTAGAGAGCGGGAAGCGGGAAGCTGAAGAGTTCTTAGTTACCGGTTGTCAGTTTTTAGTAACCCAAAACTCAATACTCTTCTAAATGGTCAGCAGGTTCCGGCGCGCGGACGTGTCCATTCCGGTCAATATTGCCGAGGGGTTTCGAAAATACACGGGGGCTGATAAGGCGCGTTTCCTTAACACTGCCGAAGGATCACTGGAGGAATGCGGGTATTCTTGCATCTTGGCCCAGTATCCGGAGTACGGCAATACAATCAATCTTCAGGAAGCGTTGGATGGGATCTCAGGGCAACCGGCAGCCCATATTCACCGGCTTCGTGGGTCTTGATTCCCGCTACCCGCTTCTTGCTTCTCGCTTTGGGGAGAATTTTCATGGATCTCAACAAATTTACGATCAAGTCTCAGGAGGCCATGCAGGCCGCCGAAACCAAGGCAATCCGCTTCGGCCATATGGAGGTCGATGGCGAGCATCTTCTGCTGGCCATGCTCGAACAGCCTGACGGGCTTGCCTCGAGGCTTTTCCAGAAAATGGACATACCCGTGGATAGAATGCGGGAACGGCTCGAACAGGAGCTGAACAGAAAGCCGCGCGTCAGCGGTCCGGGGGTCGAACCGGGCAAAATACTCATAACCAACCGCTTGAACAGGCTGCTTACCGATGCGCAGGAGCAGGCCCAAAGGCTCAAAGATGAATATGTCTCGGCCGAGCACATCCTGCTCGCTTTTTTGCAGGAGGGAACGAGCAGCCCAACCGGCAAGGTGCTCCAGGAATTCGGCGTCACAAGGGATTCGCTTCTAAAGACGCTTACTTCGATTCGCGGAAGCCAACGGGTAACCAGCGCCAGCCCGGAATCGGCCTATGAGGCCCTTCAGAAATACGGGCGCGATCTTGTGGAGGAGGCGCGAAACCAAAAACTTGACCCGGTTATCGGCCGGGATTCTGAAATACGGCGGGTTATCCGCATTCTCAGCCGGAAGACCAAGAACAATCCGGTCCTCATCGGTGAGCCGGGCGTCGGCAAGACGGCCATAGTGGAGGGTCTGGCTCATCGGATCGTAAGGGGAGACGTTCCGGAAGGTCTCAAAGACAAGACCATTTTCTCACTGGATATGGGGTCCCTGGTCGCCGGGGCCAAGTTCCGAGGAGAATTCGAAGAGAGGCTCAAAGCGGTCCTGAACGAGATAAAAGAAGCCCAGGGCAGGATTTTGCTCTTCATCGACGAGTTGCACACCATAGTGGGCGCAGGGCGCGCCGAAGGTTCGATAGACGCCGGCAACATGCTCAAACCCATGCTTGCCAGAGGCGAACTGCATTGTATAGGGGCGACCACCCTCGATGAATACCGCAAGAACATCGAAAAGGACGCGGCCCTGGAGCGGCGTTTTCAACCGGTGCTGGTCGACCAGCCTTCGGTCGAGGACACGATCTCGATCCTGCGCGGCCTCAAGGAACGTTTCGAGGTTCACCATGGCGTCAAAATCCAGGACAGCGCTCTGGTGGCCGCATCGGTGCTCTCCAACCGCTACATAACCGAACGTTTTTTGCCTGACAAGGCAATCGACCTGGTCGATGAAGCCTGCGCAATGATCAGGACGGAAATCGATTCGATGCCTTCCGAACTCGACGAAGTGGACAGGCGGGCGCGGCAGCTTGAAATAGAAGAGGTCGCCCTGGCCAAAGAACTCGACAGGGCCAGCCGGGATAGGCTTCAGACACTGAGAAAGGAGTTGGCCGAACTCCGAGCGAAGACCGATTCGATGAAAGCCCAGTGGGAGGCCGAAAAAGAGTCGATCAAAAAAGTTCAGGCGATTAGAGGTGATATCGAGAAGGTCCGTCACGAAATCGAAGCGTCTGAACGCGAATACAATCTCGAGAGAACGGCCAAACTGAAATACGGAGATCTCCCGGGCCTCGAGAAAAAGCTGCGCGAAGAGGAAGATCGGCTTTCAAACAGGCAGCAGGGCTCTCAGCTCCTTCGCGAGATGGTTACCGAGGAGGAAATAGCCGACATTGTATCGCGCTGGACCGGAATCCCGGTGACCAGGCTCGTTGAAGGAGAGCGGGATAAGTTGCTCAGGCTCGATGAAGTGCTTCACAAGCGCGTCATCGGGCAGGATGAGGCTGTACAACTGGTGGCTGATGCGGTCATACGCGCTCGTTCGGGAATAAAGGACCCGAGGCGGCCGATCGGGTCTTTCATCTTCCTTGGTCCGACCGGCGTCGGGAAAACGGAGCTTGCAAAAACTCTCGCGGAAGCTCTCTTCGATACCGAGGAGAACCTGATCCGGATCGATATGAGCGAATACCAGGAGCGCCATACCGTTTCCCGCCTGATTGGAGCGCCCCCTGGATACGTCGGATACGAGGAAGGGGGTCAATTGACCGAAGCCGTCCGCAGGAAGCCTTATTCGGTCATTCTTTTCGATGAAATAGAAAAGGCCCACAGGGACGTTTTCAACACTTTGCTCCAGATCCTGGACGACGGCCGCCTGACTGACTCTCAGGGCCGAACGGTTGACTTCAAAAACACGGTAATAATTATGACCAGCAATATCGGTTCGGAATACCTGCTGGAGGGTGTGACCAAAGACGGGCAACTCCGGGAAACCGCAAGGACGAGTGTAATGAGCGCCCTGAGACGGCATTTCATGCCTGAGTTTCTCAACCGGGTCGATGAGATCATCCTGTTTAAGCCGCTTACGATAGACGAGATAAAGCAGATAATCGACCTGCTCGCTGAAGACCTGAACCGGAGGCTCGAAGCCAGGCGCCTCACTCTTCGCCTGACCGGCGAGGCGCGCGAGTTTATCGCCAGGGCAGGTTACGATCCCGTTTACGGGGCAAGACCTTTGAAGAGGTACATGCAGCGGGAAGTCGAAACCAGAATCGGCCGTGCCATAATAGCCGGGACAATCCTCGACGGGTCCGTTATAACCGTCGGCGTTCGGGATAACGACCTGGCCGTGACCCATACCAGCGAAACTGAAGAAGGGATTGAGGGATTGAGGGATTGAGGGATTGAGGGATTAAATGCCTCAATTCCTCAATATAGAATATGATTCCCATCTCTAAAGCGGTGCGCCCGTAGCAGCGCTTTAATATATAGGAGAGCTGTACGTAATAGATTTTTTCTATGAGTAACCCTAGTTTGTTGCAATTTAGCGCAGGTCAAGCCTAACTGTTTCATACTTCGAACGTAGTAAATTGATGAAGTTCTTCCCCTTGGCCACTTCGCGCAAATCATTTTCATTTATAACAACGATTACCATGCCCCGATCTTGGAAAACCTTGATCAATTCACGATCAGCATATTTTGCTGTACCTTGACCAGATATCCCTTTCTTTGAAAACAGTATGCCAAATTTTGATTTAACAGAATCCAGTACACGACAAAATTTAGCGATGGTAGTGAAATCAGCTGGTTTAGCCCAATCCTTACATTCACATACAAAATATCTTCCAAATTCAGAACGAAAGTCTACATCGAAGCCTTCCATTGAGCAAATCACATCATAATCTGTTGATTCGGTCTTCTGTCTCCTATATGTCCGGCAGCCAGGCATGCAGGACAACAGATACTCCGCTTCGCTTTCAGCTCGTCTCCTGTGCATCCAAAAGTTGATTATATAGTGACATGTAGATTGATATGGCCTCATGGAATCGTTCCTGGGATTTATAGAAATTGCCGATCATTTCCCAACATCGGAGGGCTTCATCGTCTCTCTCGAAGCCGTCAGCCGGGAAAACAGCGGGTAATTCCTGCAAGAAACCAGCAGCGCCTTCCGGTTTTGTCAAGAGCGGCAAAAGGGTTGGAATGCGTTTTTCTAACAAGCTCCAAGTGTCAGCCCCCACTACTTTAATAAACTGTTCTTTTTCTTCATTGAACTCCATCGGGTCGACCCTGTGTGAAATGCGAGCACAGCCTCCGTCATGCCCACTGTTCTAATTTATTAATCTATTTCGCGGTGATCTAAGCAAATAAACGCCATTTTAGCATAAAAGCTGGTGATAAACAGGATAACTATCCGACCATCCAGAATTCCCCCTGTCTACGGGTTAAATGGGATACTCAACATAGCTTGCCAATCCAGGAAATCCAAAGAACGGACCACGCATAACGCGTTATGATCTTAATATTTGAATTCCCCTGAACCGGCAACATGTGCGATGAGATCGGAACCTGGGTGTGAATCGCATAAGATCGAGTTGAAGCGATAACATTTTACAACCTACGGCGTCATGAAGTTGAGGGTGGCTTTGTCTACTTCTCTGTCCATGTCTCCCCAATCGTAACTTCCACTTCACACTCAAAAGATAGCCGATGAGGCCGGTTTTGGCAGTTTCAGGGCACACCCTATTGGCTTCCACTCTGTTGCTAAACGTTGCGCCTCGGCGATCTCGAAAGGGGTCATTATTTTGGCAACATTGCCTCTTTCTTTTTCAGCTTGAGAATGAACCCGCGCCGGCGTCAGATTAAACCACGTATTTGTTTGCACAAAGTCCTGCGGCACGCCTTCGCCATTTTGATACATCATTCCCAGATTATGTTGCGCGTTGGCCTTTCTCTGCTCTGCCACCTTCCGGAGCCATTTCAACGCTTCGACACAGTTCCGCTTTATAGAATGTCACGTCGCTCTCAAAACGCCGGCCCCGCCAGATTTCGCCTGCAAATGAGTATGGAAATGAATTTTGGGCGCCCACGCCCTCACGGCAAACAAACCATGTTGCAATAACCCCTGCTTATTCGAATAAGGTTCGGAGCGAAATATACTTTTCGAGTGTCAAGTCCAGATTTGTTGGAATGTTAATTGCATATCCCACGGCGGCTGGGTCCAACCGATGTGATAAGCTTTATCGGTCTTGCCGCAGGGGATTGCAGCATTGCAATTCATATATCTGAAGGAGTAATCGAATGAAAGCTGGGGGACGTCAAACGAGGCGCTTGGGCATGTTCCGCATAGCCCTGCAGGCAATGGCTTTGCTGATTATCCTTCCCGCATTGGTGGTCTTTTATCTTTTCAAGGAGAACTTAGACTGGCAAAAAACCGAGGTCCTGATTTGCCTGTTTGTGGCCGCCTGCCTCGGTTACTTTCTTCTTTGGCGGATTTTGTGGGGTATGAAAAATCTCTTGCGCGACCTCGAAAAAGTGTCAACAGGTAAAACCGTCAATATCACCACAGCGGGAGAAGTTTCGCAATTTCAGGAAATGGCTTCCATCATAAACGCCCTTAACCTTCTGACCGAGGACTTTCGGGAAAATGCCGCTCAACTTGAGAAGCTGATTCAACAGTTCGCCACACTTACAGAAATTACAGAGATCACTGCTCATGTCCCCGACATAGCGGAACTGCTGCGACTGGTGCTGAGGAAGGCAATGGCCTCTACGCATGCGCGCATCGGCTCGATTGCACTGTTACGCGAGGAAGGAACCGGGCTCGATATGGTTGCATTCGAAGGATGGACCCCTGTGTCAAGGGAGCCGGTAGAGTCGGTGGACTCCATGTGCATCAAAGTAATCGAGACAGGGAAACCCATGCTGGTAGAAGACATCGAGCAGTGCCCCCTCACGATGCGTCCTAACAATTGGGGCCGTTATTCGACAAAATCTTTTCTGATTATGCCACTGCGAACAAAGATGGCAACCATCGGTGTGCTGTCGTTGAGTGATAAGGCCACCGGGGGAGCATTTCACGGCCAGGACCAGCAATTTTTGGCAGTTCTCCTTGGCCAGATGGGCTATGCGGTAGAGAATTCGAGGTTGCTCAAACAAGCTCGCGATGCAGCCAGCAACCTGAGTAAGATCGTTAAGATCCAGGAATCACAACTTCAGGAAGCTCAATTAAAGGTCCATCAGAGCGAGAAACTTGCTGCCCTTGGGCAACTTGCGGGAGGTGTCGCCCACGATTTCAACAATCTTCTTCAGGCTATCCTCGGTTACGCGATCCTGTCCATGTCAGGGTTCCAGGACGACCGCACGCTTACACACAATCTCGACCAGATTCGAACTGCGGCCGAAAAAGGGGCTCGTCTCGTTTCCCAATTGCTGGCCTTCGGCCGCCGGCAAATACTCAAAGCGAGGAAGCTAGATCTAAACCGCGTCATAGAAGATCTGCTGGAAATGCTCGAACGCGTCATAGGCGAGCATATGAGCCTTCAGGTCATCTCAAATAGCTGCGGCTTTGTTCGAGCTGACCCTCAGCAGATCGAGCAGGTTTTGATGAATCTTTGCGTCAATTCTCGCGATGCAATGCCCAATGGAGGCGCCATAGTAATTGAAACGAAAGATCTGGAGGTTGGCCCCTCGGGACATGATCAATTTCCGGGTGTAGCCCCCGGACGTTTCGTTGTCATAAGTGTGAAAGACCATGGTTGTGGCATGGACAAAGATACGCTTAGGCACATTTTCGAACCCTTTTTCACCACAAAAGAGGTGGGTAAAGGAACCGGCCTTGGGCTGTCCACCGTCTACGGCATCGTCAGTCAACATAATGGCTATGTGGACGTGAAAAGCGAACCCGGTAGAGGATCTGAATTCAGTATCCTGTTGCCGATGTGTGACGAGGTCCGCGCTGAAACTCTCGTGGACAAGGGTGCCGAAAAAGGGGAGAACAGATTATCACATGGGCTCGAAACGGTGCTTATTGCCGAAGACGAGGCCATAATCCGGGACCTGTCGGCCGAGATCCTTCGGAATGCAGGTTATGAAGTCATCACATCAGTGGACGGCGAAGAAGCCATCGAATTATTTGAGTGCCATACCGATGGGATATCGTTGCTTCTTGTCGACGCCATCATGCCAAAGAAAAACGGTCGGGAGGTGTACGAACATGTGCGGTCGATAAAACCAAAATTGCCTGTACTGTTGTTCACCGGATATAGCACTTCGGATCTTTTCGATCGTCCGGTTGATGACGGTAACTTAAAAATCATCCATAAACCTGTCAGTCCCGTGCACCTTCTTGATGAAGTACGTGATGCTATTGACGCTAGCAAATGATAGCCAAGGAGTAGGGTCAAGATAAGTGGTTGATCTTAACGGGCACATGTCCCATAGAGAGGCATTCCCAGAACTTATAGCGTCGTTTTTGCCGCCAAAACTGCCAACGTGAACGGGCCGGGATTCCCCGACGCAAGAGTTTCCAAACAAGTGTCGAATGCACCTTGTGTAACTTGCGGTTTTCCATTTACCCATCCAGCCCCCTAAAACGAATTTAGGCGTAAGGTCCTTGCAAGGATATTCTGGTGTAGGGTGCGCATCTTTCCGTGAAACATGCAGATCGGAAGGATATCCAGAGGCTGAAGAGCTTTCTTTTTTCAGGTTCCTTGCCAAATTGTTGGGTCTGACGGCGAACTCTGTCGCAAAAGATATGATCTGCATGTTTGGGCTTTGAAGAAAAAGAAAGGGAGTCACCACTTTCATCCTGCCGGCCGAACAATCAGGGGCGGGAGGATAGATACTTTTTCTTCAGTTGTGAAGCAGTCTCGTCAAGTTTCCGATCCAGGGTCCATAGTGGGACATCCGTCAAGAGGGCTGAAGCAAGCAAATGCATATCAATGTAGCCCAGACCCTTCCCCATGAGGCTATGAGTTTCTATTAACTCCATCACTTCGTCATGCTCTGCATGGATCGCCATAGGCAATGCCTGGAGAAGAGAAAGTATTTCAGACCGGTTTTTGAGGTTCCCGCACGCAAGTTCTCCTGTGATGAAAGAATGGCCGGCAACATGGCCCTCGTTCAACAGCGTTTCAAGCCCGATGTTCCCATCCCGCAGATGCGCCACCCACACTGAAGTGTCAACAAGAACCATTTTATGCCTTCCCCGTTCTTCTGCGAGGTATCATCTCCAATTGCTTTTCAGTTCCCCCCAATTTGGCGAGCCTCCTGCTGCTTTCCCTCGCTATGAGCGCTTCGAGCCCGAGCCTGACGAGAGAAGTCTTTTCCTTGATGCCGGTCAACGTTGCTGCCTTCTCGATCAATTCATCTTCTATGTTCAGGGTTGTTCTCATGAAACCTCCTGCTCAGAAAATATGCACTATTATGATGTATTAGTATGTATCAATTATATGTATTTGTCAAGAAAGAACAAAAGCGTAAATTTAGTAACATAAATTCGAAATTCGTGCTTTTTCTGGCATGAAATTCCTTCGTGGCCTTTATTGGCTTCGTGTCCGAATTTGGAGCACAGGTGCTTGGGACGGGGAAGGCTGAGGTTGTTTCTCCCCCGGACGCGACGAATTTCTTGCTTGTTTTTTTTATTTACGTTTCTTCGTGACTCTTCGTGTCTCCTTAGTGCTCTTCGTGACCTTTTGCGGTGAAATGACTTTCGCCCTTTGGTTGCGGCCTGAGCCTGCTCACTGTTTACTCTTCTTTTTGCCGCTTTTATTGCCGCTTCTGGTTGCCGTTTCGCAAGGCCAGATCACTGCGGTATAATATCGTCGGATTAAAACGCATTGCGGCAATTTAGGAATTTGATTTCTCCCCGCTCCCCGCTGTTTTATCAGAGGGCGTGTCAGTTAAATCAAGGAGTTGCGCCGGCCCCACCTGTATTTGCCCTGTACAGGGGACAAACTCTGTCGGGCAGGGCAGCAGCTTGCGCTGAGGCTGCCGAAAGGATGGGTTGCGCTGCTCATTGTTGCTCTTTGAAAACTGAAGATATTAAAAATCAATAATATTGACAGTATTTCCGTTTGAGTTATGCTCGGCGCATGAAACCACCCCTGCTGCTGCGTGAGACGCTGTGTGCCGGCTGCGGGCGGCCTGGCTGCGCTCCGGACGGCCGGTCCTCAGGACAGCCCTCCGGTTAATCTTTGTGATGTTCCACTTATTGGAGAAAAATGCGATGAGCGATCGTATCGCGTCTATCAGGCAGGCGGTTGTGGATGGCAAGCACGCCGAGATCGAGACAATGGTTCAGGAGGCCATCGATGACAAGACCGATTTAGACATTCTTATCAATGAAGCGCTGATAGGCGCTATGGACATTGTTGGCAAAAGGTTTGCGGCTGACGAGATATTCGTCCCGGAAATGTTCGCTTCCGCTGTAACCATGAAGAAGGGACTTGCGCTGATAAAGCCTCTGTTGACGGGTAAGGGCACTCAATCGAAAGGCGCCATTTTGATTGGGACTGTCAAAGGCGACATGCACGACATTGGAAAGAACCTTGTCACAATGATGCTGGAAGGGGCAGGATTCAACGTACTGGACCTGGGGGTCGACCTGAGCGTTGAAAAGGTTATTTCGAAAGTGAAAGAACTAAAGCCGGACATTCTGGCTCTTTCCACCCTGCTTACCACCACGATGCCTGAAATGGAAAAGGTTATAAGGGCCCTTGAAAACAGGGGGCTGCGCGACAGTGTCAAGGTCATGGTCGGGGGCGCCCCCGTCGATTCGAAATTTGCCGATAAGATAGGCGCCGACGGCTACGGAAAGGACGCCGGTGAGGCTGTCCAACTGGCGAAAGAATTCCGGCAGTTGAATTGAAGCAAGGACCTGTTCTGCATGGAATACATCTGATATTTACCGGTCGAAGGGATTTATTAGCCATGGAAATCACGAGCGAGATTTTCGAGGTGGGCGGCGGGCATCTTACCTCGCCGGAAGATGCAGCTATATACCTCATAAAATTCGGGCAGGAATGCGCCCTGGTGGATGCTGGTTGCGGCCTGGCGACCGAGAGGCTTTTCGCAAACATCAGGAAATGCGGGGCCGATCCGCAGAGGATAAAATACCTGCTGCTCACGCACTGCCATTACGATCACACCGGCGGCGCAGCCGAATTGAAACGGCGCATCGGACTCGATATCGCCGCACATGAACTGGATGCCTCCTTTGTTGAGGCGGGCGACAACCGCGTGACGGCGGCAAACTGGTACGGAGCAAAGCTAAAGCCTTTCCGGGTGGACAGAAAGTTTGCCGGTTCGGGCGATGAGATCCTGCTCGGCGGCAGGAAAATCGAGGTCATCCACGCACCCGGGCACTCGCCTGGCTCGGTTGTGTACCTAACCGAATCGGACGGACTGAAAGTCCTGTTCGCCCAGGACGTTCACGGCCCGATCGATCCAAGCTTTCTTTCCGACCTCGATGATTACAACGAAAGCCTCAAAATGCTGCTCGCAATCGGGGCGGATATCCTCTGCGAAGGCCACTACGGGGTATATCGGGGCAAAGCCGAGGCGGCAAGGTTCATCCGGCAGTTTATTACTGAGTAACGCACCAGGACAGGAGCTGCTCGATCCGGGCTTCCAGTCTGCCAACCGCGTGCACGATATTATCTCTCAAGGAGGTCGTCTCGCTTTGCAGGCGGGATGAGAAATCTTTGTCCCCTATATTCGAATGGATGGCAGCTGCAACCTATGTTTCCCCTGGCCGTAGGAATTCGTGTAGTCCCGAAACATCTGCATGATTCTCCGGGTATGCTCACCAACACGGCCGTTTCCGATTTGTAGATCGTTTATCTTCACAATTGGTATCACTTCCTTGTTGGAAGCGGTTATAAACACCTCTTCCATGTCGTATACTTCGGAGCTGTCGATGTCCCTGGTTTCCACGCCGTAAAAGTCTTTTGCAAGCTCGATTATGACACTGCGGGTGATACCCGGTAATATGTCTCGATGGGAAGTGACGAGTCTGTTTTTCTTAACGAAGAAAAAATTAGTAGTAGTGCCTTCCAGAATACGGTTATTGCGATCCACGTACACCGCCTCGATGGCTTTCTGCTTCTTCGCTTGTTGTACCGCGTGCACAGCCGATAAATAACATGTGCTCTTGGCAGATGGCAGGAACCTTTCCACATCTACGGTGATTATCTTTGCACCGTCCGTATACCACCTCGGCGGAAGCTCAAGCTTCGGCGTCACCATCACCATCAGAATGCCGCGGCCTTCAGGGTTAAGACCATCGGAACTGATTCCGCCGGTATACACAATACGGACGCCGGATTCCATATGATGGTGGTTTCTCTTGACCGTCTCCTGGACGATCTCACAGATTTCAGAATTCGTGTGGTTGATTTCAAGGCCGATGCATCTTGCCGAGTTCTCGAGCCTCTCTACGTGCTCTTCCAAATGAAAGGGTCGTTTGTTGTATGTGATCAGAAAGTCAAATACCCCGAAACCTCGTAGTACAACAATGTCTTTTGCGCTGATAAACGATCTGTCATCGCTGACAAATTTCCCGTCAATGTAATAGGTATCCATGCCGGTATGATATCCAAGTATCTGGTGTTTCTGTGAGATAACGAATTTGCAACCCGCCCTCATCCATTATTTCGGAAACCGCGCCAGAGGCGGGGAAGAAATCAAAGCGGCCGAGGATATCATGTAATGATAATAAATACATTCTGTTTTGGAGCAAAATACGGCAAATTACTACTGCTCTATCCTTTGGAAATCCACTATTTTCCATTTGGTGGCTCAGAACTCCCGAAAATCGGCCCGATGCGTTCTACGAAATTGGGCGGTCAATTTTTTCGAGAAAACGTCAGCCTGTTCGGAAGCAGGGCGCTTGCCTGCTCTGAAAGGAGGGATCGGAAATATGGCCAGAATTCTGATAGTCGACGACGATAAAACGCTACTGTTAATTATGAGCGAATATTTGAGCGATTATGGTTTTGAATTAGAACTTGCATACAGTGCGGCTCAGGCCCGACATTACCTGGAGCACTCCGCATGCGATGCGATCGTGTCGGATTTCAACATGCCCGGCGAGTCGGGGCTTGATCTCCTGGGCCATGTTTCGTCCCGATATCCGGGATTGCCCTTTATCATGATGACCGGGTGCAGCATGCCCCTGCTAAAAGATGCAGCCATGAAAATGGGCAGCAGCGGATACGTTGTAAAGCCGTTTCGACTTAGAGACTTGCTTAGTACCCTCAAGACGGTTTTGGGTTTCTCAAATCAGGGAGAACAAGCGCTGGCCGCAACTGCATAGCGCCGAACCGGGAAACTAAACCAAACCAACGTATGCAAGGACCCCCCAGGCCGGTTTGCATTCCGTCAATTCCAGCCGCCGCGGCTGCCTCAAAGTCAATCTCCTGGCAATCGCCAAAAACAGATTGCCTCGTATGATAGACTTATATAATACCCTACCGAAAAAAAATAATCACTCTGCGTCGTGCGAGCGCGTAGCGGGCAGGCCGACCGCCGCCATTCTCGACGCTCTCCCTGACCTGTCCATGACCAGAGACGGGGCGTTCGCGGGAGGCC
>Ga0187864_10001551_pt1 | contig 21847 bp, 17 predicted proteins | sample June2016WEW_11_4_FD_132985 | JGI IMG/M metagenome (GOLD analysis project Ga0187864, IMG submission 132985) | Peatland microbial communities from SPRUCE experiment site at the Marcell Experimental Forest, Minnesota, USA - June2016WEW_11_40 | ecosystem: Environmental > Terrestrial > Soil >...
AGCTCAGTTGGGAGAGCATCGGCCTTACAAGCCGGGGGTCACAGGTTCGAGCCCTGTTCCGCCTATTTGATAATTTACAGGGGTGGTAGTTAAGTTGGTTATAACGCCGGCCTGTCACGCCGGAGGCCGAGGGTTCAAGTCCCTTCCACCCCGCCAGAAAACTCAAGGGGTTACGTGATGAGCGTAGCCCCTTTTTAGCTCTGACAGATGCGTTCTCCCAAAATTCTCCCCGCAAACTCCCTGGATTTCACTCATGCCTCAAAAAACCTTGCCCGTTTTTCTATGACTTTGTCCGGTAATCTGCCAGGCGTGAGCACTCGACTAATCGATTGAGGGTCTTAAGTGTAAATACCTTACCTCTGGTTGCGAGGAGCATCTTTTTCATGTCCTCACGGCGTACTCCAAAACCGCGTCCACCGATGCAGGCTATGACCTCAAACCTGGGCTGATTGAATGGCCGTCCTGTCGTGGCGATAGACGCAAGATGCTGGACGCGCGTCACCTTGTCTCTGGCTGTTCCATCATCTTCGGTCAGCTTTGCTTCGATAATCACTTGCGGGTTGAATTCGCTTGGGATGATGAAGTCAGGTGCTTGGTCAAATCCTTCTAAGCGCTCTGCTCGTTTAGTCTTGCGGAAGCTTATTCCAGCTTTAGAGAGAACATCTTCAATTGCTGATTCAAGGCTGTCGCCCACAAGTTCGCTGATGGAATCCCTGTGGCTTGAAAATGGCCTTCCCAAGAATCGTTCATAGAGGAGCATTGCATATGGTACTCCAATACAAGCCATATTCTGTAAAGCCTGGATACCTCCTCTGGAGTCCGCTTTGTCCAGCCGGTGGATTTTGCTGGGCTCGACCACAGGAGTCCCTTCAGTGAGCAACTGGCATGCGGCCTCAATCAGGGCTTTAAGCCTCACGGCAGTCTCACCTTGATCCCGTATGGGCGTGGATGGTGTCATTCGGATCTTCCGATCCAGAGTTCTCGCAAACCCTTGGGTGACCATAATTCCAGTCCGTTGAGTAGTAATGTAGGCCCATTCGGAAGGTGTGAAACCCAGCATAGACCTCAGAACGATTAAGGATATGGGCATAGAAAGAGTTGTTTGATAGACCTGTTCGGCCGAAATCACACTGAATCCGGAAAGTGCCTTCTTTAGAGCCTCGTAGCCGGATTCGAAAACCGAGTATTCGACAAACCCGATACCTTTTGGCATTACAAGGAACTCCGACTCAAGGCAGGAGAACACGGAGGCTACAAATAGATCCGGGTTGTCCCGTATCTCATCAAGTGAGGCTTCAAAAGGATACTTGAACATTGATCTCCCCGTAGGGTGTGTGATGCTCCTGGGCTGCCATGTTCTGCAGAGTCGGGCTGACTGAAAGAACGTCATCGAGGTAAGGCTCTACTGACGCAAGTCCTCCGAAAGAGCTGATCCAGGCTGCTATGATGTGCAATCGCTCATCCGTTTGCAGAAGCCGGTGTTTCTCCCAATCCTTCCTGAGGTACCATACAGCGAGGCGAGTCAGATGGCCGAATACAATGCAACGGATATCCCCCAACGTTGCAGTGAGGTTTGCGGCCTTAAGCTTTTCCACATCCATTCTCACGAGGTCGGCCACGCCTTTCGGGGTATCAACGATCCATATTGAGGGAGCTCTGCCGGTTGACCGACAGACGAAGACCGTATCGATAATGGATGATTTTGTGCCGCTTATATGAATGGAGCCTCCCATCTCGGCAGGACATGGAAGAGAAGCTGAACAGGTCAAACCCGCATCAAGTATTGCCACTGCAACGGGGTAGTAAGAATCGATCTTATTGTGGTGATAAGTGAATGCCAGTGGAGCGCCTCGCTTGAGAGCTGAGTTCATCTTCTGAAAAACGGATGAGAGTCCCTCTGTGAAATGCTCTAGCCCTCTTCCCATGTTTTCATTTCCTGTGAGTTCACCGGGATTGCGGGTAGACTGTGGAGTGAACTCGGGAACGCCCTCTCCGACGAGTCTTCGCAGCCAGACGTAGCAGAAGTCCATCAGCTCGGCATATTGAACATTTCCGAAGTAGGGAGGATCGGTCAGAACAGCATCAAGGCTCTCAGGTGCCAGATCGGACAGCGCTGCATCGGAGCAGGAAAGTTCCACTTTTCTTGGTCTGAGGAGTTTGGAACTACCATTTGTTTCTCCAATCCACTCGCCTGGTACTTCCACAGTGATCTTTCTCCCTTCCCGGTGCAGAATCTCGAAGGGTCTGTAGCAGTAGGATTTTGCCTTCATGAACTTAGCCGTTATATTGGACCAACCGCCACTTCCGACGTTGTCGCCATTTGTACCGCCTGGTATCCCCAGAAAGTTGGATTCACATTGCATGAGACCAATGGGAAAACCGTGTACGGAGAATATGTCCAGAGATTTAAGGGCCATGCTGTCATAACGGCAGAGCATGTTTTGATACCGCAGAAGATCGGAGAGATTTGTTGCCAGAGCGTTCCGCACTCGTTCATCTTCTTGTTTTGCTATGAAGCGGCAACTGAACTCCAGGCCCAGCAGCTGGCGAATGTTGAACATTTGCCGGTAATGACTGTAGCCCCAGCGGTGAAGTCTGTTTGTTTCATCTCCACTGGGGATTTCGTCATCTGGTACGAAGGCAGGCTTCAGAGCATTCCAAGCCGCTTCAGCGCGATCCACCTGAGCCAGATCGAAAGAATCCGGTATTTTAAAAAAGCGCCCCTTATGAAACGGTTTGCAGCGGGGACAGTGATATTCCATAGCGAACATCCTGTGTTTGGGAGGCCCAATCTTGGGGTCAGGATAGCTATTGATCATCCCGCAGTCAGGGCACGGGCAGCGATTTCTTCTTGCTGGTCCGATGGTGGTGAGTGGCTTTCCACAATCCAAGCATTTGCCGGGCTGCTTCCTGTCCTGCACTTCGTTTAGACTACCACACCCGGCACATAACAGGACGTTCATCGGATGGCGTCTATTCTCTGAAATGAGGTGCCCCGGAAAGAGCCCGATCTCTCTCCCACACTTGACACAGGGCATCGTTTTCACCCAAAGGAAGTACTTAACGTGAGCCTCTCGCGATCCACACTTAGTGCAGCGTGTGCGATAGAGATGACCGATTTCTTCTTCCAGGTATCGCACCAAGCTCTCGCTGCCCAAACGATACGCATCCAGGTCGAGATGCTCTATCTCCTGCCTCACGATCCAATAAGACATTGGATTGATATCCTGACCAACGATATCACATCCGAGACGGTTGGCTTCGAGCAACGGGCTGCCTCCACCCATGAAAGGATCGGCTATTCGGAGCCCCTGAAGATTGTGTGCACTATAGAAGGATTCCTTCAGGGGGTTTTGGACAAATTCGGAAAGCAACAAACCACGGAAGAGTGTTCCGGGACGGCGGGCAAACCATTTGTGAACGGCAATAATAGGCCGGTAGTTCTGCTGGATTTGCTTTTCCCTCAACGCCAAGTCGGCAATGAAGGACACATCGAAGTCACGTTCAATCATCGGGTGTTCTCTTCCGATCTTTCTCCCTGGGTCATGTTGCAGTCTCCATCTTGATAACAGCCTTGAGGACGTGGGTCAATGCGAATCGATACTGTTTGTTTACAAGATCCTCTCAAGGCCATTAAGCGGCTCCTGGCGGCTAAGCCACGGGACTATGCCCTGTTCACTCTCGGAATCAATACGAACCTGCGATCGATCGATCTATTGAGGATCACTGCCGGGCAGGTTCGGAATTTGAAGCCTATGGACGAAATCGAAATGAAGGAACAGAAGACCGGGAAGCGGAGAGGGATCAGCCTGAACAAATCCTGTGTCGATGCTATCCATGCTCTTCTTAAGGCCAGAAGGCGGATGCTCACAACTCAGCCTTTTCTGTTATCAATCGAGGAAACGATGCCATAGCTCTAGGGATAGCCTCGATTACAGAGGCTACCATGCGACTTCTATGAACGCCGTATCCTCATGCTCGACTTTTCGAAAACAGCGAATTTTGGTATGTTAAGTATCCGAAACTACGGATGAAATTGTGTAATTGCACAAATGCGAACTCCCAGCGGGATAGAGGACTTTTGCCAGAATACCACATAAGCCCATGGAATCATAACATATTATTGTGCTACTACACTATTTGCCTTGTATGTGGCTGATTTTGTTTTGGAAAAATTTCAGATTTTTGAAATTTCGAAAAGTCGAGTCATGATTTTGCGTGCGGATTTGCGTGCGTCCCCGCATCATTTTTGATCAATTTCGATCATCTTGCATTCAGTCAAATCAATGCTTATGAGTGCTTATGAGTGAAGTGTTCCTCAAAATCGCTCTGTCACGCCGGAGGCCGAGGGTTCAAGTCCCTTCCACCCCGCCAGAAAACATCAGGGTTTAGCCGTTTGGCTGGACCCTTTTTTATACGAACTGTGTAATACATTATTATATGACTTTAAAAAGGAAGAAAAGAAATGGCATTAATACAGTGGAATGATAGTCTTAGCGTCAACGTTGTTGATATTGACAAGCAGCATCAGAAGCTCGTAGGGATGATTAATGAACTCAATGATGCGATGCGCCAGGGAAAGGGGAAGGATGCTTTAGGAAAAATAGTAAATGGGCTTATTATCTACGCAGGAACACATTTTAAGACAGAAGAAACCACATCAAAAGTATTGACAAAAGATACGGGCCGTTTTTCAATGAGAAAGGGTTGAAATAGGCTGTTGCACCGAGTCTATGTTACGAGGTATTAGAGAGTTCCTATTCACTGAAGGCCCTGTTTGCTTGATCGACACTCCTTGCTCTCAATGAAGGCGCAAATGGAAAAGAAACTGCTTGAAGGATTTCCGGTCATAGTGGAGTTCCCCGTGGCATGGGGGGACATGGACGCGCTCGGGCATGTGAACAACGTGACCTACTTTCGGTATTTCGAAAACGCTCGTATCGCTTATTTCGAGCGGATGAAAATGTGGGAATTCATGAAACAGACCGGAATCGGCCCCATCCTTGCCTCAACTCATTGCAGGTTTCGCGCCCCCCTTGCTTATCCCGACGTGGTCTCGATCGGAGCATCCGTACCAGACATCGGCCCGGACCGCTTTACGATGAAGTACAGTGTGGCCAGTCATCGGCTCTCAAAGATTGCCGCCGAAGGCGAGGGGGTGCTGGTTACTTATGATTACCGAAACAATCGGAAGGTCCCTGTGCCTGCCGAGGTGAAACGAAGCATCCTCGATCTCGAGACCGAGGCTGCTGAGGGCTGATTGAAGCCCGCAACGGCCACACCGGGCCCGGCCCTGTTCAAAAAATTTTGTGCAACAGGTGATTACGGGCCTGGCGCCGCACACGAGGAGAAAACGATTGGGTCATGAGACTTCTAAACCGGCGCTGCGCGCTCCGCGCATAGATTTCCACGTCCACTTAAGCCCCTCGCTCTACGAATTCGAGCATTCCTGGGTGACCGACTGGATGAAGCTGTCCCATCCTAACGGGTTTGAACAATTCTGCGAGGACTACTCCGACCCCGGCCGATTCGAGGATTTGCTGACTCGTGAAGGCGTGGACTTTGCCTGTGTGGTCGCCGAATTAAACGAGATGACAACCGGAATTTGCACCAACGAGCGGGTAAGGGATTTTTGCAGGGGCCGCCCCAGGCTCATCCCGTTCTGCGATGTCAATCCATATCTGTTCGCCAGGCCGGCTGATGAATTGAAGCGGCTGGTCAACGAGGATGGGTTCCGGGGGGTCAAGCTTTACCCGACCTATCAGCAGTACTTCCCCAACGACTCCCGAATCTACCCCATTTACCGGACAGCCCAGGACCTGGGTATTCCTGTATTGATGCACACGGGGTCATCCATTTTCCCGGGTACTCGCCTCAAATACGGCGACCCGTTGCATCTGGACGACGTAGCGGTGGACTTCCCCGAACTCAAGCTTGTTATGGCCCATTCGGGCAGGGGGTTTTGGTACGACGGCGCCTTTTTCATGTCGAGGCTGCATAAGAATGTGTACATGGAAATAGCCGGACTGCCGCCCTCCAAGCTTCTGGAGTATTTCCCGGACCTCGGGCGCAATGCCGATAAAGTGATCTTTGGCAGCGATTGGCCCGGGATGCCGCACATCAAGCGCAATATCGAGGCTGTTGCAGCATTGCCCTTGCCGTCCGGAGCGGCTGAAAAAATCCTCGGAGGCAATGCCGCCCGATTGTTGGGCCTGAATTGCTAGAGGAGACTTTATGATTTTGGAATTAAGGAGATACGATGGATGGGCGCCAAAGGCCGGCACTCCTGATAATAGACATGGTCAAGGATAATTTCGACGTCGGAAGAAATTCATAGCCACATCGTAAACCTCTACCGCCGTAATCCCCTCTATCCTTTATTGAAGGTTTGCAGTTCCGTCGAACTGACGGCGGACCACAGGGTGTGAGAGCCCCCGAACAACTGCGTGCATGAAGACCTCATGGGCCAGGAATTGCTATTCCCGGAGGTCCTGCCGAGAAAGCCTTCCTCGGTTGACACCAATAAGAATCATTACTAGCGTTAGATAGATAGCCGATTACATCGCATAAAACGGTCGGGTGGAATTGAACCCTCCAATTCATATCCAGGAAGGATCGACAATGTTTGTACCTCGTTCACATATTGGATCGATGAGCAAACGTTTCATTTCCAAAACGCTCATCCTGGTGGTTTGTCTTTGTTTGTGGGGCTCATGGGCAATAGCGGCCGAGGACCCGCAGGCAGTGGTCCAAACCGTTACGGACCAGGTCCGCAAAATACTCAAGCAGTACCCTGAAGATACCAGGGCCAGCAGGGAACAGATTCGAGCGGTCGTCGATGGATACTTTGACTTTGAGGCGATATCCAGGCTCGCCGTGGGACCACGATGGAAAAGTCTGCCCCCCGAAAAGCAGCAGGAATTTGCGCAGGAGTTTAGCAAGCTGCTTTTTAACACATACATAGGAGGCATCGAAAAATATGCTAAACAAAAGACCACTTACAAGCACAGGCAAATATACGAAGGTTATGTCGTCGTAGAGGCGCTTGCAAGGGACCAGGGCGGCTCGATCTCTCTTGATTATTACCTCCACCTCAAGGACGGCAACTGGAAGGTGTACGATGTCGCTGTGGGAGGAATGAGTCTGGCGGCCAACTATCGCAACCAGTTCGACTCAATATTAGCGCATGGCTCATTTGACGACCTGTCGATGACGTTAAGGGAGAAAATTTATCAGGTGTGTGGATCTAATCGTTGCTAGGAGCGTGTTGGCGAAGCAGAGTGCATTCTGAGCCCGTATCGCCCGGAAGGCGCTCGACCTGTCCGTCAATTGACAGGTTTAAGGGTCTCCTGTCCTTTGCCGCTCCCCCAGATACCGTTGAGCTTTCCGTTGGCCCCCATTCGATAGACTACGACCCCGTCCACGGCTCCATGACCTTTCCTGTTGATAGTCAAGGTCGTTCCAAATAGAGTGCCGGTACCTGTATAGGTTTGACCCGCAATCTTCCACGTAACGGAGTACCTGCCGTCGCTCTGGGTAATCCCTGCCGTCCCGCTGTACCTGGCGCCGTTGGGTTTTGTTCCTTCAAGAGTGTAGTTACCTTCAAGTCTTATCTCGGAGCTCTTCAGCGGGGTTTTGCCGATGGGCGCAGGCTGTTGCGGGGCTGTTTGCTGCTCGAACAGGAACTGCCAGGGTTGAAGTGGCTTACCGCCCGCGCCATGGGAAATTGAAGGAGTTGTTGTCGCTTTTAAGCTGGCCATACTAGATCTGGCGCCGGCGTTATCAGGATTTGCATCCAGGGACAGCTTGAAAGAGAGTTTGGCTTTATCTAAGTCGCCCTTCTTCATATAACAGGTACCGATGTTTGCAAGCACTTCATCTCTATTGCGCGGCTTGAGTCTGAGACTGGCCTCGAAAGACTGGATTGCCATATCAAACTCAGCCTGTCCCATATAGATATTGCCCAGTTCATAATGAACCTCTGCAACGCTGCTGTTCAGGCTCAGCGCCTGCTTGTACCTCCGTATGGCCGCCAGGGGATCGTTTCTGGACACCAGAAGGCGGGCCAGGGAGAGTACGCAGTCGTAATTGTTCGGATTAAGAGTCAAAGCCTCTTCCATGAGCTTTTGAGCCCCATGCGGATCGATTAGAAACTGATTTTCAGACTCGAGAGGCAAAGCTGCGGCACAGAGCTGGCTCTGGTTTGTGTCGGGACCTTGCTTGGGGACTTGCGGCTGCCCTGCCCCAGACTGGGTGTTCGCAGGCGTAGTTGCAGGGGGCTGGACTTGCTCTACTCCGCCAGCCTGCTGCGGGACGGCCGGCTTAGGAGCCTGCGGCTGCCCTGCCCCAGACTGGGTGTTCGCGGGCATAGTTGCAGGGGGCTGGACTTGCTCTACTCCGCCAGCCTGCTGCGGGACGGCCGGCTTAGGGGCCTGCGGCTGCCCTGCCCCAGACTGGGTGTTCGCAGGCATAGTTGCAGGGGGCTGGACTTGCTCTACTCCGCCAGCCTGCTGCGGGACAGCCGGCTTTGCTTTTTGCGCCCCTATACGGTTGAAGTGCCACAAAGCAGCTCCACCGGCGCACACTACCAGCAACAGCAGCAGGATGATTGCCGGTAGTATGTCCGGCCTTGTCTTTTTGGCTTCCAGTAAGTCTTCCCTGGCCCTCTCAGGGTGATGTGCAGCTTCCCCTTTCGGCCCGACGGCGTAAATCTGCTGCTCGGAAGGGAAACTATGGGGGGCGGAGACATGCCCGATCGCAGGAGCACCGGATTGCGGCTGATCAGCCAGCATGGTTCTATCAAAAGAGGGTTGAGATGCTATTACCGCCTCAGAGTCTGTTGGGGCGGCAGAGGCCAACGCTTTCACGTCTTTCAGCATTTCCGCCGGTTTCTGATAGCGTTGGGAAGGATCTTTGGCCATAGCTCTGAAGATTACACGGGCAACCGCTTGTGGAATGTTTACATTGACGATGTTTGGGGGAATCGGATCTGTTTGTACAATTTTATAGATGAGGGTCGTCGTATTTTCTGCCTCAAAGGGTTTAACGCCGGTCACCAGTTCGTAAAAGACAGCACCCAGAGAAAAGATATCGGAACGAATATCCACCTTCCTGCCGGAAATCTGTTCGGGAGACATATAAAACGGAGTTCCAAGAACCATCCCTGTGACCGTCAATGAAAGTGAAGGGAGCTTGGCGATCCCAAAATCCATGACTTTCACCCTGTTGTCTTCCGTAATCATGATGTTGGATGGTTTGATGTCCCTGTGCACGATACCTGCCTTGTCAGCAGTCACAACAGCCAGCAGGATTTGTTCGAGAATGGGGATTGCTTCTTCTACAGGAATAGCTCCACGCTCCTTAAGAATTTGGCTCAGGGTTTTCCCTCGAATATATTCCATGCAGATATACTGAAATTCGTCCGTCTCCCCATAGGAGTGGATGGTTACTATATTGGGGTGCACAAGATTCCCGGCAGTCTGGGCTTCGTGTTTAAGCCTTTTCTGAGCTTCTTCTCGATGAAGGGCTTCCGTATCCGTTGCATTTTGGGAGTTTTTGGGAATAAGCTTTAATGCGACAACTCTGGCAAGCATGGAATCGTAAGCCTTAAACACCATGCCCATTGACCCTTCAGCGATGAAGGACTCCACGGTAAACTGATCGATATGCTTTCCTATAATCTTGTCTGTCTTGACCATGCAATCCTCACGCGCAGGTAGTCAAACAAATTGGGAATCTACCAGAGCAGGGGCCGTCCAAGCGCCCACCGGGACTGCCGAGGCATATAAAACCGGTCGCGCTCTTCAATTATAAACATACTGGTCCACTCCGCACAACTTCTTACGCCCTGTGAGCACGATTTTATGTGGCTGTCGCGAGAGCCAATTGCAAACCCTTGCGGTTTGTGCAGAAAAATAGGATAAAAGAATTGAGGAGCAGCATGGCGAAGCTAATCATTAAAGATAGCAACGGAATTCGAGAAGTCACACTGGAAAAGCTCAACTCAGTCGGGCGTTCTCCAGCCAATCAGGTGCAGATTTCCGATCCGCTCGTCTCCAAACAGCATTGCCTGATTTTTGCCGACCAGGACGGCAATTATAGTATCAAGGACTTGGGCAGCCGGAACGGAACCTTTGTAAACAAAAAGCGTATCGAGGGCGACATAAGTCTTCAAAATGGAGACGAGATCTCTCTGGGCGCGACATCCTGCATGTTCCAGGTCACGATGGCGGGCAGCCTGGTGGCGCTGGATGACGAACGATGTCAGATCATAGTGTTCGATCAGATTTACTTTAAATCCGTACAGCGAAGCCGCTTTCTCCCGGAAAAGGAAATTACCGATGAGAAAGCTCTTCGCACTGATTACGAAAAGCTGCGAATTGCTCATGAACTTCAGCGGGATATTGGCCTTGAACTCGACCTGGCCCGAATTTTCAATCGAATCCTTGCCCGCACTTTTGAGGTTTTGGTGTGTGACCAGGCCGTAATTCTTATGGCCGATGCTATGGGGAATATGGCTGTGAAGGCGTTCAAAACACGAACGCATAAAGACAGGGTGGTCGTTTCCTCGACAGTAATCAGGCGAGTTCAAGAGAAAAAAGTGGGAATAATAAGCGCAGACGCCCTTGCCGATGAACGTTTTCAGGGCGCCGCCTCAATCGTCAGCCAGAAAGTGCGCTCCTCGATGGCCGTTCCCATACTGCACGAAGAAGAGCTGCTCGGGATCATGGTCATCGAGTCCTCTGCGGCAGTCATGGCATACACGAAGAAGGACCTTCTGCTCTTCAGCAATATCGCCCTGCAGACAGCAAAACTGATAAAGATGGCCCAAATGGCGAAAAAGATAGAGACCGATGCCGCCACGCGCGAAAGGTTTCAGCGCCTGCTCTCCCCCGATCTCGCCGAGATGGTCGTTTCCGGCAAGCTCAAGGTGGAAAAGGGCGGCGAGGAGCGCATCGCTACGACTCTTTTCGCCGATATACGAGGCTTCACCTCTATGTGCGAAAAAATGGAAGCCCCCGATGTCCTCATCTTGCTAAACGAGTTCTTTGAGATGATGGTGGAGATCGCTTTCTCTTACGAGGGCACGGTAGATAAGTTCGTGGGAGACATGATTATGGTTGTCTGGGGAGCTCCGGTGGCTCATTCCGATGACCCCCGCCGGGCAGTCCAGGCAGCCTTGGACATGCAAGCGGCCCTGGACCGATACAACACCGCTCGCAAGCACCCGATCCGCATCGGAATTGGTATAAACACCGATCGACTCGTCGCAGGATATATCGGATCGACGCGCACCATGAGCTATTCTGTTATCGGGGATGCGGTAAATATCGCATCGCGGCTTTGCTCTGCTGCAGGTCCGGGACAGATACTTATATCCGAAAACACTTATCGCAAAATACGCAAGCACTTCGATACAATCGAGTTAGACCCCGTGAAGGCCAAAGGGAAATCATCGCCACTCAAGGTTTTCGGCGTGCTCGGTTCGAAGCCGGAGCCCAATACCGCTATTGACTAAATAAGACCTCTATTGTGGACAACCTCAAGATCGGCAATCCACCCACTGACGCGATCCTCACGGTAAGTTTTCTTCCACCCCCGAAGGGATTGCCAGGGGCATGTCGTGATAGCTTGCCAGATATTCCATTTACCGCCTCCAGGCGGAAGGTGCGCCGCGTAGCGCGCAAGGCATCCCCGGAAGGGTCTATCGCGCGCGTTGGGCGGTCGCGGGATGCCTTGAGTACCGGGGTTAACGTTTGTGTATTTTGTGCTTGACGCCATTTCGAAAGCTCTTTATAAGAAGAGTCACATTGGTTTTTGGCATCTGGTACAGATAAGTTTAATAGGGAATCCCGTTAAAATCGGGAGCGGTCCCGCCGCTGTAAACGGGGACGAAATCCGGTAAAACCACTGTCTTTGGAGATGGGAAGGACCGGAGAGTAGGGTGATCCGTGAGTCAGAAGACCTGCCTGATGCTGTTTTGGGAATCGGTACGTGGAAGGTCCGATACCCACCGAAGGATCAAGTGAACCAGGGTGCAATCCTTAGGGCGTTTTGCTCTAGGGATTTTTTTTTGCCGGCAGGCTTGGACATTTTTCGGCTATCCCTTCAATAAAATTAGGCTTTCGTCTGGGAGAGCCAATAATGGAGTGTTCCACGACGGGCTGATTGCCTTCGGTACAGTAAGAAGTACCGAACATCACTAATTTATGGGAGGCAGGTATGAGAAGTAAGCACCGCTCCATCACGGTAATGCTTGTATTCACCTTATTGCTCGTGCTGTCGGCCGTTCCGGCGTACGCGATGCACATCACCGAGGGAATTCTGCCTGCGCAGTGGGCACTACTGTGGTTTGCGGTGTCTGCGCCTTTTCTCTTTCTTGGGCTGCGCGAATTGCGCCTGCGCGGACAGCACAATGCGCAGCTCAAGCCGATGATCGGATTGGTAGGGGCGGCTGTGTTCATAATATCCTGTATGCCGATTCCCGTCCCTGCGGCGGGCACCTGTTCGCATCCCTGCGGGACCGGTATTGCCGCCATTTTTATCGGCCCGCTTCTCACGGTTGTCGTGAGCAGCGTCGCATTGCTCTTGCAGGCCCTTTTCCTTGCACACGGCGGGCTTACCACGCTCGGCGCCAATCTTGCCTCAATGGGAATCGCTGGCGCTTTTGCAGGCTACGGCATATTTATTTTGGTCAGACGGCTGACCGGCAGATGGTGGCTTGCTGCTTTCCTTTGCGGTCTTCTATCGGATTGGGCCACATATAGTGTCACTTCTCTTCAACTCGCTGCCGCTCTGCACGGTACTGCTCCCTTCGCTAAATTTTTTCTCACGGTGCTTCTGGCATTCGTACCTACCCAGGTCCCGCTCGGGATTCTCGAGGGATTTTTGTGTGTAGGCGCCTACAGGTTCATACTGACCCGCAGGCCCGAATTGCTGAAAATCTTTGCGGTTTAGACGGAGGATTTATGAAAAAAATCTGGCTTGCAAGTGGCCTCATCATTCTACTGGCTCTGGGCTTGTATATCGGCCTGCGGATCTCTGACTCCAAATGGGCCGGGGTCGATGAATCGGTAGTAGAGAAGTTCGCCATAGAGGCAAACCGCCCTCCGCATGAGCCTCTAATCAATATCGAACGTGGGGACTTGCCTCTTTTGCTGTTTCTATTGGCGGGCGCGGCAGGTGGATTTGCAGCAGGTTATTCCTTTCGGGGTTTGTTTCCGCCAAAGGACAAAGCCAACCACGTTGCAACCGGCATTTGAGTTTTTCTCGGGCATCGATTCGAGGGAAGGAAGAGCAAGTCTTCCGCCGCCCCGCGACTGTGATCGGGACGAAAGCCGCAGAATTGTCACTGTCATGCCCAAGGCGTGATGGGAAGGCGCGGCGAGTAGGATGAACGTGAGCCAGGAGACCTGATCGATGCACATCGACTTTGCTCATATTCCCGAGGGGGAAAGTTGTGGGTCTTATGAGGAACAATGCTGCATTTGCGTTGGTTTTCGTTTGTCTTGTATTGCCCTTCACATGTACGGCGGAAGAAGCACGCCTGGGACCCATCGAAACCGCTCAGCTTCAACCGGACCAGCAGGCAGGAATCAACGCTGGACCCTCTGAAGGCGCCGATCCGGTCCCTGGGGAAGACCCTGCTAAACCCGAGTGCCCCATTGCCGATTCCCGCCGGGACCGCTCCGAACAAGAAAGTGAAGAGTGTCCCGGTTGGGTCCCTAAGTTTCTGGGAGCGCAATACAACGTCGTATATCAAGACATGCCCCCCTTTCACAGCCCATACGAGGGCCGGAACAGCCTGAGTTTCCTCAACGGCCTGGGCCGGCAGGTCACCCAGACGTATGGAGCGTATTTCGGTTCACAATTGGCGCCGGGGCTGCAGGCGTATGCAGATTTCGAGTATTTTCAGGGAAACGGGATCAGCAACGGCGTTGGACTCGGCGGGTATGTCAACGGGGACGTAATCAGAGCGGGGTCCTCGAACCTGCCGAAAGTCCCCTACCTGGCCCGGCTGTATTTCCGTTACTATTATCCTCTTTCCGCCGAAACCGGGAAGATGGAACGGTGCATGGACCAACTTCCGGGAGAGGAGCCTGTCAGCAGGTGGGAGTTTAAATTCGGAAAGTTGGCTCTCACGGATGATTTCGATCTGAATCGCTACGCCAACAATAATCGTACGCAGTTCTTAAACTACGATTTCCTTTACAATACGGCATGGGACTATGCCGCAGACACCAGGGGCTACTCCTACGGAATTGTGGCGGCCCTGTATCAGCCGCGATGGAGACTGGCCTTCGGGGTCTTTATGGAGCCTGATACGCAGAACGGCGCGCGCTTTGATGTTCTTGACACGAGAGAACTTGGATACAACCTCGAACTCACTCTGAAGCCCAACGACGCCGGCACGGTAGTTCGTTTGCTCTCCTACTTGAATGAGGGACGGATGGGAAGCTATGACGCGGCGCTGACGTTAGGAAGCGCCACCTCCAAGGCGCCCGATATCCTGCTCGTTGAGCAGCCCGGCGGCACGAAATACGGCTTTGGATTGAATTTCGAACAGCCGCTGGCTGACGATGGGGAAACAGGCATTTTCGGACGCATCGGCTGGAACGACGGCAGTCACGAGACTTGGGCCTATACTGAATCCGACCGCCATGCGAGCCTCGGCGCACAGGTAAGCGGAATACATTGGAAAAGGCCTGACGACCGCCTGGGTGTCGCCTATGGAGTCAATGGTTTGTCAGGCCCGCACAAGGACTACCTCGCGGCCGGCGGGATCGGAATGCTGCTGGGAGACGGCAAACTGAACTACGGCCTCGAGCAGGTCCTGGAACTCTATTACAACATCCAGGTGTGCCGCTGTGTGCACATAAGCCCGGACTTTCAATTTATCCAGGATCCCGGCTATAACAGGGACCGGGGTCCTGTCGAGGTATACGGTCTGCGGTTGCGGGTGAGTTTCTGATAACAGGTTGCGTTCAAAAAAGTATAAGGTATGGTAGCTTCACCATGGATGAGCATGAAGTTTTTCACTTACGGGCAGGCGTTTGGACTTGCGGGCTCGCAACAATAATTCTATTTTCCATTGACACTTTGGGGGCATTCAATAGACTACCGGTGGACCCTGGAGCTAACCGGTGGGAAATCCGATCCCCCAAACCGGCCTGCGGGGCCTGCTGGCGTTAACTGATGCATTAATGGTTCAACAAATTCTTTGGTCCTCTTTTTCCCGAAGTGGATAAATCTATGCAGCCATCGAAAGAAAAGCTCATTGAAATGCTGCGTTCCATGCTTCTCGCTCGGACCTTTGAGGAGAAGCTCACGGAACTGTGCCAGATCGAAGGAAAAGTCCCCGGCATGATGATCCTGAGCACCGGCCAGGAAGCTGTAGGGTCGGGTGTTTGCGCCGCATTGACCAGTGAGGATGTGATCATATCCAATCACAGGAGCCACAGCCACCTGCTTGCCAAGGGCGCCGACCCGAAGGAGGTCATGGCTGAGTGTTTCGGCAGACGTTCCGGGTGCAACAAGGGCAAGAGCGGAACGCTGCATATCACAGTCCCCGAAGTCAACGCGCTCTGTACGACAACAGTGGTCGGGGGCGGAATCCCGATTGCGGTCGGGACGGCTTTTGCCCAAAAATACAAGGGACTCAAGAATGTAACAGCCTGTTTTTTCGGCAACGGAGCGGCCGATGAAGGCTCATTTCACGAGGCGCTCAATTTGGCAAGTCTTTGGGACCTGCCGGTAATTTTCATTTGCGAAAATAATGTTTATGCGGGTGCGCAAAGATACGAGGAACATACAAAGGTCCCCAATATTGCCGACAGGGCTGTAGCATATGCCATGCCCGGCGAAATAGTCGACGGCAATGATGTTCTGGCCGTCTTTGCATCGGCCCGTGGAGCCAGGCAAGGGGCGATGCTCGGGCTCGGGCCGACGCTCATCGAGTGCAAGACATACCGGTGCCGAGGCCATGGCGAGGCCGACAAGCAACTTTATCAACTGAAGGAAGAGATTGCGCTCTGGAAGGGCAAATGCCCCATTCCGCGTCTTAGCGGGGAGTTGCTGGACAAGGGAATTATTTCCGCGCGGGAATTGGAATGGTTTGAGGCCGAAGCAAAAGAAACTGTCGAGGAAGCTGTCCGGTTTGCGGAAGAAAGCCCATGGCCCGAACCGGAGGAAGCGCTCCAGGATCTGTATGCATAGAGAACTGAGCAGTTTTCCCAGCGAGGAGAATATATGCAACAGTTGACGATGGGCCAGGCGATCAATCAGGCCCTCAGGGAAGAAATGGCGCGGGATTCCGACGTGTTCCTGGCGGGCGAAGGGATTGGAACCGGCATACATGCCAGCCCTGTCCTTCCCACGGCGGGCCTCTTGCGGGATTTCGGCCCATCCAGAGTGAAAGACACGCCGGTTTCGGAAGCCGCTATTGCCGGACTTGCGGTGGGGGCTTCCGTAATGGGCCTTAAGCCGGTTGTGGAGATCATGTTCAACCCTTTTTTCACAATCGCTTCGGACATGATCGTAAATCATGCGGCCAAGCTCCGCTATCTGTCCGGCGGGAAGTCCAGTTTTCCGCTGGTTGTACGCATGAAAAGCGGGGGCGGCTTTTCGGCGGGGTGTCAGCACTCGCACAATCTGGAAGCCTGGGTTGCACATTGCCCGGGTCTGAAGGTGGTCATGCCCGGATCTCCGGCCGATGCCAAAGGGTTGCTGAAGTCGGCCATTCGGGACCCCAACCCGATTATTTTTATCGAAGACATGATCCTCTATTTCGTACCCGGTCCGGTGCCGGAGGAAGAATACCTCATTGCGATCGGCCCGGCCGACATTAAGCGCAAGGGATCCGACGTGACCATCGTGACCTGGTCGAAGATGGTCGGAGTGGCCATGAAAGCGGCGGGAATTCTCTCCGAGAAGGGTATCGAGGCGGAAATCGTCGATTTGCGCACACTTGCGCCTCTCGATAAAGAGACTCTCCTGGCCTCGGTGAGAAAGACCGGGCGCCTGGTCGTGGTCCATGAGGCGACCCGGACAGGAGGATTTGCCGGAGAGATTTCTGCAATCGTCGCCGAAGAGGCCTTCGGCTGCCTGAAGGCCCCGTTCAAAAGGGTGACGGGTCCGGACATTCCGGTCCCCTTCAGCCCTCCTCTCGAGAAGTTCTATATTCCTGGAGAAGATGGGGTTGTAAAAACCGTAATGGAACTGTTTTGATCGCGCAATGTGCCGACTTGGATTCTGCTGGAAAGGATTCGCATTCCGGCAGAATATCATTACTCTTCTCCGTTGGTTCGTTGCCATCGCATCATTTTGCCAGAGTTCCTTTCCTTAAAAGGGAGAATTAAGATGGGACCTGAAAAACGTGTTCTCATTGTCGGCGGGGTGGCCGGCGGCGCTTCTTGCGCCGCTCGGGCCAGAAGGCTCTCGGAAACATCCGAGATCGTTTTGTTCGACAAAGGACCTTTCGTATCTTTTGCCAATTGCGGCTTGCCTTTCCACATCGGGGAAGTGATCCAAAAGGAAGAATCGCTTCTGGTCGCAACCCCCGGTCTGTTCAAGAAGCGCTTCAAGGTCGATGTGCGCCTCAACTCGGAGGTCATATCGATAGATAGGGCGAAAAGCGAAATTCAGGTAAAAGAGCTTGCATCTGGCCGGGTTTATTCGGAAAAATACGATGCACTGGTTTTGTCTCCCGGCGCCTCCCCGGTTAAGCCTCCCATTGCGGGAGTAGACCTTCCGGGGATTTTTACCCTGAGAAGCATTCCGGATACCAGGGAAATCAAGCAATGCCTGGCTGCGGGTTCGAAGAGCGCACTTATTGTCGGGGGCGGTTTCATCGGCCTCGAAATGGCAGAAAACCTCGTGAAGCTCGGACAGAGCGTCACTTTAGTCGAAGCAATGCCGCAGGTCATGCCCGCCCTGGACCCTGAAATGGTTTCCCCGGCGCATGACGAACTCAGGCGGCGCGGAGTTTCGCTGCACCTCTCAGATTCGGTTACCGGGTTCGACCCAGTGCCGGGGGGCGGTCTTCGCGCCGGTCTTGCTTCCGGAAAAGAGGTAAGGGCCGATATCGTCATTCTTTCCGTCGGCGTGCGGCCGGATACAAAACTTGCCCGGGACGCCGGGTTGGAAATCGGCGAACTGGGCGGCATAAGGGTCGATGACCGGATGGTTACCAGCGATCCCCGGATTTGGGCGGTGGGGGATGCCGTCGAGGTCCGGGACTTCTTCACGGGCCGGTGGACCCTGGTCCCTCTCGCCGGGCCGGCAAATCGCCAGGGGCGGATCGCCGCTGACGTTATCCATGGAAGGGACAGAAGATTTCGAGGAGTTCAGGCGACGGCCGTTTGCGGGGTTTTCGACCTGACGATCGCATCCACCGGGCCGAGCGAGAAGACGCTGAAGAGGCTGGGACTGTGGCGCGCAGACTACGACAAGATATACCTCCACCCGGTGCACCATGCGGGGTACTACCCCGGCGCCAAAACCATCTTCCTGAAGCTGATCTTCTCCAAGAACGACGGACGGATTATCGGATGCCAGGCAATCGGGGAGGCGGGTGTTGAAAAGCGGGTCGACGTCATTTCCGTGACCGTCCAGAACAACGGGACCGTCTTCGATCTGGAAGAAGCCGAACTCTGTTACGCGCCTCAATACGGCTCCGCAAAAGACCCGGTAAATCTTGCAGGGATGATCGCGGCAAACGTGGTCCGGGGAGACGCCCAACTTGCCCAGTGGGAGGATGTCGATTCCACCGGGGCCCTCATACTCGACGTGCGGGAACCTTCGGAATTCGGAAAAGGGCATCTGGAAAAGGCCGTAAACATTCCGCTGGGCGATCTTCGGGCCAGGTTGGACGAATTGCCGCGGGATAGCGAAATCTGGGCCTATTGCAGATCCGGGCAAAGGTCCTACTATGCGGTGAGGGTCCTTTCGCAATACGGGTTTGACGCAAAAAACATTACGGGAGGATTTCTGACGCACCTGCTAAAGAAAGACCGGGAGCAGGGGTAGCGGCCTTTATGCTTTTTCCCCTGGCGGCCCGGGCCGAACAGGTCCGCGAAGCCAGGTGGAAACATTGACGATCTTCGACAATGTATTCCCGATCTTTATCATAGTTTTGCCTCGTCAGCTCCCAGGCCCCTGCAGCCATCAGAAAGGGTGGTGCGATATGACAGGACATTTTGAGGCGATTTTGAGAAGTATCAATTGCGGCATTCTGGCTGTTGACGCAAGCGACAGGTTGATCTTCATAAATGAAAGCGCTGAGCGGATCTTGAACACCGCTTTCGAGAAAGTGATGGGGTATCCCAGTTCCAAAATCTTCCCAGACTTGTTGCTGAAGGAGGTCATCAGGACCGGTGAGGCGAAGAGCATAGATGCAGTTCATGTAAACGGCAGGGTTTTACATGCCGAACTCACACCCGCATACAAGGAAGGGGGTCGCTTGATCGGCGCAGTCGCCACCTTTCAGGTAACATCTAAGCTGGGGAATATTCCAGGTGAGCCTACAGCGGCGACACAGCTTATCGCCGAGCATGATGCCCTGATCGCTTCTTCCTTCGACGGGATTATCTTTAATGATGGCTATGGCAGAATTGTTAGGATAAACGACACTTATGAGCGGACATCCGGTCTGGACCCCAAGCAGTTAATCGGGCGTACCGCAAGGGAACTTCTGGATGATGGGGTAATTAATAATTGCGCTTCCTTTAGAGAACTCAAGAAAGGAAAGCCGGTTACGGTGGTTCAGAAGCTCAGTACCGGCAAGACGATGCTGGTTACCAGCACCCCATTTTTCGATGAAAAAGGGAAGAGAATCACAATGGTGATTTCCAACTCCCGTGACCTTACTGAATTGAATATGTTGAAAGACGAGCTGGAAAAGACGACCATTCAAAAGCAGCGATACTTTGAAGAAGTGTCAAGATTGCGGGCTGAAAAACTTGCTGATTGTGAGATAATTTCAAAAAGTCAGGCAATGCGTCGAGTTATCGAGATTGCCCTGAAGGTTGCCGCAGTGGACTCGACTGTCCTTATTACCGGTGAATCCGGTGTAGGCAAGGAGGTCATCGCCCGGCTCATTCACAAGACCAGCGCCAGAAGGAAAGGGCCGTTCATTAATATAAACTGCGGAGCCATCCCTGATAATCTGATCGAATCTGAGCTTTTTGGGTACGATGCAGGAGCCTTTACTGGCGCAAGGGCTGAGGGAAAGCCAGGTGCTTTCGAGATGGCCGATGGCGGGACGCTTCTGATGGATGAAGTCGGGGAGTTGTCTGCGCGGATGGCAGTCGGGCTGTTGTGCGTACTGCAGGATAAAAGAGTGACGAGGGTAGGTGGAACCAGGACCCTCGCTGTAGACACCAGGGTTATAGCCGCCACCAATGCCGATCTTAAGGCTCTCGTGAAGGATGGGACATTCCGCTCTGATCTATACTATCGCCTAAATGTGGTCAATATAGACATTCCACCCCTCAGAGAGAGACCGGAAGACATCCCGGTATTGTGCGCCAAGCTGATGGAAGCGCTTAACAAGCAATACCATCGGAACAAGAGGCTTGATTTCTCTGCAATGGACCTCCTTATGACATATGAATGGCCGGGGAACGTGCGCGAACTTAAGAATATGCTGGAGAGGCTGGTTATTCTTGCTACGGAAGACCTTATTACGGCAGAGATGTTGCCCATCGAACTGAGAAACGGCAAATTAGATGATAAGGGCGGCAGTGAATCAATCGAGCGCGACAGACTCGAAATTATCTACGACCGGCACCGCAGCACGCGTAAAGTGGCTCAGATTTTAGGGTGCCATCAGTCGACAGTTGTCCGGAAACTCAAGAGATATGGATTGACGGCTAAATATAAATGAAGATTGTGTTCGCAGGACGGCTTCTGCAAGTGAACCTGTCCTGTAATGATCCAAAATGATATCGCCGACGTAGCGTTGGACTCACCTGATTATCGTCACTCATCTTGAAAGTGATGCATATGGCGCATCGGAGCATCATTTGATGCGCCATATGCATCGCTCGGTTTGTGCCCTGCAAGCTAACCTGCTGTAAATACGTGTATAGTTACGATGAGTCCTGATGGCATGTTCCTTGCCTATGGCATTAGACGCCGACTTCAAGTGGGAAAATACGACCTCCCGCTAGGAACTTGCCTTTGTGCATCCACGATCCCTGTGGAAGCATTGCAACCAATGCCAATCACTCAGAAAAGAGTCTTCATGGGCTCATGCACCGACATTAGTCCAGGAACTAATTCTGCGACTCAATCAACATAAATTCCGGAGTGAAGGTGTCATATTATTGAGGAGTTAGCCGACGAAGAAAGGAGGAGTTAAGAGATGTCGGAAACAACACAGAAGACGAACAGGGAAATTCTAAAAAAGAAAAGGATCTTTCCACCCCAGGGTCCACTGGCCGGATTTCGGGTCCTGGATTTTTCTCAGGTCCTGGCGTCCCCCTATCTGGGAACAATGCTGAGCGACATGGGAGTGGAGGTTATCAAGGTTGAGGCGTCCTATGGGGACAGCAGCCGGGGGTACGGACCTCTCAAGGAAGGTGAAGCCGGATATTACATTACAAGGAGTGTATATTGAAATGGATTCTAATAACGCGGTTATCGTCAGCGCAGTGAGAACGCCGATTTGTGATTTCGGCGGAAGTTTTAAGGATGTAAAAGCAGGAGACCTCTCGGCAGTCGTGATGAAAGAGGCCATCCGGAGGACCGGCATTGAGAGCGCATCTATCGAAGACATCATCTGGGGATGCTGCATTCAGGATTTTGATGAACCAAACGTTGGGAGGTGCGGAGCATTAAAGGCAGG
>Ga0187864_10001555_pt1 | contig 21782 bp, 21 predicted proteins | sample June2016WEW_11_4_FD_132985 | JGI IMG/M metagenome (GOLD analysis project Ga0187864, IMG submission 132985) | Peatland microbial communities from SPRUCE experiment site at the Marcell Experimental Forest, Minnesota, USA - June2016WEW_11_40 | ecosystem: Environmental > Terrestrial > Soil >...
CAGGTTCAGCTTCTCTGCTTCGTGCACGCTGGTTGTCAATCCTCAGCATGCCACTCGCTCCAGGCTCATCTTGTGTTGGAAACTGCCTCCTCCTTCAGGCTCATCTTGTATTGGAAAAGACTCGGGTTTGACCCCACACACGCTGTCATATACCTTGACGACTGGGCCTCAGCCGCAGGCCTTGGTCCCAACCCGCGAAAAGGCGGCACATGCCGGTCGGCGCTGATTCTCTTCCATGAACAAGAAACGCACGCTCATCTTCGGCATAGTCCTGATCGCGTTGTGCCTGCTGATTTACCTGCAGATTCGCGCCTGGAAGACGTTCGATTGGCGCATGTTCTGGAGCCGCACCGAACACATTGACTGGCTCTATTGTTTCTACGGGTTTGCGCTGACCTACCTCGCCTACGTACTGCGTGCCGTACGGTGGCGCATCTTCCTGAAGCCAGTTCGCCAGACGACCACGGCTCGTCTGCTGGCGCCGCAATTCGTCGGCTTCTCCGCTCTGGCCCTCCTGGGCCGCGCCGGCGAAATGGTTCGACCCTACATCATTGCCAAGAAAGAGCGTCTCAGTTTCACCTCGCAGGTTGCGGTCTGGGGAGTGGAGCGCATCTTCGATATGGGGGCCTTCGCGGTGCTGCTGGCGCTCAGCTTCTTGTCGCCCGATCTGCGCGCGCTCGCCTTCTATCACGGCTTGCGCAAAGCCGCGTTCGCGCTGATCGTGCTGGTGGGCGCATTGTGTGTGGTAGCGTTTGTTGTGCGGCGCTGGGGCGACCGCGTGGGCCAGTTATTGCACGATGGCTTCGCCGGCTTCGCTCCCAAGTTCGCGCACCACTTGCGCGAGAAGGTGCGCTCCTTCAGCGCTGGGCTGGCGACCATCCATGACCTTAGCTCAGCCCTGCAGTTGACCGCCCTCTCGCTTTTCATGTGGCTGCTGATCGCTTTCGCTTACTACGCGGTCACCCACGCCTATCCCGGCGAACTGCGCAGTCTCACCCTGCCTCATCAGGTAGTGCTGCTGGGCTCCAGCATGGTGGGTTCCATGCTGCAATTGCCGGCCGTCGGCGGCGGCTCGCAACTGGCCACCATCAGCATGCTCAGCGCAGGGTTCGGCATCGAGAAGGAGCTCGCTGTAAGTTGCGGCATGCTGATCTGGGTCGTTACTTTTATGTCGGTCATTCCGATGGGATTGCTGCTGGCGCGCCGCGAACATGTTTCCATTCGAGCGGTGGCTGAGGCCGAAGAAAAGGAAGCGGCGCTCCTGGAGTGAAGCGGCAACGCGCATTGGACGCGTCGCCGGCAGCGAGCAGGCGCAAACCTTCGCCCGCAAGGGCTCCATTCCGCAGAGGACAAGGAGAGGGACGTTTTAGCGTTCGGAACTAAATGAACATCTCGTCCGAGGGGCCGCCATTGCGACCGCGCCTCTGACTACCGAAGAACGTGCCAACTCCTACGCTGATGGCCTGCACGATCCCCGAGACGTGGCGGACGGGTGACATGACGGAGTGTTGCACCTTCTCCGAGGTTTCTTCCACGCGGTCCAAAGTGTGGGTCACCATCTCATCGACGCGGATCACCTGTAAGCGCAGGCGATCCAGAAGGTCATGCACGGTGGCGTCAACCCGCTCGACCTCGGCCCGCGTAGTTGTGGTCACGTGCGCAAGATTATCCAGGATGACGTCGATCTTGGGACGCGAAATCTCCAGGAAGGACTTTACTTCCTGCTGCATCACCTTGGCATTGTCAAGCATGGGAATCAGCCGCGACTGGGTTTCGTTGGTAACCGACCGCAGCTTCTTGCTGAGGTTAAGTATCACCACGCACATGACGAGGAGAATGAGCATCTGCAGCACGACCGCGGCTGCGGTAACAGCGACAAAAAGTGTCAGATTGTCAGACATATTCCTTTCCTGCCCGCAGCGCTAGCTGGGTGACGCAGCACTCGCCCTAGGGTACTTTGGGCTTGGCGCCCTCGGCCTCTTCGCTGGTAGCTTCACGGTAAGCCTGCCGGCCAGCCTCGTAGGCAGAGCGGATCTGCTCTTTTTGCTGGTTCAGGTAGTCGCGGCCTTTGTCCGCCCAGGTTCCCGCCTGTTCACGCGCCTGACGCGCGCGCTCTTTGACGGAATCGCGGCCCTCTTCAGCGACCTCACGAAGACGTTGGCGCGTCTCCTCGCCGGCCTTTGGAGCGTAGAGAATTCCCACTGCCGCGCCGATACCCAGGCCGGCAAGGAACCACAGAAAACCACTTCCGTCGCGTTCAGACATAATTGCCTCCTCAAAAAACCTTCACGAGCCGGATGGTAGCACCCGGTTTGCAGAATTACAAACTTGCCCATGGTTGCTTGTAAGCTTCTCCGAAGGGAAAACGTCAGCTTTGATTCATGGCCTTCGCCAGCAGGGCGATTTGCCCGGCGTGGTACACATTGTGCTCGATCAACCCGTGCGCCTCATCGTAAAAGGACCGCTTGCCGGCGGCCGACAGGTCGTCCAGGCGGACAGGATCGAGTTTTTGCAGCGCCTCCCGAAATGCTTGGTTGGATGCGCGGAACTGGTCCAGGGTCTGCTGCCAGTTGGCCTCGGTGGCTTCGGGCGCGGCGGGAAAGTTACGGTCCTCCACGAGCCCGGCGCGTAAACCGCCAAGCCGCTTCGCAGCTACGTCCTCCCAGAACGCCATATGCTCGACGATTTCCCAGACGCTATGAGCGTTGGCGATGGGCCGCAAGGCGGCCCTTTCAGCCGAGATGCCGTCGAGAATCTGCCAGATGGCATCGCCGTGCCAGGCTGCGCCGTGCATGGCGCGGTCATATTGATCGAGTATGCGTTGCCCTTCGGTCATAATTTCTCCTAACCCCCAAATATTATATTACAGGTTAGGAGCAAAAAACGGAGGCCCAGCCGGCAAGAATATGCCCGGCAGCACCATGGGCAGAGACTCCACTGCCCGATTCGCCTGCTATGGCTTTTGCGTGGGACGCAGCAAGATCTCGCTGATGAACGATTGCGGCTCCTGGGTCACCAGCATGGCGACAGCCTGCGCCACATCGTCAGGCTTGAGCATTTTGCGCGTGTCTTTGCCGCCGCGGCGGGGGCTGAAGTCGGTGTCCACCGAGCCGGGACAGATGACGCTGACCCGGATATTCTGCCCCCGCAACTCTTCCGCGACGCCGTAGCTGAGCCCATTCAGTCCCCATTTGGAAGCGGAATAGGCAGCGCCGCGAGGCAGCGGATTCTTCCCCGCCAGCGACGAGATGTTGATGATGTGGCCTGCCCCGGTTGCGATCATTAGCGGCACGACGCTGCGTATCATGTAATACACGCCGCGCAGGTTGGTATGGAAAACGGCGTCCCAGTCGTCGGGGACAAGCTCATGCAGCAGGGCCGCAGGGCCGCCAATGCCGGCATTGTTCACCAGAATGTCGACCCGCCCGTAGGTTTTGCGCAGACGCTCACCCAGCGCTTCCACGCTGGCCAGATCGGTGACGTCGCATCCGATGCCTTCTGCCCGGTGCCCGCGCCCCTCCAGGTCGCGTGCGACCTGCTGGACCCGAGCTTCATCGCGGCCGGTGAGAATGACTGTGGCATCCATCGCGGCCAGCCTGGTCGCAATGGCCTGCCCGATGCCACGCCCACCCCCGGTCACCACGGCGACCGCTCCCGATAGCGAAACTAACTCATTTGGCTGCATAGAATCGTCTCCCATAGGTTTTCTTGCGCCGCAAGCGTGTGGCGCGATTTTGCGCCAGTGTCGCCCCCGCCGCGGAACGGCTGCAAGTTAGCACGCATCCCAACTTGATCGAAACCGCCGAGAAGTCCCTGGTTGCCCGGCAATACTAAACTGCCCCCAGACCTGCCAGGCTGGCACTTTCGCATCCCGGCCGCATTATGTAAGCGGCGTGGCATGGGCGCATGTAATAATGCGCACATCTGAAGATTAGGCTTCCCGCATCGCAAAAACACGGGAAAATTGTGTAAAGTGGTAGGTTACTTGCCTTAACTCGATGCGGTACTTATAATCCCGTCTCCGCATGATTTGCATTTCGATTCGACGTTCAGGGGCGGTAATGCGGAAAGATGCACCGTCATCATGCAGTCCGAGTGGGATACGTCGGGGTGAAATCCCTGCGCATAAGGGAACGTGTCTGGATGAACATCGTCAGTTGCCAGAACGCCAGAACGAAGGAGCCAAAAGAATGAAGAAGTCGCTAGTCACCATGTTGCTGGTACTCGCTACCGCGGCGCTGGTCCAGCAATCGGCAGCTCAGGGGGCGGCACAGCCCGCGCAAGCCGGTCAGGCAGCTCAACCGACGCAGAAGAAAGAAATCAAAGATCCGGCTGAATATAACTCCTACGTGAACGCGATTCAGCAGACCAGCCCACAGTTGAAATCGCAAGGACTGGAAGCGTTTCTGCAGACGTATCCCAATAGCGTGATGAAGGAAGACGCTTTGGAGCAGTTGATGGTGGCCTACCAGCAGGCCAACGACGCCAAGAAGACCATAGACGCCGCCAACCGGGTGCTGCAAGTCAACCCGAATAACATCCGCGCCCTAGCGCTACTGGCCGGTTACAACCGGCAGATTGCATTACAGGGCGGTCCGCAGGCGGCGCAAAGTGCGCAGCAGGCTGAGCAGTATGGACAGAAAGGGTTGCAGGCTCTGCAGAGCATGCAGAAGCCGGAAGGCATGAACGACGCCGACTTCGTCAAGCTCCACAACAACTTTACAGCGATTTTCGACGGCGCAGTAGCCTTTGGTGCCTTGCAGAAGAAGGATTTTGCCACCGCGCAAAAAGATTTCCGGGAAGCCGTGGGTGACGAGACCCAGCCCGACTTGGTTGACGTGTATCAGCTGGGGACCGCCGATCTCGAGGCCAATCCGATGAACCCGGAAGGCTTCTGGTTCATCATCAAGGCTTCGCAATTGGCCCAGGGAACCGGCCAGGCACAGATCCTGGACTACGGCCGGAAAAAGTACATCCGTTACCACGGCTCCGAAGATGGCTGGAATGACCTGGTAAAGCAAGCGCAGTCGTCGCAGAGCATCTTGCCGCCGGCCGGCTTCACCGTGGCCGCAGCCCCGCCCCCACCGTCTCCCGCCGAGCAGGCGGCCGACCTGGTAAAAAGTAAGGACCCGAAGCAGATGAGCTTTGCGGAATGGGAGCTGGTGCTTTCTTCAGGTAATCATCAGGCCGCTGACACGGTGTGGAACGCGATCAAGGGCAAAACCGTGAAGTTGCAGGCCGCCGTCATCGGCGCGACTGCGAACAGTGTGCAGCTTGCCGGCAGCGACGACGACATCGAAGCCAAGAAGGCCGACATCACTTTGACTATGGACAAGCCAATCCCAGCGCACCTTGTGCCGCAAGCCGGTGCGATGATGGCCTTCCAGGGTACGGTCTCAAGCTATACGCCTAATCCGTTCCTGATGACCATGACCGATGGCATACTGCTGGACAAGAACGGTAACCCACTCACTACAGCGGCGCCCGTGCACCATCCGGCAACACACAAGAAACCGTAGTAACTTAGAGCTGATTACGCGAACAAGGGGAACGGGGGCAGCGAAGGTTGCTCCCCTTTTTGTTGGATGGTGCTGCACGCCGGAGACCCATTCCGCTTCACCGCAAAACTGTAACGCACAGCTTGCCAACGTCCGCTATCCGCCGCCCCAAGCTTCGGCTCCCTCATTTGCGGAACATCTGCTGCCCGGCCCGGAACACATCCACGTAGGCTTTTACGCCGACGTCGGGGGCGCGCAGAAACTCATCGGGAGTGTAGATTCCGCGCAGCTTGCCGTTTTCCATCAGCCCGATTCGGTCACCCAGCAGCAAGGCTTCGCCGACGTCATGGGTCACAAACACGATGGTCTTTTCCAGTTTCTGCTGCAGTTTTCCGAACTCCATCTGTAGCTCGGCCCGGGTGATAGGATCGAGCGCCCCGAAGGGTTCGTCCATCAGAAGGATGGGAGGGTTGGCAGCCAGGGAACGGGCCAGCCCGACGCGCTGGCGCTGGCCGCCAGAAAGCTGGTGGGGATAGCGGTCGGCGAACTCTGGACCCGGCAGGCCCACCAAGTCCAGCACCTCTTTGACCTGCGCCTCGATTTTTTGGCGGTCCCACTGCTCCAGCTTGGGCACCAAAGCCACGTTTTGCCGCACCGTGTAATGCGGAAATAAGCCGACCTCCTGAATGGCATAGCCGATGCTTCGTCGCAGCTTAATCGCATCCCACTGTTCGAGCGGAGTTCCGTCCACGCGAACTTCGCCGCGCGTCGGCGCCAGCAGGCGATTGATCATCTTCAAGCAAGTGGTCTTGCCCGACCCGCTGCGGCCAAGCAGCGTCAAGGTCTCACCCCGGCGCACAGAAAAGCTCACGCCCGAGAGCAGCAGCTTGCCACCGGCGACGTGAAACTGCACATTCTCGAACTCGATCGTGATGGCGGCCGTGTCGTTCATCTCATCAGGCCCGGGATTGCCGCTACAGGGTACCAGAGGCCGCAGCCCAGCCGGGGCTTAACTCCAAAGCAAGATCGCGGCGCTCTCCTCCACCAGCGCTATTCCTACTTATAAGCCTATGACCTATAATTTTATATTCTTCTTACTTATGCTATATTGTAAGAATGAAGCGCACTTACTCTCAAGTTAGCACCAAGGGCCAGATCGTCATTCCCGCGGAACTCCGAGAAGCCTTGCAGATTGCGCCGGGTACCCAGGTGGCGATGCACCGCGAAGGTGACGCTATTGTCCTGCGTCCGGTGACCGCGGGGTTCATTCGCAGTCTGCGCGGCTGTTTCGGAAAGGGGAAATCGATGGGACAAATCCGTGAACAGGAACACAGGCGAGAACGATGACATACGTGCTCGATGCCAGCAGTCTGCTGCGATTTCTCGACGATGAAGCGGGGGCCGGGCGGATCGAGGACTTGCTCAACAAAACCCGGACAGGCGGAAATGAACTGCTGCTTTCGGCCGTAAATTGGGGCGAGCTCGTGTACGTTCTAGCGCGTGCGCACGGTCCGGGAAAAGCCCGACCTGTGGTGGATAGCCTGGCCAGTCTTCCCGTGAAAATTGTGAGCGTTACCGCCGCGCACGCCGAAGAAGCGGCCTGGTTCAAGGAGCAGTTCAAGGTCCCCTACGCCGATGCCTTTGCCGGAGCGCTGGCCCGCCGCGAGAATGTCACGCTGGTAACCGCCGACTATGACTTCAAGGGCGCTGCGGCAGCCATTAAAGTCGAGTTTCTGCCGGCAAAGTAATCTGCTCGGCTGAGTCCTTCCGACAGGCTGTCAAGAAACAATGCCGGAGCTACCCAACAGGGCAGGCTCCGGCACGATTGTCAAAATTACAGTTCCAGCGTCAGCCGATCAGCAGGCAGGCGAGCCGACTCTTAGCGTCCCCAGCCGCCTCCACCGCCACCGCCACCGCCACCGCCGCCCGAGCGCCCACGGCCACCACCACCGCCGCCGCGTCCGCCGCCGCCGCCAAAGCCGCCACGGCCTCCGCCCCCGCCCCGCGGGCGATCGGTTTTGGGACGCGCTTCGTTCACGGTCAAATTGCGGCCTCCGAGATTGGTGCCGTTCAGGGCTTCCATCGCCTTGCCGGCTGAGTCATCGTCGGCCATTTCGACGAAGGCGAAGCCGCGCGGCTGCCCCGTATCGCGGTCCGTAACGATGCTGACCTTGTCGACTGGGCCATAGGCTTCGAACAGCCCGCGCACCTGGTCTTCAGTCGCATCGAAAGTTAAATTCCCCACGTAGATGTTCTTCATTAGGATCCTCACTTTTCGTATGCCGCTTGCTGGATCGAACATCGATCGCGCGGGCGGACGCCGGTTGGGGTGTTCACGACCAAAGACTCAACTGACTTCTAGCCGCGTAAAAACGGAAGGGCAGCCTCTGCCGCCCCTCTGTTGTCGTTCTGTTTACAGGACCTGAACGTTTTCAGCCTGCCAACCCTTAGCTCCACGTTTCACGTCGAAGCTGACGGCCTGACCTTCTTGCAGCGAACGAAAACCGTTCGACTGGATGGCCGAGAAGTGGACGAATACATCTTCGCCATTCTGACGTGAAATAAAACCAAAACCTTTGGCATCGTTAAACCACTTAACTGTTCCTTGTTCCATTTGTTTCTTTGTATATCCTTGTTGTTGATGTTGCGCTGAAGGATCGGAAGGTTGCAGGCAGAAATCGCTCAACTGAGAGGAGGGATGGCTGCTAGACGCGCCGCTCGTACATACGCAATACCATGATACACGAAACCCCAGGCTTGTGCCACCTAAACCCTTAGGCTTCGGCAAAACCAGCCGGATCTGCCGAATCGAACCCAAATCGAACCCAAGCGGCAGACCGGCTGGAGGTAACTGAGGGCGGCATCGTACTTTCCCTCTTTCCCTGGGCGGCAAAGAGGACGCCCAGGGTGCGGTGCAGCGCCGGCCCGTCACTTGCTTATTTCGTTGTACTCTGCACAACCGTCAATCGCGGATTCGGATCGGCTGCGCCGGTTGCAGGAGTGGCGAGATTGATCGATACCCACTTGTTGTTGGACCGGTCTATAGTCCCCGTACCCCCTGTGGCCGCCACATTGACCATATAGACGATCTCGTCGCACATGCAAAGGTTCGAGGGAACCGGACTTCCGGTCGGCGGCTGTAGGAAGACTGCTCCTGTAGTGGCGCCATTGTTGGGATCCAGCACGTAGGGAAGCGACACACTATTCATCTGGGGCCCAGCGGGTCCACTGGTGTCGTAGGTAACCACAAGGGTGCCGCCGGGTGCGGGGATGAAAGTCGAATCAACCTCGTTGGTCACGCTGCTTGACACCGGTTGGATCGTGCCTCCCGCATAGCTTATCAAGAACTGTGGGAGGCTGAATCCTGGCGGGCTGCTGTCCGTTCCACCCGATTGCATCTCGAACGATCCCTCCGTGACCGAGCTGTCGGTCCCGATGAAGAAACCCCGGTTCGCGTTCACCAGGTAGAACACGGGCTGGAGGCCGGTACCAAGGCCGGCAACGGTAACACGACCCGTCGTCGCGTCTACGTTGTAAGTACCAGCGGTGAAGATGTTCCGGGTTGCCGTCCCAGCGTTGTTCTCGTCCGTCTGAAAAAGCGTGATGTTGCCGGTACCATCAAACTGACCCACGCCGAGCTGTACGTCAGGTCCAGCGCTAGACAGCCCATTGAGTTCCATCACGCTGGAACCATTCAACGAGCCGTTGCTGAAGCCGCAGCCGGTGCAGTTAAGTGCTGGCTGAAGCAGGGAGACCAAACTCAAAGAAGCGCCACTGGAGACCAGGTCCGTTTGCACCGCGACCAATTCGCTCTTCGGATTCACCACATAGAAAGCGTAGTTCAGGGGGTTTCCGCCCACGTTCAGGGTGGCCGTGCCGCGGCCGGTGGTGGCGAAATCGGCATCCAGGGCCCAAGAGCCTGTGACGGGTGCCTGGCTAGCCACGATTCCGTTGTCGTTGGTGTCTGCTATTCCGCTGGTTAGGGTCCCGGTACTATCCACCTTGAAGGAACCCGCGCCCGCAGAACGAAGGCCTCCAGGATCGACCCCAAAGAACCCCAAGGTCCAGTTACCCGCTAGCAGCATCAATCCCGCCTGCTGCGTTATTCCCGCAAACTGGGAAAGGTTCTGTACCTTGATGACGCCGGAACCGTAAATTTGCGGATGGGTGGAATCGGCCAGGATGAATTTCACGTCCCCGTTCGGCGGCACGGCCAAGCTGTAGGTGAAGGTGCCCAAGGCCGGGATGACAAAGGTAAGCGAACCCAAATTGTTAGAGCCGATGCTATACGTTCCGGTAAATTGCGCGTTGGTGGTGGCCCCACTCGCGAAATCGTTCTGGTCGAGAACGCCGGTAATGTTTCCACTGCAATCGCCGACGAAGCTGCCCGCGGTGTAAAACGGTTGCCCGTTGTTAAAGCCGTTGAACGAAAAGGCGTTGTTCCCCAGTAGTTTTTGCGTGATTGCAATGCTGACGGGGGCGGTGGCCGTATTGGAATCGGCGTCGGTCACCTGAATGGTGAATGGGAAAGTCCCACAAGTCGTCCCCGTGGGCGTACCCGAAATAATGCCTGCGCTTGCATTCAAAGACAATCCCGGAGGCAACAACGTGGCGCACATAGTCTGGGGCTGAGCAGGGTCGAAGCAGGTCCACGTAAAGGGAGAAAGTCCGCCGGAGTTCGTCAAAGTGGCAGTGTAAGACAAGCCGATGGTCCCATTTGGAAGCGAGGTGGTGGTGACCAACGGAAGCGGATTGATGGTAATGGAAAAGCTCCCCTTCTGATAGGCCGAGGTCGGCATCTGGGAGTCCGTCACCCTTATCACGAAGTTATAGGTTTTGGCGGTCCCGTCGGAATTCAGATCGGTGATCGGCGGCGTGCCGCTGATCACGCCTTGCGGGCTCAGGCTCAAACCCGGGGGCAGGGTCCCGGTGTCGAGCGTCCAGGCGAACGGCGCTTGTCCTCCCGTCGCCACCATAGTGACACTAAACAGAGACAGCACTACGCCATCGGGGGGTTTATTGGCAATGTTCAACGCCCCTGGGCCGTTGGGCGGGTGACTGCTGCCACATGCGGTCAGCACACCCACGCAGAGTAACAAGGCGAGAAACGGAAAAGGCTTAAACCCTTTCATGCAACTCCTCAATCTATTCTGAAAGCTGGTTCTGTGGACGCCACTCCCGAGAGACCGGCCGACTTTCTTGCGACGCAGCCTGACCGTATCGTGCGGCACGACACTCTGGGCGAAACAACGGAAGAGGCCCTGTTATCAAGCAGGGTAATTCACCTGTGTTTAAATACAAGCTTTTTTTGACCTGCGTACGCCAACTTCGCGCACCTAAATGTCACTCGATTTTCTCACAGGATACCGGAAACCGGCGGCCCTCTTCGCCAAAAAGAGGGTCAGGAGATCTTCCGCGGGCCAAAGTGGGAATGGCCGCTCGTCAACCGTAGCCGCTGCTAATGGCTGAACAGGCTGCGGAAAAACTCGAATGTGGACGCTTTTGAAGGGGCGCACCTTTAGAGCCTGCCCTGAGCGAAGTCGAAGGGTGCGCCATTGTGGACCCTTTATTTTGGTCATCCCTCGCGGGCTGAAGAGGGTGTGTGAGAACTCGTTCTGAGTTGCCGCGGTGGAGTGATTGCGTAAAATCCGAGCCCCGCAACCGGGGTCCCCTGCTTTTCCGACTTTTTCCGCAGCCTGTGAAGCCGTGCCCTTTCAAAGCGCGAGACCTTCATGAATAATCCCGCTGAAGCGGTGCTCCACCACGGATACACCAACTCAGAATCTGCGCTAAGCCGCGACCTTTTTCGTATTGCCGGTATGCCTCTGCTATCCTTGCCCTTTCTTCGGAGGCCAGCCGTGAGCTGCAAGATCTTCCTGCTTTCATTCTGTTTTGTCGCTGCAACAACCGTCGCTCAGCAACCCTCGGCGCAGACCGCCCCGGCGGGAACCAATCCCGGCAATGCGCCCAATACGGCCCAAGGTCGAGTTGAGCCAACCTTGCCCTACATTCCCAGCCTCGACGTTTCCGCCATGGACCGCTCGGCGGACCCGTGCCTGGACTTCTACCAGTACTCCTGCGGAGGCTGGAAGCAGAAGAATCCCATTCCTGCCGACCAGGTACGCTGGGACGTTTATTCGAAGCTGTACGAAGATAATCTCAACTATCTGCGGGGCATCCTCGAACAGGCATCCACGGCCAAGGACAGCGATGCCGTTACCCAGAAGATTGGCGATTACTACGCCGCATGCATGAATGAATCCGCCGTCGAGAAACTTGGCACCAAACCCATGCAGTCTGCGCTCGACCAGGTGCAAGCGGTCAAGAGCGTTCACGAGCTCGCGCCGGTGGTGGCGCGTTTGCATCTGGCCGGCGATTCCCTGCTCTTCGACAGCGGCTCGCAGCAGGACCCCGATGACTCCGACGCCATGATTGTGGGCGTGGGGCAAGGCGGGCTGGGCCTTCCGGACCGTGATTACTACACCAAGGATGATGCCAAGTCGAAAGAAATTCGCGCGCGCTATCTGCTGCACGTGCAGAAGATGTTCGAGCTGCTCGGCGACTCGCCGGCCACCGCGAAAAAAGAGGCCGACACCGTCATGCGCATCGAGACCAGCCTGGCGAAAGCTTCGCTGACGCGGGTCGACCGGCGCGATCCTTACAAAGTGAAACACAAAATGAAGGCGGCCGAGCTGAACGTGCTGGCGCCAAACTTCGATTGGAGCGTGTATTTTTCTACCGCGCAGGTCCCCCCGTTCGAAATTCTGAATGTGGAATCGCCCGCATTCTTGAAGGAGCTCAACGCACAATTGACTTCCACTTCGCTTGCTGAATGGAAGAGTTATCTGCGCTTTCATGTGGCGAATTCGCGTTCGCCATTTCTGTCTTCGGCTTTCGTCAACGAGAACTTCGCCTTCTATCGCCAATACCTGCGCGGGGCCAAGGAGCTGCAGCCGCGCTGGAAGCGTTGCGTGCAGTATGTGGACCGGCAACTCGGCGAGGCGCTGGGACAAGCCTACGTGCGCAAAACGTTTCCACCCGAGCTGAAGGCGGCCACCCTCGACATGACCAGGGAGATTGAGGATGCCATGGCCTTGCGCATCCAGCAATTGGATTGGATGAGTCCGCAAACCAAGCAGCAAGCGCTCAACAAGCTGCATGCCATCCGCAACAAGATCGGCTATCCCGACAAGTGGCGAGACTATAGCTCGGTCGTGATCGTGCGCGATGACTTCTATGGCAATGCCGAGCGGGCCGAAGAATTCGAGAACCATCGCGAGTTCAACAAAGTGGGCAAGCCCGTGGATCGCGCTGAGTGGGACATGAGCCCGCCGACCGTGAACGCCTACTTCAACCCGCAGATGAACGACATCAACTTCCCTGCCGGCGTGTTGCAACCGCCGCTCTACGACGCCAAGCTGGACGATGCTCCCAACTACGGCAACACCGGCTCGACCATCGGGCATGAGCTGACCCACGGCTTCGACGACGAAGGCCGTCAGTTCGACGCTAAGGGCAATCTAAAGGATTGGTGGACCACGCAGGACGCCGAGCAGTTCGTCAAGCACGCCGACTGCGTGGTGGACCAGTATGCGAAGTACGTGGTAGTGGACGACATCCACATCAATTCCAAGCTGACGGAAGGCGAAGATGTGGCCGACCTGGGCGGCACCATTCTGGCTTACATCGCGTGGAAGGACGCAGACAAGGGCAAGCAACTGACCAGCCGCGACGGTTTGACGCCGGACCAGCGGTTCTTTGTGGGCTTCGCGCAATGGGCCTGCGCCAACGATCGGCCAGAAGACTTGCGGGCGCGGGCCATCACCGATCCGCACTCTCCGGCGAAGTACCGCATCAACGGCGTGGTAGTGAACGTGCCGGAATTCGGCGCGGCGTTTTCATGCAAACCCGGCCAGCCGATGGTGAAGGCGGCGGACAAGGTGTGCAAGGTGTGGTGAGGAAGGGTTGCATTTATGGGCGCCAGACTTCGGAGCGCATAACATTGAAATGGTGGTCGTACGTCCAGATCTCCATTTTCAACCTCGCCCCCATGGCAGCCAGGGTAGCGTCAAAGAGCGTAATGGACTGATCGGGTAAGGCCGATAGCGTCATAACTCCATCCAGATAGTCTTCAGCCGAAGGACTCGCTGGAGCGCCACTTTTCAGGATCTCGTCCAGCCAAGCAGACGCCGCCTTCGGGCCCATCCGGCGAAGTACGAGAGCATGCGCCTCCAGAAGGATCGGGTAAGCTACGATCACATACCGACTCTCCCGCGACAACCGCTTCAACTCTCTTTGGGCGCGGTGATGGTCAGCGTCGTTAGGATCGACGGCCGCGTAAAGAGGGCCCGAGTCGGCAAGGACGGCGCGGTTCATCTTTCGGCAAAGTAGCGATCATGTTCCTGACTTACATCTGTCAGTCCACTTCCGTGTTTCGCAGGTGTGATATGCAAAGGGCTGCGGCGTCCGAGATAGCCGCGCTGACTTAGAAATTGACGCAGAGCCGATTGAACGACAACCGTCAGTGCAGGACGAGCTTCCTGGTCGCGAACGTAGCTTTCCACTGCGTCGGCCAAGTCGTCAGGGATTGTCACAGTAGCGCGTTTCATAAGCAAATGAATTATAGCACCAGTTGGTGAAGTTGGTGAAAATGAGCGGTACGTCACCCAAACAGCCGCATCAATCCTTTCGCCGGCAAATCTGGCACCAAGAACTTCCCGCCGCTCAGAGCTTCCGCCGCGCCATAGCCGCTGCGCACAGCGCCCTCCATGGTTGAGGGCCATCCTGTCGCCGTCCAATCTCCCGCGAGAAAGAGCTTTGGCCAGGGGCTGACATGCGAAGGACGAAACGCGTCGCTGCCCGGAGCGGGCGAGAACGTCGCGTGCACTTCCTTGATGACCGTCGCTTTCGTCAGATGAGCCTCGCGCGCGGCAGGAAAAAATTCCCACAGTTCCCTGACGGCCATCTCGATAATCTCCGCGCGCGATTTCTCCACCAGCGTTTTCGACGCGCTCACCACCAATTCCAGGTAGCTGCCGCTCTGCGCCGAATCCCTCCGGGTCGCCAGAATCTTCGACTTCTGAAACATCCACTGAATGGTGCGCTCCAGCAGCACCGCATGCTCCAAAGGCGTGACCTCGCGGTCGAACCAAAGGTGTATCCCGGTGATGGGAGACGACGTAAAGTTGCGCAACTGATCGCGAAGGGGTCCCAGTTCCGGAACATCCGGCAGCAGCTTTTCGACGCCATTGAACGGTGTCGCCAGAATCGCGCAGTCGGCGCGCACGTCCTTGCCAGCAATGCAGAGCTGCACGCCATCGGCATCGGCGCGAACCGAATCGACCGCGGCCCGCGTATGCACTTTTCCGCCGCGCGCTTCGATGTACCCTGCCGCTGTCCCGTAAAGCTGGGACAGTGGGACAGACGGAACTCCCATGCGTCCGGCTTCGGCCGACTTCAGGAAAGATTCGCGAAAGACCTGCGCAGCGTAGCGGATGGACATCCGATCCAGATCTTCGTTGAGGCCGCTGACCAGCACCGGCATCCAGAAACGGTCGATTGCCTGTTGGGGTTGGCCGTGGCGCAAGAGCCACGACAGGAAATTTTCGCCGTTGTCCTTGGGGACCTTGGGTACAAGCGCCATCATCGCGCGTGCGATGGCCAACTTGTCCTTCAGATCGAGCACGGACGAGTCGAGGAACGATGGCGCGGCATGCAGGGGCGGCGGCAGCGCCCCCGGTTTCAGCGTCGAGGAGCGCCCTCCCGGAAGGATGAACGTGATCTCGTCGTACCAGCGGATCTGCTGCTCCACCCCCAGCCGGCGATAGAACTCGATGAGATTGGTGCAGCAGCCCAGCAGTACATGCTGGCAGTTGTCCACAACTTCCGCGGTGCCGGGCAGCTCATACGAGGATGCGCGACCACCCAGGTAGGGACGCCGCTCGAACAATTCAACTTGATATCCGGCCTCGGCCAGCGCGCTTCCTGCGGCCAGACCGGCGAGTCCGCCGCCGACAATGGCGACGGTCGAACGACGCGAAGCTGGCTGGGCGCTCATGTCAGGCGCTTCCAGAATCCCTTGCCCAGCACGGTCAGCTTTTCCGCAGTGCTCAGCCGGACCCGCTGCGAAAAGACGTCATAGTTGCGGGCTGCAATCCTCTCCAGCAGCCGCCGGTAGATCTCGACCAGCGTCCACAAAGCGGGCTGGCTCTCTTCGTCCACCAGCGGCAGCAGTTCGTCGGCCGCGCGATAGAATTGGCGCGCGCGCTCGGCTTCGAACTCCAGCACCGGGCGCAATGAGGCGGATGCAGTGCCGTTGGTCAGCGAGCGGGCCTCGACCCCGAAACGCACCAGATCTTCCTTCGGCAAGTACACGCGCCCCATCTCCGCGTCTTCCTTTACGTCGCGAATGATGTTGGTGATCTGAAACGCCACCCCGGTTTGCTCTGCCAGCTTCTCGGCGCGCGGGTCGCGATAGCCGAAGATGCGAATGCAAATCAAACCAACGACCGACGCTACGTGATAGCAGTAATCGTAAAGCTGATCGAAGGTGTCGTACTGGAGTTCCGCAGGTTCCGCGCCCAGCGCGGGTTTCGGGGCAACGCCCTGTTGGGGCACATCCATGGCCGTGCCGTGCACCAGCTTTTCCAAAAGCTCAATGGGGATTTTGTACAGCTTCTGCGAATCCGCCAGGGCAAATAACACCGGATCGTCGGTGGGCTCGCCGGCGACGACGCGGCGCAGCGCGTTGATCCATTCATCCAACTTCTCGCGGCGCTGCTGCGCCGGGATGGAAGGGTCGTCCGAGATGTCGTCGGCATGGCGCATGAAGGCATACACGGCCGAAACGGCATTGCGCTTGGCGGCAGGCAGGACCAGAAAGCCGTAGTAGAAATTCTTGGCGGCGGAGCGCGCGATATGACGACAAACTCCGTAGGCGGCCCGCAACTGGAGCGGGTGTTTGTTCACAACAGCTTTCCCGCGGCGGCGCGTGCCAGCAGCCACAACTTGCGCGGCTTGGAGATGACCGGCCGCCGCGTCAACACGTCGTATCCGTGGCGCTCGATGGCGTTCAGCATCTCCAACCCGCCGCGGCTGAACAATTCGATGTCCAGCGCCAGATGTTTATCCACCATCCTGGCAAGGGGCAGTCCCATCTGAAACCATTCCCGGGCACGGGCGACTTCAAACTTCATCATCTCCAGAAATGCGGGCGTCGCTCGACGCTGCGCGATGTCATCTTCCGTCACGCCATACTTCGCAAGATCTTCCAGCGGAAGGTAGATCCTACCTTTGGCGTAATCGACGGCAACGTCTTGCCAGAAGTTCGCCAGCTGCAGTGCCGTGCAGGTGTAGTCGGAAAGCTTTTGCCGTTCGGCGTCGCGATAGCCGCACACATAGAGCACAAGATGTCCGACGGGATTGGCGGAAGATTGGCAATACCCCAGCACATCGGCGAACGTGGGATATCGCGCGGTCGTTTGGTCCTGGCGAAAGGCCCGCAGCAGATCGGAAAACTCGTGCTGCGGAATGTCCAGTTCGCGCACGGTAGGCCGCAGTGCAACAAACACTGGATGCCTGGGCCGTCCGGAATAACACTGCTCCAGTTCCGCTTCCCATTGATCGAGCAGCGCCAGCGACTGTTGCGGATCGCCGACCTCGTCGCCCAAATCATCCGAAATCCGGCAGTACGCATAAACGTTGTAGAAATGCTGATGCAGATGTTTGGGCAGGAACCAGGTTACGACTGAGAAATTCTCGTAGTGCGAGTGCGCCAGCCGCGAACAATATTGCTGCGCCTCCGGAAGCGATGGAGGGCGATCCGGAATGGCATACTCCGCCGGTAAAGACTGCCAGCCAACCGCAGCATCCCTTCTGAGCTGCGCGGGAGACACTCGATTGTCGGTCGGAACAGAGGACATCAACAGAATTGTACCGGGTACGGCCCCGCCCTAGCCAAAAGAAGGCTAGAACGGGGCACCCAGGCGACTGACAACTGACAACCGGCAACTGACAACTGGGTTACGTTCCCGGAATGATCGCCGTCTTGATGTCGCCGTTGCGATTCAGCATGTGCCGCAATACGTGCTGCAAGCGCGAAAGAGGCGCTTCGCCGGTGATGTAATCGGTGCCCTTGATCTTGTTCTCGCAGATCAGGGAGAACGCTTTGCGCACCGTCTCCGGCGTGTGATGGAAGGTGGCCTTCAGCGTCAGCTCGTTATAGTGCAGGCGCTGCGTGTCCAGCGCGACGGTGGTCCCGCTGGCGCAGCCGCCGAAGAAGTTGACGGTGCCGCCTTTGCGCACCATGTCGATGGTCCATTCCCAGGCTTGCGGGCGGCCTACCGCCTCGATCACCACATCGCAACCGCGCGCTTCGGGAGTAAGCTTGCGCACCGCCTTCACCGGATCGTCCACGGAGGTGATTAGGACCGTGCTGTCGGCTCCCAAGCGGCGAGCGGGGCCCACCTGCGACTCACGCTTGACCACGGAGATCACGTTGCAACCGGCCAGCTTGGCCACCTGCACGAACATCAAGCCGATGGGACCGGCGCCGATGACGGCCACCGAGTCTCCAATCTCCAATTTGGTTTCGTGCAAACCGCGCAGCACGCAGGCCAGCGGCTCAACCATGGCCGCCTCTTCAAAGCTGACGTGCTTCGGGATGGCCAGCATATTGGTCTCCACGATGCGCCGCGGAATGCGAATGTATTCGGCATAGGCGCCGTTGTTAAACAGCAGGTCCGAACAGAGATTCTCCTGGTGCTTGGAACAATAGAAGCAGGTGCCACACGGGGCGGAATTCAGCGCCACCACCCGCATGCCTTTGCGGAAACCTCTCACACCGGAACCAACCTCTTCGACGACACCCGCCAACTCATGGCCAAACAGGGCCGGAGGCACAATCATGCGCGCATGATAGCCGCGCTGATACACCTTGAGATCGGTGCCGCAGGTCAGGGCCACTTGCACCTTGACCAGCACTTCCCCTTCATCCAGCGTGGGAATCGGCACCTGCTCGATCTTGACGTCCTCTTTGCCATAGAGGACCGCCGCTGTCATCTGTCTGCTCACTTATTGGTCCTTCCATAAGCTGCCCGGCTGAATGACCACCTTCATGGAGTCCGGTTTGGGATGGGCAGCCAAATGCAGCGCTTCAACCGACCCGGCCAGCGGAAAGCGGTGACTGATGAGCCGCTCCAATTCCATTTCGCCGCTGAACACAAATCGCGCTGACTCTTCCTGCAAGTCCACAGAAGCGCTGTACGACCCCAAGAGACTCTTTTCATCGACGCAAACCGCCGCCGGATCGAGCGTTGCCTCACCGTGCTGGGTTTGCGCAAATAGCAATACCCGTCCACCAGGACGAGTCGCGTCCATGGCTGTACGAATTAAAGCGTTGCCGGCTACCGCCAGTATGACCGCATCCGCCCCCCGGCCGTCCGTCAGCTCTTTAACGGCCCTTACGGTCTCGGAGGTAGAGGCGTCGATGTTTTCGTTCAGGCCGAACGTCTGAGCTATTGTATGCCTCTGCGGAAACAAATCGGAAGTTATTAGCCGCGCCCCACAACGGCGCGCCAGCACCGCAAGAATAATGCCAATCGGCCCCTGACCGATCACCAGCACCGATTCCCCCGGCGTAAGTCTCAGCGTTTCAATACCCTTCATGCAGGTGTTGATGGGCTCGATGAAAGACGCCCGCTCGAAGGAAATGCCGTCGGGAATACGAATGACTCCCTTGCGAACGATCCACTCCATCACCTGAACATATTCGGCAAAACCGCCTCCGCTGGGCTCGTAGCCGGCGGTCGCGCCAACTTTCTTGTACGTCGGACATTGGGCGAACACCTTATGCCGGCAGTAGAAGCATTCGCCGCAGGGGATGTGATGGAACACCATTATGCGGTCGCCGAGTTCGTAGCCGATGACATCTTCGCCGAGCGCAGCAACCACTCCGGTAGTTTCGTGGCCAAAGATGCGCGGAGCGGAATGCGAACCGGTGGCAATCTTCTTCAGATCGGTGCCGCAGATGCCGCAGGTGTGGACCCGAACCAGAATTTCTCCTGGGCCAATCTTTGGCACCGGGACGGTCTCCATCCGGACGTCGTTCACGCCGCGATAAACCGCCGCCTGCATGGTTGCAGGGATCGTGGGCTGACCGACGGAACTACCAAGTTGGGTTGCGCTCGACATGTCAGAAATCAGTTGCCAGTTGCCAGTCGCCGCGTGCCCCGTTCTAGCCTGATCTTGGCTAGGGCGGGGCAGTTCCAAGAACTCTCAGTTGCCAGTTGACCACTGGCTACTGACCACTGGCTACTGGCTACTGCCTTCAATTAGATGTTCCAACTCCCGGCACAGGTTCGCAGATGCAATCTTGCTGTTTTTCCTCATCTTGCCCAGCGTGGCCCGCCACTTCGGGTGAAGCGCGATATAAACCAGGAACTGCCGCGTGTCAAACCTTCCGTTGCCGTCAATAAATCGACTCAGGGGCGGCATCGGGAAGGCAGCGTCATCGGAAATGGCCTTCACGGCAGCGAACTCCAGCCCTCGCTCCTTCGCTACCTGGGCGACCGCCGCGCCTTCCATGTCCACCACGTCGGCTCCGTATTTCGCAAGCAACGCCCTTTTCTCTGCGACATCGCTTACGTCTTGCGAGCTCGCCAGCGCCCATTCGCCTCCACGCGTCGGGTAGCGGACGCCAGTAGCGACATCGACCATCTCGCGGATCCGTCCAACGTCGCCCGCCTTTAGCTGCGGCGAGATGGCACCCGCCATGCCCGCAGAAACCAGCAGCTTCGGCTGCGCGTGCTCAATCACCACCTCGGCGGCGTGACGGGCGCGCTTTTCTCCGATACCGCCAACCGTAACCATGGCCTCCGGCAGCTCGAACAGTTCAACCCCGTCCACGTAGTGCGACTGCGTGTTTCTGAGAAGCGGCGCCAGTTCCACCCGCATCGCCGCCACAATCGCGATGGGCTTATGGGGCATAGCCGTGCGCCTGGAACCACTCCACGGCGCGGCGCAAAGCATCATCGACCGGCCCCGGGTTCCAGCCCAGTTCGCGCTCCGCCTTCGCGCTGGTGATAAACATCTTCTTGCGCCCCATGCGTACCGCATCCAACGTCACGCACGGTTCGCGCTTGAGCATCTTGCCGGAGACGACCGTGTCCACCACGCCAGTGGCATAGGCCACGGCGTAAGGCAGCTTAATCTTTGGCGAAGGCAGACCCGTGATCGCCGCCAATTTATCCAGGATCTGCTTCAACGTCAGGTTCTCGCCGCCAAGAATATAGCGCTCGCCCGGCACCGCTTTTTCCATCGCCAGCAGGTGTCCTTGAGCGCAATCGGCGACGTCCACCAAATTCAGTCCCGTATCCACATAGGCCGGAAATTTGCGACGCAGGAAATCGACCACGATCCGGCCGGTGGGCGTCGGCTTGATGTCGCGCTCGCCGATGGGAGTCGTCGGATTCACTATCACAACGTTTTGCCCAGCGTGTGCCGCCGTGATCGCAAGCTGTTCCGCCATGAATTTGCTGCGCTTGTAATCGCCAATCATGTTGGATAGCGTGACCGGCGTTTTCTCGTCGGTAAGGCGGCCGTTGTTGCCGAAGCCCATGGTGGCAACGCTGCTGGTATAAACAACCCGCCGTACGCCCGAATCTCTCGCCGCTGCCAGGACGTTGCGGGTGCCCTCGACGTTGGAGTCGTAAAGCTCCTGACCGTTGCGCGTCCAGAGCCGGTAGTCGGCGGCTACGTGGAAGACAAACTCGCAACCCGACATGCCTCTCTTCAGCGATTCCGAATCGCGTAGATCGCCCACCACGCGCTCCGCCGGCAGGTCGGCGATGTTGTCGAGACGGCTGGTGGGACGCACCAGCAGGCGCAACTGCGCGCCTCGGGAAAGCAGTTGACGGGCAACGTGGCTTCCCAGAAATCCGGTCGCGCCTGTGAGGAAACATTTCATGTTTCAGTAGTCAGTAGTCAGTAGTCAGTAGTCAGTAGTCAGTAGTCAGTAGTCAGTAGTCAGTTGTCAGTGCCGTAGGCACGGCAGAGACCGCGATTTGTGCCGTCCCTACGGGACTCATGTTCAGATGCAACTGTCCAGCCGGGGACATAGTTAACACTTTAGACCGAGGACATACTTTACACTTTTGGGTCCGTGTTTTAAAAGCATTCTTAGTAGTCGTCGTGCGGGGGGAATGTGGGAATCTCCGCTTTTGAGATTTCCACATTTCCCCCGCCTAGCTTCCCGGCTCATCCGCCGGCTGGTTCTTCGGCAGACGC
>Ga0187864_10001558_pt1 | contig 21766 bp, 18 predicted proteins | sample June2016WEW_11_4_FD_132985 | JGI IMG/M metagenome (GOLD analysis project Ga0187864, IMG submission 132985) | Peatland microbial communities from SPRUCE experiment site at the Marcell Experimental Forest, Minnesota, USA - June2016WEW_11_40 | ecosystem: Environmental > Terrestrial > Soil >...
CACTCCTCTTCTCTGTTAATTACGGGACCACATCCAGTCCATAAGACGGGTGGTGGAGGGTTCCGCCGACCTTGATGGGCACGATCTCTCCGGCATTCTTCTTCTTTAAGAATGGCTCCACAAATTTAAGTAGAAATGATTTCATCCCCTTCGATCCCTTGGAAAGCTTGTTCTCGACTTGCAAGGTTCCGTGAAGGTCCACCTGCTCCGTCAACAGGCCGTATGTGCCATGCATATGAGCAAGCGCTCCCGGAACGCTGAAGGAGAGATCTGAGAACGTCGCGATCGCGTCTTTGAGCACGACATGTCCCTTCAGATTTTCAATGACGCTCGCCGGATTGCTGTTCTCCTTCTCGCCCTGAGCTACCTGACTGAGGGTGTTAACGTTCTCCTGCGTCGTCGAGCGAGTGAAACTCGCCGCGTCGATTCCAAAGTCTCCCTGCAGGTTCACCCTTTCAATGAAGTGTCGCTTCCCAGGCGGAACCAGGACTTGTGCCCTGAAGTTCATCGCTCCGGTCAAAGCAGGAGGATCGGCCTTAGAGAGGAGGCGTAACCAGTCCTGGATCCGGCCCTGCAGTTCCGTCGCGCCCAGCGAAACGGTCTTACCCTCCGAGCCCGCCTTGTTTGCCACTTCGCCTTGCAAGACGACTGACGTCCGCTCAAATTGTGCGTGCACCGACTGTAGAGCGACGTCTCCATCCATCCCGTTCACAATCGCATGAAATTGCGTTTTCAGGTGTACCGTGTGATTGCTCCTCTTTACTTCGAAATCGGGCGCGTCGGTACTGCCTTCGACCTCGATGTGTTCGAGCACGCCATTGAACGTGCCGGTGGAGGACAGCGTTCCCGCTATGCCGGGAAATACGCCCAAGTCCGCGTGTTGAAACATATAGGAGCCGGAAAGAATGGTGTGGCCGACGTCCTGAGGCTGCAAGGGGCCGAATTGCCCGTCCGTGCGAATTTCTCCAGGAGGCTCCGGATTCAGGAGCGCGGCGTGGAACGACATTGGCCGGTCATCCGCCACAGAGTTCAGCGTCAATTTGTGAATTTCGAACTTAAGGGGTTCTGTTCCTGGTTCGCCGGAACCAAACTCCACCACGGAACCGTCCGCGATGATCTCGTCGATAACAACTGCCAGCGGCCCCGGGCTGGCGGCAGGCCGCGCTTCGTTGCCGGTGGATTCACTGCGCGGTGACGCGAATACGTGCAAACCTTCGACCCTGACACGTCGAACACGCTTCGGAATGCTGAAAAGCCCCAAGTAACTGCCCTGGATGGTGAGTTTTTCGATCGTGGCGATCGGCGGAGCGTTTGGATCACTGTTGCGGCGGAAGGTCACTCCTTCGGCAACGCACCCCGGCGTGAAATACGTCGCGTGAAACGTTTTCAATTCGACTGTGCTGGAGAACTTTTCCTGCAGCGCCCTGACGATGGTATTCCGCGTGAACGGCCAGTGGCTTGACACCAGCGCAGCGGCGCCGCCGATCACAACTAGAGCCAATAATCCGCCGATCTTGATCCAGCGGGCCAACACTTTAGACTTCATCAATCGATCGAATGGATAGAGATCCTTCAATCGGGAATACGCGAATCGCCAGAGGCTTCCCATTTTGAAGTCCGGGCACTTAAAGAGGCTAACGGCGCATTCTACAGCTAGCCCCGCGCCTCTGTGCAGAAAGATTGCGCCAACACTAAACGAACCACTCTCAGTAACTTGTCGTAGTGAAACCGTGGCCTAATTTGCTCCCCGGAAATCCATCACGCCAGTGAACCGCTCCTCGGCTGCCAAGAGACGGAGGACTGACAGTGCGCGGGAAACAAGGCGCCCGCCTGAAGGCGGCCGCTACGAAGGCACGACTAAGAACCGGAATCCTAGGGGAGGGCGAAAGCGATGACGGAGTCGCCGGGGGCGTCGTTGAAATAGCCTTGGACGGCGACGATGCCGGGACCGCCAAAAGCCTCGACGACAACGTACTGCTTGCCGTTCTTCCCCTTGAAGGTCACCGGAATCGTATGGGCGCTCGCGTCGATCTTTTCGGTCCACAGCTCTTTTCCTGTGCGGGCGTCGAAGGCGCGGAAGCGGCCATCATTCGTCGCGCCGATGAAGATCAAGCCGCCCGCCGTGACGATCATCGCGCCGGTATTGGGCGCACCGGTGTGCGGAAAACCCTTTTCTGCGAGAGCGTCGACCGTGCCGAACGGAACCCGCCAGACGATGTCGCCCGTCTTCGCGTTGACGGCGAAAATTTCAGCCCACGGCGGCTTGATGCACGGCCACCCTGTCTTCGGGTCCCAGTAGCGCGCGTTGTAGCGGGAACCGCCGCCGGGATAGATTTTTTCGTACGGGCCGCCTGAAGGAATCTCCTTCTCTTGCTTGACCAGCCGGCCGACTTGCGCCGTATTGAAAACCGTGGTGCCGAAAATGTAATCGAGCTTGGGGTCAAAGGCGACGCCGCCCCAGTTACCCGAGCCTTCCCGCCCCGGAGAGATCACCGCCATCTTGTTCGGATCGTCGCTGTAGGGCGTGAACGGCCCGCTGTTGTAGAAATTGTTCTTTTCCCAGAGATCCTTGCAGAAGGCGGCGTGCTCGGGCGTGAGATCGTAGATGTCGTCCTTGGTGAGGCTCATGGGAGCGAGCGGCGGAGGCTTGAGCGGAAAGGGCTGCGTGGGCGAAGTGGCTTCGCCGGGGACATCCGACTGCGCCACGGGCCGTTCCTCCATGCCGAACAACGCTTGGCCGTTCGTGCGATCAAAGATGTACAGCAAGCCCTGCTTGCCGAATTCGGCGACGGCCGGAATCGTCTTCCCGTTGCGCTTGACGTCGAACAACGTAGGCCCGCCGGACACGTCGTAATCCCAAAGATCGTGGTGCACGAGCTGCTGATACCAGACGAGCTTGCCGGTATTCGCGTCGAGCGCGACGACGCTATCGCTGAACAATCCGTTGCCGAGGCGCTGGCCGCCGTAGTATTCGGTGCCTCCGCTGGGAGCGATCGGGACGAAGACGAGGCCGCGCTCGGGGTCGAGAGTCATGAAGCTCCAGACGTCGGTGCCGCTCTTCGCGTCCCAGCTCTTTCCGAGCCAGGTTTCGTAGCCGGGCTCGCCGGGCTGCGCCTTGGTGTAGAACGTCCAGACGAGCTTGCCGGTATGGGCGTCCCACGCGCGCACCATCTGGACTCTGTTTTCACCCGTGATGATCAGATCGCGATAAATGACGGGCGCGGAGGAAGGGCTGGCGCCAGCAACGAAGCCGCCGTTGCCGAATCCTTCGGCGGGCTTGCCCGTCTTCGCGTCGAGCGCGAGCATCTGGTTTCCGGAAACGCCGAGGATGATGCGCGGAGGCGTCTGCTTGTCGCCAGGCCAGTAAGCGACGCCGCGGCGCTGCGTTCCTTTGGTCTCGTATTTCCAGATCTGCTGGCCGGTCACGGGATCGAGCGCGTAGACATTCTTGCCCGCATCGAAATACATCACGCCGTCGATCACGAGCGGGGCGCCCTCGGAATTGACGTTGCCCGCCGGATCACCCACGTGAAAAGTCCACGCCCGGCGAAGCTTCGTCACATTGTGCGTGTCGATCTGGGAGAGAGGCGAGTAGCGCGTCGACTGAGGATCGTTCCCGGGATAGCGCCAGTCGGTCTGCGCTCGAAGCGCTGTGGGCAGAAACAGAAACGCGAGAATCGCGAGACAGATCGTCCCGGCTGGAACTGCGCTTCTGGATTGGCTGGTTGAAAAGCTTGACCGCATTGGCAAGCGACCGCGCGGCCGGTTAATGGGACGACCCGAGCAATGGCGTCACGTCGTGCTCCATCTCCGCGAACGACAGCGCCTTCTGATAAAAGTGCGCCTCTTTGCCGTCCCGGTCGTAGATCGTGGTCATCGGCAGGCCTTCGCCCATGGCCGCCCAGCGTGGGTCGATGGCCTTGTAAAATTCGTCGTCGGTCGAGGAAGCGATGTACACGGCGAAAGGAGGCTTCTGCTCCTTCAGGTATTTGAGCATCTCGTCTTTCTCGGAAGCATCGGAAGCGTCGTTCATCGACACCTCAACGACCTGGAGGCCATCCTTGTACTTCGTCTGCAGCTTTTCGATCTCCGGGAATTCCGTGTGACACGGCACGCAATACGTCGCGAAGAAGTTGAGGAAAACAACCTTTCCTTTGTTGGCCGCAATGAGCGCCTTCACGTCCTTCGGCTCCACGGATTTCAGCTCCGGCGTGGACGCGGATTGCGCGCGAACGCCGGACGCGGCGAAAACGGCCACGCAGACCGCCGCGAGAACGATACCCGCGAGCCTATAACTGGGAACGCGCGATGTCATTGGCCGCCGCTCTTTGCAGTCGCCGCTGCCGCCAGCATTTTCGTGGACGCATCTGTAACCTGCTGGAAGTTGTCGCCGGTCATGTTCACGAAGTTCGCCACGACCTGCCGGTTCACGTTCACGAGAATTGTGTTGTTCGCTTCCGGGTTCAGCTTGTATATCCGGACACCCGAATCCTGCGGCCCCTTCTGGAAGTACACGAGAGGGATCGTGATGCCCTTCTCCTGCGCCAACTTTTCCAGCCACGCCTTCGAGTCCGGCCCCTGGATCATCACGACGAAGCCCTTCAGATCCTTCTGCGATTCCACCAGGCTGTTCAACTTGACGATGAGGTCGGCCGCCTGGTCGCTCGGCTTCTGAAAGAAGCCGATCACGGTCGGCGCCGCACCGTACTCGCACACGTAGCACGTGTCCTGTCCCTTGTATTTTCCGGTTACGTCGATGACGCGGAGCGAAGGCGTGACTGCGCCGACCTGACGGCCCGAAACGATCGCGCCGCCGGTGGCTGAGGTTGTCGTCGCAGCAGGGGCCGCTGCCGGAGCAGCCGCCGCAGGAGTCGCGTTCGACGCGTCAGTGCTGCCGTTCGCCGCTGCCGCTTCCGCCATCTTGATGGCGTTGGCGGCATCGGTTCCTTCAACGGGGTACTTCAAGGCGACCCACTTGTACCAGCCGCCCTCAAGGATCTTTGTGTTCAAGTAGCCGAACTCCGCCAGCTTCTTGTACATGTCGATCGAGTCTTCATCGTGATTGCACGGGCAGTAGAGGACGAGCATCTTGTTGCGCGGAAGGCTGATCGGAGGCTTCACCTGCGGCACCCAGGGGTAGTTGATGGCGCCGGGGATGTGTCCATCGGCAAACGCTTCTTCGGGCTGAGTATCGACGAGCACGAAGCTTGTGTCCTTGTTCTGCATCATCTTCAAGATGTCGGCCGGCGCGATGAACTGCGGCGGTGGCGCTTCCATGCCGGGAACTCCCAGATCGTCCTGAGCGGAAAGCGTTGGAACGCAGAAAGCCGCGCCGAACAGAACCAAGCACGCAATCGCCAGCCATTTGCCGATGCTCATAAAGGCCTCCCTACATCTCGTAGGCCGAGATGCCCTTCCATACCGTTAGATTCCTGGGCTGGAGAAAAGGTTCCATCCCCCCGCTCGCGCCATGAACAATTCCTCGTATCGAACCGCTTCCAAACCTCTTTTTTTCAGTTACCTGAGGATGTTACCCACGGCCCCAAAAGGTGTCAAGTTACGCGCTTTTAGCTGCTCCTTGAAGCTGAACAGGCTTGTCACCGCCCACATGAATAGACGTAATGGGGAGGGATGGGTTTCAGGGAATCTGAGTGATCGGCACTCTGACTCATTTAGGAGAATGTAGCGGCAACGCAAAGCCGTAGACGACGCCGTCCACAGCGAAAATCACGTACTGGCGGCCATCGAGTTCATAGGTCAGAGGGCCGGTGCCGAGCGAGCCTCCCGGATACATGTGCCACAGAGTCTTCCCGGTGGCTGCATCCAGTGCAACCAGATTCGCCGAGCTATCCGCGGTAAACAGCAAGTGACCGGCAGTTGTGAGGATGCCGGATTGTCCGCCACGACCCGCTGTATCGGCCGTCCATCGAACCTTGCCCGTCTGATAGTCGATCGCCTTCAGCATGGATTTCGAGGAGAGGAAGAAATCGCGTCCCGCCCAGCCTTCTGCCGTCTTTCCCGGCATGGTCAAATAGAAAACGCCCATCGCTTCTCGCGAATTCACGTAGAAGAGGCCGGTCTCGGGATCGAAGCTCGGCGCCTGCCAGTTGGTTCCCACGCCGCCGGTAACGAGCACGCCATCGGGCTGCGGGTCCTTGTCCGGCCTTGGAATCGGCACTCCGCGCTTGTCGAAACCCGAAAGCCAGTTCGCAGGCACGAATGCCGTGGACACCAGAGCTTCGCCGTTGGTCCGATCGAGCACGAAGAACAAGCCGTTCTTTCCGGCCTGCGCCAACATCTTGCGCGGCTTGCCTTGGAAGACGCCGTCGAACAGCACCGGCGTCATCACCATGTCCCAATCGTGCGTGTCGTGCGGCGACGTCTGGAAGTACCACACCAGTTTTCCAGTGTCGGGGTTGAGCGCCACGATCGTGCAGGTGTAGAGATTCGCGCCAACCCGCGTGTCGCCGTTTTCGACCGGGTGCGGATTGCCCGTTCCCCAATAGAGCAGATTCAATTCCGGATCGTAGGTGCCGGTCAGCCACGTCATGCCGCCGCCGCGCGTGATCACGTCCGTATCGTGCGGCCAGGTATCCCAGGCCGGATCGCCGCGCTTGGGCATGGTGTCCCAGCGCCACTGGATTTTGCCGGTGATGGGATCGAACGATTCGAGAAAACCGGGAAGGTCGGCGGTATCGCCGGAGGTGCCCACAATGAGGTGATCTCGAACAACGAGCGGCGCCACCGCGCCGAAAGCCTTGAGCGCCGGATCGTCGATCTGAACCTGCCACAGCAGTTTTCCGTTGTGCGCATCCAAACACAAAAGCTCGTCATCGGGCGTCGTCATGTACAGCCGGTCCTTGTACATCGCGGCGCCCTTGTTGCCGCCGCCGGCTGCGCCCGGACGCTGAAAGTGCCAAATTTGCCGCCCTGTGCGCGCATCAACAGCCCACATCTGATTCGCGGCGGTGACGTACAGGATGCCGTCCACCTCGATCGGCATGGACTCGAGAGATGCCGCGTGCGACTGGAACGCCCAGGCGAGCGTGAGCGAGCCTACGTTGTCTTTGTTGATCTGAGTCAACGGGCTGAAGCGCCGGCCCGTGTAGTCTCCGTTGAACGTCGGCCACATGTCCGTCGGGGGTTTGCGCAGAGCGGCCGGATCGAGTTCCTGCGCCGGCGACCACGCCGCGCATGCACAGATCAGTGCGACCAGAAATGCGAGCCGTCTCACTTTAAGGTCTCTAGATAGGTGAAGATGTTGTGCAGGTCCGCGTCGGTGTATTTGTTCAGCAGTTCCGCGTGCGCCTTGAGCGGGTCGTGTACTTCGACTTTCTTGACCGTGCTGCGCGACCAGGAGTGATACCAGCCGTCTTTCCCCTGAATCGCCACATGAAAATCGTCGTTCAGAACAAGCGTACCCTCGAACTGCTTTCCCGACGGCAGGGTCACAATCGCTGTGAGGGGCACACCGACCGGATAGAGCAGGCGCTGCTCCAGATCAGGCGGGTTGTATTTCGTGGCGATGCCTGCCAGATCGCCCGTCGGCGAGTGGCACTGCGAGCATCCGCCCGCGCCGTTGAAAAACGCTTTGCCCGCTTCGACCGTGCCGGTCGCGAGCCGCTCGGCCGGAATGTCGTTGGGATAGGGACCGACGCGCGTATGGAGATCGAACAGAGCGAGTTGCGACTGAATAAATGCGAGAAGATCGGCAATCTGGTCTTGACCGAACGGGTACGCAGGCATCCCCCGATCGGCGCGCCCCTGCGTGACCACGGGGCCGATCAAATCTCCGTTCTTATCGTGGCGGACGACGGTCGAGCGGATGAGATCAGGTCCACGGCCGCCGGTTGCGTCCGCCCCGTGGCAGACGGCGCAATTCTGCGCGAAGAGCGCCTTGCCGCGTTCGGCAGCTGCGGCTTGCGCTGCTTCCTTCTCCGGATTTCGCGGCGGAGGCTGCTGCGCACTGGCGCAAAAGGCCACGGCAAAAGCGGCGAGCACAATCAACGCAAGCTTCTTCACTATCGACTCCCCCCCGCATCAATATCGTTCCGCACGGGCCTCGTTCTAATGACCCGCCTTCGTCAAAGTCGCTCCGGTAATCTTCTTCGTCTGATGCGCCCAGTTGGGTCCCGGATAGCTGAAGAGCAGATCGTACCCGGGCGACCCACCCGCCACGAAAATGTGGAAATCATCCGGGGTTTGAACGATCGGCACTCGACCGCCGGGCTTTAAGTTGTCTTTGAATATCTGCGCGTTTTCGGGACGAATGCGGCCGTCCGCAATGGCTTCCTGCGTCAACTTCACGGTTGCAGGACTGAGCTTTTCGAAAGGCAGCCGCGATTTCTCGTACAAATATTCTTGCAGGCTCTTCCGAGTGTAGCCGTGATCATGCAAATCCACGGCGCAATCCGGAATCAGCACGAGGACGAACGTCTGAGAATGGAACCAACCGAAGCCTCCGCCTCCGCTGATTCTGGCGACAACCTGATCGATCACTCCCTGACCGGTCCAGGGAGCGACAGCGCCGCCTCCCAGAACAAGCGGATTCCCCGATGTCGCCACCGTTACGGTACTTTCTTCCGGCTTATAGCCGAGACTCACCTGATACGGTTCCCACGGACTTTTGTCTTCATCCTCGGCAAAAGTGAAGAACGTGTAAGACTCGAGCCGGCCGGTGAGCGCCATGTCGTTCACCTGCGGCCACGTCTGTCCAATGTTCAAGAGAGACAGTCGAAGCGCGCGGCCGATGGTGCTATTGGCGCGGAATCCGTGACCCAGCATCCCGATACCTGAATTGATGCCGAGCTCCTTCCCCAGCGGTCCGCTCACGACGACCACCGGAGTAAAAGATCCCGTGGAAGCCTGGACGTGCGTCAGATCGTATTTCTTGTCCAGGAATCCGTCCATGGCCGCCAGTATGACGGGGAAGTATTCAGGCTTCGCTCCGGCCATCACTGAATTGACGGCGATTTTTTCGACCGTAGCCGTTCCCTGCTTCGGAGCGGCCTGGCCAAGGACTTCCTGCGGCGACCGACTTGTCGCGGCGAGCATCGCCTTCACAAGTTTCGGCGTCGGCGGAACGATTGGCAAGCCGTCGCCCCAATGACTATCGAGGAACAGATCGTTCACTTTCTGGTACGCGTCCTGATAGTCCTTGCCGGTGACTTTGATGTTGGCGCTTTCCAGCTGTCTCTGCGTTTGAGATGGCTTGGCTTCGTCGGCGGTCAGCGGGCGGATAAGATCATCCACCATTGCCGAAAAAGCGGCGGCCGCGATGGGCTGAAGCTCTTCGTGGCTCGCGCGGGACCGGTAATACGTGTCCGCGGGAAGCGCGATCATGCGAATTCCCGGCATGCCGCGGTCTTTCGCCGCGGATTTCGCGTCGTCAAGAAATTCGGTTGTTGTGAAGTAAACGCCCGGCATTCCCGCCTTTTCTATTTCGATCGTGTCGTGGGAACCCCACCACGTGCAGCTCCCTCAATCACCGACGCCGAAGATAAACAGGTCGCCTTGCTGCTTCACCGTGGGGTACCACTTGGGCATGTCGGTGATCGTCTGCGCCGCCGGCTTCGGATACATCGCGATCGTGGCCGTGGGATATTTCTCCTTCAGCATTTGCGCGACCACATCAAGAAAATTGTTTGCGCCGAATTTGCCGTTGTCCACCAGCACGATCTTCTTTCCGGCCAAATCCGGCACGCGCGGATTGATTCCGATCGTGGGTGGCGGAGGAATCTCACCTCGCGGATTCATCACTTCCAGCGTCACCTGCGCCGTTGCCGATCCGGCCGCGCACAGGCCGCCGATCAGAAGCCCAGTTGCCAGCAGCCAATTTGTGTTTCTCTTCATGGCTTTCTCCCCGATCTCACTGGAACGATCGCGTGAAACCGTTTTCGCGCGAGCGCCCTCAAGATAGACAGCGAGGTATCCAATGTCAATCACATTGCGGCGCGCCGCTGCCTACTGAGACCAGCCGGACGTCGCTCCGTACGGCAAACCCGTCATCACCGCCACCACGTCGTGAATCTTGCCGTTCTCGATCTTGAAAAGCTCCGCCACCTCTTCGCTGAACGGCCGCGTTGCCGCCGCGGATTCATCCACCTTCCCCACTCCGGGCACATTGACGGACTTGATGGTCCCCGGCGTATTGAACATGAACACGCCCAGAACCAGCCCTTTCTGCTCGTCCACGGTGATGTACCGCCGGGGACAGATCGGCGTGATGTACTCGAAGAGATGCGTATCCAACTGCTTCTCGCAGTCGAGCTGCCCGAGTTTCGAGCCGGCGAAACTTGACGGGCACGTCTGCGTGCCGTTTTCGATGCGCGTCACGTCTTTGTCGAAATGCGCGATGCTGCCGTTGCTCTTCTCGATGGCTTCGAAATACAGGTCCGCTGCTTCCACCAATTGCTGGCGCGTCGGACGGTCGGATGGATCGAGGTCCTCGAGAAGCGCCGGCTTCGGGTCCGTCAGGTTTTCGGGACGCGTAAACCCGCCGCGCGTTTCCTGCCGCGTCAGGATCACTTCCATCTCGCTGATCTTCTTGTCCACCACCTTCACCCGCGCCACCAGAATCCCGGCCATGCCCCCTTCATCCGTCGTGCCGAAAAAGCTGACTTCTCCCGCCGTCGGATCGTCGATGAAAAGCTGGTAGCTTCCGAAACCATCGAGCGTGCCCCACAGCCCGTCCCCTAACTTCAGTTCCTGGCCGTTCTCCGTGTAGCGCGCATCCTTCGTCAACGGCAACCGCGAGGGATCATGCTCGAGCAGCGCAACGCGGAACTTGTTCATGACGCCGTTCAGGCACTTCCGGTCGCAGTCTCCGCTGCCCGCGGTCGGCGGCTGCGGCGGCTCCACGGCCCACGACGCTCGAGCTATCGCGCTTCCCGGCCCCCATCCGGGCTTCAGCCCGTACTGCGCCTGAGTCGGCACGCCCTGAATGAACCGGATTTTGCCCTTCTCGATTTTGAACACAACGCCGATTTCCCACGTGAATGGATGCCGCAGCGATTCCGGGAACACGCTGCCGTCGTTCAGCGTCAGCGACTTCACCGTGCCGTTGTGATCGAAGAAGACGAAGGCGAAAACCAGTCCGCGCTCGCGGTCCACGACCATGAATCGCCGGTCGCGAATCCGCGTGACGAACTTGAAGAAGCCCGTCTTGAACTGCGCCTCGCAACCCAAACTGAAAATCGGATGTAGGGCCGTGGCGCATCGAGCGCCGGATTGTTGGTTGTCTGCGTGCCGCCCTCGATCCGGTTGCAATCGGGGGGTGAAGGGATACACGCCCTTGCCGTCGCCCCGCTCAAGGCCGGAGAAATACATGTTCGAGATTTTGATCAGCTCTTCGCGCGAGCCGCGCTCCGCCACGGGAATCGTCGCCGTGAGCACCGGATCAGGCGTGCCGATTTTGTCGAGAGCCGTCGCGCCCGGGATGTCGCGGTTCACGATCGTTTCGATTTCCGTGATCTTCCGGTCCTGCACTTTCAAGCGAAGAACCAGGATGGCGGGCCTGTCCCATTCTTTGACGACGCCGATAAATCCGACTTGACCGGCGGCGGGATCGTCGGTGTAGAGCCGGAACGTTCCGAGGCCGTTCGCCGTTCCCCACAATCCCTCGCCAAGCTTCAGCAGCGTCCCGTTCTCCGTGAACCTCACTGTGCTCGCTACCGGCAGGCGCGATGCATCGCGCGCGGCCAGCGCCGTAAGATACTGATCGACAAACCCCTCGAGGCATGCGCGGTCGCACGCGCTCGCGGCGCTCTGCGGAGCGGCTTTTGCCGCAGCAGCACGGCTCGGCGTGCCCGCCAAAACGCCGACGGCCAAAACCACCATCGCGCTATTGCAGAGAAATCGCAGGAATCCGCGTCGCATTGCTCCGCCTCCTCGAATGTTCGGTCAAGTTTTGCGTACGACAAGAAACCGGGTCGCCTGAAGCTCTTGGGACGCAGAGGTTCCTCGATCGGCTACTCCCAGCCGGTCGCCATCACGGCAAGCCGAACACGAAATAAGTGGTGCCGGCCGTCACGAACACGTACTGCTTCCCGTCCACCGCGTACGCCACGGGATTCGATCGCAGCGAAGAGCCGAGATAAATATCCCAGAGTGGCTTGCCGGTTTCGGCGTCGAGCGCGAAGAAATTGCCTTCATCCGTTCCGGAAAACACCAGCCCGCCCGCCGTCGCCAGAGTGCCCACCCACGATGGCGAGCGCAGCCGGAACTCCCACTTCATTTTTCCGGTTGTCGCGTCGAGGGCCCGGATCGCACCGTAGGCGTCATCGCCGCTGAGCGCGCGTTCCCCTCCCGCGCCCATGGGAAATTTTCCCATCTCCCACTTGGTGGAAGTTCCCTTGACGAAGTAGGAGCCCATTTCACGCGCGTCCACGTAGAAGAGCTTGGTCAGCGGGCTATAGGAATTGCTGGTCCAATTGATCGCGCCGGTGATGCTTGGGAACACCAGGTTTCCTTCCGGGCTGGGACCCGTGTCGGGCAGCACGATTGGTTGTCCCTTGGCGTCGAGTCCTTTCGCCCACGTCTGCTTGGCGTAGGGAACGCCGGTGATGAATTCGCCCGTCTCGCGATCGAGGACGTAATAGAAAGCGTTGCGGTTCGCGAAGCCCAGGAGTTTTCGCGGCTTGCCGTTGATGGTCCCATCAAACAGAATCGGCGGTTCGGACGCGTCCCAATCGTGGGTTTCGTGCGGCGAGAACTGAAAGTACCATTTGACTTTTCCGGTATCCGGATCGATCGCGAGCAGCGCGCACGTATAGAGGTTGCTTCCCGGCCGCGCGTCTCCGTTCCAGTCCGGAGCGGGATTGCCCGTGCCCCAATAGACGAGATTCAGCTTGGGATCGTATGCACCCGCATTCCAGGTTGTGCCGCCAGCCGGCACGGAATCGCCCCACGTTTCCGAGCCGGGCTCGCCCTGCAAAGGAACGGTCCAGATGCGCCAGAGCCTCTTGCCCGTCTTCGCATCGTAGCAATCCAGAAGGCCGCGAACGGCCGCCTCGCTGCCGCCGGTTCCGATCATGATCTTTCCGTTGAACGCGAGCGGCGGACCGGTGATCGCGTATCCCATCTTGTTGTCCGCGACGACCGTATTCCAGATCACGGCGCCGCTTTTCGCGTCGAGCGCCACCAGGTGCGCGTCGATCGTCGCGACGTACACTCGATCGTCCATCACCGCCGCGCCGCGATTCGTCTGAAAGAGGCCGATGGCAACCACATTCTTCAGAATGGGCGACCATGTCCAAAGCTTGGCGCCGGTGTGAGCATCGAGCGCCGTCACCGTGCTTGGCGGTTCGGTGACGTACATGATGCCGTCCACAACGATGGGCGACGTTTCGACGTTTCCCGCAGGCCGCGCGGGCTGGTATGCCCAAGCCAATTTCAGCCCGGCAACGTTTTGCGGAGTAAGTTGCTTGAGACCCGAGAAGCGCTGGTCATAGTAGTTGCCGCCGTATGTAAGCCAGTTCTCGGGTTCGCTATCCGAATTCACGATGCGTTGATAGGGCACCTGCCCAAAAGCCGGAAGCGAGGTTCCCAGCGCAAGCAAGACGAGAGCGTATCGGATGGCTTTCATTGGGCGCCTTTCAAGCCGGCCAGGTATGCGACCAGATCGTCCAGTTGGTTCGCCGACAGCGTGTCCTTAAAGCTGGGCATCACGCTTCTCCCGGGCAGTTTTTCCAGTTTCTGCAAATCGAGTTTCCGGAACGAGTGAAACCGGCCCGCGGCGTCCTTCAGTTCGATCGTGAACGAATCCTCGTACACGCGCGTCCCGTCCACGGAGTGGCCGTCCTTCGTAACCACGTGGACAAACAGGAACTGCGTGAAGCGTCCCCGCTCCATCGCCCCCGCCTCCTTGGGCAAGACTGCGCCGGGAGTCAAAAGCGTCGTGCGCAAATAGCTGGGCCCGCGCATCGCGCCGACCCGCGTTAACTCCGGACCGACGCCGCCACCCTCGCCACTGATAATGTGGCATCCGGCGCACCCGCTCGCATCGTAAACCGTCTTCCCCTTTGCGGGATCGCCCTTGGCTACCTCGGCGTCCGCCGTGTGACCCAGCGTTCGCAGATAGCCCACCACCTGTCCGGTCTCATCGACGTTCAGCGATCCGAACCCGTTCATTCCCGTGCCCGGAATCCCTCCGCGAATGATCTTGCCGACCTCCTCGTCGCCCAGCCTTTCCGCCACTCCCTGGAGACTCGGACCGTCGCTGCCGCCGCCGTCCAGTCCATGGCAGTTCGAACATGTGGCTTCGTACAGCACTTTCCCTGCGGCCACGTCAGCGGGAGAGGTCTTGGCGACGACGGGAGTGGTGTCGCGTGGGATTTGCGCTTGCGCGGCCCATCCCCATGCAAGAAAGACGAACGCGGCCACGCAGCATTGCCGAATCGCTGTCATGCGCATTCCCCCTTAAATTTCACTGTGTTTCGCAAGTATCATACGCAACTTTGCACTGTCAAGCATTCCGCTCGATGCAAATGTGGAGTGATTGGCTCAAGCGCGAGAAAACAGTATCGCTGATAGCCTTAGGGCAGGCCTAGGCTTCCGTAAGCTCGCGGATACGTCAAGATGCCCCACGGCGTCTGAAATCCCCCGATCACTTTGATTGGTTGATACGACTTCGCGTCGATCACGTACACGTTGTTCGACCGCCCGCAAGCCAGCAGAATCCTCGAATCGTCCGGCGTGAACGTGAAATGCCAGCAACGCTGACCTACGGGCGCTTCCCCGAGCAGTTGCAGCGAGTCCGATGAAAACACCTGGAGCTTTCGCGCGGCGGCTGCGAAGATGCGGCGCCCCTCGCGGTCGAACGCAACACCGTAGGGCTTGGCCGCAGTCGCTACCGATCGGATGACGTTGAAATTTTGGTCGAGCGAAAGCAGCGTGCCCGATCCTTCCATCGTCACCGCGTACGAATTCCCCTGGGGCGATGCCTTCACGCCTCTAGGGCGCTTGCCATAAGACGCAAGCTTGATGTTGGCGAGGAGCTTTCCGCTTTCGATTTCGTAGACGCCCAGATTGTCCTGCGCTTCGTTGGCCACGATCAGCCGTTTTCCATCGGGCGAAAACTCGAGCCCTTCCGTTTCTTTGCCTGCCGTGAAGCTCCGGCCCTGCGACCAGTCCTGCGTATTGAACGTCACGATCTGCGAAGGCGGTTCATTCTCGTCCTCTTCTTCGCCTACGGCGGTCTCCTTGGGCGGCCCGCCCGTGGAGCCGGGCTCGAACGAAGTGAATACTTCTTTGCCGCTGGGATCGAGCTTTACGAATTCCGGATTGTCCCCCACGTGGAGCCGTTGCACGAGGCGCAGCCGGCGCGTGTCGAAGACAACCGCGTCCTTTGTATCCTTTGCCGCCACCACCAGGTATTTTCCGTCGCTGGTGAGAGCGAGCCCTCGAGGCGCAACATCCCGCGGATGAATCCTCTTCACCACTTCCAGCTTGGCCAAATCGATTACGCTGATTCCGCCGTCCTCTTCGGTCACATAGGCGACGTTCGTGGGAATGTGAAAGAAGCGCAGGTAAACCAGCCCGGCGCACCCCAGCACAACAATCAGCAGCAACCATCCCGCGAATCTACCTGGTTTCATCCACACCTCTCGATTCCAATCCGTTCGTCTCGCGATTCACCCGGCAACACCCTCCTGGAAACGCGGAAATCGAACTGCGGGTTACCTCTTTCCGACGAGATGCGTTGGAAGCTCGGCCAGGTTGTCGAGCATCAAGTCCGGCGGATGCGCGCGCAGGCCGTCCGTGCCGAAACCGTAGCTGACTCCGCAAGCCCATGTTCCGGCGTTCCGCGCCGTCCGCACGTCCACGTCGGAATCGCCGACGATCATCGCCTCGCGCGGCGCCACCGCAAAATCGCGGAGCAGAACGTTTACGCCCTGCGGGTCGGGCTTCTTTGTAGCAAAGCTGTTGCCGCCGTACACGTACTGGAAATAGCCAGCCAGGCCCAGCCCTTCGAGGATTGCCTGGCTGAACCTCACGGGCTTGTTGGTCAGGACAGCCATCCCACGCTCTTTCAGCCCCTCGAGCGCCTCGCGCACGCCCGGATAGGCGACCGTGTTGTCGAGCATGTGCGCGCGGTAGTAGGAAAGAAAGTACGCCAGGCCTTTTTCGGCTTCCTCATCCGTCGCGCCCTCGCCGAGCGCGCGTCTCACGAGGGTCGGCGCGCCATCCCCAACGTAGCCGAAAATCGTTTCGTCCGTGAGCCGTGCGCGGCCCATGTGCAGCAGCGTGGAGTTGACCGCCTGCGCCAGGTCGACCTTCGAATCGATCAGCGTCCCATCGAGGTCGAAGACCACCACTCGCACCCCGGCAAACTGTCCGTTGCTGCCCTCGTCCATGCCCTCTCGCGCTCCCTTGAGAATCCTTCATCTTACTACGTAGCGCCCCGCGAATCGGCCGGTTCATCTTCTTCGCCCGATCCCCCGTTACCAGAACGAACAACACCCGAGCTTTTTTCCTCGATGCCTCGCCCCGAACGCTATTGTGTCCGCATAGGCGCAAGCCGGCTGGCAGCCTTCAGCCCTTGGGGATGATTACCTTGAGCCGCATCTGGGAGGCGTTGAAACAGGCCCAACGACATCGGTCGCGCGCGTCCACCGATCTCGACCGGCGCCGAAGTCTGCGTCAGCCGCACGCGACGCCGCTGCTCGTCTACGGCTCGGGCGCGGACAAGCAGCCCTTCCACGAAGAGGCCGAAACGATCAATGCCAGCGAACACGGCTGTCAGCTAGCGGTCGAGACCTGCGTCGCGCGCGGCCAGCGGCTCTTCCTCACCAACACCCGCAATCAAGCCGAACAGGAATGCCGCGTCGTCCACGTCAGCCGTCGCGGCCGCGGCAAGATCCGTGTCGGTGTCGCTTTCCCTGCTCCTGCCCCTGAATTCTGGCGCGCGTCGTAGCGATCCGCTCTGCCAGCCTCAAGGAACATCTTGGGCGCACTCATTTTCAGGTGGATTCTCCGCCGTCGGTTTTTGGGCTCTGCGCGCCTGCTGTTACAATGTCTTGTCTCCACAACGCCACAATTTCACGCTGAGGCCCTCATGGCTGAAATCCAACCCTTTCGCGCATACCGCTACGACACGAACCGCGTCGCCCTGAAAGACGTCCTCACGCAACCGTACGACAAGATCACTCCCGCGATGCAGGACCGTTACTACGCCGCGAGCCCTTACAACCTGATCGCCATCGAAAAGGGCCGCGCGCTGCCCGAAGATTCACCGGAGAGGAATGTCTACACGCGCGCCGCGCGAACCGTCGACGAATGGATTGCGCAGAAGGTTCTCCTCCAGGATGCGAACCCCAGCATCTATGTCTACGCGCAGGAATTCGAGGTGCCGGGGAGCCACACGCGCCGCGTGCGCGTGGGCTTCATCGCCCTCACCCGCGTCGAAGACTACGACGCGCGCGTCGTCTTCCGGCACGAGCGCACGCTCTCCGCCCCCAAGGCCGACCGCATCGAGTTGCTCCGCCGCACGCGCGCGCAGACTGGCCAGCTCTTTCTGCTCTACGACGATCCCGCGCGGCAGATCGACGCGTGGCTGGAGCAAACCGCCCGGACGAAATCCGCGCTCGAGCTGTGCGATGAATATGGCGTGACGCACCGCCTGTGGCCCGTCAACGATCCGGCGTTCATCGAGCGCATTCAGAAGGCAATGGCCCCGCAGAAGCTCGTGATCGCCGACGGCCACCATCGCTACGAAACGGCGCTCAACTACCGCAACGAATGCCGCGCCCGTTCCGGCACGGCCGATCCCTTCGCCGCGCACGAATTCGCCATGGCGACGTTCGTCAACACGCATTCCAAGGGCCTGACGATTCTGCCCACGCATCGGATCGTCGCCCATCTCGCGAATTTCGATTTTGACCGCTTCCGCAAGGCCGTCGCGTCCTATTTCGATTGGTACTCCTATCCATTCGCGGACGCCCAGGAGCGCGAGACCAGTTACGCTGAATTTCGCAAGGACTTCGAAGGACAGAGTCACGGCTGGCGCGCGATCGGCGTTTACGCCGGCGCGGGGAAGCAGGGCGCGGCCTTTTATCTTTTCGTGCTGCGCCGTGGCATCGATATCGAGGATCTGCTGCCGAACGTTTCTCCGGCGCAACGCGAACTCGACGTCGTGCTGCTCCATCGCCTCGTGCTGGAAAAGGGTCTCGGAATCACGGCCGAGGACGTCGCGTCGGAACGGAACATCCGCTATGAACGCGAGATGGAGGCCGCGCTCTCCGCCGTGGATCGGGGCGAAGCGCAGATCGCGTTTCTGCTGAATCCCGTGCGCGTGAAGCAAGTCATCGACATCGCCTTGAGCGGCGACGTCATGCCGCAAAAGTCCACGGACTTCTATCCCAAGCTCCTGAGTGGAATCACGATCTATCGCGTGGACGAACGAGTGGGAAAAGAATCGAAGTAGCGCTTCAAAGCAGAAACGCGCGGAGGGAACGTAGATCCCTTCCGCGCGCCGAAGAATCCGGCCGGCCCTCCTCAAACGGGAAGCCGGCCCGCCCCGACGGACTACTTTCCGAAGCTCTGAATCGCTGCGGCCTCGCTGTCGTAGGTGTCGAAGACCGTCATCAGCTTCGTCACCTGCAACACTTCCTTGAACTTCGTGCCGAGGTTCGCGAGCTTCAGCGTGGCGCCTTGCGAACGCGCGCTGTGGAACGTCGCGACGAGCGTGCCGAGACCCGCGCTGTCGATGTAACTGACGTTGGCGAGGTTGAGAACGATCTTCTTCTTGCCCGCCGCCAGCAAGCTTTTCACTTTCTCGCGGAACGCGTTGCTCTCCTCGCCCAGTACGACCCGCCCTTCAATGTCCAGCACGTTCACCCCGCTCACATCCCGATCGGTCATTCGCAGTGCCACGTTCGTGCCTCCTCGAAAAATTCAAATTCGTTCTTGCGCTGGTCGGATAACAAGCCGCGCCCAGGCTGCGACAGGACGTGCCCTGTCCTCAGTAGAAATCCGAGCAAGACATATAATAGCCGCAATTCGGACAGATCAGCTTGCAGCTCCGTGCGCCAAGCCGCGTCGAGCAGCGCGGACAGTATTGGGAAGCGTACTCCTGCTCCCCGCGGATTCCACGCGCCGCCACGGTCGGCTCAACACTCGCCCCCGCGGGTTTGCCCGATAGAATAGCGGCCGCTGGCCGAGCCATCTCCGGCTCCTTTGGAGCGACGTTTATAGCACATCCCGCGCACGGGGAAAAGCAAGCGTCGCCCTGCATGAACCTGGCGCCCGAACGGGACGAACTGGATGCAACCGCGTCCCCAGTGAGAGCGTCTGATAGCATAGAAGCGAGGCGGCCATGACAAGCAAACTTCAGTTTGGGCTAGCCGCAGCAATCGTGTTTGGATTTTCTCTCGCAGGCTCGTCCGTTGTGGCGGCGCAGCGAATGGCCCCGGCTTCGGCCTCGCGTGTGGTCACCGTACAACCACGCCCAGTGCGTAGCGTGCGCCGAGTAACCCGTCGAATGGTGGTTTAGCCGGCGCGAGCTTCGGCGCAAGTTCAAATGGATTTGTGCCAGCGAGTAGCTCGTCCCTCTCATTACAGCAATTGCTCGATCCAGTTCCTCCGCCCGGATTTGACTACGCGTACCTCTCCGCGATTGATAGCGACCTGGGCATAAAAGCTTTCATTGATCCCGCGACTCAATTGCGGCTGGCCGCGGCACGGCGGTTCCTGCGTGGGACGCGCGGATCCGGATTCGGCGCCGGCTTCTACCTCCTTGATGCCGGAGGCGAATACGCCGTGCCTGAGGAACCTGCCGCTTCTGAACAACCGGCGCCGCAGCCACAGATTATTATCTTGCAGCAGGCCCCCGCAGCCCAACAAACCGAGGCGCAGGCTGGGCCGGAACCTGCAATGGAAACCCCAGCGCCGCTGCCCGATGTAGGTCAATTCACGCTCGTGCTTCGGAATGGCTCCCAAATCGAGGCGGTCGCGTTCACTCGCTCGAACGACAAAATTGTGTACATCACCGTCGAGGGCAGCCGCCGCACGATTGCCTTGGCCGATCTCGACTCCGCCGAGACGGTGCGCGTCAATGAGGAGCAAGGCACTCCGCTTCGGCTTCCTATGTAAACCGTCGGCGCCCGCCGGACGCATAGACGAGAACCGCGCCGATCGCGGCGAAAACTCCCGCATACAGGAATCCCGCCGTGACGCTCACGCCTGACCAGAGCGCGCCCACCGCGATGCTCGACACAAGATCGCCGATCCCATTCGTTGTTGCGAGGACTCCGAAGCCCGATCCGCGGACCGCATTCGGCAGCAGCTCTGCCGCAAGCGACTTCTCGACCGATTGTTGAACGGCCCCGTGCACGCCCGCGAGGCCAAAAAGAATGGCCAAAACGGCAATGGTGGGCCGTTCGAAAATGAATCCGATGTAGGTTGCCGCCCCGATAGCGTAGCCGGCGGCGAGCAGCCCTCGTTTTCCGACGCGATCTGCCAGCGCGCCCGCGGGGTAGGAAGCCAGCGCGTTCACCACGTTGTAGAACGTGTACAGGCCGACAGCAACGGTCGCGGCCCGGCCCGCGCCAAAACGCGGCGTGAGAATCTGGCTCGCCCGCAGGATCAGGAGCGTCGGCGCAAAGTCCCCCATCCCGTGCGCAAGCACTCCGCCAAGATAATGCCAGTAGGGTTTCGGAAGTTGCGCAAGGCGCGATGCGAAACCCGTGAAAGGATGTGCTGCGGGATGTCCATCCTTCTTGGCTGCCGGCGCGAGAAACGCAAAGCACACGGCCGCCGTTAGTCCGGGAAGCAGCGTCCACCTCAGGACGCCGCGCGTGCCCAGCACTCCGAGCAGCGCCGTGGCACAGAGCGGCCCGAGCACCGCGCCGAGCGTATCCATCGCGCGCTCGAAGCCGAATGCGCGCCCCTCCTGGCTCGGCGCGACGCAATCCGCGAGCAGCGTGTCGCGCGACGGCCCGCGGCTGCCGCGCCCCACCCATCCGAGCGAGCGCAGCGCAAGCACCATCGGCCAGCTCTGCGCGAACGCATAGCCGAACGTCGTAAGCGCCGTCGCGCAGTAGCCCACGATGCCGGTGGGCTTGCGCCATGGCGCGTGGTCGGCAACGAAGCCGCCCGCGAGCTTCGCGAAGCTCGATAGCCCGTCGGAAACGCCTTCGATGATTCCGAGCGCCACCGCGGGCGCCCCCATGCTCGCGAGAAATGCCGGCAGGATCGCCGTCGCCGCTTCGTGGCCCCAGTCCGAAAAGAGGCTCGCGAGGCCAATTCCAAGAACGCCACGCGTCAGCCAGCGTTTCGAGGGAAAAGGCGATGCAGAAGACGCGAGGGAAGGTTCACTCATGATCGTGACGCCACGCGGGTATCGTATGCGGCGGGTCCGGTCAACACAAGTCGCGATCCGGCGGTGTAGAATCGGCGGCCAGAACATGCGAGCCGTGATTCAACGAGTGAGCCAGGCGCGAGTCGCAGCGGACGGCCGCGTCACCGGCGAAATTGGCGCGGGACTTGTCGTGCTCGTCGCCGTGGGACGCGAAGACTCGGCGGAAACAGCGGCATCGATGGCTGAAAAGATCGTGCACCTGGGAATTTTCAACGACGATCAAGACAAGATGAACCGCTCGCTGCTCGATACCGGCGGCGCGATTCTCGCCGTCTCGCAGTTCACGCTTTATGGTGGCGCGCGCGGCCAGCGTCGCCCCAGTTTCATCCAGGCCGCTCCGCCCGACCAGGGCAAGGCGCTCTACGAGGAATTCGTGCGCGCGCTCAAGGCGCTCAACGTGCGCGTCGA
>Ga0187864_10001570_pt1 | contig 21627 bp, 18 predicted proteins | sample June2016WEW_11_4_FD_132985 | JGI IMG/M metagenome (GOLD analysis project Ga0187864, IMG submission 132985) | Peatland microbial communities from SPRUCE experiment site at the Marcell Experimental Forest, Minnesota, USA - June2016WEW_11_40 | ecosystem: Environmental > Terrestrial > Soil >...
CGTCGGGACGAAACAGATCTCCTGGCTCTCCGGCTTTTCGGCGACGGGCACGGCGAGGCGGCGCGCGATCTCGCGCACTTCCTGCTTCGTCAGTTCGCCGAGGGGAAATTCGGTGCGCGCGAGCTGCTCCTGCGTCAAGCCGAAGAGAAAATATGACTGGTCCTTGGTTTCGTCGATTGCGCGGAGCAGTTCGTAACGGCCGGTTTCGCGATTGTGGCGGACGCGGGCGTAGTGGCCGGTGGCGATGCGCTCGGCGCCGATCTGGCGCGCGGTGACGAGAAGCTGATCGAACTTCACGTGATTGTTGCAGAGCGTGCACGGAATCGGCGTGCGGCCCGCGAGATAGTCGTCCACGAACGGGCGGACGACGGCCTGCTCGAATTGGCGCTCGAAGTTGATCACGTAGTACGGAATACCGAGATGCTCGGCCACGCGGCGCGCGTCGTAGACGTCGTCGAGCGAGCAGCAGCGATGCTGCTTCGGGCCGTCGCCCTGAAGCTCCGGCAGGCGTCGCTGATTCCAGAGCTGCATCGTGAGGCCGACGATCGGCTCGCCGCGCTCGCGCAAGATCGCCGCGACCGTCGAGCTGTCCACGCCTCCCGACATTGCTACCGCGACTGCATGCACAGTCGACGCGACAGCAGTCGCGGTCGCAGCGGACGCAGTCGTGTCGCGAACGGAGTCGAGTTGGACAATGGGCGTCATCGGATTAACGCGCGGAGGCGGCGGCCTCGGGGTGCGGAGCGTTGGGCGAAATCGCGCGGATGCGCTCGACGAGGCCCGGAATGAGTTCGATGGCGCGGTCGATTTCGGCGGCGGTGGTCGGGCGGCCGAGACTGAAGCGCAGGCTCGAGCGCGCTTCGTCGCGCGAGAGGCCGCTCGCGGTGAGGACGTGCGAAGGCTCGGTCGAGCCGGAAGAGCACGCCGCGCCGGTAGAGCACTCGACGCCCTGAAGATCGAGCGCGATCAGCAGAGCTTCGCCGCCCGCGCCCGCGAAAGAAAGATTCGCGGTGTTGGGGACGCGGCGCTTGGGGTCGCCATTCGCGCGCACGGACGGAATTCGCTGAAGCAGCGCGGATTCGAGGCGGTCGCGAAGCGCGCTGATGCGGGCCGAATCTTCCGGTAGCAGCTTGCGCGCGAGTTCAGCGGCCTTGCCGATGCCGACGATGCCGGGAACGTTCTCGGTGCCGGGGCGCCGCTCGCGCTCAGCGTGACCCCCGAAAAAGCGCGGCGCGAGCGGCGTGCCGGTGCGAACGTAGAGCGCGCCGACTCCCTTGGGACCGTAAAACTTGTGCGCGGAGATCGAGAGCAGATCGACGCCGAGGCGATTCACGTCGAGCGGGACCTTGCCCGCGGACTGCACCGCGTCGCAATGGAAGCGGACGCCGGCTTCGGCGGCGATGCGCGCGATTTCCTCGATGGGCTGGATCGTGCCGAGTTCGTTGTTCGCGTGCATCACGGTGATGAGAACCGTTTCCGGGCGCAGCGCGCGGCGAATTTCTTCCGGATCGACGACGCCCTGCGATTCCGGGCCGCGGCCGACGCCGACGAAAGTGACGTCGATGCCCTGCCGCTCGAGTTCTTCACAGCTATGTAGGACGGCGTGATGGTCGATGGCGGTGGTGATGACGTGCTTGCGCGGCCTCGTCGAAGCGGCGACCGAACCAAAGATCGCGAGGTTGTCCGCTTCCGTGCCGCCGCTCGTGAAGACGATTTCGCTCGGCTTCGCACCGATCAGGGCGGCGACGGAGTCGCGCGCGACGTCGACGGCGGTGCGGGCACGCTGCCCGGCCGAGTGGACCGAGCCGGCGTTGCCGAAATTTTCTCCGAGGAACGGCAGCATGGCGTCGCGGACGGCAGGGTCCACGGGAGTCGTCGCGTTGTAATCAAGATAGACGGGCATGTTGGCGGCTCGGTAGATTCAGAATAGCGGCTGCGGCGGAGCGGGTCAAGCAAGCGAGCCGATAGCGGCGGCCGGCAATCGCGGTTTGCCTGGGTGCCGAGAAATTCTCGATTAGAATGGCAGCCGCTCCTTTCTTTTCAGGAAGTTACGCTGGATTCTAATATTCATATTTCTCGATTAGAATTTCGCGCCCCTGCCCGCGTTCGAACAGGCATCGGCGCTTTCCCAAGCTCTCCGACCTGGCCTTCCCTTCCCGCGAATTGTGGACTTCTCTCATTTTTTTGCCGGAATCTGGCTAGCAAGATACGGGGGAATTGCAAGCACGAGATTATGTGGACTTTTGGAAATGCTGCCCACCCCTTCGAAAAAGGCGCGACGGACACCCAGCATCTTGGAATGCGGCGACGAAGCAATTACCGAAATACAGCGGTCAGAACAATGTCCATTTGCGGGACTGGTATCGCACAGAACCGAACACTAGTTCCTCGGGGAATCCAACGTTCAAGAGCATTAATAGTCGTAGGAAAGCATGCAACTTTTGGTTGAAGAGGAAAAGATCGCCGCCAGTAGTGATGACCTTTGATTGCCTCTTGATACCCAGGTGCGTGAAGAAGTTTCTTGTCTGACGAAGAGTCTGCTCGAACTCGATCGGATCACCCAGAAGCAGCTCGGCGTGGTCCGGTCTAATTCGGGTAATCAGAGATTCAATCCTCTTCTTGAAAGAGGGTTCGTTTGCAAATCGAATCGCATCTTCTAACCTCTCTGCAAGGGCGTGATTGTTGCACACTGCTGCGATTGTCGGCACAAGTACGTCGCATATCCTCCTAAAAATGGAGGCTGGTACAAGTGCGGAGCGGTCAGTCAAACGGTGGAATGATTCCAAGCCCTGTGCAAGGGAGAGAAATTCGGTCTCCGCAGACATCGCACTATCGCGAACTGTGCCGTAAACGAGATTCTGAACTGGACGGAGTTCATCCGTCGCGCTCAACCATGCCGCAATCGCTCCCGATAGCTGCGATAGATCGCATCTGAAACTTGCCTGGATATCGTGCTTCTCGACCCTCCCCCGCTGTCGGCGAACGAACCATCCCTCGCCCTCGCCGGCGATATCGCAGGAAACTGACCGGAGACGAACGGAAATCCCGAGGAACAGGGACAAGAAATCCTCAAAATGATAAGCAACATCTAACAGCTGCTCTAGCGAAGTTGGCTCTGTTGGAGCAATCGTAATCCGAGTTCGACTGGCAGCCGAATGACGGCCGGATGAGCTCAGTGCTACGTCAGATCCCACCGACAGCGTGATCCCAATCTTGGTCGACAGAACGCAAAAATCCAGCAAACGTAAAGCTCGTCTCGGATACCTTACTGATACTTCCTCCTCGCTGAGGCGTATTTCGCTCGTCGGCCTCAACCAGTTGTCAAGCCCGATGTAAGTGCACTCGATCGAGGCTGAGAACAGTCCGAAGGGGTCACGCAAATGGACTCCCATTATGCAAAGGCTGACACGCAGTCGGCGGATCGACAGAACATCTCCCGTCTTGCCATCTAAGTGTTGTGGGCCTTTGATCCCGTGAAGCTCAACTAGGGTGCAAACACCTAAAGTCGTCCATCCATGAATGACATCGAGAGCCCCGTCCGGGTCGGTGCCGGCAAAGAACCGTTCTGCATTGGAAATTGTTGCGCCGGTGGACAGTTCAATCCCTCTCGCTGTGGCGCTCAGGTGGCCCGAGAACCTATCGCTGGGGCTCGATGCCCTCCAGAAGACTCCTTCCACCTCAAATTTGGACCTCAGGTCAAATCTCTTGGGCATTGGCTAATTCTCGAACCTCGCATTTCTGTGTCTTAATGATGCTTTCGCCTTTCGTAAGGCTCAGTAATTACAACATAGCGACTTATGAGAGTTTACATCGGACGTTAGTGGCGATCATCTCAACAATTCCGGGTCTCTATACAAAAGACACCGCTGTTGAAACTGACGCGCCGGAGCGATGACGGCTCAAGGCGCGGCTGTGGGGGCGTCCGTGCGTGGGAGGCGAGAGTCCCCCCAGGCGGATTCGTGCCGTATAATCCGCTGCGCATGGCCGCGGATACCAATATCGCAGAGAAGAAGAGCCGTCCACGGTTCCGGCGCGTCCGCGCTTTCTGGGGACGCGTGACCGAGGGCATGGAACTTCAACAGCTCTGGGGCCAGTTCGTCTCCGAAGCCAAAGCCAGCTACGGCCTCTACTCGAAGGACGTTGACTGGGAAGAGATCGGCCAGGAACGCAGGCGGTTCAAAAGATTCAGGCGTTCCGTCTGGGCCTTGTTTCTGGCGATGCTGATGAAGCTTTCGCCGCCGCGGCGCGTGCTTTTGCTCGCCGCCATCGTCCTGCTGATCCTGAATATCCACATCCGCTGGGGCGCTACATCGGAGTTCGGCATTAATGCGGGCGGCTTCGGCGTGATCATTTTGTTCGTCCTGCTGGCGCTCGAGCTGGCCGATCGCGTGACGATGAAGCGCGACCTGGAAATCGCGCGCGAAATCCAGCAGTTGCTCGTCCCCGCGAATCCTCCCAGCGTGCCCGGTGTGGACATCGCCTTTGCCACGCGGCCGCAAAACACGGTCGCGGGCGATTATTACGATGCATTCCTTCGCCCGCTGCCGTCGCGCGATTCGGGCGCGCAACCGCTGCTGATTGCGGTTGCCGACGTGGCCGGCAAAAGCATTCCCGCGGCGCTGCTGATGGCCACATTTCAGGCCAGCCTGCGGGCGCTTGCCGCCACGCCCGTCACGCTGGATGAAATCGTGACCGGACTGGACCGCTATTGCCGCGCGCATAGTCTCGCAGGGCTCAGGTTCACGACCGCGTTTCTTGCGGAGGTCAATACGGCCACGCACGAGATGCTCTACGTGAACGCCGGGCAGAACGATCCCATCCTGCGGCGCGCTTCGGGAAAGATCGAACGGCTTGGCGCCGGCGGCCCGCCGTTTGGCCTGCCGCTCTTCACGGAGAACGAAGTTTCCTATGGCTCAGGGCGCGTCCAGTTGCAGCCCGGCGACTTGCTTTTCATTTTCACGGACGGAGTAGTGGAAGCGGTCGATGGTGCGGGAGCAGAATACGGGGAAGCGCGCCTCGTTGGGTGCATTCAAAACACCCCGGCCGAAAGCGCAAGCGAAACCCTAAAACGCGTAATGGCCGATGTGAACGCCTTCGTCGGCTACGCCCGCCAGCATGACGACATCACGTGCCTGGTCCTGCGCATCGACGCGTAGAGCCGTCCGTCTCTCTCGTGCCACTAGCTGACGTGGTGAGGGTGCCGGTGTCTGCGATGGTGACGATGATGATGTGAAGATGCACTCACAGGGCCCGCCAACATCGAAATTGCCACCAGGCCCAACAGCAGCGCGAAAAGCTTGGAACGCCAAGAAGTCATAACGATTCTCCAGGGTACGTTTCTGACGAAACATACCTGATGGACTTACCGTAGCACGCCCATGCAAGCAAGGTGCCCGGCATTGCCGGAGCGTTTCGCAAGCAGCACTCCCATGCGTGTGTCAAAAGCCCTAGCCTTCTCAAGTCAATAGTGGTTGAATGCACGGCGGCGAGGGCGGTCATAGGAGGGTAAGAGCCTACGCTCGCAAGGCGGGCATGGGGACCCGCACGCGGCGTGTTGACGACATGCTGCGAGAGGGACAGCGCAGAGGAACGTGCTTCGCACGAGCTGTTTGATGTCGGAGCTGAAGCTCCGACCCCCTAAAAACCGGAAGAACGATTCTTCGCTCCGCTCCTCAGAATGACGGCCCAGGTGGAGTGAATAGGCGGCGCGTAATCACGGATCTTCGAAAATGCACGCGCGTTGAAAAATCGGGGGAGACAAGCATGAAACTAGGGGGTACGGCAACGGCGTGGCTGGCGTGCGGCGCGGCGGTGGTGCTCACCGCGGCGACGACGACGCGGGCGCAGCAGTTCAATAGCCGGAGTATCGCGACGTTCACGGCGGCGCAGGCGGCCGCGGGCAAGGCGGCATACGCGAAGAGCTGCGCGTCATGCCACGGGCAGAACCTGAACGGGAGCGAGTTCGCGGGCGCGCTTTCCGGCCTCACGTTCAGCCAGACCTGGGGCGGAAAAACGGCGGAGGCGCTTTACACGTACATCAACACGAAGATGCCGCCGGACAAGCCGGGGAGCTTGGGCGAGCAGGCGGACGCGCAGATCGTCGCATACTTGCTACAGGCGAACGGCACGCAGCCGGGCGACAAGGAGTTGCCGACGGACACGAACGCGCTCGCGTCGATGACGATTCCGCGAGGCGCGACGGCGCGGTCCGCGCCGATGATGCCCCTCTCGCCGCTCGCTCCCCCGATGCCCGAGGTGAAGCTGCCGAATCCGCTCGAGAAAATCACCCCCGTCACCGCCGACGAGCTCGAAAATCCGCCCGCCGGCGAATGGCTGATCTGGCGCCGCTCCTACGACGATCACGGCTTCAGCCCGCTCGCGCAGATCAACAAATCCAACGTCTCCGATCTCCGCGTGAAATGGGCCTGGTCGCTTCCGCCCGGTCAGAATGAAGCCACGCCGCTCGAGCACGACGGCGTGCTTTTCGTTGATGCCTACGGCGACCACGTCGAGGCCCTCAACGCCGTCACGGGCGACCTGCTCTGGGAGTATTCGCGGCAGCTTCCGAGCGACGCGCGGCTCGCGGTCAAGCGCGATATCGCTCTCTTCGGCGACCGCCTTTTCGTGGGCACTTCGGACGATCACATCGTCGCGCTCGACGTGAAAACCGGCAGCGTGATCTGGGATTCGCCCGTCGCCGATTACAAGAAGGGCTTTCAGCTCACCGGCGGCCCGCTTGTCGCCAAAGGCAAAGTGTTGCAAGGCGTCGGCGGACAATCTCCCGGCGGCAATTTCATCGTCGCGCTCGATATGGACACCGGCAAGGAAGCTTGGCGCTTTCACTCCATCGCTCAGCAGGGCGAGCCCGGCGACAGTTGGAACGGGCTGCCCAACGACAAGCGCAACGGCGCGTCCGTCTGGACCGCAGGGAGCTACGATCCGCAGCTCGGCCTCGCGTATTTCGGCGTCGGTCAGACGTACGACACGGGACCCGTGCTGCACCGCGTGCCGGGATTTTCGAACGACGGCCTCTATACCGATTCCACGCTGGCGTTCAATCCGGACACCGGCAAGCTGGTCTGGTATTTCCAGCACGTCCACAACGACCAGTGGGATCTCGATTGGGCGTTCGAGCAGCAGTTGATCCATCTGCCGGTAAACGGCGCGGACGAAAAGCTCGTCGTGACCTCAGGCAAAATGGGAATTTACGAAGCGATGGACGCCGCCACCGGGAAATATGTTTTCTCACACGATCTCGGCATTCAGAACGTGATCGCGTCGATCGACCCGAAGACCGGCGAAAAAACCATCGCTCCCAGCGCCATCATGGGCGACGACAAGCCGCACCTGATCTGCCCGCATCCCGGCGGAGGACGCAACTGGATTCCGGCGTCCTACAACGCCGCCACCAAAATTCTCTACGTTCCGCTCAACGAATCCTGCATGGACCTGATTCCAGCGGGCCCCGGCCAGCGCGGCAATCTCACCTCCGGCTACAACTGGTTCATCCGCCTGCGGCCTGATAGCGATAGAAACCTTGGCCGCGTCGAGGCGCTGAATCTCGAGACGAAGAAAGTCCTATGGATCGATCGGCAGCGCGCCCCGCAGATGACCGGCGTGCTTGCCACGGCGGGCGGCATCGTCTTCGCCGGCGCGTTCGACCGCGTCCTCAAAGCCTACGATGCCGATACCGGCAAAGTCCTCTGGCAGGTTCGCCTCAACGACGTACCGACCTCCTGCCCGATCACGTACAGCGTCAATGGCAAGCAGTACGTCGCCGTGGTCGTTGGCGCCGGCGGCCCGCTCACGGCAACGTACCCGGTGCTCGTCCCCGAAATCCAGAATCCGCCCGACCGCGAGTCCACGATCTGGGTGTTCGAACTGCCGGAGAAGCGCTAAGCGCCGAGACCGGCTGCGTCAGGAAAACATCGTGGGAACTCCCGCGGGCCCCGACCCGGCGGCCCGAATGACGCCGCCCGGGTTCATCATCAACTGCAAGTCGAAAGCCTCCTTGCGGACACGCAAATCGTAATAGAAGACGGCGGTGGCGATCGTGAGAATCGGCGTCACGAGAGCGTACGCGACGAAGTTCCCTATCTGGGCGATGCCAAGCCACATGCGCATCGCGCCGGGATCGTGCGCGAAAATGCCGCCAACGAAGGCGAACGGGAACATAAACACCAAGAGCGCCGTGTAAAGCAGAACGAGATAGAGGAGGTAGATCACGAAGGACCGGCCGGCATTGCCTTCGGTGAGTGCGTAGCTGCGCGAGAGGGATTCGCGCGCGCCGAGGTCTTCGAGCAGCGCGGCGGGCACGCACGTCATGAGCCGGCAGGCCAACCATATCCCCGGCACGATCAGGAAGATCATACCGCCGAGAATCGCCAGGCCGTTCAGCAGCGTGACGCCGAACAGGTTCAATATATGTCCGCGCATGCGGCGGAGCGAAGCGCCAATCGTGGTGGTACGGCCGAGATACAGTTCGGAAACTGCGTAGACCGTTGCGCCCTGAGCGAGAAGGTACACAGCGAGATAGACGACCACGCCGATCAGCAACCCGACGAAGCCAGCGGCCATAAATCCAGCAGAAGCCGACACCTGCGGCTGACCGAGAACCACCACTCGCCGCGTCGCAATGGGACTTGCGACCGGAAACGTCCGCACGAGGTTGAGCGCAAGGATCAAGAGATGCGGCAGCGCGGTGATGCCGAGGAACAGAAGGAAATTGCGGCGATAGAGAGAGAACGTCCGGTCGAGAATCTCGCCGAGCGACAAGGGACGCAGATCCAGATCCGCCATGCGGACCTCCTGCCCCAGAGGATGAGAGCTTGCTTGGGCGCGTACTTTAGCAAAGAGTAAGCCGGAAGGCGAGGCCCACTCCGGCGCGCGGCGGGGCCCGGCGGGCGGCACGTGGAACTTTTCCACTCAGAGAAGCGTATCTTAGCGCGAGGGGGGTGAACCATGGCAGAAACGGGCAGTCCGCGACGAGGCTCGATCATAGGCCCGGTCGTTCTGATTGGGCTCGGAGTCCTGTTTCTTATGGCGACTCTGCTGCCGGATTTCGATCTGTGGCCGATTCTCGCGCGATACTGGCCCCTGATCCTGATCTTCATCGGATTGGGGCAGATCTGGGACTACTTCCGGAATCGCGAGCGTACGGACGGCGCGAGGCGCGGAATGTCCGGGACAGGAATCGCGTTACTCGTGCTGCTGATTCTCTTCGTGGTGGCGGTGTTGCACGGAGGTCGACGCCCGTATGGAGGCTGGGGTTGGGGCTGGCATGGAAGAGACGATTGGCACGGGCGCAACTGGGGCGCCGGAATGCACGAGCTGCACGATACGCAAGCGGTCGAGCTACAGGGAGCGAAATCGGTGAACGCGAACCTCGAAATGGGCGCCGGCGAGCTGACGCTGAGCGGAGGGTCGAGCAAGCTGTTGGATGCGGATTTCCGGTACGACGATTCGTTCGGCAAGCCGAGCGTCGAATATCACGTGTCCGGCGATCGCGGCATGCTCGATGTCACACAGCAGCAGGAGCACACGACCTTCGGATCGAGGGACAACGACTGGGACCTTCGTTTTGGCGGCAATGCTCCGATCGACCTCAAGCTGAACATGGGAGCGGGACAGGGCGACCTGCGCCTGAACGGCTTGAATGTCAGCGGCATGGAAATCCATATGGGCGCCGGCGAGCTGCACCTGGACTTTGCCGGCGTGCGGACGAGCACGCTCGAGGCGGACATTCAAGGCGGCGTCGGCTCGGCGACGATACGGTTTCCGAAGGATATTGGCGTGCGCGTGAATGCGTCGGGCGGGCTCGGGTCGATCAACGCGCACGGGCTGAAGCGCGACGGGGATGACTACGTCAACGACGCGTATGGGAAGGCGGCGGCGACAATCAACCTCCGCATTCAAGGCGGCGTGGGGCAGATTACTTTGATCGGGGAGGAGTAAGGCGCGTTACTCAATCGCCGCAGGCGCGGCGGTTGGCTTTGACAGAGGCGATGGTGTCCGCTAGCGTCGAGGATGCGGCGCGGGGTTTTTCTTCCGCGCGCCGACCAACAGGAGCAGACCTTGGCGCGGCCCATCGTCACACTGACTACGGATTACGGCACAGGCGACCATCTGGTCGGCGTCATGAAGGGCGTGATCCTGAGCATCAACCCCGAAATCAACGTCGTGGATATCACGCACGACGTCCTTCCGCACGACATTCTGGACGGCGCGCTCACGATCGGCCAGGCCTACAAGTATTTTCCATCGAAGACGATCCACGTGGTGGTGGTCGATCCGAGCGTCGGGACGGAGCGGCGGCCAATTTTGGTGGCGGCCGACCAGCACTATTTCGTTGCGCCGGATAACGGCGTGCTGTCGTCGGTTTACGATCAGACGGAGGCGCTCTACGTCTGGCACATCATTTCAGAGCACTATTTTCGCAACCCGATCAGCAAGACCTTTCACGGGCGGGACATTTTCGCGCCGGTGGCGGCGTGGCTGTCGAAGTCGTGGCAGACATCGGCATTCGGCGAGCCGATCACGGATTTTGTTCGCCTCGGCATCCCCAAACCGAAAGCCGCTGGCAACACTGTCAAGGGTGTGGTCCTGCGCATCGATCGTTTCGGGAATGTGGTGACGAATCTGACGGTGGAAGATGTGCCGGCGCTCGTTGCGGCCGATGGGAAATTTACGATAAAGGCCGGGAATGCTGTCGTGAAAAAAGTTGTTCCGACGTTCGCGGAAGCGCCGGCAGGCGAAGCGGTCGCGATCATCGGGTCGAGCGGGTACATCGAGATTTCCGTCAACAAAGCCAACGCGGCGCGGACACTCGGGATCGCGCGCGGCGCCGAAGTAACCGTCGAGCTAAGCTGACGGTTCTTTTGCGGTGGCACTTCGCAACTGCCGCGTCACTTCCTCTAACAAAACGTCGAATCCCGGAGCTAATGACTCAACGACGTGAAGCCGCTCGTTGCACAATATTTCCTCATGGTCTATCCTAACCAGAGCAGGTTCGTTCTTCCGCCGCGAGCCCCTGAGATCAAAGCACACAGGGTCGTAACTGCCATCTGCGGGACGCGCAAACGGCAACAGTCCGTTCTTCAGCAGAAAGGGCGACATGAAACGGTCACCGAGTATCGCCGAACGGAACTCCATCAAGGGGTCGGATTCGCACCCAACCGAATAGAGGGTTAGCGGACCGGCCTCAAATGAAGGAAACAGGTATCGCGAGATAAGGGAGCGCAGGGTGGGCGGCAAGGGAAACGGCAACCGACCTTCCAGCTCCGGCAGCCAGCTCGCTTCTGCGGCGGATACGATCTGCCAATGAAAGCTCCGCTGCCATTCAGATTCTGAAAGACGACACGGTTCCGGAATTTCCGCGAGGAAAAGCGTCTCGCGCGGCGAACAATTCACTGCGTTGACAAAAGCATCGACCCGCTGATTGGCCGAAGACTCCGTCTTATTCATCTGTCGCCCCTTGAACACAAATCTACACCGGCATGAATAGAGCTTTAGCGACTATCTTGCCAGTGAAGTCACAATCAAATACGAGCGCATGCGGGGGTCCATCCAGTCGCGAAGGGCGTCGCCGAGGAGGTTGAAGGCGAGGACGGCGGCCATGATGGCGAGCGCGGGGAAAACGACCATGTGGGGCGCGTCGAATAAATGGCTGCGGGCGTCGTTGAGCATCGATCCCCAGCTTGGCATGGGCGCGAGAACGCCGAGGCCGAGGAAGCTGAGCGTCGATTCGGCAAGAATCGCGCCGGCCATGCCGATGGTCGCCTGGACAAGCACGGGCTGAAGGATATTCGGAACCAGGTGCAGCAGCAGGATGCGCGCGGGCGACGCCCCGAGCGAGCGCGCCGCGAGAACGTACTCCATTTCTTTCGCCTGCAAGATCTGCGCGCGCGCGAGGCGCGCGTAGCCCGCCCAGCCGGTGATGACGAGCGCAAGGATCACCTTTCCGATGCCGGGCCCCAGAAACGCGGCGAAAGCAATGGCGAGAAGGATTCCAGGGAATGACAAAAATGCGTTGATCAGGACGACGTTGACCAGCCGGTCGAACCATCCGCCGCAATAGCCCGCAACCGCGCCGATCGAAAGGCCGACCAAGCCTGCACCGAAAACGACGCTGAACCCAACGAGCATCGAAACGCGCGCGCCATAGAGAACGCGCGAAAGGATGTCGCGGCCCAGCTCGTCGGTGCCCATCCAGTGCGCGGCGCTCGGGCCGGCGAGGCGCGCCGGGAGGTTTTGCACGGTGGGATCGGACGAGGCAATCCACGGCGCCGCGAAAGCAAGGATGACGAGCAGCGCGGCCAGAGCAAGTCCCCAGCGCCCCGGACCGCTCTGGCGAAGGAAATCGCGCAGGCCGCTCATTCGAAGCGCACCCGCGGGTCCACAAGCGCAGATAGAACGTCGGTCAGGAGATTGACGGCCACGTAGGAAACGGCGATGAGCAGAATGCACCCCTGCAACAACGGGTAGTCGCGCGCCGAAATCGCCTGGACGGCGAGGCGCCCGATGCCAGGCCACGAAAAGATCGTCTCGGTGACGATCGTTCCGGCAAGGAGAGTGCCGAACTGGAGGCCGAGAATCGTCAGAATCGGGATGAGCGCGTTGCGAAAGGCATGACGAAAGAGGACCTGAGATTCGGAGAGGCCCTTGGCGCGCGCCGTGCGGACGTAATCGCTCGAAAGCTCTTCGATGACAGACGTGCGAACCATGCGCGTGAGAATCGCGGCGAGCGCGCCGCCCAAGGTGATCGCCGGCAATATCAGGTGCGCCGGGCCGCCGCGACCGGAAACCGGCAGCCAGCCCAGAATCACGGAGAAGATGAGAATCAGCACGGGGCCGAGAGCGAAATTCGGCACCGAAAGGCCGAAGAGTGTGAAGACGCCGACGGCGTGGTCTATCGGTGTGCCGCGGCGCTCGGCGGCGAGCATGCCGGCGGGAATGCCAATCGCGACGCAAACAAGCAGCCCGAAGACCGCCAGCTCGAGCGTCGCTGGATAGTGCGAGAGAACAACGCGCGCCACAGGCTCCTGGAACCGAAACGACTCGCCGAGGTCGCCGTGAAGCAGGCCCACGAGATAGTGGGCGTACTGCGCGGGAACGGGACGGTCGAGCCCCAGGGAGTGGCGAAGCTGCTGCAAGTCCTCCGCGCGTGCGCCTTCGCCAAGCATCTGCTGCACGGGATCACCGGGAATGATGTGCGCGAGCAAGAAGACCAGGGTCACGATGAGCCAGAGCGCCGGGAGGGTGAGCAGGATGCGCAGGGAAACGTAGCGAATCATTTCTCGCGGCGCTCCCTGACGATGGCGGTCGCCTCTTTCGGCGCTTGGGCCGAGCCGGACGCCGCAGGCGGGGCCAGCGTCGGCCGGAGCGGCTTGACTTTCACGCGGGAGACGCGGCGGCCATCCATTTCGGTGATGGTGAAGAGGTACCCTTCCGACTCAAAGCTTTCACCGCCGCGGGGAATGAAACCGAGGCGGCTGAGGGCGAACCCGCCAACGGTCTCGTAGGAAGGGTCGTCGGGAATCGCGATGTTGTACTGCGCATCGAGGTCGCGGACCTTGGTCGCGGCGTCGAAAATCATACCGCCGTCCGGGAGTGCCAGCGGGCGCTCGACCACATCGAACTCATCGTGGATTGCACCGACCATCTGCTCGAGGATGTCTTCGAGCGTGACGAGGCCGAGAATGCTCCCGAATTCGTCGACCACCATGGCGAGCCCCGTGCGGCGCGCGCGAAGCTCCAGCAGGAGCTCGCTCGCCGGCTTGGTCTCCGGAACGATGAGGATGTCGCGCAGAATGCTTTTCAACTGAAAGGCAGGCGGCTGCGCATGTTCTTCGACGCTGCGCGAACGATCGAGCAGAACCCAGATCACGTCCTTGATATGCACGAAGCCGAGAATGTGGTCCAGCGAGCCTTCATAAACGGGGAGGCGCGAGCGCTGCGTGGTGGCGAACATCCGCATCGCGTCGTCGAGACTCGCGTCGAGAGGCAACGCGTGCACATCCGGACGCGGCACCATGATTTCGCGCACTTGTATCTTGCTAAGCTCGATCGCGTTTTGCACGAACTTCGCTTCCCTCTCGGGCAGCACGCCGCGGTCGCGCGCCTGCTGGATCATTATCTGAAGCTCTTCGGCGGAGCGCACCAGGGTGTGGCTGTGCGGCGCGACAACCCCGAGAGCACCAACGATCTTCTCGGCGGTTCCGTCGAGCAGATCGATGGCCCAACTGAAGGTGGTCAGAAACCACTGAAACGGCCGGGCGACGAGCAGAGCAAGGCGTTCGGCCCGCGCCAGGCCCAGGCTCTTCGGAACGAGCTCTCCGAAAACTACCTGGAGGAACGTGAGGAGGCCGAACACGAGGACGAGCGCCACGCTATGGGCAACGATTGGCGCCCAGGGGCGGGTGAAGGCTTGAACGAAAGGACGCAGGATGGCCGCGAGAGTGATCTCGCCAAGATAACCGAGAGAAAGGCTCGCGATCGTCACCCCGACCTGAACGCCGGAAACGACGCGGCCGAGATCGCCGAGGAGATGTTCGACAATCCGGGCGCGCGGATCGCCTTGCTCAACAAGCTGGCGCACGCGAGAGAGACGGACAGCGACGAGAGAGAATTCCGCGGCGGCGAAGAATGCGTTTGCGCCGATAAGGACGACAATGCCGAAGAGGTGAACTGCGGTCATCGTGCGGCGGTCCTCAGACGGCAGCAATTCGCGCCGCGGGCTTGGCGCGCAGGGGGCGGAGCGGGGCGCCGGAATCGCAGCGCGAACGAAACAGTCGCAAGAGCCGCCATTTCTGGTGATTCTATCAGGGCGCGTAGCGCAACGGGAGAGTCGCGTTGCCAGATGTTCGATCGGGCGTTGATTTGCGACGCTAGCGCTGAGAGGCCAAGCCCTTATCAACGCGAGTATTGAAGTCCGCTGACTTTCCGCGCGGAATACTGAGCGAGGTCCAGCGGCTGCCCGCGAAATGCTTTGCAGTATAGACGATCTGCCCGATGTGATAGGCGTAGTGCGCGATCTGGCGGTTGATCGCCTGCATCACGGAATGGGTCTCGCCGCGAATGCGGATCGTGCGTCCGAGATCCTCGTCGGTCAGGGAGGCAAGGGCGTCGAAGACAATTTTCCACGCTTGTTCCCACAGCGCCAGAATCTCGGCGCGAGTCTGCGGCGGCGCTTCAAACTCCGCGTCGCGATTGCGGCTGGGCTTTTCGCCGTCGGAGGTGAGAAAGTCCGTCCAGCGCGAGCGCATGTTGCCCGTCAAATGCTTCACGATGATCGCGATCGAGTTCGATTCCAGGTCAAGGACGGCGGTGAGCGCCTCGTCCGATGCCTGCGCGATAGCTTGCTCGCCGAGTCTTTTGTAGTAGCGCAGGATATCGGTTGAGTCTTTGACGTACGATGTGGTGAACTCGAGCGCCATGGGGTGATTGTGCATCCGCCTCGGTTGTCGCGCAAGCGTCCGCCGCGAACAGCCAGCCCTCGGCGGGCACGGGACGCACAATGGCATTGTTGACGTTCCACGGCGTGCGCTAGAATGCAGCTTCCATCCGACGACCGACTCCGCCCGGAAGCGTCGCGGGGCCGGTGGACGATATCGAATGAGCTCAGCAACGAACAAAGCGGCCGAGCAGCAGCGCAAAGGCGACTTCGAGAAGTCGCTCGTGCGCCTGGAAGAAGTGGTGAAGCGGCTCGAGAGCACGGACCTCTCTCTCGACGAAGCCATGAAGCTCTTCGAGGAGGGCGTGAAGCTCTCGCGCGAGTGCCAGAAGCAACTCGAAGAAGCGGAAGGCCGCGTGGAAATCCTTCTGAAGAAAGCGGACGGCAAGATTGCGACCGAGCCGTTCGAGCCTGAAGATGAGTCCTCGTAGCACCCCCGAGTTCGTCAGCTGCCTGATCCCGGCCGCAAGCTCAACTTAACCGGACGCATGAAGCTCCCAGATTTCTTCGAAGCAGATCACGCCGCGATCGAGGCGGCGCTCAACCGGATTCTTCCTCCGGAGGATGCGCAGCCGCCATCGATTCACCGGGCGATGCGGTACAGCGTATTTGCGGGCGGCAAGAGAATTCGCCCCGTCCTATGTCTCGAGGCGGCGCGGATGTTCACCGAGAATATGGAAGGCGCGATCCACGCGGGCTGCGCGCTCGAATTCATCCACACCTATTCGCTGATCCACGACGATCTGCCGGCGCTCGACAACGACGACCTCCGGCGCGGCAAGCCCACAAACCACAAAGTGTTCGGGGAGGCGATTGCCATTTTGGCCGGGGACGGCCTCTTGACGCTAGCGTTCGCGACCCTGGCGGGCGCTCCACTCGAAGCCGCGCGCCGCGTGCGCGTGATCGCGGAGGTCAGCGCGGCGGCAGGGACCGTTCGCGGCATGGTCGGCGGCCAGGTGGCGGACGTCGAGGCCGAGGGGAAACCCATCGACGCGGGCACGCTCGAATACATTCATCGATCGAAGACCGCGGCGCTGATTCGCGGTTCGATCGTGGCCGGCGCAATCGCCGGCGGCGCGGCTGACGCGGACATCGAGCGGCTTCGACGTTTTGGCGACACAATCGGCTGGGCGTTTCAGGTTGTCGACGACCTTCTGGATGTGGAAGAGTCATCCGCGGCGCTCGGCAAGACGGCCGGGAAAGACCAGGCGCAAAAAAAAGCGACCTACCCGGCACTCTACGGCATCGAGAAATCGCGCGCGATTGCGACCGAGCTGGAGACGAACGCGCTGGCGGAACTCGATTGCTACGGCGCACGGGCCGCGCGGCTGCGGCAGCTTGCGGAATTCCTGGTTGCCCGGCGTTCGTGACAGACTGTGTCCCCCGATGAGTCGTCCTCCCCAAAAGGCTAAACCGGGAAAGGCCCGGCTGGACGTGCTGCTGGTCGAGCGCGGATTCGCGGCGTCGCGCGAGCGGGCGCAGGCGATGCTGCTGGCGGGGCAAGTGCGCGTCAACGGCGCGCCGACGGGAAAGGCCGGAAGCCAAGTCGCGACAGACGCCAAGATTGAGATCGCCGGCGAGACACTGCGCTACGCGAGCCGGGCGGGGCTGAAGCTCGAAGGCGCGCTCGAAGATTTCGGCGTGGACCCGAAAGACCGAATCTGCCTCGATATCGGGAGCTCGACCGGAGGATTCACGGATTGCCTGCTGCAACACGGGGCGCGCAAGGTGTACGCCGTGGATGTGAGCATCGATCAACTTGACTGGAAGCTGCGGCGCGACCCGCGAGTCACGACCGTCGAAAAAAACGCGCGCTACCTGCAGCCCGAGGACATCGGGGAGGCGCCGAGCCTCGTCACGGCCGACGTTTCGTTCATTTCCGTGACCAAGATTCTGCCGGCCGTTGCACCTATTGCGCCGATTGGGACCGAGTTTCTTATTCTGATCAAGCCGCAATTCGAGCTCGAAAAGCGCGATGTCGGAAAAGGCGGGATCATCCGCGATGCGGGCCTGCACGAGAAGGCCGTCGAGCGCGTTCGTGCGGCGGCGACCGAGACGGGGCTCGAGATCCTCGGCGTGCGACCGAGCCGCGTGGCCGGCGCCGAAGGAAACCAGGAGTTTTTTCTCCACGCGCGGCGGCGCGGGTAGAATAGAATGCTGCCTCGAGACGCATGATTCGCGCCGTTGGCATCATTTGCAAACCTGTCCGGGACCTCGTGTCCTCCGTTGTGCCCCCTCTGATTGCGTGGCTGCGGGAACGAAAAATCGACGTCTTCATCGACGAGGAAACCCACGCCTGCATCAAGCTGGCTGCGCCGACCGTGGCGCGCGATGCGCTGGGCGAGAAAATCGATCTCCTGATCGTGTTGGGGGGCGACGGCACACTGCTCTCCGGGGCGCGCGCGCTCGGCAGCCACAAACTTCCCATTCTGGCAGTCAATCTGGGCGGCTTGGGGTTTCTCACCAGCGTGACGCTCGATGAGCTCTATCCGCTGCTCGAACAGGTGCTCGCCGGAAAGTATCAGACAAGCGACCGCATGATGCTCGACGCGGAAATCCTGCGCAGCGGGCAGCCCACCGAACGACAGTGCGCGTTGAACGACGCGGTGGCAAACAAAGGCGCGCGGGCGCGCATGCTCGATTTCGACGTCCACGTGGACGGCAATCACGTGGGGCGCTATCGCGCCGACGGGATCATCGTCGCGACGCCAACCGGCTCGACGGCATATTCGCTCGCAGCCGGCGGGCCGATCATCGATCCGGGCATCGACGCATTCGTGATCACGCCGATTTGCCCGCACATGCTTACGAACCGGCCGCTCGTGATTCCCGACAGATCGAAGATCGAACTCGATTTCACGGCCGCCGACGAGCCGGTTTATGTGACGCTCGACGGCCAGATCGGATTCCAGCTTCAGCCAAAGGACCGCGTCCGGATCGCGAAGTCGGCGAACCGAGTGGCGCTGGTCCGCCCTCCGAGCAAGACGTACTTCGAGATTCTGCGCAGCAAGTTGCGGTGGAGCGAACGGTAGACCGACCCTAATCGGACGGTGGCTGCACCTTCAGGACAACGAGGGTGCGATCGTCGGTCGGGTGCTGGCCGCCCGAGAATGTGTCCGCCTCTTCGAGGATTCGATCGGCGATGCCATCGGCCGTCAGACCCTGGTGCTCATGGACGATCTTCGCGACGCGGCGATGGCCGAAGAATTCTCCCGCGGGGTTTTGCGCGTCGCCGATGCCGTCGGAATAGAAGACGACGACGTCGCCGGGATCGAGGATGAAAGCCCGTTCGTCATAGGTCACTTCCTCGAAAATCCCGAGGGGAAAGCCCGCAAGCGGAATCTTCTCGCACTTTCCCCCATGGCAGAGGATCGGCTGCTCCTGGCCCGCATTTGCGAGACGCAGAAGGCGGCGCCGGCGATTCCAGGTGGCGAAGCAGAGAGTCATGAAACGACCCTCGATCAGGCGCTCGCCCAGAAATCCATTGACGGCGCGCAGCATGTTCGCGGGCCGAGGCTTGAGAGAGCCGAGGCTGCGCAAGGTTCCGACGGCGACGGCGCCGTAGAGCGCGGCAGCACTTCCCTTCCCGCTGACGTCGCCGAGAGCGATGCCCAAGTCCTGAGGGCCGTAGCGGAGAAAGTCATACAAGTCCCCGCTCAGCTCGCGCGAAGAGACGACGCGCGCGGCGATACTCAAGCCGAACTCGGGGCCGGGCAGCCGCGGCAGGAGCGCTCCCTGAATGCGGCGCGCGGCGTTCAGATCGCGCTCCATGCGGCTCTCGTCGCGCGCGACCTGCTCGTAGAGGCGCGCGTTCTCGATCGACACGGCAAGATGAGCCGCCAAGATCGAAAGTACCTGGACGTGATCGGGTGTGAAATAGTTCATCTGCGGACTTTCGAGGTCCATCACGCCGATCACACGGCCCTTGTTGATCATAGGCACGGCCAGTTCAGAGCGAGTCTCCGGATTCAACATGCGGTAGCGCGGGTCTAAAGAGACGTCGGGAACGACGATGGGGCGGCGAAGTTTCGCGGCCGCGCCGACGATGCCTTCGTGTTCCGGAACGGCGGATTTCTCCTGCACGCGCTGGCCGAACTTCACCGTGACATGGTGCCGAAACACGCCGGCGGCCTGATCGAGGAGAAGGATGCTGAAGATCTGATAGTCAATCAGGCGCTTGGTCAGTTCGGCCGCGCGCCGCAAGACTTCATCGACCTGAAGCGTGGCGTTTGTTTCCCGGCCGATTTCGTTCAGCAGGAGCAGCGTCTCTGCCTGTTTCTGCGCGTTTTCGAAGAGGCGTGCGTTTTCGATGGCCGTGCCAATGCGGCTGGCGACGAGATTGAGAATGGTCTGCTGCGCCGGCGTGAAGTAGTCGGGCTGGCGGCTTTCGATGTCCATCACACCGATCACGCGCCCGCGGACAATCAGCGGAACGGCCATTTCCGAGCGAACTGCTTCAGCGGCGGCCAGGTAACGCCGGTCCTTCAGCACGTCGCCGACGCGAATCGACTGGCCTGTCTTCGCGACGGCGCCGATGATGCCGTCCCCTATGGGAATGCGCCAGTGCTCGACAACCTCCGGACGATGGCCGATGGCGAAGCGGATGTAGAGATCGCCGGTGTTCGGCTCCGGCAGAAGGACGGCGAAGATTTCGTAATCGATCAGCCGTTTGACTTGCGCGGCCGCGTTCGCAAGCACCTCGTCGAGGTTAAGCGAGGCGTTGATCTCGTGGCTGATCTCCGCGAGGACCGCCAGGGTCTCCGCAGGGATTTCGAGCGCCGAGTTGAGTTCAGTCGAGTCCATGGATCTGATAAGCGCGCCTCTGGCTCTATGCGACACACTCGCTGGATGCCAGCGAGGACCCGATTCTCGCTGCGCGGACAAAAGACACCTCATTATAGCAGGCGCGGAATTGGCAGCCGGGACAGAGATTCACGTTCAAGGGGACATTATGGGTGCAATTTGGGCGAAGAGCGAAGCTTGGGGAGCTTTTGGAGTGCTTAAGGCTCCTTGCCGTCCGCGGGAAGGTGCAGGACCCAAACATCCTTCAAATTGCGATAGCGCTCGCCATAATCCAGCCCGTAGCCCACGACGAATTTGTTTGGGATTTTGAAGCCCACGTAGTCCGCCTTGACGGGCTTTAGCCTGCGTGAAGGCTTGTCGAGTAGCGCCGCCACGCGGAGAGTTCTCGGCCGGCGCTGGCGCAACACGCGCAGCAAGTAGTTTATCGTCAACCCGGTATCAAGAATATCCTCGACAAGAATCACGTTCAGGCCCGCGATGCTGCTGTCGAGGTCTTTCAACACGCGGACCTGGCCGGACGATTCCTTCCCGCGGCCGTAGCTCGAAACAGCAATAAAGTCGATCGAAGTCTCAAGATTGATTTCGCGGACGAGATCGGAGAGGAAAATGCAGGCGCCCTTGAGGACGCCGATCAGATGAACGCGCTGGCCCTTGAAATCCCGATCAATGCGGCGCGCCACGTCCCGAACGCGCTTCTCAATCGCGGCGCGGCGAATCAAGATTTCGCGTTCTTCGGGTCGAGCAATCGGCATCGTCTCATCTCCGCTCATTCGCGCCAATGACGGCTACTCTATCGCAGGGGTACAGAGCTGACAAGGGAGCGGGCAACGGTAGTGGGTCAATTGGGGGTCAAGCACTTGTCCGTTAGCGCGATAATCAGGGCTTAGCCATTGCCTTATGCAATTTCGGCGGGATTCGTCAATGCGAGGCGGGATTAATAAAAAGAGGGGCGTCTCGGTACACTCACAATTCGCCCCTCTCGTTTACAGCCTTAAGATCTAACGTACCTCAGGGATCACCTCCTTTTCGGCAAGAACGCCGACTTACACAACAATTATAAACGATGACTATTTAATTTTCGAATTCTTAGGCGGCTTTTTGCAGCCCGGCCAATCCCTGCTTTAGCGCAATCCACCTTCCGCCATTCGTAAATACCCACCGGGTGCGAGAATACCTAGACGGCAGAGGTCGCTGGCCCTTGCTTGGATAGTGGTTCTATCTCTCGTTAAAATTCCATTTGTACGGTTTCCGCGTTAATCAGATGGGATGAGAAGGCCGGTCTCCAGCGGGATGCGATACGCTCCCAATGAACGACGCGCTCGAGGCGCAACGTGAAAGGAGACCGGCTATGAAGAAGATTAGCACTGCGGCGA
>Ga0187864_10001572_pt1 | contig 21606 bp, 21 predicted proteins | sample June2016WEW_11_4_FD_132985 | JGI IMG/M metagenome (GOLD analysis project Ga0187864, IMG submission 132985) | Peatland microbial communities from SPRUCE experiment site at the Marcell Experimental Forest, Minnesota, USA - June2016WEW_11_40 | ecosystem: Environmental > Terrestrial > Soil >...
CTGCCACCGGCGAAGTACTCTCGAAAATGCCTCCATCTTTGCGCCGTCACACCTCAAGCGTCGAAACCGCGCTGATTCCGCCTCCCGTACGCCGCTGCTAACTAGCTTTGCGAAACTGCTGACGCCGGGCAACTCCCCCGTGCCTTTTCAGGAATTATCGCGTACTATTGAAGCTGCGGCAGGTTCCCGGCTCCGTCAGGAATAATCCCCATGCCTAACCCTTTATCGCGCGCCAAGCACAACGCTTCCATTAATCCCCAATTCAACCCTTCGATCAATCCCAGGATCAAGGCTGCGATTAACCCCCACTTCAATCCCTGGATCAATCCCACCCGGAACTCGCGCATCAACCCCGGCTTCAACCAATCCTTGAACCCTCTGGTTACGGCCTCGCTGAATCCCACGCGCAACTCGCGGCTTGACCTTAAACTGACCCACAAGTATTCCGGCCTTCGCCGGCTGAATCCCGAGGCTGAGTTAGTAGGCTACGTCGTGCGAACCAGCCACAAGGCGGTGCTGCTGTTTTTCGACAAAGACCTGAACTGGACGTCTTACGTCGTGGATAACAGCCAGCAAGGTTACAACGTCTTCGACCTGGAAGGAACCTGGCAAGGCTACGTGCTCAAAAACCAGGCCCGCGGGTGGAACGAGTTTAACCTCCAAGGCGACTGGCTGGGTTTCATTGCGCCCTAGTTCCGGCGAGCCCCCTAAAACGAAACCTTTCAGGGCAGGACTGCATCCATCAATTGGAGGAATTTTGGTGGCAGCTCTCACATCTAACACCAAAGGAGGAATGACCTATGCGCAAGTTGCTTGGACTCGCAACCATCGTGCTCTTGACCACGGCTCTCGCGCTAGCCGATTCGAAAAAGCAGCACAACGACGCCTTCACCGCGGGCCCTCAGGACGAATCTGAGTTGGCCCGGAAGGTGCGCCACGAACTGGTGACCCTGCCGTACTACTCGATTTTCACCGACCTCGCCTTTCAGGTGAACGGCAGCGTGGTCACGCTGGAGGGTGCGTGCCCTCCAGAGCCCCCTTATGACATCAAGAAAGACGCGGAAAATGTGGTGAAGCGCATCCCGGGCGTAACCCAGGTCATCAACAATATCAAGGAATTGCCACTCTCGGACTTCGATTGGCAGACCCGTCGAGCCTTGGCCAAAGCCATTTACGGTGATCCGCAGATCGGAACGCGCTACGGGTACCAGGCCTTACCATCGATTCACATCATCGTGGACAATGGCCACGTGACGCTGGAGGGAGTGGTCGACAACCAGATGGATGACACTATGATTCGCATGCGCGCCAACCAGGTGCCCAACGTCTTTTCCGTGACGGATAATCTGGTGGTCTTGAACCCGCCCAAGAAGAAAGATAAATAGACCCGCGTGGTCTCGTACGGGGACGGCTTGCCGTCCCCGCATTTCTTCTACTGGCCCCGACACGTCATCCCCGCGTACGGGCACGCCATGGCGTGCCCCTACAGCGGCCGCCGGGGCGAGGGTTCTGCTTCGTCCCATCAGTGCAACGCCAACCCGTTCCGCAGTCACCCCATCGCTCACCGTTGTCGCCCTTGCCTGCTGGGCATATAATCTGCTCTGGCGGTTCGGCCGTCGCGCTGTCCTATCCCAATGTATCTGATTTACAGCTTGCTGTTCACGCTCGGGGCACTCGTCACAGCACCGTATTACCTTTGGAAACGGCGCGACGAGCTGTCCGGAGCACGCTGGCGGGAACGATTCGGGAAGTTGCCGGAATCATTCCAGCAACCGGAGCGGGGCGCAATCTGGATCCACGCCGTTTCGGTCGGCGAGACCTTGGCGGTCGCGAGGTTGACGCGCGAGATGCAAGCGGTGTTTCCTGGCCGGAAGATTTTCATGAGCAGCGTTACCCCGGCGGGGCGCGCGGCCGGAGAAGGCCGGATCCCCGCGGTGGCCGGCAGGTTCTACCTGCCCCTGGATTGGCGGCGAGCGGTGCGGTCGACGCTGGATAGAATTCAGCCGTCCTTGCTGGTGATTGTAGAGACGGAGTTATGGCCAAACCTTCTGCGCGCCGCGCACGATTCCGGAACGCGGATCATTCTTATCAACGCGCGCCTCTCAACGCGCTCCTTCGGGCGCTACCGCCTGTTGCGCCCGTTCATGCGTCACGTGCTCGCAGATGTGGATATGATCTGCGCGCAATCGGAGGCCGATGCCGACCGCTTCCGGCAGTTGGGTGCGCTGCCGGAGCGCGTTGTTTTATCGGGAAATTTGAAATTCGATTCGGAGCCGCCCCGCTCGGCGGCTTTTTCCCGGCTGCTCGAAAACGCCATCTCCGGAAAGGGACGCGCGCCTGTCCTGATTGCGGCGAGCACGATGGCGGGCGAGGAACCGATGGTTCTGGAAGCCTGGAGCGGGTTGCGCTCGCATTACCCTGGAGCCCTCCTGATCCTTGCTCCGCGGCACCCGGCGCGTTTCGACGAGGTTGCCCGGATCCTCACCGCCGGTGGCCACAGCTTCGTCCGCCGCACTCGTCTGACGTCGCCAGACGTGGCGGACCTCAGCCGGCTGGCGGTCTCGGAAGTCCTCTTACTCGACAGCATCGGAGAATTGGCAGGCGTGCTGGAATTGGCCGACGTGGTGTTTATGGGAGGGAGCCTGGTTCCGACCGGCGGACACAATATTCTCGAAGCCGCATACTGGGCGAAGCCCGTGCTCTTCGGCCCGCACATGGAGAATTTCCGCGACATTGCCCGGCTTTTCCTCGACGCCCATGCTTGCCTCCAGGTTCGGGACGGGAACGAACTGGCCACGTCGGTGCTGGGGTTGTTTGCGGACCGCATGGCCGCCTGGGAACTCGGCGAGCGGGGCAAGCAGGTCCTGGCACAACACGCAGGGGCCACGGCTCGAGTGCTCGAGCAGATTCAACGATTGTTGGACTCGCCGCTGAGCCCCAAAGGGGCGATCTAACGAAGCCCAGGCTAACGGCCTGGGGTCGCGACGTCGGGCCGTTTAGATTGGGTCAGCCCTGAAAGGGCGGAATAGGGTAGTTCCCATGCCGCGATACCACGAACGCTATGTCTGGGACTGAGGGCGGGAGGTTTATTTCGCTCCTACAGGGCTACGAGTTTGAAGGCGCGACTTGACCTAGGCCGTTGGACTGGGCTTCGTTAGATCGCCCCTTTGGGGCTTAAGGCGGACCCAAATACCGTGAATGTTTTACTTAAATTCCTATCGAGTATCTTCTTGACCGGTATAAGGTTGCGCCACGCTGCCTACCGCAGCGGTTGGCTCAAAACACGGCGTCTGAACCGCCCCGTGATCAGCGTCGGCAACCTGAGCGTGGGAGGAACGGGCAAGACTCCCATGGTGATTCTGATGGCCGGGATTCTGCGGCCGGCCGGCCGGCGCCCGTGCATCCTTACGCGCGGCTACGGACGGCGACGGGGACGAGGTCCGACACTTTTGGACCCGGAGGAGCGGCTTGTCTATGATCCGCGACAAGTGGGTGACGAACCCGCCGCGCTGGCCAAGGCGCTGCCGGATGTCCCCATGGTCGTTGCCGCCGACCGTTTCCGCGGCGGCACGATGGCCGAGCAGACTTTTCGGCCCGGCGTGTTCCTTCTGGACGATGGATTTCAGCACTTGGCGCTTTATCGCGACCTCGATGTGGTCTTGCTCGACGTCACTACCCCGGCGTCGGACCTCGCGCTACTTCCCGCCGGCCGGCTGCGCGAGACATTCCAGGCTCTCCAGCGAGCCCATTGGGTGATTCTCACGCGAACCGAGCTGGGCGATGCGAGCGGGATGCAAGCACGAGTTCAAGCCGCGAATCCCAAAGCCCGCATTTTTCGCTGCGCGACGAAACTGGCCGGATTGGTCGAGGCGCGCAGCGGCCTGCCGGAACCGCCCCAGGGCCTGCTCGGCAAAAAGCTCGCAGCCTTCTGCGGGATTGGAAACTCCGGCGCATTTTTCGCGGACTTGCGGAGCTGGGGCTTTGACGTGGCGGCGGAGCGTGCGTTTCCCGACCATCACCTTTACCGGCATCGCGACTTGGGGAACGTTTTCGCGCTGGCGCGTGCCGCGGGGGCAGAAGCCGTTCTCACCACCGAGAAGGACCTCATGAATCTGCCGCCGCGTTGGGACGCTGCGCTGCCGCTGTTTGCCTCTTGCATTCGGCTGGAGATCGAGAACAAGATGGAATTTGAGCGAGCGTTGCTGGCTGAGGTGGAATCGGCGGCAGCGCGGAGGGCTCCTTGAAGAACCACGAACTTCCCTCCTGGAATCCTAAGAAAATTATGGTCCGGGCTACCAACTGGATCGGCGATGCGGTGATGTCTCTCCCGGCCATCGAGGCGCTGCACGCGCGCTTCCCGGAGGCCGAGATCGTTGTGGTCGCCAAACCTTGGGTGAGCGAACTCTACGAGCATCATCCCGCCGTCAGCCGGCAAATCGTTTACGATGCGCAAGGCGAGCACCGGGGAATGGGAGGCTTCTTGAAGTTGGTCCAGGCACTGCGCGAGGAAGGTTTCGACGCCGCGATTCTCTTTCAAAACGCCTTTCAGGCCGCCTGGATGGCCTGGTGCGCCCGCATCGCCGTGCGCATTGGTTATGCGCGGGACGGGCGGAGTTCGTTGCTGAACGAAGCTGTGGAGGTCATCTCTCCCGCCGCGTGCGGGCATCAAGTTTACTATTACCTGCAATTGCTATTTCGTTCGGGGTTAATCGACAAGCCTGAACCGGTCGGGGAAGTTCACCTCCACCTGGCGGACTCGGAACGAAGATGGGCGGCCCGGCAGCTTCAAACCTTGGGGATGGGGGGCAGGCGCTACCTGGTGGGTATTTGCCCGGGTGCGTCCTTCGGCCCGGCCAAGCGCTGGTTGCCGGAGCGGTTTGCCAGCCTGGCGGATCGCTTGATTGATGCCTTGGGCGCCGATGTGCTAATCTTTGGCTCCCCCGCCGAGAGCGCCCTCGCCGAAGAAGTGGCGCAGGTCATGGAACACACACCGGTGCTGGTGGCGGGAAAAACCACCTTGCGGGAATTCATGGCCTTGTTGGCGAGGTGCCAACTGGTCATCACGAACGACTCCGGCCCCATGCACCTGGCAGCAGCCTTGGATTTGCCGCTTCTGGCCATCTTTGGCTCCACGAACGAGCGCGAGACGGGACCCATAGGCCATCGCTTGCGCATTATCAAGCATCCTGTCGAGTGCAGTCCCTGCGGCCTTCGCGAGTGCCCGATTGATTTCCGATGCATGACGGGAATCTCCGTTGACACGGTTTACACGACGGCTCTCGAGGCGGTTAAGGAATGGGGGACCGGGCCGTAAGGGGCAGGTCGGCAGATGGGAAGGTGGGCAGATCGGCAGGTCGGCAGATGGGCAGGTAGGCAGGTCGGGTGAACACTCATCGTAAGCTGTCATTCTGAGCGAAGCGAAGTCCGATTTCCGGACCCCGATGGGGCCCATCGGACCCCAGAAATCGGGGAATCCCGGCAGTTCCCTAGCCACGGAACTGCGGGGATCCTTCGTCGTCCCGATCGGATCGGGACTCCTCAGGATGACAGGGCGATGGGTTGTTTACCGTTATGGCAAGGTGTTGCATCATGGTCATCGCATGAAGATCAATGCTCAAGATCGAACTGCTCTGCTGGGAATCATCGAGAGGTTTCCCCGTCAGCGCATCATCATGTTGGGTGACCTGGTGGCGGACGAATATGTTTATGGGGAAATCGCCCGGGTCTCTCGCGAAGCCCCGGTACTGATTCTGAAGCAGCGAGAGAAGCAGGTAACACCCGGCGGGGGAGCGAATGCCGCGAACAACCTCGCCGAGCTCGGCGCCCGGGTCAGCCTGGCGGGCGTGGTGGGCGATGACGAGGCCGGGGATGCGCTGCTCCGCTACTTTGAGCAGAGGTGTGTATCCACTCGCCACGTGGTGCGCCTTACTGGCTGCCCTACCCCCACGAAGTCGCGCATCCTGGGCGCGCTCAGCCACTGGCAACCCCAACAGATTGTTCGCGTCGACCGTGAACCTGCCCAGCGCTGGTCGAGGGAGATCCGAAGGCGGCTAACTCGCCGTGTTCTATCCCAGGCTCGGCACGCTTCGGCGCTTCTGGTCTCCGACTACGGCTACGGCGCCACGGACGCCCGCGAGGTGGAATATATCATTCGCCACAGGGGAAGCGGCCCATGGCCGGTGGCGGTTGACTCGCGCTACGACTTGTTGACATTCAAGAACGTGACCACGGCAACGCCCAATGAGCCGGAAGTGGAGGCCGCTTTCGGCCGCACCATCGGCCACGACTTGGGCCACCTTCATGACCTGGGAAGAAAGCTGCTGCGCCGGCAGGGATTTCAGGCTCTCCTCGTCACGCGAGGGCGCGACGGCATGGTGCTTTTTGAGCCGCGCCGTCCGCCCCGCCATCTGCCGATCTTCGGCTCCGACCAGGCGCTTGATGTGACTGGCGCCGGGGACACGGTGATTGCCGCGTATACGCTGGCGTTAGGCGCGGGAGGAAGTTTCCTGCACGCCGCCATGATCGCGAACTGCGCCGGCGGCCTGGTGGTGATGAAAAGAGGCACCGCGACGGTCACGGCGGCGGAGATTAAGGAAGCCATTCGAAACGCATGAGTGCGCCGATCCTACCGCGCCAAGGAGTAACGGAACTGGGCGCCCAGCTGCGTCGTGCGGGGCACCGTGTGGCGTTAGCCAACGGGTGTTTCGACGTGCTGCACGCGGGCCACGTAAGGTATCTTCAGGCGGCGAAGCAGCAGGGCGACGTCCTGGTGGTGGGAGTTAACAGCGACCGATCGGTTTTGACGCTGAAGGGGCCGGGAAGGCCGCTGCTCCCCTCTGAAGCGCGAGCAGAGTTGGTCGCCGCGCTCGAGCCGGTCGATTACGTCGTCATTTTTGAGGAATTGAACGTGCAGGCCATTTTAAGCGAGCTACGTCCCGACGTGCATTGCAAGGGGCCGGACTACACCGCTGAAACCGTTCCCGAAGCCGCGCTCGCCAGAGAACTCGGGATCGCCGTGGCCATCGTAGGAGATCCGAAAGAGCACTCGACGCGGGGCATACTGGCGGAGATCGTGCGGCGCTACGGCAAGTAGTACAGGCAATCCTGCCTGTGCCTGAGGTTGATGGATTAGGCCGATTTGGACAGGCAAGAGGGCCTGTAGCACTAGTTCACGAGACCTTGTTGTGCGGGAAAGATTTTTCTATGGCCGGCGACGCCTCCGTGGTCTCTGTGGCCAGGAAAGAATCAAACACAGAGTCCACTGACATTCTCCGTGTTCTCCGTGTTGAGCTTTTTGAGGCACAGAGAGCACGGAGGAATCATTTTGGTTGCGGCCCCGCCGCGCTGTCCCACTTGCTATGCAACGTCTCCTGGTCATTCGCTTGAGTTCAATCGGCGATATCGTGCATGCGCTGCCGGCCGTGGCGGCGCTCGGGGAGTCTTTCCCGCAGCTTGAAATCCACTGGCTCATTGAAACGCGCTATGCCTCGCTCCTGGCGGGAAACCCGTACGTACGGCGTATTCTGCCGCTCGATACGCTCAGTTGGCGGGGCGGCCTTCCACCGCTTGCGGTGCTCGAGGACATGGCGGGCACTCTGAGGGGACTGCGCGAAAGCGCTTACCAGACCGCGGTGGATTTCCAAGGCTTGTGGAAGTCGGCGCTGCTTGCCTTCTTGGCAGGTGCGCACGAGAGAGTGGGCTTGGCGGAGCCCTGGATGCGCGAGCCGAGCGCTGCGGTCCTCTACACGCAACGGGTTGCCGCGACGGGGCGGAAGCATGTTGTCGAAGAGAGCCTCGCCCTGGTCGAACATCTTGGAGCGCGCGTTGGCCGCTGGCAATTCCCCTTGCCACGCACCGCCGCGGACGACCACTTCCTTGACGATCAGCTAGCTAGCCTCGACGCGCGGGAATTCGTCATCATCAACCCCGGCGGGGGCTGGAAAGCGAAGCGCTGGGCGCCGGAGAATTACGCTCGACTGCTCCATCATCTGGAGGGCCGCCTGGATTACAAGTTTCTGCTCACCGGGTCGCCTGACGAGGCTGCGTCGATCGCAGAAATCATCAGGCGCGCGGAAGCCAAACGCGCCTTTTACTTCCCCTCGAGCGTGGTGCAGTTCATCGCGCTGGCGAGGCGCGCTCGATTGTTCCTGGGCGGCGACACAGGACCCATGCACTTGGCGGCGGCGGTGGGAACGCCGCTGGTGGCCATCCACGGTCCCACCGACCCGGCCCGGAACGGGCCGTTCCATGATGCCGACATCGCCCTTTACAATCATGCACCCGTAAACCACACACGCCGGAATCCGAACGCTACCTACATCGAGGGGATCTCCGTCGAGCGCGTGGCGGCGGCGATCGAGGAACGCCTGGCGAGGGCCAATGCCTAAAGACTACGCCACGTGGGCCAGCCGCTGGCGCGTGCCGCTGGGTTTCGGACTGGCCGTTTTGTATTTGCTGCTTGCGCGGCCCGCGCCGAAACTGCTACTCTGCGGTGCCGCCCTGGCGTTGGCCGGTCTGTTGTTGCGGGCCTGGGCGGCGGGCCACCTTGCCAAGAACCAGCGCCTCGCCACCGGCGGCCCCTATGCCTACACTCGGAACCCGCTTTACCTGGGCAGTGCGGTCATGGGACTGGGCGGCGCGTTGGCCGGGCGCTCCTGGCTGATCGGCGCAGCCTTCGTGGTCCTCTTCGTTCTGGTCTACTGGCCGGTCATGCAGCGCGAATCCCGCTTTCTCGAAAAGGAATTTCCGGAGACGTTTGAATCGTATGCCCGCCAGGTGCCTTTGTTCTTCCCCAGTCTGTCTCCCTGGAAGGGCGAGGGCGAGAGATTCCAGTGGCGGCTGTATCTTCGCAATCGCGAATATGAAGCTGCGGCGGGTTATGCGGGCGTGATGGTTTTTCTGGCTTTGAGGACGTGGTTGAATTAAATTCGAAGAGGCTACCTTTACCCAACCATGAACGTCCAACTAAACAGAGTGCGCGGCTCTCTACTTAAACTCGGCGGATTGGCGTTGTCGGTTGCGGCGCTGGGGAATCCCGTTCTTTTCGGGCAAACCAAACCCGCGCCTTTCCAGCCGGGCGAACGCTTGACCTACGAGGTGAGCTGGTCGGTCTTCGAGGCGGGGACCGTCGCCTCCACCTTGCAGCGCACCCTGGACGGAACCAAGGAAAAATACACCCTCGTCACCACCGCCCACTCGCAAGGCTTCGTCTCTCTGCTCTTCAATGTCGATAATGAATTCCGGTCCGTACTCAATCCCCAAACCTTGTGCTCCGAGAAGATTTCCAAGAAGATCATCGAAGGGCGGCGCCGCAAAGAGACGCAGATTGTCTTTGATGCTCAGCGGAAGTTGGCGGTTCTCGACGAACGCGACTTGACCAGGCCCCATGACCCGCCCAAGCACGCCGAGAGCGAAATCCCCGGTTGCGTCGAGGATGTGGTGGCTGCCTTCTACTATCTGCGCAACCAGGATATGCAAGTCGGCAAACCCCTTCACGTGGCAGTGAACGACGGCTCGAGGACTTACGATGTGACGCTCGATGTTCAGGCTCAGGAGACGATTCAAACTCCCCTGGGCCAGCGCGCCGCCATCCGCGTCGAACCGAAGGTTTTCAGCGGCCTCTTCAAAAGAAAAGGACGGATGCTGATCTGGTTCAGCAATGATGAGCAGCATCTGCCCTTGCGCCTCAAGTTCATCATTGCCGTCGGACCTATCACCGCCACGCTGAAATCCGTCACCCACGTGGCAAAGTGAGGGAATAGGGAACAGGGAACAGGGAAGAGGGAATAGGGGACAGCAAACAGAGAGCATGGCGAATCTTCCTCCTTGCTGCCTCTTCGCTGCTCCCTGTTCCCTATTCCCTGTTCCCTACACGATTCGGTATTTTTCCGCCATTAAGCGCTTGAACTTGGGCTGGTAGATCAGGTCGTAGGCCAATTCCTTGTCGGGGAAAAGGTCCAGAGCAAACTTCCGCGTGTGGGCAACCAGCGCGGAGGCTTCCTCGATGGGAAGGTCGGATTGAGCCACGACGTTGAGGACCAGGTTCACCACGAATTGCAGACGCCTCACCTTGCGGTTTTCCTCGAGGATTTCCTCTTGGCTGGCCATGTCGGCGCCCTCCCCCTTTGGCGGCAGGTTCATCCGTCACTTGACGGAGCAAAGGGCGAGATCCGCGTCGAATCGGAACGGGTGCCGCATGAAATTGACCCCACAACTCGCCCACCTCCAGCGATTGTAGTATAAGCTAGTAGTCCTGGCCAGTCGTCGCGTCGGCGGATAGTGTCGCGGATTGACGTAGAGGCGGCTTTACGCCGCCAAGTGGCGAGGTAAACTCGCCGCTACAAATTCAAACTGGGACACTACCCGCCGGCGTTACCGGACTGTGGGAAGAAAGCCATGTCAAGCGAAATCACGCCGCAAAGAAAGCTACTCCTCGCCTGGCGCTGGGGACAAATTCGGGCGGTGCTTCGCGAGGCAGTTGCCAACTTTTTTCGCGAGAACTCCTTCGCCGTCTCTGCTTCCATCGCCTATTACAGTCTCCTCGCACTCTTTCCCATGATGTTGCTCCTTTTAGGGGTAAGTGGCGCATTCATCCGCCGCTACGAACTCTCCGGCCGCCTGGCTTTGGTTCTGGGACATTACCTGCCCGTGCGGCAAGACTTCATCATGACCAACCTGGTAAGCATCTCGCGGGCCTACGGAAGGGTCAGCCTACTGTCGTTCCTGCTCCTGCTATGGGCATCGTCGGGCGTTTTCCTCCCCCTCGAACGCGCCTTCAACCAAGCTTGGGAAGTCGAGAAGCGCCGGCCTTGGTGGCGGCGGCGGCTTCTAGCCTTCGAGATGGCCGGAATCTTCGGCATCCTGGCCTTGCTCTCGACACTGCTTGTGGGAACCCGACGGTACGCTGACGCCTGGCTCAAGACCTGGGTTGCGGGCCCACTCCTCCCCTGGGCCCGTCTCCTCTATCGCGGCGTCTTTGTGGCCGCGACGTTTGCCATCACGCTCCTGATGTTCCTGGTCATCTTCGAGCGCCTGCCCAACCGCCGCCTAAGCCTTGGACAGGTTTTCCCCGGGGCCTTGCTGACCGCCCTCTTCTGGCAGGCTGTGCGCTGGCTGTTTTTCCGGCTGCTTCCGATGTTCAATTACCGCCAGGTTTACGGCGACATCGGGGTGGTCGTGGCCCTGATGACCTGGGTCTATATTTCTTCCGCGATCATGCTCTTCGGCGCCCAGGTATCCCGCTCACTCTACAGGACTTGGCGAGCCATAGAGCCTGGTGTCGGCGCGGCGACGCCGGCTGCCGGGCCGGCCATCCAACCGCCTTTGCGCGAGCCCAAACCCCAGGTTCGCCGGCCTGTGCCCGGTTCGGGACCGGACGGGCTCGCAGAATAGGCTTTGCGGGGCTTAGGAGGCGATATTAGGCCCCCTCGACGGGTGGGTGGGCTCCGAGTACGCCCTATTTTACGAAAAGGCCGTTTTTGGCGCCTTTCGTGAAGGACCTTGCGAAATTTGCCCTTTGCTGGCGCGCAAAGGTCCCTAGCCGAGTTTTCTGACAATTCGTCCCCCTGATCGACAAGGCGAATCTGGTGTTCATTGTGTCATGGGGCCGACGGACGGAATGTCATCACCCGCAAGCTACCGCCCATCTCGACCGTGGTTGCGCCGTCAACGTCGGGGCGGAACACACGAATCCCCTGGTCTCTCAGGCGCGCCAGGGTTTCGGCGCCGGGGAGGTTGCCGAAATCGTTCGATCCGCCGCTGATCAAGGCTACGCGCGGATTAACGCGGGCCAGGAATTCCCTGCTACTGGAAGAATTCGAACCATGGTGGGCCACTTTCAGTACGAGGCTATCCAGGCCTTGCCGGGAGGCCAGCAGTTCGCGTTCAGCCTTGGCGGTGATGTCCCCTGTTAAAAGCACGCTGCCGCCCGCGTAAGAGACGCGCAGAACCAGGGAATCGTCATTGGAAGGCGAAGCTGGGGGCTGGCTCGAGCGCTCGGGCCATAAGACCTGCACGGTCGCCGCGCCGCGCTCCAGTTCATCACCCGCCGCCGGCGTACGTTCCACCACACGCTTCGCTCGCAACGTTTGCAGCAATTCCCAATAATCCTGGGTCGAACCGTTTCTGGCGTGCCAGAACTCGCCGATCCGGAAGTTCCTCGCAACCGCAGACAGTCCGCCCAGGTGGTCCTCGTGGGGAACAGAAAGCACCACGATGTCGAGCTTCTTGATTCCTCGTGACCACAAGTAGGGCGAAACGATGTCTTCGCCGGGGTCCCAAAGCCGGCCCGCCAGTGCGCCCTCGCTGGCGCCGCGTTGCCTGCTGCCGGAGCCGTCCACCAGCATTGTGGTTCTGTCCGGCAGCACCACCAAGAGTGACTCGCCTTGGCCGCAGTCAAGTGCCGTGACCTCCAGCATTCCTGTGGGAAGGCGGGGAGGAAACGGGTGAGTGGCGACCAGCACGGTCATCACTCCCAGACCTGCCAGCGAAAGACGGAAGGCCCAGGCATGTAATTTTACCGCTTGCCAGTATCGTAGCTGATCTTCATAGTCTACAATGTTCGGTAGCTTGCCGAGTGCCAGTGCCGCAGCGAGAATGAAAAGCACAAAACCGCAGCTCACCCAAAGCGGCGGGTTGGGCACTCGGAACGAGAGCCATGGCGGAAGATGCGGAAGCTCCGTCAGGGCAAACAGTCCCGCCATGATCACTGCCAGCGCCTTGGCAGGCCAAACCGCGAGCGCCGGAATCACAGCCCCCAGCAGGACGGTCGGAACGGCGAGGGCCAAGAGCAACGTCATCAGAGGGATCGCCAAAGCGTTGAGGCCGATGCCCGCCACGGCGACCCGGTGGAACGTCGTCGCCATGGGCAACACAAGGCCGACTTGCAGGAGCACCGAGAACACCAGGATGCTGGCCGTCCAGAGGAGGAGCCGAGCCGGGATCGTCACCAGGGCGCTGGCCAAAGCGCGATGCTGGTCGAGGAATCGGGAACGCAATCTCAGCCAGACAATCATGGCGCGCAAGTCCAGGCGGAATTGCGCCAAGCGGGGCGCGAGATAAGCATCCAGTGACATCCCTTCCAGCCCCCTCAAAGCGCTCTGGTAGGGCTCCGTTGTCCCTCCTAAGATGGGTATGACGAGCCCCGCAATGAGCAATGCGGCAAAGAAGGAAAGCTGAAACCCCGACTCGAGGAGCCAAGCCGGACGCCAGAGCAGCAGGACCAGTGCGGCCAGACCGATCGCGTTCAGCGTGGGACGCTCGCGGTGAAGCAGCCGCGCCAGCAAGTAAAGCGAAATCATCAAGGTGGCGCGCAAGGTGGGAGCGCGCTGCTCAACCAGGAGAGCGTAGAACAGAAGGAGTGCCAGGACGATCCAGTGCCTTGTCGATTCGCCGAGCGGAAGCAAGCGCAGCAGCCAGGTCGCCAGCAAGGCGAGCAATCCGACGTGAAGGCCCGCGATAACCAGCAGATGATAGAGCCCCGTTTTGCGAAAACTCTCGATGGTCTGGGAGTCCAGCGAGGACCGATCGCCGAGCAGGACTGCCTTGAGCACCGACCCACACCGCCCCTGGGCCGACCAGCGCGGGTAAAGCTCGTCAATGGAGTGGAGCAGCCTGCTCCGAATCTGTTCGGGCAGCGTCGAAATCCCGCGATGGTCCAATCCTGGAAGCCTTTCAACCAAACGGGGATCCCTGAGCGTCCCAACCCAGTAAATATCCTCGGTGGATTCCATCCAGCGGCGAAAGTCGAAACTGCCGGGATTCTGGTAAATCCGCGGCTTGCGCAGGCGCACCGTCACTCGAACCGCCTCCCCATAGTTAAGTCGTAGTCCGTCCAGGAACGCCCACGATTCTGCGCGCTCTGATCCCTCGACGCGCAATCTTACCTTCCCGGTCACGTCGTGAGAGACTGCACGGCTTTGGGCGCGCTCCGTTTCAAGGTCGAATTGAAGCCCGTAGTCAGTGCGGAGGGGCGTAGAGACGATATGGCCCTCGAGGCGAATCGGTTCTTGCAGGTCAAAGCCCCGCGCTGCGAGTTCGCTGACATGACTGGGCGGGAAGCGGTATGCGAACAAGCAACTCGCGGACGCGCCGGCGCCCAGGAACCCAAGCAGCGCGAGGAGCAGGGAGACTCGCTCCCGGCCGGCGCGTAGACCGAGCAGTCCGGCCAGCAGGCAAGCTCCCGCGCAAATTGGGAGCCCGGCGGCCGCCAGGCTGCCGGCGTGAACCGAACCTACCAGAAGCATCCCCAGCGCGAAACTGGCCGTCATGAGGAGCAGGGGACTCCTCATGCGGGCCGTATTACCCTCTGCGGTTCCAGTCGCTAGCACTTCTGTTAATTCGGAGCGCGGCAGGAGCTACCCTTGCGGCTGCCCAGGGGAGCCGCGGGGCCGCGCCTGCAACGCGCGCGATTGCGCTTTCAAAACGTCTGGACGGTGATTGCTACTCCACGTACGCCGACTTCACGTAATCCCGGCTCTTCCCTTCCTTGTGGCAGTTCCAGCAGTCGCTCATACTCTTCAAGCTTGGTTTCTCATCGCTGCCCGGGAAGACTTCAAAGCCCCAGCCGCCGGTATCGGCATAAAGCTTGGCGCTCTTCTTCATCACGTAGACGGCCTTGTGATTGGGACGAGGCTCGATGGCGCCCATCGAATTGCTGGTGTCAAACAGTTCGAGCACGAGCATGGAACCGTCGGGAAACAGCTTGTTCTTGGAGAGCGCGGGCCAGCCGGTGTCATTGACATAAACGTTGTGGAGGCCGCCGAATTTATCGAACAGTTTGTTCTGATTGCTGAAAACGACCATCGACTTGACGTGCCGCCAATGGCGGAAATCGCTGGGATAAGCCATGGGGGGTTTCTTCGGAGCCTGAGCGATCAAAGTCCCCAGGCTCACCACCACCGCGACGGCTAAAAGCAGAATCCTGGTGCGGGTTGTCATGGGGAGATACCTCCTGATGCTGCGCTCACATAGGTAATCGACCTCGACAAAGACTACCGATTGCTGGCCCACATTCTACCGCAAGAGTTTCGCGTGTCCAGTGGAAAATTCGGCACCAAGCCGCGGAGCGGCGCCAGAAAGTAGCCCACGGCGTAAGCCGTGGGACCCCGCGCGGCGTTCATATCCGCAGCCCCAGAGGGGCGACAGAGACAGGGCCGGGGCATCTGTCGCCCCTCCGGGGCTTAAACAACCCGGGGCCGCTCCGCGATCCCACGGCTTACGCCATGGGCTACTCTCTGTCGGCCCTCCGGGCCTCTGGAAGCGCCAAGCGAGTGCTCCGTAGCGCGAACTGAGCCATTAGGTTAATGCCGGGAGGTGGCTGTTAGTTTGGCCAGGGCCTCAATGTGGTAGGTCTGGGGGAAGAGGTCGAACAATTCCAGGGACTCCAAATGGTAGCCGTACGCGGCGAGGGCCTTGAGGTCGCGAGCCAAGGTTGGTGGGCTACAGGAGAGGTAATGCATCCGGCGCGGGCGGAGCGCGGCCAGGAGCTTCAGCGAGCCGGCATCGACCCCGGCGCGCGGCGGGTCCATCACCACCAGATCGGGCTCCACCTGGGCGAAGCGGCGCAGAAAATCGTAGGTGGTCTCACCGGCGGCAAACAGGTTCGAGAGGCCATGCGCTTCCGCATTGGCCTTCAGGTCCGCGGCCGCGATGGGATTCGCCTCCGCCGCCACCACGCGCTGGAAGCTCCGCGCCAGCGGCAATGAAAACAGTCCCACTCCCGCATAGAGGTCCAGAGCGAGATCACCCTTCTGACCACCCGTCACCGACTCGACGAGTGCGGGCGTAAGGAAGCGGGAGACCTGGAAGAATGAGCCTGGGCTGACGCGATAACGAAAGCCGCCCACAGTGTAATGCAGCGCGGGCTTGCCCAGCACGCGGGTTCGGCTCGCTGTGGGGCCGGCAGCCTGCCCCGACCTGTCGGGGTCTCGCCCGCTGTCGAGGGAGCGTCCCGCTCCCGCCCTGCCAGAATCGAGCGCCACGCAGACGGCTCCGGGGATTCTCTCCAACAAGTTTTGCGCAAACTGTTCGGCCACGGTTGCACCACCCTCAATTTGCAGGGTGATCATCACTTCCTCATCCCGATCGTCAGCCACTACGTCAATTTCCCGAAGGCCCGCAAGCCCTGCAGCCCACTCCGGCCGGCGCAGTTCTTCCAGCACCGCATTCAAGCGCGGCGACACGATCAGGCAAGCGTCCAGCGGATGGACTCGATGCGACTGCGCCTCGAAGAAACCCAATTCGACTCGGCCGCCGGGATACTGCGCAAGCTTGAACTGCGCCTGGTTGCGATAGTTCCAGAGCGGGCCGGAGCGCAGCGGAATGTCTCCCTTCCAGTCGATGCCTCCTAACCGCCGCAGCGTTTCGCGCAGGATTTCCTGCTTGCTGGCGGATTGGAGTTCCGCTCCGAGGTGTTGGTATTGGCAGCCGCCGCAGCGGCCGAAATAAGGGCAGGGCGGACCGACGCGCTGAGGAGAGGCCTGCAAAATCCGTAGAGGCCGGGCATGGGTGACTCCCTTGGCGGTGCGGACCTCGTCCACTTCGGCGCGTTCACCCGGCAGGACGCGCGGAACCAGAACCGTACGGCCCGCGTGGTGGCCCAGGGCATCGCCACCGTAGACCAACTTGGTGGGGGTAAGTTCGAAGGACATGGTCCGTTGTCAGTGGTCCGTTGTCCGTTGTCAGTAGTCCGTGGTCAGTTGCTCGCACTCGAGCCGCAGGCACTGAACAACTGACAACGGACAACGGACATCCTACATGTAAAACAAACTTAACCTTGGAATCTGGTAATAGTCCATCAGGCATCGCTTGCGGAACTGCCGCTCCAGCGATTCGATTTGCGGCCCGGTCATTTTCCGGCGATAGGGCCCCAGGCCGCGTTCGACCTGTTCCTGGATTCCGGCCATGCGTTCCACGGAAGCGGCGCGGGTGAGACAAGCCGTCAGCTTGGCCTCCACAGCCGTCAGGCGTATTTCCAGTCCTTCCAGATTGGCCAGCAGCTTGGCGGGGTCCTCGGCGGACATGCCGTGAAGTTCCGGCGCTATGGCAGCCAGGTCTTCCGCGAGCACCTGTTGCCCCTCGGCGCGAGCCTTTCTCGATGCCGACTCCAGACTCTGCGCGTTGCCGCTCAGGAAACGGACGATTTCTTCCGCAGTAAAAGGAGGAGGCGGATCTTTGCGCCCGACGCTCTGGACCTCGCCCGCCTGCGCCTCTTCGGCGGCGCGCAGAACCTCCTGGGTGCAGTACGCCAGGGCGTTGACCGTTCTGTATTTTCGCTGGCGTGCCTGGTACTTTTCGAAAGCACGCGCGATACCCGTCAGCACGGCCTGGAGCGGAAGGCCGGCGTCTTTCCAGGATTCAATTAAGGCCCAATCGAGAGGCGAAAGGAGTGTCCGCGCGCCACGGCATTTCTGGTAGCACTCTTCGATTTCGGTGAAGTAGTTGAAATAATTTTCCAACTTGGTCAGTGGTCCGTTGTCAGTGGTCCGTTGTCCGTAGTTCGGTTGGCAATGGATGACCCGCCGTCACAACAGGCCGCCGAGTCATTCCGACGACGATGCAACGGACTACTGACAACGGACGACGGACGACTGACGACCGATTACTTCTTTCTATTCCGCTCGTAAATGATCCGCAAGCCTTCGAGCGTAAGCCAGGGCTCGACGGGAGGCTTGTATTTTGAGGCGCCGGCCACCAGCGACGCCTGGCCGCCGGTAGCGACGACCGTGGTCTTCTTGCCGAGCACCTGGCAGAGGCGGTCGAGGATCCCATCGACTAAGCCCACCGCGCCATAAAAGAGTCCGGACTGCATGCTCGCCACGGTATTGGTTCCGATCACACGCTGCGGCTCGCGGATCTCCACGCGGGGCAGTTTGGCGGCGTGCTCGAAGAGCGCATCCGCTGAAATACCCAGGCCGGGCGCGATGGCGCCGCCTAAATACTCCCCTTTCTCGGAGACCACGTCGAAGGTGATGGCGGTGCCGAAGTCCAGCACTATGCAAGGGCCGCCGTATTTTTCGAAGGCGGCGACGGCGTCGGCGATGCGGTCCGCCCCCACTTCTTGCGGATTGTCGTAGTGGATGGCCATTCCGGTGCGCGTGCCGGGAGTCAGGAAGAGGGGCTTGAGGTGAAAGTATTTCCGAGCCATTTCCTCCAGGACGCCGTTTAACGTCGGAACTACGCTGGCCGCCATGATGTCCTTGATCTGTTCCGCCTGGATGCCGTCCAGCATGAAAAGGTTCCGGGTCAGGATGCCGTATTCATCCGCGGTCTGCGACTTGTCGGTCTTCAGCCGCCACTGGGCGCGCAGGTCCTTTCCCTCGAAGACGCCCAGAACCGTGTTGGTATTTCCTACGTCGATAACAAGTAAGTTTTCAGTCATCAGTTTTCAGCTAACAGTTGACAGTGGTCCGTTGTCCGTTGTCAGTGGTCCGTTGTCCGTAGGCCGGTTGGCGATGGATGGCCCGCCGTCACAACGGGCCGCCGAGTCATTCCGACGACGACGCTACGGACTACTGACAACGGACAACTGACGACGGATTACTTCACTTCCGCCACCTCTCCCGCCACCAACGCCTCTTCTCGTCCGTCGTCATAGCGCACCCGAAGGGCGCCGCTGGGGTCGACGCCGAGGGTGGTGGCCAGGGATTCGGCCTCGCGGCTCACGATCCGGATGCGCTTCCCGCAGGCATAGGAGGAGGCGGAGGCCCAACGCTCGGCGATGGCCGCGCTTCCCTTCTCGAGTAGCAAGTGGTAATGCCTCTCCAGTTCTTTCAGCAGAGCAACACAGATCTGAACGCGCGACCAGGGCCGCTGGCTTTCGATGCGCAGCGAAGTAGCGATGCGCTTCAATGCGGCGGGCATCTCGCTGTGATTGACGTTGATCCCAATCCCCAGCACGACGGCGTGCAGCCGCCCCAGTTCGGCATTCATTTCCGTCAGGATCCCGGCAACTTTTTTCCCATTCACCAGTAAATCGTTGGGCCAGCGGATGTCTACGCTCAGTCCCGTCAGAGCGCTCGCGGCCTGTTGAGTCGCCACGCCGGCCATCAGGGTAAGAATGGGAGCCGCCGCCGGTGAGAAGGGCGGACGAAGTATCACGGAGAGATATATCCCGCTGGATTTTTCCGAGTACCACTCGCGGCCAAAGCGGCCGCGGCCGGCCGTCTGTTCTTCGGCCACCACCACCGTCCCGTGCGCCGCGCCTTCCTGCGCCAGGACCATGGCTGCGGTGTTCGTAGAGTCAATCCGGAAGTGGTGGTTAATGGCGTGGCCGATCTCACTGCCTCCCAATTCGCCTTGGATCAAGCTGGGCACGAGGATGTCCGGCATCTTCACAAGCTGATAGCCGGCGCCCATGTGGCCCTTGATCTCCACGCCCAGCCCGCGCAGCCTGTTCACCCACTGGCTGACCACAAAACGCGTCACGCCGACTTGCGAGGCAATCTTCGGGCCCGGCACCACCACCGTGGCGTTCTTCACCAGCAACTCAATCATCTTATCGATTTTGTGCTCGGTACTTGGCACAAGCATGAGTGGGGCTCTCCACCACCCCCGCCCCTCCTCAACGAGGAGGGGAGTTCTACGCAGGGTCGATGCGAAAGTTGATGTCCACGGCGGGAGCGGAGTGCGTCAGCGCTCCCACCGAAATATAGTCGACGCCCGTCTCGGCGTAGGCGCGGATGTTCGTGGCGTCGATTCCGCCCGAGACTTCCAAGCGAATGCGCCCCGTCGCGCGTTCCACGCACTGGCGGACTTCGTCGGGGGTCATGTTATCGAGCAGCACGCCGTCGGCGCCGCACTCGAGCGCTTCTTCCAGTTGAGCAAGGTTGGTCACTTCCACTTCGATATGGTAGCCTGCGGGGCGTTGCCGCTGGGCGTTCGTGACCGCAGCGCGGATGCCGCCGGTCAGTTTGAGGTGATTGTTCTTAATCAGGATTCCGTCGTCCAGGCGCAGGCGATGGTTTTGGCCGCCTCCCAGGCGGACGGCGTATTTCTGCAAGGTGCGAAGTCCCGGAGTGGTTTTGCGCGTATCCAGGAACTCGGCCCGGGTTCCCGCCAGTTCTTCTTTGAGCCGCCGCGCGTAGGTGGCCACGCCGCTCAAATGCTGGAGGAAATTGAGCGCCACACGCTCGCCGGCCAGCAACGTGGCGGCCGGACCGCAGGCGCGCGACAACTCGGTCCCCGGGCGAACTTCCGTGCCGTCCTCGAGAGTGGGAATCCACTCCGCGGGTGGCCGGAGGACTTGAAACACCATCGCCGCTACGGGAAGCCCCGCGACAACCAGACCCTGCTTGCTGCGGAACGTCCCGCAAGCTAGCGCCTCGGGCGGCACTGTAACCGACGTCGTCAGGTCGCCTTGGCCAAGGTCCTCCGCCAGCGCCCGCTCAACCAAATCGCGCAGTTCTGCGGAAGACAGGTCCGGCGGACCGGAAAGATTGCCTAGGTTGAGAGGACTGAGATAGCCCATCTTCCCTCACTCTTCGTCTCAGTATCACCAGCTTGCAGCCGGCCTTTTCGCCACGTCGACGGCACTGCGCTGGCTGCTTCATCCCTTTAGCAGCTCGTCGACAGTCAACTCGGCATCCTTCATGATCTGACGGAGCAGTCCTCTGCCCAAATCGCGCTTTCCGTGGATCGGAACGGTCGTCCTGCGACCGTCAGGATGGATGAACACGGCATGGCTTCCCGATTGCCGATCAATGTAAAGCCGTTCCTCGCCAGGACCGAGATCACTTTGCGGGCGTTGAGCGAAGGAAGCTTCGAGGTCACAGTGCGACCCGTACTCGGTGGGAGCCAACTTCCTGATATATCGGTTCACGTCTCGCGATGCGGCTTTCCACATGCAGCCGGACTGCGTCTTCAATGAGCTGGCGCGCTTCGGCCTCGGTTTCCCCCTCGGTATAACAGCCTTGCAGACCGGGACAGATGGCCACGAATCGGCCGTCCTCATCTTTCTCAATCACCACGGTGAATTCGTAATCCTGCATGGTTCCACTCCCCGTGCAACTATTGTACATCGGCCGCCATGATCTGAACTAACGTCGTGGCCACGTTCGTTGAGGCCGAGCTTGCCGCTATACCGGCCGGCTCCTGGTAGAGGTGCCGATCGATTCCCGAATTCTGTGTAGATGTTCCCTCAGTTCGTCGCGCCGGCGCGTGACCGAGCGCACGACCTCTTGCGGAGCGCGCGCCACAAAGTGCTCATTGTCGAGCTGCTTCTGCACCTGTGCCAATGCCTGTTCGGTCTTCTGCTTCTCCTTTTCAAGGCGCGCCAACTCCGCGTCATGATCCACGGGCTGCTCGTAGAAAACCCGCAACGTAAAGAGGGGCCCGCTGCGCACGCCTGGCGTTGTCGCCTCCAAACGCTCGCGAGTGAGAGTGAGAGCCTGGAAAGTGGAGAGGCGCAGAATCGACTCGAGGTGCGAGCGGAATAGTTCCAGCCAGCGCAAGTCTTCACACGCCACCTGGGCGCTGGGCTTCACCTTTTGCAGGCCCATTTCCGCCTTCGCGTTGCGCAAGGAGGTCACCAAATCCTGGATCAATTCGAATTGCTTCTCGGAGACCGGGTCCGCCGCGCGTCGGTTGACAAGGCTGAAAGGCGTTAAG
>Ga0187864_10001575_pt1 | contig 21583 bp, 17 predicted proteins | sample June2016WEW_11_4_FD_132985 | JGI IMG/M metagenome (GOLD analysis project Ga0187864, IMG submission 132985) | Peatland microbial communities from SPRUCE experiment site at the Marcell Experimental Forest, Minnesota, USA - June2016WEW_11_40 | ecosystem: Environmental > Terrestrial > Soil >...
CGTGTTGCTACTAAGAAGCGCCGCACGAAGAAGAGTTTGTAGGGGCATCCGCCGCAGGCGGACCGTGCCCGGCGCAAATCCTTGGCTGCGCTTATGCCATTTGGCTGCGCTCTTCTCCAAAGATTCTAATGTAGCGCCGCGGCCTTCAGCGCGGCATCCTGTGCTTCTCTGTGCCCTCCGTGCTTTCTCTGTGTTCTCTGTGTTTCAGCCTTCTCTTCTCTGCGCCCTCTGCGTCTCCGCGGCGAGTCTTGGTTTTCTTTGTGTCCTCCGTGGCTTGCCTCTGTGTTCTCTGTGTTTCAGCTTTCGCTCGACGGTCTCACGCTGAGAAACAGCGCCACCAACCCAATCACCAGCACGCCACCCTCTAAATCCACCGACACGCGGTGCAGCCGATCAAATTCCGCGCGCCGCGAATCGCTGCTCGGCGTCGCATCGACCGAACCCATCTGGCTCCGCAGCATCGCCATCCTCGGCATCACGTAGTCCTGCGACGCAATCGTCAGCACCGCCATCAGAATCACGCACAGTACCGCAGGCTCGATAAACGCCCTCAGGGACTTCACCAACGCCACCGACGCCACCACAAACACCACCGCCGCAATCAGCCCCATCAGGTGCAGCCCTCCGAGCGTGAACCCCACCAGCAGCCCGGCCTCGTCGCGATTCGGCAGCACCGCGAAAGCCCCCTGCGTCACCACCGCGACGAAATAGATGATCGCCCCCACCCACGTGCCTAATGCGAACACCCGCACGAATCGCAGCATGTGTCTCATCGATCAAATCCGCTAGAATAATTTTGGGATCGGTGCCGGAGTTCGGTGCTCATCTTCGACGTGAAATCCGATTCGGTTAGAATGTGCCCGAATCAACTATGCTGTGCATTTAGTCGAGCATACGAACTCTACCGCACCCGTGCGGATACGGGCCCGAGCGAGGATTCGAGGTAACGGACGAGAGGCCACGTATGCCCGACAACGACCACGCGGCCAAGACTGGCTCCAATCCTCAAAAGATGGCTGATCGTCGAACAATCCGCTATCTTTGGATAGGGCTCGTTACGTACTTTCTGATCCTTCTCAATTTAATTCGCATTGCTCGCACGATTCCGTATCAAATGTTGATTCTGGGGGCGCTGCTCAATGCTGTGATACTAGCCACGATCATCTTGACGATGCGACGAATCTATGAACGCATGCGAAACCAGAAAGATTGAGAATCAGTTCGAGTGGTGGGCGACCAAGGACTTGAACCTTGGACCTCTCCCGTGTGAGGGGAGCGCTCTAACCACTGAGCTAGTCGCCCACGGAACTCATTTTTTGTAACAGAAGGCCGAATCAATTGCAAACCGCGACCACATCCGCCAGCAGCCGCCTCGCCGAGCTTCAGCGCTCGATTGCGCGCGTCGTGAAGGGCAAGGAAGACGTGATCCAGCTCGCGCTCACCACGCTCCTCGCGCGCGGCCATCTCCTGATCGAAGACGTTCCCGGCGTCGGCAAAACGACCCTCGCGCAGGCTCTCGCGCGCTCGTTCCACTGCTCGTTCCAGCGCATTCAGTTCACTTCGGACATGCTGCCGAGCGACGTGATCGGCGTCAGCGTCTACAACCCCGCCGCGCAGGAATTCGAATTCAAGCCCGGCCCGATCTTCGCCAATATCATCGTCGCCGACGAAATCAACCGCACCACGCCGAAAACGCAGTCCGCGCTGCTCGAAGCGATGAACGAGTCGCAGATCACGGTGGACAACCACACGCATCCGCTGCCGCAGCCGTTCATGGTTCTCGCGACGCAAAACCCCATCGAGCACCACGGCACCTATCCGCTGCCCGAATCGCAGCTCGACCGTTTCCTGATGCGCATCCGCATGGGCTATCCCGCGCGCGCCAGCGAAAAGGAAATCATTCGCAATCATTCCGGCATGGGCGGTGCGGACCAGATCGCTGCGCTCATGGACGCGGCCGACGTCGTCGCCATGCAGGAATCCGCGTCGCAGGTGAAGGTGGACGAAAGCCTGCTCGACTACGCGCTCGAAATTGTCGAGCGCACGCGCCAGACGGAGCAGTTGAGCCTCGGCGTGAGCCCGCGAGGCGCCGTGATGCTGCATCGCGCCGCGCAGGCGCGCGCGTTCCTCGAAGGCCGCGACTACTGCCTGCCGGACGATTTCAAGCGCCTCATCATTCCCGTCTTCGCGCACCGCGTCGTGGTCAGCTCGCGCTACGTCTCGACGCAGAAGAAATCCGAGCAGGCCGAAGCTATCCTCCGCGAAATTCTTGACACCACGCGCGTCCCACTCTGATGCAGGACTCGTTTGTCGCACGCTCGTGGCGCGCCCGCGATCGCACGGGCTGGCGCAACTTCGGCGTCGCCATGCTGGTGCTTTCGGCGGCGCTATTTGTCGCGCTGTTCTCGGCCGCGGTCGCGCAGCAAGGCCGCATCCTGCTCGCCGCGATCACCACGGTCATCTCGCTCGGCATGGCCGCCTGGGTCGCGGTCACGATCGTGCCCGCCCTCGCGCGCCGCACCAGCCTGCGCTGGCTGAAGTATCAGGTCGACTACCGCCTCACGCGCGACGGCATCATCTATCTCGCCGCCGTTTTCATCCTGATCCTCGCCGCGGTAAACACTGGCAACAATCTCCTCTTCCTGATTCTCGCCTGCATGTTGGGGGGCATCCTGATTTCCGGAGTGCTTTCGCGCGTCGTGCTCACGGGCATCGACCTCAAATTCGACCTGCCCGAGCACATCTTCGCCGAGCAGCCTGTGCTCGCCGAGCTCGAGCTGCGCAACGAAAAACAGGGTTGGCCGTCGTTTTCCTTGCTCGTCGTCGGCGAAAGCAAGCGCAAGGGCGCTACGTCCGAGATCCTCACGCGCCACGTCTTCTTTCCCTACATTCCGCGCCAGAGCTCATCGCGCCAGAAAGTCGAGTTACGCTTCCCGCGCCGCGGCGTCTACCGCCAGGATGCGTTCGGCATTCGCACCCGGTTTCCCTTCGGCTTCTTCGAGAAGACGCGCCACGTGAATTCGGAGGCAGAAATCGTCGTCTACCCGCGCGTCGAGCCGACCGAGCAGTTCTACGAAGTCCTGCCGCTCCTCAGCGGCGAGATGGCCAGCTTCTTCCGCGGCCGCGGCCACGAACTGCACTCGCTGCGCGACTATCAACCGAGCGATAGCGCGCGTTTCGTCGATTGGAAAGTGACCGCGAAGTCCGGCCGCATGATGGTCCGCGAGTTCGCGCGCGAAGACGAGCGCCGCGTCATGCTCGTTCTCGATCCGTTCCTCGGCCCGCCGCGCGCCAACCTGGGTGAACTGGCCGCGGTCGAGCACACCGAGCGCTTCGAACGCGCCGTTTCGATGGCGGCCTGCATCGCCTGGCACTTCCACGAAATTCGCTCCGTCATTCAGTTCCGCACTGACCGCTTTGCGACGCCCATCGCGCCCGCCGGCGAAATCATCTACGACACGCTGCGCGAGCTCGCTCTGATTCAGCCCGACGCTTCCGCGACCGGTGGCGCATTTCTCGACGACCTCGCCAACGACCGCGAAATCTTCAAGATCATCATCACGGCCCGCGCCCAGCGCACGATTCCCACCGCCCTTTGGTCCTCCTCCTACTTCCTCTTTATCGACCGCCTCTAGCTTCTTTCGCTGGCCGTGATCCTCTGTGGCCTCTGTAGTTCGCATTTGCAGCCCCTCATGCGAGAATGGCGCGCGCATGAGCATTCAATTCTCCCCGCGCACCCTGGCGCATTTTCGGGGCCGCCTGCTGGACTGGTTCCACGCGCACCGCCGCGATCTTCCCTGGCGCGCCAGCCGCGACTCGTACCGCATCTGGGTCGCCGAAATCATGCTTCAGCAGACGCGCATCGCCGCCGTCCTGCCCTACTACGATCGCTTCCTCAAGAAATTCCCAACCGTCGAATCGCTCGCCCGCGCGCGCGAGGAAGATGTCCTGAAATCGTGGTCCGGCCTCGGCTACTACAGCCGCGCGCGCAACCTGCACCACGCCGCGAAAGAAATCGTCGCGCACAACAGCGGCAAATTTCCGCGCTCGCCCGACGCAGCGCTCGAACTCCCCGGCATTGGCCGCTACACCGCCGCAGCCGTCCTAAGCATCGCCTACGATGTTCCGCTCGCCGTCCTCGACGGCAACGTCGCCCGCGTGCTCGCCCGGCTCGGCGCCATTCGAGGCGATCTCCGGGCGCCTCGCCGCTGGAAGCAACTCGCGCAAACAGCGCAAGACCTCCTCGCGCCGCGCGCGCCCGGCGACTGGAACCAGGCGCTGATGGAATTAGGCGAGACGATCTGCACGCCGCAGACTCCGCGCTGCTCGGCGTGTCCCGTGTCGCTCTGGTGCCGCGCCCGCGCGCGCGGACTCACGCGCGAGATTCCCGCTCCGCGCAAGAAACGCGCGCCCGTCCGCATCCAGATCGCTGCCGCGATTCTCCGCGACCCGCGTGGCCGCACGCTTCTGGTCCGCGATCCCGGCGCGCACGACGACGTGCTGTTCTCGCGCATGTGGCAGTTCCCCGCCGTCGAAGTCGCAAGCCACGCAAAGGATGAGCTCGCCGCGCACCTCGCACAAAGCCTCCGGATGGACGCTGCGTCCCTCGACCTCAAGGCGCTGCCGCGCGCGCGCCACGGCGTGACGTTCCGCAACATCACGCTTCTGCCATTTCTTGCCCGCGTCGCGCACCTCCCGAAACGCCCGCGCACCCGCGCCCTTCCCCTCGATCGCCTCCGCGAACTCCCCGTCTCGAGCGCAACACGTAAAATCGCCGCCGCTCTCGCCCACCAGTAAATTTGGCTGTCATTCCGAGCCTCGCCGCAGGCGGGCGAGGAATCTCTCTTCAGTCCGGCCCACGCGTACGGCCGCCGTTGCCGAATTCGCATCGTGCTCTCGCCGCCGCCGCAAAGCCGCCCGCGCCGGGTGCTAGCATCGTAAGACGCCCATGGCCTCCGCCGCGCGACCGACCGCGCCGCCTCTCCCGGCGCTCGAGCGATACTTCGAGGTTTCGCTCTTCCTGCTCGTTTCCACGGGCGTGCTCGCGATCGTCTCGACCGGCAAGCTCGATCACTTTTCTACGCTCGCTCCCGCCGCAGCGTTGATCTACAAGGGGACTCGCATCTGGCGCGGGCGCGGCCCGGAACTCTCACCGCGCGTTGCCACCTGGCTCGTGCTCGCCTATTTTCTGTTTTTCCCGCTCGACCTGTGGGTGCTTTCGCGCAACCTGGCGGAGGGCGCGCCGAATCCGCCGCTCTACGCCGCGCTGCTTTCGGCGATTCATTTGCTGCTCTTCGCCACGATCGTCCGGATGTACTCGGCGCGCACGAATCGCGACTACGCCTTCCTCGCGGTCCTCGGGGTCACGTCGATGCTGGCTTCCGCGATCCTCACCGTCGAGACCGGCTTTCTGGTCGCGCTCGCGGCCTTCCTGGTGCTTTCGGTTTCGACGTTCGTGGCTTTGGAAATCCGCCGCAGCGCCGCGGGCGCCGTTTCACCTCCGTTTGACGCCGGCTCTGCAATCGCGCAACAGATGAACCGTGCGCTCGGGACAACCTCGCTCCTGGTCGCCGCGAGCGTGTTGTCGGTGGGTCTCGTGCTGTTCTTCCTGATTCCGCGCTTCACCACCGGTTACCTGAGCACGCTGAATCTTCAGCCCCAGATGATGACCGGCTTCACCGAAAACGTCGAGCTTGGCCAGATCGGCCAAATCAAGCAAAACTCGTCCGTCGTCATGCGCATCCGCATCGAAGGCGATTCGATCCGAGGGGCGGGCGTGCACTGGCGCGGCATTGTGCTCACGAATTTCGACGGCAAGCGCTGGTTTACCCCCGTGGAAGAACAGGTCGTCATCGTGCCGGACGATGACGGCGACTACTTCTTCGGCGCGCCGGCGCCGCTGCACGGCGACTTCTATCCGCTGCACTACATGGTGTTGATGGAGCCGCTTTCGACCGACGCGATCTTCATAGCGCCGCGCCCTGAAAGTCTCCGTGGGAGATTCTCCGAGGAAACCAGCGTTCTCGGCGGCCCGCCGCACCGCACCTACCTGCTTCTCGATAAGACCGGCTCGATCTTCAATCCTCTCCACAACAACGCGAAGCTGCGTTACGAGGGCGTGTCGCGCCTTCCCGCCACGCCTCCGGCCGAGCTGCGCAAGGCCCCGTCGAGTTATCCCGACTTCGTTCGCCAGACCTACCTTCAGTTGCCGCCGCTCGATCCGCGCATCCAACAGCTCGCCGAGCAGGTCACTGCCGGCTCGCGGAACGAGTTCGACAAAGCCTTGAGCATCGAGCAGTATCTGATGGCGCACTACAGCTACACCCTCGATCTCTCCGGGCCGCGCGCGGAAGATCCGCTCGCGAATTTCCTTTTCGTCCGGCGTTCAGGCCACTGCGAATACTTCGCCTCCGCGATGACGGTGATGCTCCGCGCGGTCGGAATTCCCGCCCGCTACGTCACCGGTTTCCTCCCGGGCCAATACAACGACCTTGGCGGCGACTACATCATCCGCGAAAGCGACGCGCACACCTGGGTCGAGGTCTACTTCCCTTCTTACGGTTGGATCACCTTCGACCCCACGCCAGGCGGTGGCGCCGACCAGCACCACGGCATGTTCGACCGGCTCTCGCTCTATTGGGATTGGTTCCAGTTCGCCTGGGGCGAGTGGGTGATCAACTACGATTTCTCGCACCAGTTGACGCTCGGCCAGACCCTCCAGAAATCCTCGCGCAACTGGAGCGACCGCGCGCGCGACTTTTACCGTCAGGAAAGGGACGCGGCGATGCGCGAACTCCTCGCGCTCGACCGCAGGGTCGAGAAATCGCCGTGGTTTCTGCCGGGCGCGCTCGTCTTGCTCGTTGCACTGCTGTTCGTTCTGCGCGGCCGGTCCATGATCCGCTATGCCGTCGCGCGTTGGAGCCTGCGCGCGCGCCGTGGCGGAAACCTGACGGCGTCGCTCGCCGCATTCGAATACACCGAGATGCTCAACTTGCTCGAAAATAGCGGCTGGAAGAAGTCGCCGTCGCAGACGCCGCTCGAATTTGCCGCCGCGATTCCCGCGCCCGATTTGTTCGCTCCAGTCGCGCAGCTCACCGAGCTGTACCAGTCCGCGCGCTTCGGCAGCCACCCCGCGCGTACCGAGCAGATGTCGTCGCTCCTGCGCTCCATCCGTGACCTCCTCCGCTCCCGCAAAACCTCGCGATGAACCGCCGGGTCTGGATTCGCGCCGCCCTAGCCCGCAAAGGCAAAATCGCCAAATAGGCCTTTCTGTGGCATCATTGCCGGCAAATTAACCCAGTGGAGGCGTAAACCCGTGCTCCTCCCATCCGCTCGATGGGTTCGGATGCTGCTCCTCCCGGCTGCGATCTGTCTGCTCGCGCCCAGTCTGTCGTTTGCCCAAACCCCGAGCGTGGATCCATCCGCGGCCCTGTTCAAGGAAGGCAACGACGACATGGCTTCCCAGCGCTACGAGGATGCGGTCAAGGCGTTCAAGAAGGCCAACCACCTGCGCAACGACTCATGCGCCGATTGCTATCTCGAGATGGCGGTGGCCCAGGTGAAGCTGGGCGAGATCGATGATGCCCTGAAAAGTTGCGACAAAGCGATTTCCTGCGCGCCGACCGACCTTCTTCGCACCTCAAGCCACACGCTCAAGGGCAACATCCTCCAGAACCTCCCCGACCCCAAGAAATTGAAGGCGGCGGAATCCGAATACCGCGCTGCTCTTCAACTCGACGCCAACAGTGCGGCCGCTCATTTCAACCTCGGCGTTGTACTCTTGCGCGAATCGCAGGAAACGGAGGGGATTGGCGAACTCAACAGTTATCTGCGGCTTGCGCCCGGTGGTCCGGACGCAAGCTACGCCAAAAAGCTCATCGCCAACCCAAAGCGTGCCGGCGACGCGCTCGCTCCCGAATTCAAGGTTCGAACGCTGGACGGCGAGGACATTTCGCTCGATCAACTTGCCGGCAAAGTCGTGGTGATGGATTTCTGGGCCACATGGTGCCCGCCTTGCGTGAGTTCCGTGCCGGAGCTCAAGGCACTAACGAAGAAGTACCCTTCCTCCAAACTCGTTCTGATCAGCTTCAGCGCGGACAAGGACGAGCAATCGTGGCGCGATTTCATTTCCAAGAAAGACATCGAGTGGCCGCAATACTGGGACCGTGATGGCCGCATTCGCACGGCGTTCGGAGTCCAGGCTTTTCCCACTTACCTGGTCATCGACCCGGAAGGATTCATACACCAAAGAATTGTCGGGCTGAATCCACAGCAGTCTGTCGTCGCCCGGCTGAAGGACACGCTGCAAGCCATGTTTCCGCCGGAATGAACGGCCGCTCCATGGTCCATCAAAAGAAAATCCTGACCGCCATCGCCGTGGCCTTAGCCTCGATGCTGCTCTCGAACGTAGCCGCACAAGAGCAGGAGGCGCCCTCGGCCCGTGCCCAGGGCTTTCCAATCGGCCCGGCTGCGCGCATCACGACGTTCACCGCCGAACCTAGCTCCGTCCAAGCTGGCCAACCGGCCACTCTGACTTGGGCCGCGGTCAACTCGGACAATATATCCATCGATCGGTGTGTGGGAATTGTGCCCGCCAGGGGAAGCCGCCAGGTTTCTCCGATCGTGACTACCACCTACACGCTTATCGCCAAAGGTCGCGGCGGCAATGACAAGCAGTCTGTCACCGTGACCGTTCCCGGCTCGAATACGTCCGCGGCAACTGCGGACTCCACCTGCACGGACGATAAGGATAAGCCCGTCCCTCGCATGGGCGATCACCCGGACCTTTCAGGGATATACATCGGCGGCTTCGGCATAGTCCCGATGGATCCGATCACGCTCAAGCCCGGCGCGGAACATTTCAAGATGACCGCGGAGGAAAGCGCTCTTGGTCCGACGGTCACCTGCCTCCCGCCCGGCGTGCCGACCGCCACCATGTGGCCCTATCCGCTCCAGATCGTGCAGAAACCCGACGTCATCGTCATTCTCTACGAGGCCTATCCGATGTTCCGCGTGATTCCGACCGATGGGCGCCCTCATCCCAGTGACCTCGACCCCGCGTGGATGGGCAATTCGGTGGGTCACTGGGAAGGCGACACCCTCGTTGTGGATGTAACTGGCTTCAACGACAAAACGGTGATCACCGATTATCACCACACGACCGCCTTCCACGTTGTGGAACGATACCGCCGCACGTCCTACGACACGCTCGACTACGTCGCCACAGTGGACGACCCGAACGTCTTCGCGAAGCCCTGGCGCTACGGAGGCCCTTTGCGCCTCCATCCCGAGTGGGAGCTTCAGGAGTACGTCTGCGAGGAGAACAACAAGAACTACCAGGAACTGCTGCTCGATAAGAAATAGTACGAGGGGATTGACAATCCCCTCCCCTCAGCACACGATTCGCGCGAGACGCCTTTCGCCGCCCTTTTCATCGATGACCACTCGCCACCGCATGCTGCTTGCACTGATCCTCCTCACCACCGTCGTCCTCGGCGGGACGCTCGGCTTCCACGTCATCGAGGGCTGGTCGCTGTTCGACGGGTTCTACATGACCCTCACCACCATGACCACCATCGGCTACGGCGAAATCCATCCGCTCTCTCATCTCGGACGCATCTTCAATTCGTTCCTCATCGTTGCCTCCGTGCTTGCCGCCGGCTTCACGATTGCCTCGTTCTCGCAGACGTTGCTAGAATTCGAGTTCGGAAAGGCGTTCGGCCGCCGCCGCATGGAACGCGAACTCGCCAAACTCTCCGGCCATTACATCATCTGCGGCGCCGGCCGCGTCGGACGCACCGTCGCTCGCCAGCTCCGCGCCCGCGGACAGTCCTGCGTCGTAATCGAAAAGGATCCGGTTCGCGCCCGCTGGGCCGAGGAAGAAAAAATCCCCGTCGTCATTGGAAACGCATCGAGCGAGGAGAATCTTCAGAAGGCGCGCATCGATACCGCTCTGGGCTTCGTTTCCGCCGTCAGCTCCGACGCCGAAAATATCTACATCGTGCTCACCGCGCGCGGCCTTCGCCCGGACTTGAAGATCATCGCGCGCGCCAGCGAGGAGGAGGCGACCTCGAAGTTGCTCCGCGCCGGCGCCTCGCAGGTCCTCTCGCCCTACCACTTCATCGGCCACCGGATGGCCCAGCTCCTGCTCCGCCCCAACGTGCTGGATTTTGTCGACGCCGCCTTCGGCACCGAGCGCCTCGACTTCGAAATCGGCGAAGTGAAGATTGCCGGCAAGTCGGGGCTGGTTGGAAAGAAATTGGCCGATTCCGCGATTCCCCGGCAGGCCGGCGTCATCGTTCTCGCGCTCAAGAGCGCTGACGGCAAAATGACGTTCAATCCCCCGCCCGAGTCCGTCATTCAAGCAGACGACTGCCTCATCGTCATCGGCGGCGACGAGCAGTTGAAACGCCTCGAATCCCTCGCCACTTAGCTGACGACCCGACGAGGGTCGTCATCCCCGGTTTCAAATTTCCGCCCGCCCAAAACTGCGCGAAAAGCGCCCTCTAACGGCGCCAAAAGTGGCCAAAATTGCCACCACCACGAAACGAGTTGGCGCTTCGAACTCGAACGAATTTAGGAGCTCCGCATCGTCTCCTCCGCCTCCTCCGCCTCCCTCCCCCGCGCCCGTTCGTCGGGGCCCGGCATGATAGAATTGATCGTTTCAAAGCAGTGCAAAGGAACGCGCAGAGATGCCGAAGGTCGGATTCGTCAGCCTGGGATGCCCGAAAAACCTCGTCGATAGCGAGGTGATGATGGGAATCCTCGCGCGCGCGGGCTATGAAATCACGCCGCGCGCCGGCGACGCGGACGTCCTCGTCGTCAATACGTGCAGTTTCATCGCGCCCGCGCAACAGGAATCCGTGCAGTCGATTCTCGAAATGGCCGAATACAAGAAGTTCGGCCACGCGCAAAAACTGATCGTCGCCGGCTGCATGGTCGAGCGCTACCGCAACGAAATCCGCGCGCAGATTCCCGAAGTCGACGCCGTGATCGGCACCGGCGAAGTCGAGCAGATTCTCGCCGCATGCGAAGGCGAACTCAGTGCAAACGCGGCCGCCGCTGCCGCGAGTGAATCGCCCACGTATCTCTACCACGACCTCACGCCGCGCGTCCTCGCGACTCCGCGCCACACCGCCTATATCAAGATCAATGAGGGCTGCGATCATCCCTGTACGTTCTGCGTGATCCCGCAACTTCGCGGAAAGTTCCGCAGCCGCCGGTTCGAATCCGTGGTAAGCGAGGCGCAAAATCTCGCCGCCGCGGGCGTGCGCGAAATCAATCTCATCGGACAGGACACCACCTACTACGGCGAAGACCTTGGCCTGCGCGACGGCCTTCCCACGCTGCTTGAGCGCCTTGCGCAGATCGAAGACCTGCACTGGATCCGCTTCCTCTATTGCTATCCGAACCGGATCACCGGAAAGCTGCTCGACACGATCGCGGCGCATCCGCGCCTCGCAAAATATCTAGATATCCCGCTCCAGCACGCGAGCCGCAGCGTCCTCGCGCGAATGAAGCGCGGCTCGAACGCCGACGCTTTCCTGAAAATGCTCGAAAGGATTCGCAGCGCGATTCCCGGCGTATCGATCCGGACGTCGTTCATCGTCGGATTCCCCGGCGAAACCGAAAAGGATTTCCGCGAGCTTTGCGACTTCGTCCGCGCCGCGGAGTTCGATTGGACGGGTGTTTTTGCGTATTCCGACGAGGATGCCGCGAAGAGTTTTTCGCTCGAGGATAAAGTTGACGCGAAGACAATCGCGCGCCGCAGGAACACCCTCATGTCACTCCAAAAGACAATTTCGCGGCGCAAGCTGGGTCGGCGCGCCGGCCAGCGGCTCCAGGTGATGCTGGAGGGTCCATCCAAGGACACCGACCTCGTCTGGGAAGCGCGCCTCGAAGGCATGGCGCCCGAAATCGACGGCAAGGTCTACATCACCGAGTTCGAAGGCGTGAACGACGCGGCGCAACTCCCCGCGCCCGGCACGCTCGCAACAATCGAAGTAACCGGCGCGAAGGACTACGACCTCATCGGCCGCGTGGTCGAGTTCGCGGCATCGCCCGCCGCGGTGCCGGACGCTCCCGCGAGAATGAATCTTTTCCCGATCCTCGCCTCCCGTTAGAATAGCGGCGCTACGACATCCGGCTGGGCGCCGCTTCCGAAGGCGAAGGAGCAACTGCATGAGTTCCACCGTCAGTCAGCGATCGGTTCCCGTGCCCGAGCCGGAGTTGACCCCCGATCAGATGATCCAGCGCGCGATCGCTCTCCGGCCCCGGCTTCGCGCGGAGCAGGACGAAACCGAGCGCCGCGGCGTTCACTCCGAAGCCATTCACGAGGAATTTCGCAAGGCCGGATTCTACCGGTGTCTCCAGCCGCGGCGTTTCGGCGGCTACGAATTCGACCTGAAGACCTACTATCGCCTCGGCATCGAGCTCGCGCGCGGCTGCCCATCGACTGCGTGGTGCTTGATCGTCGGTGCAGGACACGCGCTGATGCTCGGCTCCTATTTCGACGAAGAGGCGCAGGCGGAGGGCTTCGGTCCCACGGGCGATTTTTCCGCGCCGTCGGTCGCTGCGCCGAACGGAACCGCGTCGCCGGCGGATGGCGGCTGGCTCGTGAAGGGCAAGTGGGGATACGCCTCGGGCGCGCCCTACGCCACGCACTTCATGCCCACCGTGCTGATCTCAGGCGAACGACCGGGCCCGCCGGGTGCGGGCATGGCGCTGATTCCCCGCGCGCAGTGGAAGATGCTTGACGATTGGGGCGCCATCCTCGGCATGAAGGGCAGCGGCTCGAATTCGATCCTGGTCGAGGGCGCACGGCTGCCCAAGAATCATGTGGTCCATCTCGACATGCTCAACGTCGACGTCACGAACGGAACGCCCGGCTCCCGCCTTCACGGCAACCCGATGTACGCGGGCCGGTGCCTTTCTTTCTTCCGCGCCGAGCTCGACGCGATACTCGTCGGTCTCGGCTACGCCGCCCTTGACGAGTACGAGCACCTGATGCGCACGAAGAACACGCTCTATCCGCCCATCCAGCCGCGCTACACGCACCATGACTACCAACGCTACCTCGGACTCACGCTCGGAATGCTGGATGCAGCAGAGCGGATCGTGCTGAGCGCCGGAGACGTGTATATGGAATATTGCCGGCGTGGATTCGAAGGCGGAAAGCCGTTCACGATGGAAGAGGACCTTAGGCTCGTCACGAGCCTGCAACACGCCGGGCGGCTCGCCTGGGAAGCAATCGAGATGATGTTTCGCACGTCCGGCTCAAGCGCCGCGAAAGACGGAGAGCGCATGCAGCGCTACTATCGCGACGCTTCGATCTACCGCGGGCATCTATCGTCGCAGTTCGAGAGAACGGCACACTACCTTGGGCTCACCTATCTCGGGCTCGACCCTGGCGTTTCGACCGAGGCGCGTAGCGGCGCGCCACCCGTCGGCGATCCGAAGAAATAGTGTGTTCCTCGCAAAAGTGCGCCTCCACTCCGCAGCCGCGATGCGGGCGGCAAAATGAGGCCGGCTGCGGGCGTTACGTTTCCAGCTTGAACCTCGTCGATGCCAGCGTATACAGGCGGCGCCAGACGAGGCGGTTGATGGTCAGGACGATGAGGGCCATCAGCATCGTCGCGACGAGAAGGACAGGATAGTTCGCTTTATCCGCCGCTTCACTGACCACGGCGCCCAATCCGGTCGTCGAGTAAGTCCGACCGTTCAAGTGGAAGTATTCGGCCAGAATGCTCGCATTCCAGGCGCCCCCCGACGCGGTCACAAAACCGGTGATCAAGTAAGAGAAGATTCCGGGCAAAATCAGCTCTCGCCATCGTTCCCATCTGCCGAAGTGGAAGACGCCGCAGACTTCCTTCAAGTCGGTCGGCAGGGCAATCGCGCCGGCGATAACGTTGAACAGGATGTACCACTGCGTGCCAAGAAGCATCAGCACGATCGAGCCGACCGCAAGCCCTCCGCCGACCCGAGTCAGGAGAAGAATAATGATCGGGAACAGGGCCGTGGCCGGCACGGAAGCAACGACCTGGACAATCGGCTGGAGTGCGGCCGAAAGCTTGGCGTTCAGGCCGATCGCCACGCCGGCCGGGATGGTCCACAGCGCCGCGAGCAGCAGAGTGAACTCGACGCGCAGAAAGGTGACGCCGCCTCCCACCAGGATGCCGCGCAGCTCCGATCGCGTCACCATGGCAGCCAGCCCGGTCATTTTCACGGCGGCATACGCGATGCCAAGCGCGACGGGAATCCCGATCGCATACCAGACCCACCGGGCCCTCTGGTTCGGGCGGTGATCTTCGCGACGGTGTGACCATGCCCTTGCGAAGCGCAGATCGAGGCGTTCGCCGGCCGGATCGATGAACGTGCGGCCGATTAGTGGCAGCACCCGCGAGCTTCTCAGGAAATCGAGAACAGGCGAGCGCTGGGCCCGCGCGCCCTCCACCTGTTCGAACTTGAATTTCTCCGCCCAGGCAATGACCGGGCGCCAGATGAGCTGGTCCATCGCCACAATTACGCCGACCATCACGATTAAGCCCCAGACAATCGCTCGCGTATCCGCGGCGTTCGCCGCCGTCTGCAGGTAGGACCCGAGCCCGGGGAGGCGGAAATCACGGTTCCCCAACACGAACATCTCGCAGGCAATCAGGTAGAACCAGGCGCTCGCCACGGAGATCATGGAATTCCAGACGAGTCCGATGGCCGCAAACGGAAGCTCCATTTGCACGAGTCTTTGCCACGGACTCCAGCGATAGACCTGAGCGACCTCGTGCATTTCGCGCGGAATGGACTTGAGCGACGAGTAAAAGCTGAACGCCATGTTCCACGCCTGTCCGGAAAAAATGAGCACAATCGACCCGAGCTCGATCCCGAACTGCCGGCTCGGGAAAAGCGCAACCATCGCGAGCATGACGCCGGGCAGAAAACTCAGCACCGGAATGGACTGGAGCGTATCGAGCAGCGGAATCATAAAGCGCTCCGCCTTCGCGTTGCACGCAGCGACGTATCCATAGACGATGCTGAAAACCAGGCTGATGACGTACGCAATCGCGATGCGCATGATGGAAAACATCGCGTATGCCGGCAGCGCGCCGGGGCGCAGGTCGATTTCGGTGTGCGAGCTGACCGGGGTGAGCCAATACCGCGTCATGGCGAGAAAGGCGTAGAAGACCGAAAAAACGGCCAGCAAGATCGGCAAGTCTTTGAGCAGCGACGGCGCGCCCTGGGCGAGCATCCCCCAGGACAGGGCTTTGGCGGGATCGCTTTGCGCGGGCCGCGATTTCATCGGTGCGCCCGAATGTCTTCGCTTGCGGGTTCGTGGGCTTGGTGCAACCGGAGCGTGCCGCTTTCGGCATCGTAGCTGAAAATCCCGGCATAGCGGCCCCAGTTCAGGGCCGTCTCGATCTGCTGGTCAACATCCGCTTCGGTGAAGTGTTCATCCAGGATGTCGTGGAAGAATTCGAGCGGCATCACATGATCCGATCTACTCTCGAGCGCCGACTTCATTTTCTGAAGCAGGGCTACACGAGCGAGCGCCGCATCACGGAAGAGCGATTTGCGGGTGGAAATGTCGGCCTCGGCAAAAGCCCTTCCCTCCGGCGTAGTCTTCACATCGCCTTCGCGCGTGGTGGCGAAGCCGAGCAGCGTGGCGCCCTCGACGATGGGAAGCAGGTCATCGACTTCGAGAAGAAGCTGCTCGGCCACGTGGTAGAGATCCTCCTCGCCGCCGTGATCGATGAGCAGCTCGAGCAAGCCCGCAATGCTGCCCGGCCTCGTGTGCGGCAGCATCTGCCATTGTGGCTTGGCCTCGGCGCCGGCAGGCAGTGGCGGGGCGAGTTCCAGCCGGGGCTGCGTCATGACCTTGTAAATGTAATCGACGTAAAGAGGAAACGAGGCCGACTTCCGGTCCCTTGGCTGCGCCAGGGGGATGCAAAAATCCGCGCGGATCGTCGCGGGGTTACTCCCGAGAACGATAACTCGATCGGCCAGCAGCACCGCTTCCTCGATGTTGTGCGTTACGAGAAAAATGCTGCGCGTGGAAATCTTCTTCCCGGTCCAAAGCTCCATCAGTTCGCGGCGCAGATTCTCCGCCGTAAGCACGTCCAGCGCGGAAAACGGCTCGTCCATGAAGAGGACTTCCGGCTCGACAGCGAGCGCCCGCGCGAAACCCACTCGTTGTTTCATCCCTCCGGACAACTCTTTCGGGTAGGCCGATTCGAACCCCTTCAGTCCCACCGAATCGAGCGCCTTGAGCGCCCGGCTGTGGCGCTCGGGATGCGCTATACCGCGCGCGAGAAGCGGCGATTCCACATTTTCGAGTACGCTGAGCCATGGGAATAGCGCGAAGCTCTGGAAAACGATCGCGACGTTCGGGTGCGATCCCTGCAAGGGTTTGCCATGCCAGAGAATTTCCCCTTGGGAGGGGGCGAGGAGCCCGGAAAGCATCCTCAAGATCGTCGACTTACCCGACCCCGAAGGACCCAGGAGCGCGAGAATCGTGTTTGGCTCGATCGACAAGTCCATTGGCGCAACGACTTGAATCTCTCTCCCTTCCAGTTGTTGGAATCCCATTGCGATCTGCCGCGCTTGGATGATCGGTTGCAGTCCCGCGGGCGGTAATACTGACGCTGGTTCCTCGCCCGTCTGCGGCACCTCTGCCACGGGCGGCGCCGCTTCAAGACGCGCTTCCTCCAGCGTCTTCATGAGGCTTTGCCAGGACTCCTCGGGAAGCGCATCGAGGAATTCTTCGCGTTCGGCGGGACGCATCGCACCGACGATCGCTGCGATCTCGGGAGTCGTCAGCGAATAGAGAAGAACGTAGGCGTGGAAATACGGGAAATGCTCGGCAAGCGTCGCTGCGAGATCGACAGGCAGATGGCGAAACAAGAGCCGCTGCTGCTCGAACGGCAGACGAAGTACCGCATCCGCTGCTTCACCAGGGTCGTGCTGGCGGAGCAGTTCGGTTGCCGCGTCCCAGCGCGACTGGGCGAGCAGGTCGCGCAGTTGTTGAAGCGGCTCAGCCATAATGACCGCAATAGCCTACTACAGGTTGCGCCAGCGCTTGAGAAAGAGGGCATGGCCTCGTGTGGACTTCGGCGTACTCGGGATTAATTCACTTGGCTGCAAACGCCCATTCAGAAAGCTGACCTGGTATCCGCGGCGGAGGCTTGCTGCGCCCTTGTAGTCTTTGCGGTATGCTGATTACGTGAAGCACCACTGCCCGATCTGCCGGAAGCCGACGGACTCCGCGACCGACGCCGAGTTCCCGTTTTGCAGCGAGCGCTGCCGCCTGCTCGATCTCGGCAACTGGGCGAGCGAGAAGTACGTCGTCAGCGAACCGGTGCTCGACGAATCCATTCCTGAAATTCCCGATCGAGACCCGGATGAACGAAACAACTGACGCGCCTCCGCCGTCGGCCGCGGGCGGCCCAGCGCCGCGCAAGCCCGCCGCGGCGGGCAAGCCGCGCTTCGCACTCTTCGTCGCCACAGCTTGCGGCCCCGGCTATCTCCCGACAGCACCCGGGACTTGGGGCTCTCTCGCCGGTCTCGTATTGGTCACGGCCCTCGCTCTCGCGCCGTTTGGATACGGCGACTTTCGATTTGACCCTTTCCTCTTCGCGCACTGCGTGTTTTTTCTCGTCACGTGCGCAGTTGGAGTTTGGAGCGCCGGCCGCGCGGCAAGGTTTTGGCAAGTGAAGGATCCCCAGCGCGTGGTAATCGACGAGGTCTCGGGACAGTATCTGGCAATCCTCCTAGGTTGCGCGCTGCCTGTTTCGTTGGATGCTCACATAATCAAGTGGTCTCCGCTCGGCCTAATCACATTCTACTCGGCGCTTAGCTGGAAATATTTGTTGCTGGGTCTTATACTTTTTCGGTTGTTCGATATCTGGAAGCCTTTTCCGGCGCGGCAAGCGGAATCGTTGCCGGGCGGCTGGGGAATCATGGCGGACGACTGGGTCGCCGGAGTGTACGCGGCGATCGGTCTGTGGATCGCGCGGGCGGCGGGGCTTTGACGGGACGACTGTGAACCTATCTTGAAAACAAACGGCACACCAAGAATCGAAAGCATCAAACCCGGCGCGGCCCTGCCTGGAGGAGAAATCTCGATCCAGGGCAGCGGCTTCGCGGTGCGCAACCACACGCGACCGCAGGTGCAGTTCGGCCCCGCCGAGGGCAGCCTCGTCATGGCTGGGGACAACATCCTGATCGCGCGCGTACCCGACGGAGCTTCGGGCGGCGCGGTGCGGGTGCGAATGGGGTCCATCGAAAGCGCGCCCTTCCCGATCGCGCTCGGCGTGCAGGTCGCGGACAACCTGCATCCGGTCGGCAATCCCGCGGTCGACGCCGATGGCAACGTCTACGTGACGTTCAGCGGCCAGCGCGGCCAGAAGGTTCCCGTCTCGCTCTACAAGATCACCGCAAACCACACGGTGAAGCCGTACATCACCGAACTGATGAATCCCACTGGCCTCGCCATCGACCGCGAGGGCCATCTTTTCGTCTCCTGCCGGAATGATGGCACGGTGCATCGCGTCTCGCCCGACGGCCGCTCGATGCAGTGGGTCGAGGGCATGGGCACCGCCACCGGCCTCGCGTTCGACAAGAACGGAAGCCTCTACGTCGGCGATCGCAGCGGAACGATTTTCAAGATTGGCGCGGACCGCGAAATCTTCGTCTTTGCGACGCTTGAGCCTTCCGTCGCGGCGTATCATCTCGCGTTCAGCCCGGCGGGCGAGCTTTTCGTCACCGGGCCGACGACTTCGAGCTTCGACCGCGTGTACAAAATCTCTCCCGCGGGCGAGGTCAGCGTGTTTTTCCGCGGGCTCGGGCGGCCGCAGGGGCTTGCGTTTGACCGCGCCGGGAATCTTTACGTCGCGGGGTCGCTCGGCGGCAAGCGCGGGATCGTGCGCATCACGCCGCAGGCTCAAGCCGAATTGGTGCTGAGCGGAGCGAACATCGTCGGGCTTGCCCTGCTGCCCAGCCACCGCGCCATGATCACCACCAACAACGCCCTCTTCACGCTCGACTGGGACGTCGCGGGACTTCCGCTGAATGGTTAATCTTCTCTGCCGCCAAGCTCCAACTCTCTAAAACACGTCGTGCCGTCCTTGCGCTGCGTCGCCGTCATCGAGTAAAACTCCTAAAGCATGAAGGCGGAAATCATCGCGGTGGGGTCGGAGCTGCTGACGCCCTACCGGCTCGACACGAACTCGCTTTTCCTCACGGACGAGCTGAACAAGGTCGGCGTCCGCGTGGTGCACAAAGCGGTGGTCGGCGATGACCCGGAGGAGATGCAGGCGTCGTTCCGCCACGCGCTCGAACGCGCCGACGTAATTGTTTCTTCCGGCGGCCTCGGTCCGACCGACGACGACCGCACGCGGCAGACCGTCGCCGATCTGCTCGGCCGCAAGCTCGTGCGCGACGAAGCCACATTCCAGAAGATCGAGGAGCGATTTCGCCGGTTCGGGCGCTCGATGCCCGAAATCAACAAGCGGCAGGCCATGGTGATCGAAGGCGCGACAGTGCTGCCGAATCGGCGCGGGACGGCGCCGGGAATGTGGATCGAGGCGAAGGGACATGTTCTGATTCTGCTTCCGGGCGTGCCGAACGAACTTCGCACGCTTTTCGAAGCCGAAGTGAAACCGCGCATCGCGCGGCTTGGAATCAAGGAGCGGCTGTTCACGCGCGAGCTGCGCATCGTCGGGCTGTTCGAGTCCGAAGTCGAACAGCGCGTCTCCCCGCTCTACGCCGCATATCCCGATACGGAGACCACCATCCTCGCCTCGGCCGGCTACATCCAGCTTCACCCGCGAATCTGGTCGGACGATCCCGTGCAAGCCGAGGCGCGCCTCGATCAGATCGCCGGGCGAATGGCTCTGGCGCTCGGCGAAAATCTTGTTTCGGCGCGCGGCGAAACGCTCGAAGAGATTGTCGCGCGGCTGCTCACCGAGAATCGCGCCACGATCGCCGTCGCCGAAAGCTGCACGGGAGGGATGCTGGCCGAGCGGCTGACGAATCTCTCTGGCAGCTCCGCGTATTTCCTGGGCGGCGTCGTCTGCTACAGCAACGAGTTGAAGACGAGCCTCGTGGGCGTCCCGGCGGAGCTGATCGAGTCGAAAGGGGCGGTCAGCTCGGAAGTGGCGCTCGCGCTCGCCGAGGGCATTCGCAAGCGCACCGGCGCGACGATCGGCGTGGGCGTGACGGGCATTGCCGGACCGACCGGCGGAACGCCGGAAAAACCTGTCGGGCTGGTGCACATCGGGATCGCGGACGAACGCGGGCCGCGCGAGAAGAGCTTTCGCTTTCCGGGCGACCGCGACCGCATTCGTCATTTCGCCACGCAGAACGCGCTCGACGCCGTGCGGCGCTATTTCTTGTTTCCGCCGCCGAAAAAAGTGTAGAGGGTGCGATGACACGCAAATGGGGTTATAGGGGCGGGTTTCAAACGCGTCGTCTGCGTCCCGGATGGCTTCGCGGGGCGCGTCTCTTGCGTCCCGATCCTCTCGGGACCCGCCCCTACATCCGAGAATTGAATAGAACGGACTCTTGAGATTTTGACCCAGTGAAACATGAGGCTCTTTGTGGCGCTCGATTTCCCGGACGAAGTGCGCGACGCGGTCCGCGAACTGATCGCAAATCTGCGACCGCTTTGCAAGAGCGCGCGCTGGGTGCGGCCGGAGAGAATGCACATTACGCTCAAGTTCATCGGACACGTACCGGCGGAAAAGCTCGATCCGATCCGCGCGGCGCTCGCGAGCGTACGATCGAGCGCGCCGGTCGAGATGCACTTTCGCGGAGTGGGATTCTTTCCGAATGAACGCCGCCCGCGCGTTGCCTGGTGCGGAATGGAGGTTTCGCAGAACCTCGCGCAGCTCGCTGCGGACATCGAGCGCGGGCTCGAACCGCTGGGCATCGCGCGCGAGCAGCGCGCGTTTGTGCCGCACTTGACGCTCGCGCGGTTTGAGTCACCCCACGGCGTCGACAAACTGGTTCGCCATGTGCAAAAAATGACGCCGCCCGATTTCGGATCGGCGCGCGAGACGGAATTTCACTTGTACGAAAGCACGCTGAAACGCTCGGGCGCGGAGTATAAGAAACTCGAAAGTTTTGCGTTCGTGAAGGGAGCTGTGTGAATCTCCACTGGCTGATCCCCGTCATCGCCTACCTGCTCGGGTCGATCCCGTTCGGACTCTTGATCGTGAAGGCCCGAGGCGGCCCGGACGTCCGCTCGACGGGAAGCGGCAATATCGGCGCCGCCAACGTCGCGCGCAGCGCGGGCGCGCTCGCAGGCGTGCTGACGCTTGTTCTCGATGCCGGCAAAGGCTACCTGGCGGTGTGGCTCGCGGAGCGTGTAACCGGTTCGAGCGGCCGGTGGATGATGATCGCGGCGGTTGCCTCCGTAATCGGCCACGTGTTTCCGGTATGGCTGCGCTTTCGCGGAGGCAAGGGAGTAGCGACGACCTTCGGGGCCTTTCTGCCCATTTGCCGCGACGCGGTGGTGCTTGCGGCCGTGCTTTGGCTCCTGGTCGTGGCGTTCTGGCGCTATTCGTCGCTCGGATCGATCGTGGCGACGGCC